>Ga0335069_10004083_pt1 | contig 21817 bp, 25 predicted proteins | sample Lox_Sample_11_FD_206714 | JGI IMG/M metagenome (GOLD analysis project Ga0335069, IMG submission 206714) | Soil microbial communities from Loxahatchee National Wildlife Refuge, Florida, United States - Lox_Sample_1.1 | ecosystem: Environmental > Terrestrial > Soil > Wetlands | place: USA...
ACGTCCCACGCCCGCTCATCGGCCTCGGCATGGATACCGGCGCTCTCGGCACGCTCCATACCGTCGCGGCGAACGCCGACCTCCCGGCGGCCGACACCACGAGTATCGGCCTCACGATCGGCGGCGCAGGCAACACCTTCAAGTTCAAACATATCCGCGTCTGGATCGAGGGCTAGATGGACCCGCAAACCGCCCTCGTCCTCGCCCGGATGCTCCAAGGGCAAACGGGTACGACGCCCAGCCCCGACCTCTTGGCCCAGTACTACACGTCGAACGATCCGTCGACGAGCCTCGACGACGCCCTCAGCGCGGCGCGTTCGTACTTGGCGAACCAGGGCCAAGGGATCGGTCCCACGCCCGCTCCGTCGGTGCCGTCCCCGGATACTGCCGCTCCGTCGCCGTCCGGCGGCGCTGGCGGCAACCCCGGCATCGGCACGACCGGCTTCGGGCCCGCCGCGAACGTCGGTCAAGCGGTCGCGCAAGCGCAGCAAGGCCCCGTGGGCGCCTCCCTCGGCACCCTCGGCACGGGCCTCCTGAACTCCGCCCTCAACACGACGCTCACGGGAAGCCTCACCGCGACGAACCCGCTGACGGGACTCCTCACGGCGATCACGAACCAACTGGGTAAGTACGGTGCCCAGAGCGAAGGTATTCCTGGCCTCGACATCGAAGGACTGGGCATCGGCCCTGTCAGCGAGTTCGGCCTCCTCGGTGACCCGATCGCCTCCCAGTTCATCGCCCCGGCCATGGCCTCAACCCTCGCCGCCCTCGGCATCTCCTCGGCCCAGGGCCGCGGCCCTTCCTTCGGCATCGAAGGCATCAGCTTCAGTGGCGGCCGCGGCCAAGGCGCCGCCGGCGGCGGTGGCCTCACCGGCGTCGAAGGCGTGCCCGGCGCGATCAACACGCCCGGTCCCCTGGACGCGATCAGCCCAAACATCGACCTCGACCCCGGCCAGGCAACGGGCCCTGCTTCGGGCCCGGGCCCAGCCGGCGCGCCGGCCGGCGACACCTCCGGCGGTACTGCCGGCGTCGGCGGTACCAGTGGCACCGGCGCGGCCTACCACGCTGGCGGCGTCGTCCAAGGGCCCGGCCGCACCGTCGCCGCGACGCTCGAACCCGGCGAATTCGTCGTCAACAAGGCCTCCGCCACGAAGCACCGCGGCGCCCTCGCCCGCATCAACGCGGAAAAGGGCTTGCACCGGCCCATCGAATCGTTGGATGATCTGCTCACGCGGGCGCGTGCGTACTTCGACATCGGCGGTGCCGCTGGGCCCGGCATGCCGTCGTCGCGGGGGCCCCGCTAATGGCATTCGGCTTCGATGACTTCCTGCCGGTCTTCGACGCCGGTGGCGGCGCCGGCGGCGCCGGTGGCGGGGGCATCGGCGACCTCCTCCAGAGCCTCCTCGGCCTGACCAGTGGCGCCGGCGCCGCCGTCGGCTCGACCCTCGGTACCCTCGGGGCTGGCCTCGGCGATGCTGCGGCGGGCTTCGGTAGCTCGCTCGGCCAGAACCCCTTCGGCGCCCTCCAGGCCCTCGGCAGCCTGAGCGGTCTCTTTCAGAGCTTCCTGACGCCGCCCAACGCGCAGCCCCCGGCCCAGTTCCCCCAGGGCCCGACCCTGGCCGGCCCCTACCCGCGTCGTGGCATCCCCCGCGCCGACTTCCAGTCCCAGGGCCTCTCCGGCGCCTCCCCGGACTTCTATGACCAGATGACGAATCCCGCATACCAGAACCCCTACGCCTACTCCTTCCAGCCGAAAGCGGAAGATCCGCGACAGGTCTACGCCTGATGGCACTCTACGACGACCTCTGGACGCGCCTGCAACAGGCCGGGAGCTGGGCCGGCAACAACCCGCTCGGCGCCCTCGCCGGCGGCATGGACCTCTTCAAACTGTTCAGCACCATCAACAACATCGTCCAGAACCAGAACGCGCTCCAGCAGTGGAAGTCGCTCCAGGGCCAGGGCCCCCGCGTCCAGGACTACTACCACCCCATGACGGACGTCGAGCAGCAGGCTTACACGCGCGGCATCGCGGCGAACGCCCAGCAGAACATCCCGCCGCAAAGTGCGGCCTTCTCCGACCTCCTCGGCACCTCCCTCGCCTCCCGCGAATCACAGCGTTACCAGGACGCCTATCGCCAGGCCTTCGCCGACTGGCAGCAGCGTATGGGCGCGCGCGGCAACATCTACGGGACGACCGGCGACCAGATGGGCGGCGCGCCCGGCCAGAACCTGATGCAGTACCTGCTCCTCCAACAGCTCCGCAACGCGCAGCCACAAGCCACCGGCCAGACCGCCGACCTCTCGCGGGTCGGCCAGACGATGTTCGACCCCTACGCCTACGGCTCGCCCGAGGGCACCTTCACGGGCCAAGGCATGCCCCCGCGCACCGGCGCCTCGCCCTTCGCCTCCGGCCAGTTCACGGACACGACCGCCTCGAATCCGTCGTACTTCCCGGATACGCCCTGATGCCGAACCTCCGCGGCTTGGCCGCAGCCCTGGGCGCCCTCGGCGACGCGGCGACGCCGCCCCTCGAAGGGCTCGTCAAAGGCACGCTCCTCGCGCCGCACTACGCCGGGCAGCTCCAGCAGAACGCCCAGCGCGCGCAGCTCTTTCCGCTGGAGCAGCAGCTCCTCCAAGGCCAGATCGCGCGTCTGAACGCCCCGGAACTGGTGCAAACGCCGTACGGCGCCTACAACCGCGACCCGCGAAGCGGCGCCATCACCGGCGAAGTGGCGCTGCCACGTATCACCTCGCGGGCCCTGCCCGGCGGCTTCCTGGAACTCAACATCCCCGGCCAGGCCCCGCAGTACAGCCGCCAGGTCACGCCCGAGCGCTGGAACGAATTCCAGACGGCCGCCGACGCCCTCAAGCCGAACGACTACGTGGGCTGGTACGCGCTCGCGAACCGCTACCCCGAGTTCGGCCACCCGCTCCTCGACATGTTGAAGCAGTACCAGATGAACGACTGGAAGGAACGCGAGATCAAAGCGCACGAGAAGACGGCGAACGCCGCGATGATCCGCGCAAACCGTACGCCCACGAGCGCGCAGCCGCACTGGAGCGAGACCGTCTCGCGCGGCAAGCCGCTCTCGACGACCGAACTCGGCAAAGTCCAGTCCACTGTCGACGATGTCGTGAACGAACTGTCCAAGACCTATCCGGGTTTCACCAAGGACGCGCCGCCCGGATTCAAAGAGCGCTTGATTGCCGAGGGCGTCACGGCGCGGACGCGCACGCCGCAAAGCCCCGGCACTGTCCCCGTCGTCCGCTGGAATCCCGCGGCGCCCGGTATCGGCGGTCAGGGCAAGGGTCGCTTCGAGGTTGTCACCGGGCGCACGGAAGACCAGCCCCTGCGCCGTGAATCTGGCGTCGGTGTCCCACCCTGGGCCCGGCCCAGCGACGACGAAGACTGATGCCGAAGCCCGACGCGTACGAACAGTGGAAGCAGCAAATTATGAACGCTCCGGCGTCACCGGCACCTGTGACGCCTTCCGCAAACGAGCCGTCCATCCGTGAAGCGCCGGGTTTTCTGGGCCGTGTCGCCGAACGTGCCGGGGGCTTCGCCCCGCCCACGAGTCCCATGAACATTGTCCAGGACGTACTGAGCGGCATCAATTTGCCGTTCGCCGGCGTTGGCGAAACCGTCGACACCGCCGCGAAAGCGGCGGGCCTCCCGACGGGGGGCGGCGATCGCACTGGCGGTATCTTCGAGCGCTTCGCGCAACGTCAGGCCTCGCCCGGCGACCTTGCCGAACTCGCCATGCTTTCGCCGCGTATCGCCAGCTCGCTTGCGCGCGCGCCGTTCAAGGCATTCGGGGCGGCGCGTAACCTGGGTCGTGACGTCGCCGCCGGTCGCGCGGCTGCCGCCGCCGAGAATGCTGCGCCGCTCGTACGCCCGCCGCTGGCGTTGCCGCCCGGCCCTGCCCCGGAGCCCGTTCGCGTCCCGCTCGGACGTGCGCCCGGTTTCATCATGCGTCCCGGCGAACCTGGCCAGGTTCGTGGTCCCGCCGTGAAGGGTGGCGGCGAGCGTCCCCTCGAACCGCGCCCGATCCCCATGCCCACGCCCGAGCCACCGATCGGCCCCGCGCCCCCGCCCGAGCCCGTGACCTACGGCCGCCCCGAGACCACGATGCCCGCCGCGCGCCCGACGCCCATGCCCGAGCGACCCGTCCCCGAGCACGGCGCCCCGCTTGAAAGCGTCGCTGCCCTCATTCAGAAGCACCGCGGCGCGCTCCAGCCCGCGCAACTGTCCCAGCTCAACCAGCTCTCGAACGCTTACAACCGCCTGCCCGACGGCCCGGACAAGCAGCGCGCCCTTGACGCCATCTACGACATGCTGCTGAACCTCTGATGCCCGGACTCGGAACCGTTGCCGCCGAAGGCGTCGAGCAGCTCCTGGCCAAAGCCGGGCTGCCGCTCCGCCGCGCCGCTATGGACTTCGGGGCCGCGCCCGGCGGCCGCGCCGACATCGGCTTCGTCGGCCGCCAGCTCTCCGGCGTGCGCCGCTACCTCGAACGCTACGCCCCGGACATCCCGAAGCGCCTCGACGCCGCCTACGAGCGCCAGATGCGCGCCGACGAAGCCTGGGACGCCAAGCTGAACGACCTGGCGAAGCGCAGCGGCATCGGCCCGCGCGATCCGCGCCTGCACCGCGCCATCAGCGCGGCCGAAGGCGGCCTCGACCCGGCGGCGCTCACGCCCCAGGAGCGCGCGATCTACCAGTTCTGGGACGTGGCCCGCCACAAGTACGCGGCCATGGCCGGCTTCCCCGCCGGCATGGACTCCTCCGCCTACTTCCCGCACCTCGTCGAACCCGCAAACATCCCGCAGCTCGAAGCCGTCCTCGCCGGCCGCGCCGAGCGCGCGACCCTCTCGCCCGCAGACCAGTTCCGTCTCCGCGCCACCTACGCGATCTCCACGCGCGAGGGCTTGCCGCTCCACACCGCACTCCAGGCGATGACGGGCACGCCCCAGTACCTGCGCGACCTCCACGACTCGGGCGTGATCCCCCGCGAAGTCTTCAACGCCTTCAAGCAGCACCGCCGCGGCTTCCCCGTCTGGTCCAAGGACTTCTACGACGTCGCCCGCACCTACGGCCGTGCCATGCACCGGCAAGCGTACTTGGAGCCCGCGCTCCAATTCGCCTCGATGGAGGCGGAAGCGAAGCTTCCGCCGAACCTCAAGCGCGAGCTGAAGAGCCGCATCGAACACGGCTTCCTGCGCCGCCCGACGGACACCGAGAAACTCCTCCAGGCGACGTGGGCCCCCTTCCAGACCTGGATCAAGACCCTCACCGGCGGCCGCGTCGATCCTGGTCCCGGCGGCATCGAGAAGCTCTTCCGCTCCGTGTACCACACGACCTCCTTCTGGGACATCGGCTTCAACCCCTCGCCGATCAAGAAGCACTACGCCGCCGACATGTTGTCGATCTTCGCGGAACTGGGCGGCAAGTACACGCTCGCGGGCCACTACCACGCCGCCGCCCAGGGTGCCGACTCGCGCGCGTGGCGCGAACTCGCCCGCACCGTCGGCAACGTCCGCGAGCGCATCCCCGAGATCGAGATGTTCCAGGACTTCATGCCGCTGGGCCAGCGCGGCTACGCCCAGACGATCCGTGGCCTGAACAAAGCCGCCTTCTACGCGTACCAGAAGATCGACCTCTTGAACCAGTACACGGCCTGGATCGGCGGCTATCAGAAGGCGCTGGCCAAGGGCCTCGCCGGCCCCGAGGCGATCGAATACGCGAACCGCATCACGCGCTACACGGTCCCGCGGCAAACGCCCCTCGACCTCCCCGGGCTCCTGCGCTCGACGCCCGCGAAGCTCGCCTTCCAGTTCTCGTCGAAGAAGATGCAGCGCGCCGAGCTGGTCTGGGACCAGTGGAAGCGCTTCCTGGGCGGCGACTGGTCCCCGTTCACGCGCACGCTCCTGGCGACGGCCGTCCTCACAGGCCTGCCCCTGGACGAGATGTTCGCCAAGAAGACGGGTCTCGACCCCGAGCGCCTCCCCGTCTACGACATGCTCGGCAAGATGGGCTTCGGCATGCGTAAAGTGCTCACCTCGTTCTTCCCGCACCTCGGCCCGAGCCTCCAGCTCGCCGCGGATGTCGCGCGCATCGGCCACGACCCCTCGCGTCTCCTCGAACGGCTCTCGCCGATCGCCTTCAGCGGCCGCGACATCTACGAAGGGCCCCTCCCGGGCCTGGGCCTCCCCGTGGGCGCCCGCTCCGTCGTGCGCCTGGCCCAGGAACTTCGCGAAGGCCAGCGGCGCACGCGCTTCGGCGAGATCGTCGCGCCCTCCACGACACCCAATGCCATCGCCCACTACCTGGGCTTCGACGATCCGCCTGCCGTCAAGGCGACGCAACAGTTCGCCGAATCCCTCCACCAGTACCACCTCGACCTGGGCGACGCCTCCCGCGCCGTGAGCGTGCTGTACTACACCCACGTGCACCAGCGTGGTGATTGGGCCGGCTTCGTCGCCGGCCTCGCCGACATCCAGCGCCGCTTCCCCGACGTCGAGGTGACGGAGTCGCTCGTCAACCGCGCCATCGTCCGCACCGAAGAGACCCGCGCCCAGCGCCTTGCCGCGCGCATGCCCCGGGGCTTTGCCGAACGTCATCCCGAGCTGCTCCCGCAGGGAGCGAGGTAGCCCATGGCCCAGGTCTTCGTGTACAACTTCACGCACACCTCGTCCACCGGGGCTGCCATGGTTGCGACCGCGACCTCGACGGGCCCCATGCTCTTCTCCGGCGTCAGCATCAACACGCCCGGGAGTAGCGGCAACAGCTTTCAGGTCTACAGCGGTACCTCGACGGCGGCGACGCTGATCTGCAACATCATCGGCCCGTCCACGGGTAGCGCCCCGTACCAGATGGTCTACAACGTCCCCTGTCCCACGGGCATCTTCTTCAACAATACCGGCGGCGTCTCGCCCGACGTTACGGTGATCTGGGCCTAGCATGGCGGGACCGCGGAGCGTCGGCTATCAGCGTGGGCTCGGCACCTGGGTCGCCGGCGCCGTCCTCACCAATCCCGTCGACAACACGGTGATCGTCGACACCGGCGCCATCACCCCCGGCGGCGAGTACATCTTCGCCTGCTACGCTGCCGGCTCCGTCGCCGTCGTCTACGACGTCGAGCACCGCGACGCCTCGAACACCTCGACGCTGCAAGCGCAGCGCTCGCGCCCTGCCGCCGGCAACGACTACTTCATCTTCCCGAACAAGATCACGATCCTGAACAACGAGCGCGTCCGCTGCTCGCTCCGTGGCGGCATCGCGGGCGAACTGCAGATTTCGATCTTCTTCCAGGAGCTGAACTGATGGGCGCGTGGCACTGGCTCGTCGACTGGGCGCGCGACGATTTTGCCGTCCCCGCGGACTCCGCCATTCGCCAGCCCAGCGCCGCTGATCCGCAAGCGATCCGCCTCGACTGTGGCCACTGCTCAGCGTCCTACGCCACTTACCCCCAAACCGGCGTCCGCGTGTGCCTCGATTGCTACCACGCGCACCTCGTCGCCACCCTCGGCTAAGGAGACTTCACGATGGCTGATTACATTACGACCCTGGCCCGGACCGCCGACACGACCCTTGCCGTCGGTTCGATCATCGCGGGGGCGACTCCGCGTCGGGGGTACGTGTATGAGATCACGTACGGCTCAGAAGGGACCCCGGCCGACAACGCCTTCCTCTGGACCGTGGACCGCTGCACGACCCAAGGGACCTCCTCGGCGGTGACGCCCTCCACGCGCGATCAGGCCGACACCGTCGCGGCGAACGCCGTCGCCGGCCAGAACTTCACGATCAACCCCACGGTCTCGACGCTCCTGATGTCGCGCCTGCCGCTCAACCAGCGCGCGACGTTCCGGTGGGTGGCCGTGCCGGGCAAGGAACTCGTCTGGCCCGCGACCCAGAACAACGGGTTCATCTGGAAGACACCGACGGCGACGGCCCTCAGCGTCTCGGTCACGGTCTCGCACACCGAATAGCCGTGTACGCCGCGACGCGCCGTCAACCCGGCGGCTACGCCCTGATCGTCGATCCCGAGGCGCCGGGCGGCAAGATCGAAGCCGATACCCTGCGCTGCGGGCACTGCGGGCGCATCATCCACATCGGGACCGACCCCGAGGGCGGCGGCTGCTACCAGTGCCAGTCCCCCGTGTGCGCCGCCTGCGCCGAGGCGGGCGTGTGCCTGCCCTTCGAGGCGTGGCTGGACGCGATGGAGGGGACGCCCTTGCGGGGTCGGTGGGCGACCACGTTCGCGGAGTGGAACGCCAAGCGGCTGGGGCGGCGGTAGATGGCGTTCCCGTCCGTCAACCCCGGCCAATGGGTGCAGGCAGGCCTGAGCGCCCAGGCGGCGGGCGTGCAGTGGCTACCCGATGGCGTCCACGATGCCACCACGCTCTTCGGCGGCAACAACGGGTGGCCCATCCTGCCCAACCTCTTCGGCGGGGGCGTGTTCGACACCGACCACGACGACTACATCTACGACGCGGCCGGGGGCCACGCAGACTACCCCGGGAACGAAGTTTATGCGCTGAACGTCAATACGCAAACGTGGTCGCTCCGGCGCGTAGGCACCTCGCTCGGCACGCCCAGTGTCCTGATCCCGTCGAATCCCGCGCTGTCGCTTCCGAACCACTACACGGACACGGGCGGCGTGTTCGGCCCGGTCAATCAAGTCTATCCCGCCTCGACCCATCGCTACGGGCAGTCTTGCTACCTCCGAGGCACGGGCAAGATCCTGCACATCGGCGGCGGAACGTGGGGCAATAGCTCGCAAATCTCCAGCGATGTGTACCTCTGCGATCCGCGCGCCTCGACGCTCAGCGCCACGTGGACGGCGCTCGCGCTCACCCAAGCGCCCGACCTGCAACCCCTCTCTAGTTCCTGCACCTACAACCCCATTGACGGGTTCGCCTACTACTACAATCGCAGCTACGTGTTTCGTATCAACGTCGTCACGGGGGCGCACAGCGCCATCGACCACGGCAACGGACAGACCTCGTCCAACGCCAACGGGGCCGTGACCATCGTGGTGGACCAGAAGCGCCAGCGCATCTACCGCATCGGCCCGCAAGGCAGCGCGAGCCTCACGCCTGGGATGTCCTATCACGACCTGTTCCATCCAGTCGGCGGCTTCTGTGACGCGATCAATTTTCCCGTCTCGGGCGCCACCGAACTCGTGAACATCGGCGACATGCAGGGGATCTACGACGAGGTGCGGGATCGGCTCGTGTACTACAACGCCGGCCTGGGGGCGGGCCGGGAAGCCTCGGTCTACTTCGTCAACCCCGACACGGGCGTCATCACCCGCGAAGATGGGACAGGCACGCCGCCGCCGGCCGGCAATCTCTCCAACGGCCCGTGGGGCAACTTCTTCCGCTCCGTCACCAACGATGCCTATGGCCTCATCACGAGCTTCACCGCCGCGCCCTTCTACTACCGCCCGGCTGATTCCAGTAAGACCTTCACCCTCAGCGCCGGCGCCCTCACGAAGTGGACCGCCGAGGGTGGCATCCACCGGGTCGATCACGGCAACGGGGCACCCGGCGGCGCGGCCGGTGGCGTCTCCACGTCCGTCCAGGACAAGTTCGAGCGCGGAGTGTTCGACACCACCCGCAACAAGATCACCATCGTTGGCGGCAACGCGATCTGGCTGGGCGTGACCGTGCGGGGCCAGAGCACGGTGCTCCAAATCGACGACGCTACCGCAACGCCGACGTGGTCGTCGCTCACAGAACTGATCGAGGGCCCGTCACGGTCGCAGCCGTCCGCGCCGGAAAATCCGCTGTTCGTGTACGACGGCCCCCAGGTCGGGCAAGCGACACCGGGACGCGACCGGTTCTACATGGCGCGGGGCGGCTACAACTCGCCCCCGGATACCCAGAACCAGGCCATCGCCGCCGCCGCCGGGGTCACCCCCGCCACGCCGATCTTCGATGAGGCCACCCTCACGCCGAGCATCCCGTCGTGGGCCGAAAGCGGGTGGGGCACGCCGAGCTGGGGCCACGGCGGCGACAGCATCACGACGAACAGCGGATACTACGACCGCGCCTCGGATTCGTGGTGGCGCACCTTCGGCGCGGGCGCGGGCGCCTTTGTCGAGCGGCACATCATCGGGACGGACCACTGGGTCAAGTACGTGATCGGAGCCTTCGACCAGGGCAACGGGGAAACCGACCTCAGTGATGGCTCGTGCGACTTCCACCGCGAGGCTCTGAAGGGCGATCCCATCGGCCAGAAGTTCTACGTGATGAACAACACGCACAACAAGCTGTTTCAGTTCGACATCGCGAAGGCCCGCGCCCTCGATGATGTCGGCTCGCCCACGGGGACGGTCGTGACGCCGCCGAACGCCGGGGCAGACTACTGCAAGGAGTACACGATCCCCGGCGTCGTCCACTGCCACCTCGGCGGTTTCGATGCCACGCATCTGCACTGTGCCATGGACTTTGACCAGCTCAACCGTCGCCTGCTCATGATGCTGATTGGCGGCACGGCGGGCGACGGCTACAAGTTCCTCGCCTTCAATCCGGCGGCGGTCACGACGGCCAGCGGCACAGAAGCCTTTGAAGACCTGGGCATCACCTCGACGGATTATCCGGGCGGGTTCCTTGAAGGGCAGTATCCGCACGGCGACTGGGCGGTCTACAACTCCGCGAAAAACACGTTTGTCATCATGGGCGGCAAAATCAGCGGCAACGAAAGTGCCCGGTCGCCCTCGTGGACACCGGCCAGCGGATCGTTCAGCGTCGTGAATGCAACCTACCAGGGAACGTGGAACCTCGTTCAAGGCGAAGGCGGCAATCCGCTCGATTTTTGCGTGTTCGGGTCGGATGGCACCGTCTACACCCGCGGCGTCCACTACACCGCCACGAACGACGGGACGACCACGACGTTCACGAACATTGGCGGGATGACCGCGACGGTGACCATCGCGTACTACGTGGGCGTGCCGGTCGCGTTCACGCACTACCGCTACTGGGGCGGCCCCGGCGCCGCCGTGCCTACCTCCACGCTGCCCGCCGTCACCGCCCTGTCGCCCGCGTCGTGCCTGCCGGGCGCGGCCACGTTCCTCCTCACGGTGTTCGGCACCACCTTCACCGCCGACTGCGTCGTCAACTGGGCGGGCGCGCCCCTGACAGGGACCACGTTCGTGAACGCGGGGCAGCTCACCGTGCCGATCCCCGCCGCACTCGTCACGACGGAGGGGGCCTTTACGATCTCCGTGACCAACAGCGTGGGCACCTCCACGACCAACAAAGTCTTCAACGTGACGTGGGGTATCGCCACGCTGTCGCTGGTCTACAACGACAAGATCCGGGATCGGGTGGGCGCGGGCGACACCGCGCTCGCCCCCGATGGCTTCCTCGACGGCGTGCTCACGGCCACCCTCAATGGCGGGGGCCATGGGCGCACCATCACGGCGCTCGCCTTGACGGCGGCGGGCCCGTCGGGCGGGGCGTGGGACACGACGCTCAACACGAACTGGGTGCTGGGCGCGGCGCTGACCACGGACGGCGCCTACCTCAACAACGCCACGACGATGGCCGTGAACTTCACCGTGGCCGATGGCGGCAGCTTCGTGGTGTTCGCCTCCGATCAGCCGGGGAGCGCGGTGTATCTCGTGCCCGGCGCGCCCCTCACGCTGACCGCGACCCTGTCCGATGGCCTCACGGCGGTGGGGACGGTCACCATCGGCTCGGGCAACCCCGTGCCCACGCTGATCAGCCTCGACCCCACGGTGGGGTATCTGGGCAACCCGGCCTTCACCATGAACGTGTATGGCACCAACTTCGTGGCGGGCGCCAACGTGAACTACAACGGCGGCAGCCGCGCGACCACGTTCGTGACCAGTGGCATCGTCCAGGCGACCATCCTCGCCACGGACCTGCTTGCGCTCGGCCCGGCATCGGTCACCGTCACCAACCCCGCGCCGGGCGGCGGCACCAGTCCTGCGCTCACCTTCACGGTGCTCCCCGTCACGCAGACGGGCACGTTCGTCTCGGCGGTGATGTAGCCATGGCCATCACGCAAGCGCATCTGACGGATACGGTCACCTTCGGAACAAGTCTCACCTCCGGCACCTTCACGCCGAGTGCGAACAAACTGCAACTCGCCTTTGCCGGCTTTGATGCCATCGCGGACCCCTCGCCGGTCACGATCTCCACGACCACCGGCTTGAACTTCGTCCTGGTCGGCTCGGTCGGTGCCAATGATGGCGGCAGCCATTTTTGCCAGGTGTATGTATACCGCGCCATGAAGGCCGGCGGCCTCGGGGCTGGCACAGTCACGATCAACACGATTGCCAGCAACAATTATTTCATTAGCCTGACCGTGGACGAGTTCGACGGTGTCGATACCAGCGGGACAGACGGGGCGAACGCCGTGGTGCAATTCGCCACGAACTCCGTCATTACGTCGGCGTCTGTCTCCGCGACTCTCGGGGCCTTCGCCAATGCCGCGAATGGCACCTATGGCGCCGTGATCCTCTACGACTACGCGCTCCAATCAATGACGGGGAATAGCTATACCGCGGGGTTTTCCAACGCCTACACGTACACCAACGCCAACAAGCAATGGGGCGCGGCGGCATGGTGGCGGGCCGACAACTCGACGGCCAACGTCGCGGCGCCCGTGGGCACCGCCTCGGCCACCATGGCGCTGCTCGCCTTGGAGTTATCTTCAGGCGCCCCGCCGCCCTCGGACACCTTCACCGCCGCGTGGTCCTCGCAGGGCACCATCCTGATCCCCGGCCGCGCCCGCATGGTGCCCTCGGGCCCGATCCCCGGGCCCCGGATTCCGTAAATGGCCGAAGGCGAGTCGAGTAGCACGCCCGGCCCGCAGGTCCAGTACCCGGCCTACGCGGCGGCGCCGTACCCGCCGTTCCCGAACGTCAGCGGGGCGCAGACCCAAGCGACGGTACAGGTCTTGCCGAGCCGTGTCGTCGATTTTCAGTCCTACGTCGAGCCGCTGCAATCTCCGCCCAACGTCGCGCCGGTCGTCCCGACGGGCTACGCGGCGTACGCCGCGATCTACCCGGATCAGACGCGGCGCCGCACGCTCCCCGAGATGGGCACGTTCGCGCTGCCGACGCTCACGCCGCAGGTCAGTGGTGGCGCCCTCTCGTGGGTCCCCGTCTACTCGGGCAAGCCGGGCCTCCGGCCCGCGTTGCAGCCCTTCTCGCAAGTCATGAATCCGCCCTTCGTGACCTCCTTGACCGTCCCGAACCAGTGGGCGTCGTACTACCCGGACACGACCCGGCGCCTGCCCAGCGGCTTCCCGGCGACGCTCCCGGCCCTGACCTGGACGCCCACCACCATCGCGCCGCCGCCGCCGCCGACCTTTACGCGCAATCCGTTCCCGAACCTGTACCGCCGTTGGTTCCTGTTCGACATGCGGAACTAAGGGAGGGCCTATGCAGCCCGGTGATACGATCTTGACCCAGTCCTACACGGTCGGCCGCGTCCTCCGCATCGAGGACCCGCGCGTCTATTACATCCCGCTCGCGACGCCCGACGCGAAGCCCGAGATGGCGTGGCTCGCCCGCGTCGCCGTCATTCCGGCGGACGTCGTCAACACGCTCTGGGGCGCGGGCGAGACGCCCGTCGTCGATGACGCCCCTGCCGTCGTCGCCCGCTACCAGCCCGTGCCGGACCTGCCGGTCCAGCCGGCCCCGACCACGTGGTGGCAGGCGCTCGCCGCGTGGTGGGATCGGGTGACCGCCTGATGGCCCCCACCAATTACGCGCCCAACGGTGTGCAGGACAACGCGAACATCGTCTTCGACAGCTCGCAGAAGTGGCTCATCGGGCAGCTCGCGACGGGCCGCTTCATCCTCGTCAAGGACAACCAGACGCCGTCGCCCGTCGAGGCGCTGAGCGGCGACGCGACCACGGGCATGCTCACCGCCCTGGACCTGGCGACGAACACGTCCTTCCGGCTCCCCGTGTACACGACGACGACGTTGCCGCCGGCCACGACCAACGGCCGCCTCATTTACACGTCCGACGACGGCAACGTGCGCGTCGCCAACGGCGCCTCGTGGATCATCTTGTCCGCGGGCGCCGGCGCGGGCGTCACCGCCTCGGGCGCCTTGGGCACGAACCAGGTCATCATCGGCGGCGGCGCCGCCGTCGTCCAGGCCCTGGGAACGCTCGGCACGACGACCACGGTCCTTCACGGCAACGCGGCCGGCGCCCCGACCTTCGGGGCCGTCAACGTCGGCACGGATGTCACGGGCACGCTCGGCGCCGCCAACGGCGGCCTCGGCGTCGCCTCGCCCACCGCGCACGGCATCCTCGTGGGCGAAGGCGCGAGCGCGGTCACACCGCTGACCCTGACCAACGGCCAGGTCCTGATCGGCTCCACGGGAAACGACCCGGTCGCCGCGACGCTCAGCGCGGGCGCCGGCGTCACGATCACCAACGGTGCCGGGACCATCACCATCGCCTCCGGCGGCGGCGCCCTCGACAAGGTCACGACCAACGCCAGCTTCTCGAATAGCCTCGCCGAGAACACGCTTTATACGTTCTCCGTCCCCGGCGGCACCCTCGGCACGAACAACAAGCTACGCCTGACGGTCTTCTTTCAACTTCGCGGGACGGACAGCGTGAACGCGGCGACCACGACCTTCCGCTTCAAGTACGGCGGCACGACGCTCCACACGATCGCGCACGGCAACGGCGACGGCAGCACCGTCGGGACCGGTAGCGGCGCCGGCACGCTCCTGTATGATCTCATGGCCGACGGTGCGACCAACGCACAGCTCGGCGGCTACACCGCCCCCGGCCTCGTCTTCAAGTGCACAACCAGCGGGCGTGTCATGGTACCCACGGCCTTCCCGACGACGAGCCTCCTCGGCACCGCCGCCGTCGACTCGACGTCGAACCAGTCCCTCGTCCTCACGGCCCAGATGGACACGGCGGACCCCGCCGTCTCGGTCACGCTCTTGGCCGCGACCCTCGAAAAGCTCTCCTAGTAGAGGGACCCATGGCCATCCGCCTCCGCCCGTCCACGTGCCACCCGGAGAAACGAGACTACGCCCGCGGCCTCTGCGTCACGTGCTACACGCGCGCGTACCGTGCGCGCCGCGACCGTGGTCGCGTCTATAATCGGATCGTCGTCCCGGACGAGCCGATCCCGGCCTTGCCGCTGCGGATCGTCCAACGGAACCGTTCGACGACCTTCACGGTGTGGCCGCGGGCGTGTCCGCACTGCCACGCCACCACGGCGCTCCTGCGCGATGGGCGCGCCCTCCACTGCGCCGGCTGGCGCGCCGGCTGCGGCTGGATTGGCTACCTCGTACGCGTCGAAGAGGAGGTCCTATGTGGCGTCTCGGCCTCGGCGTAGTCATCTTGCTCGGGGGGTGCACGCTCGCGGGGAACGATCTATCGAAGGTCGTCGAGCAGATGGCCAAGGACCCGGCCACGGCGTGTGCGTCCGTCACGTACGCGGGCGCCACCGGCCGCTTCTTCCGCACGAACATCCCGAACGGCAAGGTGTCGTGCAACGATAACGGCATGACCGTCGAGTCGACGAGCCCCGCGAAGCCCTAGCCATGCCCGTTCCCGAAACCCAGGCCACGGCCGAGCCCCGGTCGTGGGCGGAGACGATCAAGCAGTACGGCCCCGCCGTGGTCCCGATCCTGGTCGGGGCCATGCTCGGCGCCCCGCGCATGCGCCTCGCGGCCATGCGCTACGCGCCGCACTGGGCAGAGACGATCGAGCGCTCGCGCCTGCCCTTTGTCTTCCGCGAAGTCCCGGATCTCGCCGCGCGCGGCATGGTTGAACCGACGCATCTCAGCAATCCTGAGCTGCGCGAGTTCGCCCGGCATCCGGCCTCGCAGCGCTTCGCCGAGGGCGATCCGGCGATGGCTGTGCAAGTGCGCACGTTCCCGGCCGTCGAAGCCCGTCAACGCGTCCCAACCGGGCCCACGGGTAAAACGCCGCTCGCCCCGATCCACGGCCTCCTCCACGAAGTGGAGCATGCCGCGCGCGTCGCGCAGGGCGCCGAGACCACGACGCCGCTTACGAAGGGAGCGTACCTCCGCGCGACGGCACAGGAGCCCCTGCTCCAGTCGCCGGAGTTCCCCGATCGCCTGCGCGACCTCCTCGCCAAGTGGCCCGATCTGTATGGGATGTACTACAACTACCGCACGAGTCGAACGGCACCGGCCATTGCCCTGGGCGAACTCCTCACGGAGGCGCGCGCCCGACACATCCTGGGCGAGGTCGTACCGCCGCCCATGCGTCTGCGCCCGCACCAGATGATGATCTTTCGCACGCGGCCCGAGATCGAGGCCATGGAAGAGGATGGCCGCGAGATCCTCGCGGAGCTGGATCGGCTCATCGGGCGCACGAAGCGTGTGCCGGCGATCCCCGAGCGGCTCTCCGAGAGCCGCCTCCGCGTCGATGCGACGCTCGACGAGCGGCTCGATGCCATGCGCCGTGCGCTCGCGGCGCCGCAACGCCCAGTCGGCCGTGACGAATTTGCGCGTCAACTCATGCCGCGGACGTTCTCGGATTTCCGCAACGTGCTCCGTGAGATGGTCAACACGCTCGCGACCAAGGAGCAGATCAAGCACGTCATTCTCAACGCGGAAAGCCACGGGATTGCGCCGGATCGGCTCCGGCGGTACGTCCGCCCCGAGCAGTGGCCCTGGGCTTAGGGCGTCGCGGGCCCGATAAACGCATCCAGCACCGACGCATCGAGAAGACGCCGCACCGCGTCGAGGCTGATGCTGAACAGCACGTTGCCGGCAGCGCCGTAGGCGACGGCGCGTCCGTCGAGGATCTCGATCTTCTCGACGTGCCACGGCAGCGGCCACACCGACGTGTGGCCGGTCGACGTCATGTTTCCCAGAGACGTGATCGACCCCGTGCTAACCGGGATCGTCCAGTTCCCGTTCGTCGTCGATGACGTGTTCACCCACCATGCCGGTCCCGTTATCGCCATGCCACACCTCCTCGGGCATCGCCCGTTGTCCGGTCCACACGTACACCGTCGTCTGCCCCGCCCCGACGCGCCGGATCGTCCGCCCCGCCAGCAGCGTCACGAGGAACATCTGCAACCGATCCGCGGTCATCCCGTGCCGCGCCACGACCCGCGCCAGCGCCGTGTGCTGCAACGCCCCCGCGCGCCGGATCAGCTCGCGCACCATGCGCAAGCCGTCCGTCTCCCGCGTGAGCGCCACGTACTCGACGAGCGGCGGCAGCGCCGCCATCGACTCTGCGGCGAGCCGCTGCGCCCCCGCCACGTGTGGCGTATCAATATACCCTGCGACCGGATCGTCGCTCAGCGCCAGCAGCATCGACAGTTTCAGCACCAAGTCGTGCTCCCGCTTCCACGTCGGAATCAACGTCTCGTCGTCGGGCTCGGGCCGCTGCACGTACCAGTCGTCCAGCACGCGCTGGGCGTCGCCCGTGAAGTACACCCGCCCCCCGTGCCCGGCGATCGCTTCCAGATGCCGCACGAGCCCCGTCCCCGCGGCGAGCCAATCGAGCGGCACGCTTGGCACGGGGATACGCAGCTCAAGGTCGTACGCCGCCTGCACCGGCGCGCACCGCGCAAAAAACCCGCCTTCGACGGCGTCCTTGGTGATGCAGTCGCGGAGCCACTCGCGCGTCGTGCCCGCGAGCCAGTTGACGCAGTGATCCCGGAACGTCACCGTCCCGTGCGTCCGCGTCCCCTCGTGGAACTCGTAATCGCCCCCGGTGTACAGTTCCGTCAGGAGCTTCACGAGGTCGTCGGCCAGCGGCCCCCGTCCCACGGACAGCGCTAGCTCCGGCGTGATGACCGTGACCTTCGCCCCGAGCTTCTTGTTCGACAGGAAGTCCGCGAGGTACGCGGCAGTCACTTTGCCGCGGAGCATGCGAATGGCCGTGACGGCCTTGAGGAGACGATACGCCACGCTGATCGCCGCCCCCTTGCCGATGCCGCTCGGCCCGAGGAGGAACACGTAGAGGTTCGGGACGAGGCGCTCGCCGGGATGCTTCTCGATCCACACGTGGTCGCTGGCGGCGGCCGCAAGGCAGAATAGCCCACACCACCGATGGTACGCCGCCGGCACCTCCGAGACGCCCGCCGCGCGGACGTACTCAGCCAGAAAGGACGGCGCCATCGTTGGGCGGGTTCGTGTACGTCCGCGGCGTCCCGTCGAGCATCGTCACCGTGTGCGTCGGGTGCGGACAGGCGAAGCGCACCTCGGGTCGCCCGACCCCGTCGCGCTGCACGGGGTGGTAACAGCCGCAGCCGCACTGGAGGTAGCCCAGGGCCGCGGGATCATCGCCGGCGAGGGCCCGCAGCGCGTCGCGCTCCTTCGCCGCCATAACGGACGGATCGAGGATCGGTGCCGGTTCGTCTACCATGTCCCGAGTCTCCTGGCCGCCGCGCGGAAAGCGGCATCGTGAGCATAGCCGGCCCAGTGCAACAGTTCGTGCAACAGCAACTGGCGAAGCCAGAGCGGGCGGTGCGCTCGGCGGACGCGCCCGACGGCCCGCCGCGACAGCACGATGCCCCAGCTATACGTGCGCGCGTGCACGGGGGCGCGCACGCCCAAGCGCGACGACCAGTACACCGGCGGCGCATCCATGCGCCCCGCGGGCACGGGCCGGCCCGGCGCGCCGGCGATCGTCGGATACACGAAGTACTGCGTCCACAGCGCCGCCGCGCGAGCCGAGAGCGCTGCGTCGAGCCGGTGCGCGCGCGGCGAGGGCTGGCGCGGGAACCATGCCCACGCGGGCGGCGCGCCGCGGATAGGGATCATGCCACGAGCCCCCGCGCCACGAGGTCGCGCACGGCCGCCTCGACGTCGCCACGACGTGGCGGCGCCTTCCATTCCTTCTCCGCCTGCCAGCGCCGCCCGATCTTGAGGTCCACCGGGATCGTCAGCTCGACGCCTGCGTAGCGCCGCGGGCGCTCCAGCGACGTGCGCAGGATCGTGTACACGTCCCAGACTTCGTCCGGCGGGCACGACACCACGAGCGCATCGTGCACGTGCAACGCGATCGCGCTACGCATGTGCCGCGCCCGGAGCGCCGCGTCCAGCGGCACCAAGCCCCATTGATTCATCAGATCCGCCACCTCACTCTGCGGCACGAAGGCGTACGCGCGCCGGTACAGCTCGTCGTCGAAGCGCTCGTAGTCGAAGCGCAGCATGCGCCCCCACGAGTTGACGAGGGCCCGGTCGCGCATGACCGCCGCACGCGTCGCCCGCTGCCACTCCAGGATCGGTTGTCGCGAGGCCATGTAGGCGTCGATCATGGCTTGCGCCTCCTCGGGCGCGACGACGACACCGTCCTTGAGGAGTTCTTCGGAGAGGCGGGTCCCGTGCATACCATAGTGGCCCGCGTGGACACCGCGTTTCGCAAGGTACCGCTGATCCGCAGTGACCGCCGCAGGTGCGCAACCGAATATGAGTGCGGCATTCTCGCGATGCACGTCGTACGCGTGGGCAGGCAGGCGTGCCAGATCAGCCAGCGCCACATCCCCCGTGAGGGCATATACCACCCGTGACTCGGCCTGCGAGAGGTCCACTTCCACGAAGAGATGATGGGGATTCGGCAGGAACACATCCCGCACGTCACGGTCGATATTTTGCAAGTTGCGCCCGGTGCCGCACGGATTCTTGCTCGACGCCAGTCGGCCGGACTCCGTGGTAAACTTATACGTACAGCGCAGTCGCCCATCGGCATCGAGCTGCCCCTCCCCCAGGAACTCGCTCAGCTTCTTCTTGCGCCGGTGCTCCAGCACCAGCGACCCCACCGGCACCGCCTCCGGGTACTTCAGCATGAGCCGCCGGACCGTGACTTCGTCGGCCGTGGGCCGCCCCGTCGTCCGCTTGATGACCTTCGGCAGCTTCAAGTGCTCGTAGAAGTACGTCTTGATCTTGGCGTTCGAGAGGTCGGGGAGCTTGCCGCTGTCACGATCTTTCTTCGAGCGGGCCGTCGCGTGGAGCGGGGCGCCAGCCAGAGCCGCCAGCCGCTCCTGGAGCGCCACGCACCCAGCCGTAAGCGCGGTGAAGCGTCGCCGGCAAGCGCCAGCATCGACGCGTACGCCGTGGCGCATGATGCGCAACAGAGGCGCGAAGAGGCGGGTATAGTGCCGCTCGTAAAAGCCGAGGGCTCCACGAGCAGCCAAGCGTGCGGCGTACGTGTCGGCGAGTTCGCGCTGCACGCAGGCGTCGATGCCGTTATATGTCCACAGAGCGTCGCGGTGAGTGGCATACTTGGCGATCTCCTCGGGGGCTTTCGCCTCGTCCTTCCAGTACGGCTGCCGCGTGTCGACGCTGGCCATGTAGGCGAGGTCGTGGGCGTCGGTGGCATCCAGGCAATGATGTTGCGCCAAGCAGTCCCATTGCCAGTTCGCCACACGAATGCCGTGCCCCGCGAGCCAGTACGTATCGAAATGCCCATTCTGCAACGCCTTCGCACACGGCAAGAGGCACAGCAGCTTGATCTGTTCCCACGCCCAGGCGAGGCGCTCGGGCGTCTCCCAGTAGCTCAGCTCCGTCGGGATCGTGAGCGACCAGTGCGCCTCGAAACTAAATGCCACACAGGCCACGCGCGAACCGGGCGTCTCAATATCCAGGGCCAGGACCTCCGCCCGTCGCGCCGCGTCGTCGGCAAAGTCCACCACATCAGCTTGAGTCGGATGCACCCGATGGTCCCGCACGGGCACCCGGAGGTCACGGAATGCACTATCTGCGCTAATGCGCCGCCAATCGTGACGACACCGCCGCTCCCAGCTCGGCTGTCGGAAGGTCGCGGCGGGGTGGATCGTCGGGATGACCTTGAGGCGCCGCCCTTTCCGATCCGTGTACTCATAGAGGCTCCCCCGGTGCTTGAGAATGTTCCGCTTGCCCGTGAGCGCCTCCAGCGCCGTGTTGCCCGTCGGCACCAGCACCCACGGATCGGTCAGCGCGGCGATCCGATCGTGCAACGCGTCGACCCACGTCGCGAGGTCGCGGCGATCGACGGTCGCAAGATCGTTGCCCGCGGGGCGGTACGGGTAGACGTTCGTCAGATAGAAGTCGCTGCGCTGGAGCCCGACGTCCGCCCACCAGCGCTGGAGCAGCATCCCGCTCGGCCCCACGAAGGGCCGCCCCTGCCCTTCTTCGTACTGCCCGGGGGCTTCGCCTATGGCGACGAGACGACTGTGCGGGCTCCCCCAGTCGGGGACGAGGATCGCCATGGACGCTCCGATCGGTCGATGAACTGCGCCAGCATCACGAAGGTCTCGGACCCGCACCGCGGGCACGCCCTCGCCCCAATGTCCCAGACGTCGTCGCAGTCGAGGCAGAGGGCGGCCCGGTGGAGCGTCACTCGGCGGTCGCCTCCGGCGCTTTCGTCGCCCGGCGCTTGCGCCGCTTCGGCGGCGCGATCTCCGCCACGTGGCCGTTCAGCGCCTGCCCGATCGCCACCAAGCGCTCGATGGCGCGCTGCAACCGCGCAATGTCTCGTCGCGAGAGGACCGCGGCCGGCTGCATCGGCTACTCCCCAGCGTCCGGGTGCACGGTCTCGACGTGGCGGATGTACTCGTCGCGCGGGATCTGCGTGCCGCACGAGCCGCACTTGATCGTCGGGACCGCGGCGATGCGCTTCGTGCCGGATTCGCCGCTGATGGGGGGCATGGCGCGCGGCGTGGGCGCCGCGGCGACCGGCGCGGCCGGTGCCGCCGGCCCCGCGCCCTTGGGATAGACGTTGCCGAGCCGATTCCGCTTCTTGCCCTTGTAGCGCTCGTCGGTCTTGCCGCTGTCGATCTCGATGGTCACGAGCGCCACGACGTGCTGGCCGACGGCCGTGGCGATCATTTG
>Ga0335069_10004084_pt1 | contig 21817 bp, 22 predicted proteins | sample Lox_Sample_11_FD_206714 | JGI IMG/M metagenome (GOLD analysis project Ga0335069, IMG submission 206714) | Soil microbial communities from Loxahatchee National Wildlife Refuge, Florida, United States - Lox_Sample_1.1 | ecosystem: Environmental > Terrestrial > Soil > Wetlands | place: USA...
GCTGATCGAGCTCGTGAAGATGCGCGCCTCACAGATCAACGGCTGCGCCTACTGTCTCGACATGCACAGCCGCGACGCCCGCAAGGAGGGCGAAACCGAGCAACGGCTCTACGTGCTGCCGGCCTGGCGCGAGACCACGCTCTATTCGCCGCGCGAACGCGCCGCGCTGGAATGGACCGAAGCGCTGACCTTGATTGCCGAACCGCACGCGCCGGATGGAGCCTATGAGGCGGCGCGCGCCGCCTTCACCGACAAGGAGCTCGCCGATCTCACGCTGCTGATCGGCGCCATCAACGTCTGGAACCGGCTTGCGATAGGCTTCCGCGCGCCGCTTCCCCATCACGCGAAGGCTGCATGAATCTCGACGCCTATCTCCGCCGCATCGGACTTGACCATCGCCCGCCGCCGACCCTCGAAGGCCTGCGGGCGGTTCATCGCGCGCACCTGATGCATGTGCCGTACGAAAACCTGGACGTGCAGCTCGGGCGGCCGGTCACGATCGAGCGCCCGCCGATCTTCGACAAGGTCGTCGGCCGTCGCCGCGGCGGCTGGTGCTACGAGATGAACGGCATGCTCGGCTGGGCACTCGTCGGGCTCGGCTTCCGCGTGACCCGCGCCACCGGCGCCGTCATGCGCGAGATGTCTGGCGAGGTCAGCGAAGCCAACCATCTGGTGCTGCGCGTCGATCTTCCGGAAGGGACCTATCTCGCGGATGCCGGGTTCGGCGACGGCTCGCTCGATCCGATCCTGGTGGAGGAGGGCGCCTTCTCCTCCAATGGCTTCGGCTACCGCCTCTCGCGCATCGACGGCGGCTGGTGGCGGATGCATCATCATCGCTTCGGCGGGCCGAAATCGTTCGACTTCCATCTCGCGCCGGCGGACGAAGCGAAGCTCGCTGCGAAGTGTGCCCACCTTCAAGCCGCGCCGGACTCGATCTTCGTCCTCAACCTCCTGTGCTTTCGCCAGCGCGAGGGGGCGGTCGATGCGTTGCGCGGCCGCGTCCTGCGCACGGTGACGCCCGATGGCGTGCAGGAGCGGTTGCTCATGAGTGCAGGCGAACTTGTCTGGGTTCTTAAGGATACTTTTGTCCTCGACGAGCCGGATGCCGCCTCGCTCTGGCCGAAGATCTGCGCCCGCCATGAGGCGTTGATGTCGCAGCAGCCCGCTTGAACATGGCGCAAGACGCCGGTAGGTAAGTCGCGCGGCAGCCGTGACGACAATCAAGACAGCGCTGTCGCACATGATCGCCGGTGTCCGCTGGGGAGCGGCTCGTCGGCAAGTCACAGATCACATCGGGCTGGGGGGCTCCATGAAAATTCGTCTCATCCATCTGTTTGCCGTGCTGACGGTGTCGTCGCTCGCTGCCTGTGCCGGCATACCGCCGCATGAGTACCTGCCGGCGCCGGCCCGGGACCGGATCGCGACCACCGACGTGGTCGTGCCGATCCGCCAGAGCGAGATCTATGTCTACGTGCCGCCGTCCACCGCCGGCGCCACGGGCGGCGCCGCCTTCGGCATTGTCGGTGCGCTCGTCGGTGCGATGGTCGATGCAAGCGTCAACAGCGTGCGTACCTCGAAGGCCGAGGCCGCCGTGAAGCCGCTTCGCGACTCTCTGGTCGATTACAGTTTCGATACTTCCCTCCAAGGCGACCTGAAGGCGTCGCTCGGCCAGGTTTCGTTCCTGAATGTTGCGGACGTGCACGAAGTGAAGGACGTGACCGATGACGCGCTCGACGCCGCGCTGACGGGTTCGAAACAGGGCGCCGTTCTCTTCGCCACGGCCGACTATCACCTCTCGAACGACGGTGACGTCCTTTACGTCACGGTTGCGGCCTCGCTCTTCGCCAACAACGACGCACTTCGGGCTCTGAAGGCGCCGCAGTCGAAGCCGCCCAGAACGTCGCTCAAGAATGCGCTCTACCACAACACGCTTGTGTTCGAGACGAAGATCCCCGGCGCCACGAGCGACCGCGACCACAACATCGCGGGCTGGTCGGCAGACAACGGCGCCGCCATGCGCAGCGCGCTCGATACCGGCGCGAGGGAACTGGCCGCGATGCTTGCCGCCGACATCCGGCGCAGCGAGAGCGACGGCGTCGATCCGCCGGGCGCCGTGACGGCGACGCTCGAGAACCAGACCGGTACGGTGCTCGGCAGTGACGACAACGGCTCTATCCTGCGCTTCAAGGACGGAACGCTCAAATTCGCCGCCAAGTCGGTGCTCTAGCGGTGCGCAGGGCGGGTCACGCCGGCCCGGTTGCATTTGCGTTGGCGCTGCTGGCGGCGGCGTGCACAGGCAACAGGCCGGTCGAGCTGGGCACGGCCTTCACGCCGCCAGGCAACACCTGGCTCTCGAGCGCGCACGGTAGGGGGGCGGCCGCGGCATGTCCCGTCCGCCTCGCTGCGGTCAGGAACAGCCTCGCCGATCCGCATGTCCTCGGCAGCATCGGCGCGCGCCCGATTCATGCGGCCGACCTCGACGGCTGGGTGCGTTCGGGCTTCTACGCGGTGCGCGGCGACGCGCGGCTGACGATCGTCGATGCCGATCCGCCGGGGACAATGCCGGTCGCCGTGAGTATCGATGTTCTCAAGGCCTACACGCTGTCGCTGACGACGGAAAAGTCGACCAACCTCGTGGTGAAGGCCCGCTTCAGCGGCCGCGGCGGCGCGGAGGCCGAGGTGACGTATCGAGGCGTCGACACGGCCGTCAACTGGGATAGCGGGCAGGGCGAAACGCAGTCGTCCTTCGACCGGGCCCTTGCACACGTTCTCGATCAGCTCGACCAGGACATCGTCATGCGCTGCACGACAGGCGGCGAGGACTAGTTGTTCGCCAGAATCATGTTGCGCACGATCGGATAGATCTGGCTGTGCCAGCGGGTCCCCGAGAACACGCCATAGTGGCCAACCCCGGCCTGAACATAGTGCTTCTTGCGGAACGGCTTGATCGATGAACAAAGGTCGTGCGCCGCGACCGTCTGCCCGACCGAGCAGATGTCGTCGCGCTCACCCTCGACCGTCAGGAGCGCGGTCTTGCGGATGGCGGCCGGTTCGACGCGCTGGCCGCGGTATTCGAAGAGCCCGCGCGGCAGCTCGAATTCCTGGAACACCTTCCGCACGGTCTCGAGATAGAACTCCGCCGGCAGGTCTGAGACCGAGAAGTACTCGTCGTAGAACTTCTTGTTGATCTCCGCCTTGTCGTCCTCGCCCTTGCGGATGTGCTCGAAGAGGTCGAGATGGGCGCGGACATGCCGCGGCAGGTTCATCGATAGGAACGCCGATACCTGGACGAAGCCCGGATAGACACGGCGATGCGCGCCGGCGTAGCGCCGCGGTACGGTCGTGATCAGGTTGCGCTCGAACCATTCGATCGGGTGTCCCGTTGCGAGCTCGTTCACGGCCGTGGGATTGACCCGCGTGTCGATCGGCCCGGCCATCAGCGTCATGCTGCGCGGCTGACAAGGATGATTGGTTTGCGCCAGGACCGCCACCGCTGCGAGCAGCGTGGCACAGGGCTGGCAAACCGCCACGACATGAGCAGCTGGTCCGACGGCTTCGAGGAATTGGACGAGGTGGTCGATGTATTCGTCGATGCCGAAGCGGCCGGCGCCAACTGGAACATCCCGCGCGTTCTTCCAGTCGGTGATGTAAACGTCGTGCTCCGGCAGCATCGTCCGCACGGTGTGACGCAGCAGGGTAGGGAAGTGCCCGGCCATCGGCGCGACCAGCAGGACCCGGGGCTGCTCAGAGGTTGCCTCCTTGCGGAAGCGAAGCAGCGTCGCGAACGGCGTATCGGCAACCGCTTCTTGCACCACGCGTGCTTCGCGGCCATCGATTTCGACGGTGTCGATCTCGAAGCTCGGCCGGGCGTGAATGAGTTGCGCCCGATTCAGAATTTCGGCGGCGGCCGCCATGCTCTTGAAGATGTAGTTGGCGCCGGGTCCGGCGCAGGTGTCGCGCAGTGCGGAACTCGTGAGCCCCGCCCAGGCGCGAAGCGGCGCGAGCAGGTCGGACTGAGCCTGGTAGGCGTCATACAGCATCACGCGAACGAAACGCCCCTCAGCCCGCTTCTTTTGCGGTGCGGCAATTGTGGCTGGATTTCACGACGTACTGCGGAAAAAAGCTAGTGCATTCTTTGCTGCATTGCGAAATGATCGGCTCGTATGGGCGGAGAATCGTCTGTCATGAGCAAGGCACTTCTGACGATTTCCAGCAAGAACTACTCGTCCTGGTCGCTGCGGGGCTGGCTCCTGTGTCGCATGGCCGGGCTCGATTTCGCCGAGCGGGTGCTGCCCAGCGACGACCCGGACACCCGAGCCGAGCTGCTGCTGCTCTCGCCGTCGTTTCTCGTTCCCTGCCTGACGGACGGCGCAGTGAAGGTCTGGGACACGCTGGCAATCGCCGAATACCTGCATGAAACCCGTCCGGATGCCGGCCTGCTTCCGAAGGATCTCGTTGCCCGTACGCATTGCCGTTCGGTCGCAGGCGAGATGCATTCCGGCTTCGCCAATCTGCGCTCGGCGCTGCCGATGAACCTGAAGGCCGACTATCCCGCCTTCAAAGTCTGGGCCGGCGCGCAGGCGGACATCGACCGCATCGTCATGATCTGGCGCGAGTGCCTGAAGACCTATGACGGACCGTATCTCTTCGGCGAAAAGCCGACTCTTGCAGACGCCATGTATGCACCCGTCTGCACGCGGTTCGTGACTTATCACGTCAAGCTCGATCGCATCTGCGCCGATTACTGCGAAACGGTTCTCACTTTGCCGGACATGATCGAGTGGATCGATGCGGCGAGGGTCGAACCCGATGCCGTTGAAGAGCTCGAGGCCGAGTTCTAGGTGCCGCTTTCGTTCGGCTTGGACTGCAACTGGACGTAATTCTGCAACCCCATCTGTTCGATCAGGCGCATCTGGGTCTGCAGATAATCGATGTGCTCTTCTTCGCTCTCCAGGATGCGGACCAGCAACTCGCGGCTGACATAGTCGCGGATGCTTTCACAGTGCACGATGGCGTTTTTCAGATCGGGATAGGACAGCATCTCGAGCGAAAGATCGCACTCGAGAACCTCCCTGACGTTCTCGCCGATCATCAGCTTGCCAAGGTCCTGAAGGTTGGGCAGGCCGCCGAGGAACAGGATCCGCTTGATGAGCGAATCTGCATGTTTCATCTCGTCGACGGATTCCTCGTACTCGTGCTTGGCGAGGTTCGAAAGTCCCCAATCGCCGAACATCCGCGAGTGCAGGAAGTACTGGTCGATTGCGGTGAGTTCGTTCTTGAGGATGGTGTTGAGCCAACGAATGGTGGTGGGGTCGCCGGGAATACCGGCATGCGGTTCAGGCCCCGGAGCTACTCCGCTGCTGCCAGCAGGCGCGGGCTCGCGGCGGCGCCGTCCAGCATTCTTTCGATTGTTTCCTGGCATCGGCCGCAGTTCTTTCTGACGTTGCAGTAGGAATAGACCTCGTCGGAACAACCCGCGCCTTGCGCGATTGCACCTCGGATCTTCGTCTCGTTCAGCCTATTGCAGACGCAAACAATCATCCAAGAACACCAGCCAGTGGAGGCGCAGGTGATATGTGGCTAGTTGCGAGTGATTGTCAATGTCATCCGGTCGCAGGGTGGGGTGTTTATGCGCTAACTAGCTGGGACTTAGCCGTTTTTTCGACCTGCACATAGTCCGTCTTGCCCGTCCCCAGTACCGGGATCTCGTCTACGGCCAGGATCCGGCGCGGCACCGCGATTTCGGCCACGCCGTGATTGTGCGCCCAGCCCACCAGGTCGTGGCGATTGGCGTCCTTGTTGGTCGTCACGAGGACGATTTGCTCGCCCTTGCGTCCGTCCGGCACCGCGATGGCCGCGTGGCTGTAGTCGGGCCACAACGCGGAGGCGATGCTCTCGACGACGGCTAGCGATACCGTCTCTCCGCCGATCTTCGCGAAACGCTTTAGGCGCCCCTTGATCGCAATGAAGCCTTCGTCATCGATCGAGACGACGTCGCCGGTATCGTGCCAACCGCCCTCCGGCGGCTGGATCACACCCGGCTGATCCGCCTTGATGTAGCCAAGCATCACGTTCGGGCCCTTGACGAACAGGCGACCGGCGTTGGGAATCCCTTCGACCGGCTCGAGCCTCGAGATCATGCCTTTCAGCAGTCTGCCGACGGTACCGGGCCGGTTCGCCTCGGGTTGGTTGGCCGCAATGACGGGCGAGGCTTCGGTTACGCCATAGCCTTCAAGCAGCTCGATCGAATATTTCTTGCGCAACAGGGCGCGGGTCTCGTCGCGCAGACGTTCGGCGCCGCAGACCGCCAAACGCAGCGAGTTGAGATCGCCCTGATCGCCGGCGCGTGCATATTGCGAGATGAAGGTATCCGTCGACAGCAGGATGGTGGCCTTGGTCTCCCGAATGCGCTTGACGATCTCGTGCGGCTGGAGAGGGGTAGGGTGGCACACGACCTTGATCCCCAGGATCAGCGGCATCAATGCACCAACCGTGAGGCCAAAGCAGTGAAACGTGGGAAGCGGGTTGAACAGGATGTCGGTGTCGTACAGGGCCAAGTGAGTCCGCACCTGCTCGACATTCGAGAGCAGGTTCGCATGCGACAGCGCCACACCCTTCGGCTCGCCCTCGGTGCCGGAGGTGAAGAGGATCACAGCCGGTGTCGAATGCAGACTGTTGGCGGCAACGAGACTCGGCATGAAGGTTCCGACGGCAGCGAAGATCTTGTCGAGAAATGACAGATTCTCGCGAACGTCCTCGAGATAGACGATGTCGTAGTGCCCTTGCATTGCCTCGACCAGGTGCTCTGCCTTGGCGAGCTCGACGAACCGGCGTGCGGTTACAATGCGTTTGACCTGGGCGGTCCTGAGGGCGCTGCGCAGGCCGGCAAGACCACTCGTGAAGTTCAGCATGGCGGGCACGCGCCCATATGCCGAAATCGCGAAGAACGCGATCACCGAAGCGGCGCCGGTTGGAAGCATGATGCCGACGCTTTCGCCGTGCTTCGTGCCGCGCTTCAACGCATGGCCAAGAGCCAGCGATGCGCGAATGATCTCCTCGTAGGTGAGAACTCGTTCGTCGCCATCAATCAGAGCTGGCTTGTCTGCGCCATAGCGCGACCGCGCCTCAACAAGTGCGTGAAAGACCGGTTGGTGAGCTCGGCTGATGTCGAAGGACACCGTTTCCTCGCCGGATGCCGCGGCGATGCTGGCGACGCTCAATGTTTCCACCCCAAGCTTGTTATGCGGCGAAAGAACCGGCCGCGTTGCTTGGGTTCATAGTACGAAATTCTGTTCCGGTCGCGGAGACGATCGGGGGACTATTTTCCTTGCAGCTCAGCGAAGCCGTTCGACCCAACGCGAGAGCCGTTCGGCAAGCGCGGCTCGGACCTCGTCGGTATTGATCGAGGCGAGGACGCGCGCGACCTGGTCGCGCCAGGGCCGTGTTTCGGCCCATACACGATCAGCCTGCGGTCCGACGGCGGCCGCAAGCGGAACGAGCGTCGCGGCGCTGATCGGCTTTACCACCTGTTCGTTGAAGCGGCGCGGGCCGAACAGGGCGACGGCAAGGGCGACAAGCCCGGTGACGCCGACCACGACAAACGTGGCACGCACTGCGGGTGATCGAAACAACGAGGCCATTTCCTTCCTCCGGCGCGACGGCGTGATGGTAGCCAGCAACGATTTGTAGCTCGAACGGCGGCGTGCGGCCATCGGAGTCTCCTTGGAGACAAAGGCAACGCTTCATCGGAACAAAAGTTCAAAATCCGATGATTTTTCAACCGGGAGCGACTATATCACGGCGGCCATGACCGTTGTCATCGACCATACCGGCGGGCCGCGCCACCCGGAGAAGGCCAAGCGGCCGGACACGCCGGTGCTGAGGAAGCCGGAATGGATTCGTGTGAAGGCGCCCGTGTCGAGGGAATATGCCGAGACCAGGGCGATCATCCGCGAGCACAAGCTGCACACGGTGTGCGAGGAGGCTGCGTGCCCGAACGTCGGCGAGTGCTGGACGCATCGTCACGCCACGATGATGGTCATGGGCGACACTTGCACGCGTGCTTGTGCATTTTGCAACGTCAGGACAGGATTGCCGGGCGCGCTCGACGCACATGAGCCACGAAATGTCGCCGATGCAGTGGTCAAGCTCGGCCTCCAGCATGTGGTGATCACTTCGGTCGACCGCGATGATCTCGCCGACGGCGGAGCCGGACATTTCGCCGAGGTGATCCGAGCGATCCGTTCGACCAGCCCGGGCACGACGATCGAGGTTCTGACCCCCGACTTCCTCCGCAAGGATGGCGCGATCGAGGTCGTGATGGCGGCGGGGCCTGACGTGTTCAACCACAATCTGGAGACCGTGCCGCGGCTCTATCTGAACATTCGGCCCGGCGCGCGCTACTTCGCGTCGCTACGCCTCCTCCAGCGTGCCAAGGAACTGGCGCCAGCAGGGTTCACGAAGTCCGGCTTGATGGTCGGCCTTGGCGAGAGCCGCGAGGAGATCATGCAGGTCATGGATGATCTACGCACCGCGGGCGTCGACTTTCTCACGATCGGCCAGTATCTCCAGCCAACCCGCAAGCACGCCGCGGTCGAAAGGTTCTGGACGCCGGACGAATTCAAGGCGCTGGAGGTCACGGCGCGGGCCAGGGGATTCCTGATGGTGTCGGCGTCGCCGCTGACCCGCAGTTCCTATCATGCCGATACCGATTTCGCGACCCTGCGTGCGGCACGGCAGGCGAAAGCCGGCGCGTGACAGCAACCACGCATTCAGAAACGCGCATCGTTCCCTACGCGCCTGAGCTGATGTTCCAGGTCGTTGCCGACGTGGACAAATATCCGCAGTTTCTTCCCTGGGTCCTGGCGCTTCGCGTGGTCTCGCGCGAGCGCACGGCAAGCGGCGAAATCGCGACCGCGGAGATGGCGGTCGGCTATGGAGCGCTGCGCGAGAAGTATACGAGCCGCGTCGTCATCGACGCGCGGGCACGCACAATCGACGTGGCGCAAACCACGGGACCCTTTCGCGTGCTGGAGAACCGCTGGCGATTCGAACCGCATGGCACCGGATGCAAGGTCGACTTTGCAATCGCCTATGAATTCAAGAGCAAGCTTCTCAACGCCGTCGCCGGAGCAGCGTTCGGGATGGCTTACGCCAGGATGGCCGACGCATTCGAGGCGCGCGCCAAAGCGCTTTCAGATCAGCCGGTGCAGAAGGTTTAGCGCCGCTTCGCAGGACTTCAGGCGAACCTCGGTGCGGCCGATATCGCCGAAGCGATGCTCTTCGTGCAGGATCGAGCGGCCTTCGCGGGCCGCGGCAACGTGCACGAGCCCGACCGGTTTCATGGACGTGCCGCCGCCCGGTCCCGCGATGCCGGTCACGGCGACCGCGAGTTGGGCGTTCGAGTTCTCGATGGCGCCTTCGGCCATCATGCGCACGACTGCTTCAGAGACCTCGCCCATGTCTGCGATCAGGTCGCCGGGGACGCCGAGCAGATCCTGCTTGGCTCGCCCGGTGTAGACGACGAACCCGCGGTCGACCACCGCCGACGAGCCCGGAATTTCGGTCAGCAGACCGCTGATCAGGCCGCCGGTGCAGCTCTCCGCGGTCGTGATGCGGAGTCGGGCGGCGCGTGCATCGGCGAGAACGACCTCGGCGAGGCGGAGCAGGGGAGAGGGAAACATCGGCGCCTCTTTGTTGGGCTCAGATTATGCTCTGCCAGCGGAGCGCCGCAATGAGGGCGAGCGTGAGTGCGCCAGCGACGAGGTCGTCGGTCATGACACCCCAACCGCCAGGGAGCCTTTCGCCAAGTGATACCGGCCAGATCTTGCTGATATCGAGTGCGCGAAAGATGACAAACGCCAAGCCAAATCCGAGCAGCGAAACCGGGGCGGCCGCGCAAGCGAGCCATTGTCCGGCAACCTCATCGATCACACATTCCGACGGGTCGCACTTGCCGACTCTGGCAACGTGGGCCCCCGTCGACCACACGCCGACCAGGTAGGCGATGCCGCTCGCTGTCAGCAACGCCCCGGGCCCGAACCGCCACGCGATCAGCCATGCACAGGGCAGGGCAACAGCGCTCGCGACTGTGCCGGGCGCGATGGGCGCATAGCCGACACCGAAGACGGTGGATAGAAGCGTCGCGATCATGCGCGGGTCTTGAAGACGTACATGTTGGCCGGTGAATTCTCGAGCGTGCCTCCAGCACTTCTGTAAAGGCCGTTGCCGGCGTCGTTGTCGACATCGGTGAGAACCCAGATTTCGCGCCAGCCACGGTCGACGGCCAGACGCTCGAGAAATGCGATGATCGCACGAGCGGCGCCCTTGCGCCGGTGCGCTTCGACAGTGTCGACCTCGTACATCAGGAGGTCAGTTGCCTCGAAGCGATGCAGCACGTGGCCATAGATGCGCGCCATGACCTCGCCATCGTCGGTCAGAGCCACGGCCATGACAAAGGTGGGCTCGCGCAAGAGCGCAGCGGCGCGCTCGAGCGAAGGCGCCTTGCCGGGCCAGAACAAGGCTTCAACCCTTTGCAGCAGCGTCTCGTCACCCGGCCTCAGCAGCTGAATCCTCATTCAGGGCAGTCGCACGGTGGCGATGGCCTGGGCTGCAAGTCCTTCGCGCCTACCCTCGAAGCCGAGGCCTTCAGTCGTTGTAGCCTTCACGCTGATGCGCGATACGTCGAGCTTCAATATCTCGGCGATGCGGGCGCGCATCGCCTCGCGGTGCGGACCCACTTTCGGCATCTCGCAGATGATCGTGACATCGCAGTGCACGATCTCGCCACCCCGATCGCGGACAAGAGCTGCAGCGTGGTCAAGAAACTTCCAGGACGGCGCGCCACGCCAGCGTTCGTCGCTCGGCGGAAAATGCTGACCGATGTCGCCTGCGCCAATGGCGCCCAGGACCGCATCGGTGAGGGCATGCAGCCCCGCATCGGCATCGGAATGGCCCTCAAGCGCATGATCGTGCGGCACCCTTATGCCGCACAGCCACACGTGGTCGCCCGTAGCAAAGCGGTGAACGTCATACCCCATGCCGGTTCGGCTCTCGCCCAGACGCGCGCGCAGCTGCGCCTCGGCGATCGCGAAGTCTTCGGGATTGGTCACCTTCATGTTGCTGTCTTCGCCCGGCACAGCCTCGACGCGCAAGCCGGCCATTTCGGCCAGCGCCATGTCGTCGGTTACATCTTCCTTTGCGAAGCGACGATGCGCGTCCAATATCTTCGCGAACACGAAGCCCTGGGGGGTCTGCGCGCGCAACAGGCCGTCACGCGGAACCGTCACCCACTTGCCGTCCTGCATTCGCCGGAGCGTATCGCCCACCGGCAGCAGTGGGACGGCACCATCTGCGCCTGCCGCCAGTGCGCCGACCACCCGCCCGATTATCGCCTGTGAGACCAGCGGCCGTGCGGCGTCGTGAATCAGGACGCAGTCGGGTTTGTGGTGGGCAAGAGCCTCCAGACCATGCATGACCGAATGTTGCCGTGTCGGACCTCCAGCCAGCGGCGGCAGAAGATCAAGACCTCGGGTCGCCAACGTAAAGTGCTCGTGATCCTCGGCCCCGATGACCGCTTGGACCATCGCGACCCTTGGATTCCGGACAAACGCCTCCAGAGCCCAGCGCAAAATGGGCTTTCCGAGCAGGGCGGCGTACTGCTTGGGCACCACCCCTCCAGCACGCTCGCCTCGGCCCGCGGCAACGATCAATGCCGCAACTCCCGCCATTCTTTGGCCCTTTCGTGTCGGCTGACTGGGTAGCACGAAGCCACGATTCAGCAAGGATCCCTGGCCAGTTTCGCCGCAACGCAACAAGGGCGTTGCCTAGTTTATGAACATCTAGTTATGCTGCCTAAGCAATAGGCAGAAATCGCATGGGACTCACCGGGACTAGGGACGCAGTTGCGGCGAATGCAATCGCGAGCGCCTTGCCTATGCCCGTCCTGGTCATCGGACCCGATCTCAATGTCCTGTTCGTCAATCCAGCGGCCGAACAATTCTTCGACACCGGCGCCGGACTGCTCGTACGCCAGAGCCTCACCGATCTCGTGCCGTTCGGCAGTCCGCTCGTACATCTGGTTGACCAGGCCCGCGAACGCGGGGCTTCGGTCAGCGAGCGCGATGTCGACCTGACGACGCCGCGACACGGCGAGCGGCTGGCCGACGTGAATGTGACGCCGCTCTCAGAACCCGACGACTCCGTGGTCGTCGTTCTGCAAGAGCGGAGTCTCGCGCAGCGCATCGATCGCCAATTGCAGCATCGCAGTGCCGTGCGCTCGATGAACGGCATGGCTGCCGTGCTGGCGCACGAGATCAAGAATCCGCTCGCCGGCATTCGCGGTGCGGCACAGTTGCTCGAGCAGGCGGGCACGGAAAGCGACAGGACGCTGACACAGCTCATCTGCGACGAGGCTGATCGCATCCGCGCCCTGATCGACCGCATGGAATCGTTCGGCGATACGCGCGCGATGCCGCGTACGCCGGTGAACATCCACGAAGTGCTCGACCGTGTGCGAAAGGTCGCGGAGTCCAGCTTCGCAAAAGGCGTGACGATCATCGAAAACTTCGATCCGTCGCTGCCACTGGTTCTCGGCGATCGCGACCAGCTGATCCAGGTCTTCATGAATCTCGTTCGCAACGCGGCAGATGCTCTGCCGGATACCGGCGGCGAGATCACGCTCACGACCGGATATCGGCCCGGCGTGCGTTTCGGCGCGGCCGTTGCAGGCGAGCGGCTGAGCCTCCCGCTCGAGGTTACCGTTCGCGACAACGGCTCGGGCATTCCGTCGGATCTGATGCCGCACATCTTCGACCCGTTCGTGACGACGAAGCCGCGCGGCTCGGGTCTCGGGCTCGCACTGGTCGCCAAGATCGTCGGCGACCACGGGGGCGTCATCGAATGCGATTGCGTACCCCGTCGAACGATCTTCCGCATTCTGCTGCCCAAGGCGGCAAACACAAGCGAAGGAGGCTGATTTGCCCGCTGGCACCATCCTTGTCTGCGACGACGACTCCGCCATCAGAACCGTGCTCAACCAGGCGCTCGGCCGTGCTGGATACGACGTGCGCACGACCGGGACTGCGGCAGGGCTTTGGCGCTGGGTGTCAGCCGGCGACGGCAACCTTGTCATCACCGATGTCGTGCTTCCCGACGAGAACGGATTCGATCTGATCCCGCGCATCAAGCGCATCCGGCCGGAACTGCCCGTCGTAGTGATGAGCGCGCAGAACACGATCCTGACGGCGATCAACGCGGCGGAGCGCGGTGCGTTCGACTATCTGCCCAAGCCGTTCGATCTCAAGGAACTCACCTCCGTCGTGCAGCGGGCCATGGCGAGCCCAAGCGCAAAACCGGCGCTCGAGCCACGAAGCGAGGATCGCCTGCCGCTGATCGGACGCTCGCCGGCCATGCAGGAGATTTATCGGGTCATTGCGCGCCTGACACAGACAGATCTGACTGTGATGATCATGGGCGAGAGCGGCACCGGCAAGGAGCTGGTCGCGCGGGCGTTGCATGACTACGGCAAGCGGCGACACGGCACCTTCGTCGCCGTGAACATGGCGGCGATCCCGAAGGAGCTCGTCGAGAGCGAACTGTTCGGTCATGAGCGCGGCGCCTTCACCGGTGCGACCAATCGCGGTGTGGGGCGCTTCGAGCAGGCGGAGGGCGGAACGCTGTTCCTTGATGAGATCGGGGATATGCCGCTCGATGCCCAGACGCGCCTCCTGCGTGTCCTCCAGCAGGGCGAATACACCACAGTCGGCGGCCGTACACCGATCAAGACCGATGTCCGCATCGTCGCCGCGACGAACCGCGATTTGCGCCAGCTCATTCAGCAGGGCCTGTTCCGTGAAGATCTCTACTACCGCCTGAACGTCGTACCGATGCGCCTGCCGCCGCTGCGCGAGCGGGCAGAGGATGTGCCGGATCTCGTCCGCCATTTCCTGCACAAGGCAGAAGACGAGGGGCTCCCGGCGAAGCATCTCGATGTCGGGGCTCTCGAGATGCTCAAGCACTACCGCTGGCCAGGCAATGTCCGCGAACTTGAAAACCTGATCCGCCGACTCGCGGTGCTGCATTCCGGCGACGAGATACCAGCAAGCGCGGTCGCCGCCGAACTCAAGGAGCCGCCGAAGCTCAGCGGGACGGACGATGGCGACGAGGCCGCATCCCTCAGCGCTGCGGTCGAGCGTCATCTGACGCGATATTTTCTCGACCAGGGCGACAAGCTCCCGCCGCCGGGCCTTTACGATCGGATATTGCAGGACATCGAGCGCCCGCTGCTGTCCATCTGCCTGGCTGCGACGCGAGGCAACCAGATCCGCGCGGCGCATCTGCTGGGGCTCAATCGCAACACACTTCGCAAGAAGATCCGCGACCTCGGTCTTGAGGTTATCCGCGGACTTCGACCGGATTAGCGGCAGCGGGATAGGGCCATGGTCCTTCCCGTTTAGCGGCAATTTCCAAACCTTGTTGCACAAATTCGTTGCGATTTTGCATCGCAGCTTTCTTGCAACACGCTGCATCTTGGCTACACTTCCCGATTGTCGAATGTCGCTAAGGATTTAGCGGCGCAATCAGCGGCATCGGATGGCTACAGCGAACGCAGCGGAAGCGCCGGACGGCCTGTTGGGGTGGATGCGAGCCATCTCTCGGCCATCCCTTCTGGCATTCGGCGTCGGCGTGCTGGCGGTCATTTCAGGCATGGCGACCTACGCGGCCGTCATGGGGTTCGTGCCGTACACTCCGACGCCGGCAGTGCTGGTCGGCCTGCTGATCGTCAATCTCACGCTTGGTCTAACGCTGGCAGCGCTCATCGCCTGGCGGCTGACACGCCTGTGGAGCGCCCGCCGGTCGGGGATCGCCGGCGCCCGGCTCCATGTCCGGCTCGTCGCGATGTTCAGCCTGATCGCGGTCGTGCCGGCCGTTATTGTCGCCGTCTTCGCTGCCGTGACGTTGAATCTCGGCGTTGAAGCCTGGTTCTCGTCGCGCGTCCAGACCGCACTCGACAACGCCATGAACGTCGCCAGGCAATACATGGTGTCCTCGGCCCGCGGCATCATCATTGACGCCGGCACGATGGAAGAAGCGATGGAGCGGGATCCGACGATCTTCGACTCGCAGAAGCAGCTCATCACGGGCCGGATGTTCGCCAAGCTCGAAGGGATGACGAGCGCGCGCGGGCTGGTTGGCTCGATCGTGGTCGACTCGCACGGTACCGAATTGGGCCGGTCGTCCGCCATTGCCTATTCGCGGGCACTCAGGCCGAGCGCGGCCGACATAGCCGAGGCGCGGGCAGGGCAGATCGTCGTCTACGGCGATCCGGAGACCGGCGTCGTCCACGCCCTGATCCATCTGCCGTTTCTCAAGGACGCATATCTGCTCGTCGTCCGCAAGGTCGAGCCGGAAGTGATCGGCTACTATTATCGCACCAAGGCCGCGGTGAGCGAATACAAGCGGCTCGAGCAGAACCGTTCGGAAGTGCAGCTCATCTTCGCGGCGCTCTATGTCGTCGTTTCACTGGTCATTCTGCTCGGCGCGATCTGGCTCGGCCTCTGGGCGGCAAACCGCCTCGTGCGGCCGATCTCGAGCCTGATCGGCGCAGCCGAGCGCGTGACAGCGGGCGATCTCAAGGCGCAGGTCGAAGTCGAGCGGGACGACGACGAGGTCGGCGTGCTTGGCCGCGCATTCAATCGCATGATCTCGCAGCTCGATGCGCAGCGCACGGCACTCATCTCGGCGAACCGCCAGAACGACGAGCGCCGCCGGTTCACCGAGGCGGTGCTCGGCGGCGTGAGTGCCGGTGTCATCGGCCTCGATCACGACGGCATGATCACCATCGTCAATCGCGCGGCGGCACGGCTCCTGAATGCCGCGCCGGAGGAACTTGAAGGGCGGCACTACTCGGAGTCCGTTCCCGAGCTCGCGGCCCTGATCCGCAGGGCGATTTCGGAGCCGGTTGGCCGCGCGGGCGGAGAAGTCACTGTCCGGCGGGGCACGACGACCCGCGCCTTGAGCGTCCAGGTATCAAGCGAGCGCGGGACCGACAGCAGCGGCTACGTCGCGACCTTCGACGACATCACCGACCTGGTCTCCGCCCAGCGCACCGCAGCCTGGGCCGACGTAGCGCGACGCATCGCACATGAGATCAAGAACCCGCTGACGCCGATCCAGCTCTCGGCCGAACGGCTCAAGCGGAAGTACTCCAGCGAAGTCTCGACCGACCCCGACGTGTTCGCACAATGCACCGACACGATCATCCGCCAGGTCGGCGACATCGAACGCATGGTCAACGAGTTCTCGTCCTTCGCTCGAATGCCGACGCCGGTCATGCGGCGTGAGAACGCGCAGGAACTCATACAACAGGCGGTGTTCCTGCAGCGCGTCGCGCATCCGCAGATCGCCTACGAGACGCGCCTGCCGAAGCAGCCTGTCTATATCGAGTGTGACGGCCGCCTCGTAAGCCAGGCGTTGACCAACGTGCTCAAGAACGCAGGTGAAGGAGTCGGCGCGCGGTTCAGCAAGGGCGAAGATGATGCACCGGGCAGGATCGTCATCGCGCTCGAGCCAGGCGAGAACGGGATCGTGTTCCGTATCACCGACAACGGCATCGGCCTGCCGCAGGAGCATCGCGACCGGCTCACCGAGCCCTATGTGACGACACGCGCAAAGGGAACGGGACTCGGCCTCGCGATCGTCCGGAAGATTCTCGAGGATCATGGCGGCGAACTGGTTCTGCAGGATGCCGGAAGCGAACAACACCACGGCGCGGAAGTGATACTGAGCTTTCCTCCGCGCCAGAAGAGCGTGAAGGAAAAAGGAAATGGGGACGAGCAAGAACGGATCGCAGATCGCGTCTGAAATCCTGATCGTCGACGACGAGGAGGATATTCGCGACCTGATAGCCGGCATCCTCCGCGACGAGGGCTACGAGACGCGCGTTGCCGGGGACAGCGATGGCGCACTCGGAGCCGTGCGCCTGCGCCGGCCGCAACTGGTCGTGCTCGACATCTGGCTCCAGGGCAGCAAGCTCGACGGCATCCAGGTGCTCGACACCCTCAAGCGCGAGCAGCCGGATCTTCCGGTGGTGATGATCTCCGGCCACGGCACGATCGAGACGGCCGTCGCCTCGATCAAGAAGGGCGCTTACGACTTCATCGAGAAGCCGTTCAAGGCCGACCGGCTCATCCATGTCGTGAGCCGCGCGCTCGAGGCGGCGCGCCTGCGCCGCGAGGTGCAAGAGCTGAAACTCAAGGCCGGCGACGACTCGGAGCTCATCGGCGCCTCGTCGGCAATCTCGCAGATCCGCCAGGCGATCGAGAAGATCGCGCCGACCAACAGCCGCGTGTTCGTCACCGGACCTTCGGGCTCGGGCAAGGAAGTGGTGGCGCGACTGATCCATGCGCGGTCGCGCCGTGCCGGAAACGCCTTCGTCGCCGTCAACTGCGCCACGATGGCGCCGAACCGGATCGAGATCGAGCTGTTCGGCGCCGAGGGCGGCGACGGGCCGCGCAAGACGGGCATGTTCGAGCTGGCGCACAACGGCACGCTCTATCTCGACGAGGTGGCGGACATGCCGCTTGAGACGCAGGGCAAGATTCTGCGGGTGCTGGTGGACCAGACCTTCACGCGCGTGGGCGGCACGACGCGGGTGCAGGTCGATGCACGCGTGATCTGCTCGACGACCCGCGACCTCCGCGTGGAGATCGCGGCCGGCAGGTTCCGCGAGGACCTGTATCATCGCCTGAATGTCGTGCCCGTGCGCGTGCCGTCGCTGGCCGAGCGCCGCGACGACATCCCGATGCTCGTATCGCACTTCATGAAGCGCCTCTCCGCGACTTCCGGACTCGCGATGCGCGAGATCGGCGATGACGCCATGGCGGTTCTCCAGGCGCACAGCTGGCCCGGCAATGTCCGCCAGCTGCGCAACATCGTCGAGCGCCTGCTGATCCTGGCCACCGACGACGCGGCACAAGTGATCTCGGCCGACCTGCTGCCTGCCGATCTCGGCTCGAGCGCGCCGTGGGGCGGCGGCAACGGCCGCGGCGATCTCGCGATTTCGCTGCCGCTGCGGGAAGCGCGCGAGATCTTCGAGCGCGACTACCTGGTGGCGCAGATCAACCGGTTCGGCGGCAATATCTCGCGGACGGCTGCGTTCATCGGCATGGAGCGCTCGGCGCTGCACAGAAAGCTCAAGTCGCTGGGCGTCGGACCGAACGGGCGCGAGCAGGGCTTCAACGCGTGAGCAAGGGCTGGAACGGCCGCGCGCCGGCCGGGCGCGTCGCCTATGTCGACGGCCGCTACGTTCCGCATGGCCGCGCCGCGGTGCACATCGAGGATCGCGGGCTTCAGCTCGGCGACTCCGTCTATGAGGTTTGCGCGGTCGTTGACGGACTTCTCATGGACGAAGAGGAGCATCTCGACCGGCTGGCACGCTCGGTCGGCGAGATCGAGATGGCGATGCCGATGCCGCGCAACGCGCTCAAGCTCGTGATGCGCGAAGTGGTCCGGCGCAACGGCGTGCGCGACGGGCTGCTGTACCTTCAAGTGACGCGCGGCGCGGTCCGCCGCGACCATCCAATTCCGGACAAGAGCCCGCGGCCGAGCCTGATCCTGACCGCGCGATCCTGGGACGTCGCCGCGGCGCAAAGGCGGCGCGACGGCGGCATCGCCGTCATCACCCGTCCCGACGAGCGCTGGGCGCGCTGCGATATCAAGACGACGCAGCTTCTGGCCAACGCGCTGGCCAAGACGGCGGCGCGGCGGGCGGGCGCCTACGAAGCCTGGCTGATCGACCGCGAAGGGTTCGTGACCGAAGGCAGCTCGACCACGGCCTGGATCGTCGACCCTGCCGGGCGGCTCACCACCCGCAATCTGAGCCACGCGATCCTGCCGGGCGTGACCCGGCGCGTGATCCTGGAGGCGGCTGCCGCGGCGCAATTGCCGGTGGCGGAAACCCGGTTCACGATCGAGGATGCCCGCTCGGCACGGGAGGCCTTCATCTCGTCGGCGACCGGGGTCTTGCCAGTGGTGGCGATCGACGGTCACCAGATCGGGGAGGGCAAGCCGGGGCCGCTGACCCGCCGCGTGCAGGAACTTTATGCCCTGATGTCGGCCCGGCGCGCTTCGGAACCCCACGCCTAGGCCCTTTCGCAAACGCAGCAATCCACTATGCTACGGGCAGTGCTTCGCAGGGGCGCGGGCACACATCACTTGGATTCCCCGATGAGCGAAAAACAACAAAATCTGCAAGACACGTTTCTCAACGCGGTCCGCAAGAGCAAGTCGGCCGTTACCATCTTCCTGGTCAACGGCGTGAAACTCCAAGGAAACATCACGTGGTTCGACAATTTCTGCGTACTCCTGCGCCGGGACGGCCAGGCACAGCTCGTCTACAAGCACGCGATCTCGACCGTCATGCCGCTGGGGCCGATCCAGCTCCAGGACGAGGCGCAGGCCGCCGAGACGGCGTAAGAAGCCAATCCTCGGGGTACGACGCGGCACGCGACTCGCTGCGCACGGCGTTCGTCGTTCACGCCGAGCCCAGGGCGCGGGCACAGGGCGCGCGCGCCGATCGCGACGCGCTGGCGCGGCTCGAGGAAGCCGTCGGGCTCACGGCGGCGATCGGGCTTCAGGTCGTCGAGACGTTCATCGTGCCGCTGGTGCGACCAACGCCGGCGACGCTGATCGGCAGCGGCAAGGTCGAGGAGATCGGCACGGCGGCGAAGGCGCTCGGACCGACCGTCGTCATCGTCAACGCGCAGTTGTCGCCGGTGCAGCAGCGCAATCTCGAGAAGGCCTGGAGCACGAAGGTGCTCGACCGCACGGCGCTGATCCTCGAGATCTTCGGCGAGCGGGCGCGCACGCATGAAGGCCGCCTGCAGGTCGAGCTCGCGCATCTTTCCTATCAACGCTCGCGGCTGGTCCGTTCGTGGACCCATCTCGAGCGGCAACGCGGCGGCTTCGGCTTCCTCGGCGGCCCGGGCGAAACCCAGATCGAGACCGACCGCCGGCTGATCGGCGATCGCATCACGCGCATCAAGAAGGAACTCGAAGGCGTCAAGAAGAGGCGCGGGCTCCAGCGCGCAGCGCGGAAGAGCGTGCCTCATCCGGTCATCGCACTGGTCGGTTACACCAATGCCGGCAAGTCCACGCTGTTCAACGCGCTGACGTCCGCCGACGTGCTGGCAAAGGACCTCCTGTTCGCGACGCTCGACCCGACCATGCGCGGCATCAGGCTGCCCAAGGGAACGCGGGCGATCCTCTCCGACACGGTCGGGTTCATCGCCGACCTGCCAACCGAGCTGGTCGCGGCGTTCCGGGCGACGCTCGAGGAGGTGCTCGAGGCCGACGTCATCGCCCATGTCCGCGACATCAGCCATCCCGAAAGCGCGGCGCAAAAGGTGGACGTGCTGAAGGTCCTTTCTGACCTCGGCGTGGAGCCAGACGGCGGGCGGGCCTTCGTCGAGGTGCTCAACAAGATCGACCGCGTCGAGCCCGAAGTGCGCGCCGGGCTGATGGCGGGCAACGACCGGCTGGGCGGACCGGTCGCGGTGTCGGCGCTGACCGGCGAGGGGCTGGACGCGCTCCGTGCCCGGTTTGAGAGCCTCCTGACAGCCGCCAACATTCGCTTTCGGCTGATCTTGCCGCACTCGGACGGCGAGGGCCTGGCTTGGGCCTATCGTCATGCGCAGGTGCTGGGACGGCAGGACCGGGCGCAGGGCGTCGAGCTCACGCTGGCGATCGATCCACGGGATGTGGAGCGATTTTCGAGCAAATTCACAGATGATCGCCTTGTGAGAACAGCGGGTTAGGGAACAGTCCTCACTCGCCGTCTCAGTTATCCCCATCGCTACAGGTGCGCGATCATCTGGATCTCGACCACGCCGGTGTCGATGGCGAGGCCGGTCGTGCCGATCGCGGTCCAGGCGGGGTGCGGCGGCGGCATGAACTCGTCCTTCACTGCGATGAAGGTCGTGAGCTGGGTACGGGCGTCGCCCTCGAAATTGGGGCCGCTCCAGACGTGGAAGCTGTTGATCATGGCGACGTGGCCGAAGCCCGCACCGGCAGCCGCCAGCGTAGCCTTGAGGGCGTTGAAGGCACGGCGGAGCTGAACCTTGAAGCCCTCGACGTCGCGCGCTTCGCCTTTCTCCGGTCCGGCGATGACGCCGGAGACGTAAAGGACGTTGCCGGCGCGCCGGACCGCGGCGAACTTGAAGTTGTCATAGAGGAACACGTCGCGGTCGGTGATAAGGGTTACTTCGCCGTCGCGGGTCGGGATCCGGCGGGGCAGGTCGGTCATGGGGTCTTGGTCTCCGTCTTGGCCCTCTGCCAGAGGGCTTCCAGTTCGTCGAGCGGAACACCCTTCGGGTCGCGGTTGGCCGCGGCAAGCTGCTGCTCGATCCAGCTCCAGCGACGCGCGACCTTGGCATTGGTCATGCGCAGCGCGGCCTCGGGATCGACGTCCAGGTGGCGCGCCAGGTTGGCGACGACGAAGAGCAGGTCGCCGACTTCGCCTTCGATCTCGGCATGGCTCGCACCCGCATTCTTCGCGGCCACGATCTCGGCGGCTTCCTCCGTCACCTTGTCCAGCACGCGATCGGCGGAATTCCAATCGAATCCGACGGTTGAGAGCCGCTTCTGAAGCTTGTCGGCGCGGCTGAGCGCGGGCAGGGCGCGGGAGACGTCGTCCAGCACGCCGGACTTGCCCTTGGCGGCGCGTTCCTCGGCCTTTGCCTTTTCCCACAGCCCAACCGGACCGGGCACCCCGTCGGCGAAGATGTCCTGGCGGCGGCGGATCATCTTTTCCGACACG
>Ga0335069_10004085_pt1 | contig 21815 bp, 23 predicted proteins | sample Lox_Sample_11_FD_206714 | JGI IMG/M metagenome (GOLD analysis project Ga0335069, IMG submission 206714) | Soil microbial communities from Loxahatchee National Wildlife Refuge, Florida, United States - Lox_Sample_1.1 | ecosystem: Environmental > Terrestrial > Soil > Wetlands | place: USA...
CTACCTCAGACGCCGGGACGAGTCGAGTACGGCAGACTGAGACGCGCAACCGCCGGCTCGGGCGACCGTGACCGCTTCCTGATACACGGTCTCGCCCCGCGTTCAGGCGGCGTTTACGTGCTGCGCCCGCCGTCGCTCTTACCTGCTTTCATCCGCCGTTCTCGTCTGGCGGTAGTGTCGGAGGAGGCGAGCGATGGGCCGTTCCACGGTGACTACGAAGTACTGGCACCGCACCGAGGACGGGCGGGTCCAGTGTGACGTGTGCCCGCGTGCCTGCCGCCTGCGGGAGGGCCAGCGGGGGTTCTGCTTCGTGCGGATGCGCCAGGGGGACGCGGTCGTGCTGACGACCTACGGGCGTTCCAGCGGCTACTGCGTGGACCCCATCGAGAAGAAGCCGCTGAACCATTTCCTGCCGGGATCGCCGGTGCTGTCGTTCGGCACGGCCGGATGCAACCTGGCCTGCCGGTTCTGCCAGAACTGGGACATCTCCAAGTCACGGGAGACCGACACGCTGGCCGACGAGGCCTCGCCGCGGGCCATTGCCCGGGCGGCCGCCGAACTCGGCTGCCGGAGCGTGGCCTTCACCTACAACGACCCGGTGATCTTCATGGAGTACGCCATCGACGTGGCCGACGCGTGCCGGGAGCTGGGCATCAAGGCGGTCGCGGTGACGGCGGGGTATATGTCCGCGGAGCCGCGGGCGGAGTTCTTCCGGCACATTGACGCGGCGAACGTGGACCTCAAGGGATTCACCGGTGACTTCTACCACCGGGTGTGCCTGGGGAAGCTGGACCCGGTGCTGGAGACCCTGCTGTACCTCAGGCACCAGGCCGGCGTGTGGCTGGAGATCACCAACCTGCTGATCCCCGGGGTAAACGACTCCGATTCCGAGATCGACGCGATGACCCGGTGGGTGGCCGGGCAGCTCGGGCCGGACGTGCCGGTGCACTTCGCCGCCTTCCATCCGGACTTCAAGATGCTGGACCGGCCGCCCACGCCGTCGGCGACGCTGGCCCGGGCCCGGCGTATCGCGCTCGGCAACGGCGTCCGCTACGCCTATACCGGCAACGTCCATGACCGGGCGGGCCAGAGCACCCGCTGCCACGAGTGCGGAGAGCTGGTGATCGAGCGCGACTGGTACCGGCTGGGGACCTGGCGGCTCACCGGCGACGGGCGGTGCGCGAGCTGCGGCACGCGCCTGCCCGGGGTGTTCGACGGCCCTCCGGGGAACTGGGGACCCAGGCGGCGGCCAGTGCGGCTGGCCGCTCCGCCTGGGCTGTCCCCTCCGGCTGGCCCCTCGGGTTAGGCCCCGGCTGGCTCCTCCGATTAGGCCCTCCGGCTTTCCCTTCCGGTTAGGCCCCCTCCGGCCCCTCCTCCGGTTAGCTGAGCGTTACCTGGATGCTGCGCTCTTCGGTGCCGCGCAGGACGTTCAGCTCGAGGGTGCCGGACGCCGCCCGGAGCGCGGCGGACAGGTCGTCGACCGAACGGACCGGCTGGCCCGCCGCCGCCACGATCAGGTCGCCGGAGGCGAGGCCGGCGCGCGCGGCCGGGCTTTCCTCGGCGACGCCGCGGATGAGCAGACCCTCGGCGTCGGGCAGGCCGACGGCGCGCCGCATCCGCCTGGCCACGTGGCCCGGAGTGATCGTGATGCCGAGCTGCGGCGGCTCGACCGATTCCCCGCGGGCGAGCGCGTCGACCCGGCGGCGCAGCGCCTCGTCAGCGGGTATGGCCAGGTAGAAGCCCTCGCCGAGGCGGTTCGTGTTGATCCCGAGCAGCTGTCCCTGCGCATTGAGGACCGGCCCGCCCGAGGAGCCGGGCAGCAGCGGGGCCGTGTGCTCGAGGCTGCCGGTGATGCGCAGGCCGCGCGGGCCGCGGAAGCTCCGGTCGATGCCGGAGACGGTCCCGAACGTCACCCGGAGCCCGCGCCCGCCCGGGTTGGACAGGGCGAAGACGGGCATCCCGATCGCGGGCGCCGCGGTGGCCCACGGCAGCGCGGCGGCCTGCCCGGTGTCGGCCTCGATGACGGCCAGGTCGCCGTCGAAGTCGTGCCCGGCCACGTTCCCCTCGGCGGTGCGTCCGTCGGCGAAGGTGACCGTCGCCTGGCTGCCACGTATGTTGTGCGCGTTGGTCAGCACCCGCCCCTCGCCGAGCACGATGCCGGAGCCGACCCCCCACCGCTGCCCGATGCCCACCACCGAGGAGCCGGCGTTCTCCGCCAGCCCCGCGATGCTTGCCTGGATCTCGTCGAAGATTGTCATCCCCGTCGCGTCCCTTCTAGTTGGTAGTAATTTGCAAGTTACTACTAACTAGGGGGATGTCAATGCTGCGGAATAGGATCGTCTTATGGCCCAGAGCGAAATTGCCGCCTCCCCGCTGGCCGAGGCGCTGGCCAGGGTGGGCGACCGGTGGACCCTGCTGGTGGTGGAGGCGCTGCTCAGCGGGCCTCGCCGGTTCAACGACCTGCTCGACCAGATCCCCGGCATCGCGGCGAACATCCTGTCCGACCGGCTCAAGCGGCTCGAACGGGAAGGCCTGCTCATGGCCCGGCCCTACTCCGAGCGGCCGCCCCGCGCCGCCTACCATCTGACCGCCGAGGGCCGGGAACTGGCCGGGGCGCTCCGGCTGCTGGCGTACTGGGGATCCGGGCATGCCGATCCGGCGCAAGCGCCCACGCACCCCGCGTGCGGCACCCCGATCGAGGCCCGCTGGTACTGCCCGACCTGCGATCGTCTCGTCGACCACGACCCAGATCAAGCCGAGGTCCATTTCGTCTAGCCCCGCCCAGGCGCCCCGCCCCAGGCGCGCCCCGCCCCTCACGCGCGCTTCGCCTTGGGGTGCGTGGCACACAGGCCCCGTCTATCGGGGCCGGGGGCCCGCGCATCCCAGCGTGTCCCCCGTGTGGAGCCTGCGCCGATCACGCGGAGTACATGAAAGCTGGAGCAGCGTAACTTGACGTGAGCGAACCTACGTTCGATAATGAGCTTCCATGAAGGCGGCACTCGGGAAGTTATACGGATGCCGCGCCCGTATCCCGCCGTCCCCATCCCTTCCCCGGAAGGCGGCGTGATACCTCCGGTGCTGCCGGTCCTGCCCGGGCTGCGCGGGCTGCTGCCGCGGGGCGGGCTGGTCCGCGGGTCGGTGGTGGCCGTGGCGGAGTTCGGCCTGCTGTGCCTGGCACTGATGGCCGCCGCGTCGGCGGACGGGGCGTGGTGCGGGATCGCGGGGATACCCGAGGCCGGGGTGCTCGCGGCCGCGGGCCTCGGCCTGGACGCCGAGCGGACCCTGCTGGTCCCGGCGCCCGGCCCGGCCTGGCCCCAGGTGGTGGCGTCGCTGCTCGACGGGTGCGAGCTCGTCCTGCTGCGTCCGCCCGGGCGAGCGCCGGTCCAGGTCAGGCAGCGTCTCGAGGCGACGCTGCGGCGCGGCCGGGGCGTCCTGCTGGTCGCCGGGGACTGGCCGGGGGCGCCGGTGCGGCTGCGGGTCGTCACCCAGCGGTGGACCGGCCTCGGGGACGGGCACGGACGGCTGCGGGCGTCCTGCGCGGAGGTGGCGGCGGACGGCCGCGGCGAGGCGGCCATGGCGCGCACGTGCTGGCTCTGGCTGCCCGCCGAGGACGGCGGCGTCGCCCTGGCCGGTCCGCGGGACTTCCCAGACGGCCTCCCGTTCGGCATCCCGGCGGGGGACCAGCCGGGGACTCTTGGGGCCGTGCCCGCCCTGCAGGCGGCGGGCGGGTGAGCGCCCGCGGGCTCACCGCGGGCCAGCCGTCGCGGGTCATGGTCGTGAGCTGCCCGGAACTGCGCGATCCCGATCAGAGCGCGCCCGATCAGAGCGCGGAGGCGGCGCGCCAGCACGAGCGGGTGATCGCCACCGTGACCGGGTTCTGCCCGGACGTGGAGGTGGTGGAGCCCGGGGTGTGCGCCTTCGGCGCCCGCGGGCCGGCCCGGTACCACGGCGGCGAGCAGGCGCTGGCCGCCAGGATCGCCGCCGCGGTCACGGGCCTCGGCGTGCAGGCCCGGGTCGGCGTCGCCGACGGGCTGTTCGCCGCGCTCCTCGCCGCCCGGGACAGCGCCGCCCGGGACAGCGCCGCCCGGGACCGCGACCCGGTCACGGTGATACCGCCGGCCGGGACCGCGCGGTTCCTGGCGGCGCAGCCGGTGAGCGTCCTGGCCGATCAGGTCCTGGCCGGCCAGGACCTGGCGGCCCTGCTGTACCGGCTGGGCCTGCGCACGCTCGGGGATTTCGCCGCGGTGCCCGCCCGCGACGTGGCCAGCCGGTTCGGCGACGCGGGGGAGCGCGCGCACCGGCTGGCCCGCGGCCTGGGCTCCCGGCCGCTGGCGCCGCGCCCGCCGCCCGCGGACCTGTCCGTGGCCCGGGAGTTCGACCCGCCGGAACCGCGGGCCGAACCGGTGGTGTTCGCGGCCAAGGCGCTGGCCGAGCGGCTGCACGACGGCCTGGCCGCCCGCGGGCTGACCTGCGTCCGCGTACAGGTCCTGGCCACCTGGGCGGACGGCCGGGAGAGCAGCAGGCGGTGGCGGCACGACGGGCTGCTGTCCGCGGCCGCGGTCGCCGACCGGGTCCGCTGGCAGCTCGATGGCTGGCGGCCGGCTCCCGCAGACGGGGTCGACGGCTGGCGGCCGGCTCCCGCGGACCGGGCCGCGGACCACGACCAGCACGCCGAGGGCGGTGTCACGGTGCTGCGGCTGGTGCCCGACCAGGTCGTCCGCGCCACCGGGCAGCAGCTCGCGCTGTGGGGGGAGACGGTCCCCGGCGACCGGGTGGCCCGGGCCGCCATGCGGGTGCAGGCCATGCTCGGGCACGAGGCCGTGCTCCGCCCCGTCCTCGGCGGCGGCAGGAACGTTCCGGACCAGGTGACACCCACTCCGTTCGGCGATAAAAGAGAGCCCCGCCTGGCCGCGGACCGGCCCTGGCCTGGCCGGGTCATGGGTGCGGCGCCTGGCCTGGTCTTTCCCGCCGCCCGCGAGGCGGAGGTGACCGACGGCGCCGGGCAGGTTGTCAGGGTCAGCGGGCGCTGCGAGCTCTCGGCCGCGCCCGCCCGGCTGGCGGTACGCGGCGAGCCGCCGCGGCGGGTGACCGGCTGGGCCGGCCCGTGGCCGCTTCACGAACGCTGGTGGGACCCGGCCGCCGCGCGCAGGCGGGCCCGGTTCCAGCTGGTCACCGACGACGGGCGGGCGTGGCTGGCGGTGGTCCAGGACGGCCGCTGGCTGGTCGAGGCCGGCTACTGGTGAGCACGCCGTGGGCCGAGCTGCACTGCCACTCCTCGTTCAGCTTCCTGGACGGGGCGGCCACCCCGGGTGAGCTCGTCGCCGAGGCGGCCAGGCTCGGGATCGAGGTGCTCGCCCTCACCGACCACGACGGCATGTACGGGGTCCCCCAGTTCGCGCAGGCCGCGGCGCGGCTCCGTGACCGGGGGATCAGCCTGGGCACGGTCTTCGGCGCCGAGCTCAGCCTGGGCCTGCCAGCCCGGCCGGGCCAGGCGCCGGACCCGGCGGGCCGTCATCTGCTGGTGCTGGCCCGGGACGCCGAAGGCTACCGGCGGCTGTGCGCGGTGATCAGCGCCGCCCAGCTGGCGGGCGGGGAGAAGGGACGCCCGGTCTACGACCTGGACACGCTGGCCGGCGCGCACGACGGCCACTGGGTGGTGCTGACCGGGTGCCGCAAGGGGCCGGTGCCCGCCGCGCTGGCCGCGAGCGGCCCGGAGGCGGCCTGGCGGGAGCTGGGCAGGCTGACCGCGATGTTCGGGCACGAGAACGTGATGATCGAGCTGACCTGCCACCACGACCCCGGCGACGACGAGCGCAACGACCTGCTGGCCCGGCTGGCGGCGCTCGCCGGCCTGGGCGTGGTGGCCACCGGCAACGTCCACTTCGCGGTGCCCGCGCAGGCCCGGCTCGGCCAGGCGCTGGCCGCCATCCGGGCCCGGCGCAGCCTGGCCGAGATGGACGGCTGGCTGCCCGCCGCGGGCACCGCCCACCTGCGTTCCGGCCCGGAGATGGCGGCGCGGCTGCACAGGTACCCGGGTGTGCCGGACCGGACCGTAGCCCTCGGCCGGGAGTGCGCGTTCGACTTCAAGGTGATCGCCCCCCGCCTGCCGGCCTTCCCGGTCCCGGCCGGGCACACCGAGGCCAGCTGGCTGCGCGCGCTGGCCGCCCGCCACGCCCCGGCCCGCTACGGGCCGCCGGGCGCCGAACGGGTGCCCGGCGCGTACGCCCAGATCGCCCGGGAACTCGACGTGATCGGGCGGCTCGGGTTCGCCGGCTACTTCCTGATCGTGCACGACATCGTCAGGTTCTGCGAGGAGAGCCGCATCATGTGCCAGGGTCGCGGGTCGGCGGCGAATTCGGCGGTCTGCTTCGCGATCGGCATCACCAGCGTCGACCCGGTCTCGCACCACCTGCTGTTCGAGCGGTTCCTGTCCGACGGCCGGGACGGGCCGCCGGACATCGACCTGGACATCGAGCACCGCCGCCGCGAGGAGGTCATCCAGTACGTCTACCGCACCTACGGCCGGGACCGGGCCGCGCAGGTCGCCAACGTGATCACGTACCGGCCGCGGCTGGCGCTGCGGGACGCCGCCCGCGCGCTCGGCTGCCCGCCCGGTGACCCGGAGACCGAGGACATCCCGGCCCCGGTGGCCGAACTGGCGGCGCAGATGCTGCGGCTGCCCCGCCACCTCGGCATCCACTCGGGCGGCATGGTGATCTGCGACCGCCCGGTGGGGGAGGTGTGCCCGGTCGAGTGGGCGCGGATGCCCGGCCGCACCGTGCTGCAGTGGGACAAGGACGACTGCGCCTACGCGGGCCTGGTCAAGTTCGACCTGCTCGGCCTGGGCATGCTGGCCGCCCTGCACGACTGCTTCGACCTGATCGAAACCCGCTACGGCGAGCGCTGGACGATGGCCACGATCCCGCAGGAGGACCCGGCCGTCTACCAGATGCTGGCCGAGGCGGACACGGTGGGCGTGTTCCAGGTGGAGTCCCGCGCCCAGATGGCCACCCTGCCCCGGCTGCGCCCGCAGCAGTTCTACGACCTCGTCGTCGAGGTGGCGCTGATCAGGCCGGGCCCGATCCAGGGCGGTTCGGTCCATCCCTACCTGCGACGTCACGATGGGCTCGAGGAGCCGGCGATGCCGCACGAGTCGATGCGGCCGGCCCTGGGCAAGACGCTGGGCGTGCCGCTGTTCCAGGAGCAGATGATGCAGCTGGCCATCGACTGCGCGGGGTTCACGCCGGAGGAGGCCGACCGGCTGCGCCAGGCGATGAGCGCCAAGCGGGCCTCCGAACGCATCGAAGAACTAAAGCAGCGGCTGCTCGACGGGATGGCCGAGCGTGGCATCGGCACCGAGGTGGCGAGCGACATCTACGCCAAGATCCTGGCCTTCTCCGACTACGGGTTCCCCGAGTCGCACGCGATCAGCTTCGCCTACCTGGTCTACGCCAGCGCATGGCTGAAGCTCTACTTCCCGGCCGCGTTCACCACCGCGCTGCTGCGCAATCAGCCGATGGGCTTCTACGCTCCGCACAGCCTGATCAACGACGCGCGGCGGCACGGGGTGGTGGTCCGCGGCGTGGACGTGAACGCCAGCGACGCGCTCGCCACCCTGGAAGGCTACAGAAACCCGGCCATCAGGCTCGGCCTGTCGGCGGTCCGCAACCTGGGCCTCCCGGCCGCCGAACGGATCGCCGCCGGACGGGCCGCCGCCGGGCGGCCGTACCGTGACCTGTCGGACTTCGCCGCCCGGAACCGCCTGCCGGCCGCCGCGCTCGAGGCGCTGGCCGCCGCGGGCGCGTTCGGCTGCTTCGGGCTGGACAGGCGCGCCGCGCTGTGGGCGGCCGGTGCCGCCGCCTCGCTGCGCGAGGGGCAGCTGCCCGGCACCGCCACCGGGCTGACCGCGCCGCCGCTCCCGGCCATGACGCCGGCCGAGGAGACCCTGGCCGACCTGTGGGCCACCGGCACCTACGGCACCCATCCGGTGGCGCACATCCGCGCGGCGCTCGACGCGCGGCACGTGCTGACCGCGGAAGCGGCCTGCTCGGTTCCGGCCGGCGCCGAGGTGGCCATCGCGGGCCTGGTCACCCACCGGCAGCGGCCGCCCACCGCGCGGGGCGTGGTGTTCATCAGCCTGGAGGACGAGACCGGCCTGGTCAACGTGATCTGCCCGCCCGCGGTGTGGGAGCGCCACCGGCGAGTAGCCGCGGCAGCGCCCGCCCTGCTCGTCCACGGCCGGATCGAGCGGGCCGGCGGCGCGGTCAGCCTGATCGCCACCGCCCTGCACCCGTTCCGGGCTCCGTCTTTCACGGGGGCCACCGTCCCCAGCCGCGACTTCCGCTGACCTGAAGCCCCCGGCCAGGTCGTGCTTCAGCCCGCCGACGCGGCCGACGACGCGACCACGGCGCCCGAGCCGTCGTATGCCGTCCAGCTCAGCGCCCCCGCGCCCCGGCTCACACCGAACGCGAAGAACTTCTGATCGGCCACCGTGACCGGCCGGACCTGGACCCTGCTGCCGTCGGGCCGGTGCACCACGATCCGGGTCACCGCCGGCGCCGCGACCCCGCAGTAAACCTGCCAGACGCCGTCCGCGGCGAACAGGAGCCTCGTGCCCGGCCCGGACGTTTCCGTCACGCAGCCGACTTTGGTCAGCCTGTCGAAGCCGGCCTTGACGCAGACGCCCCACGGACCCGTATACGCCGTGGCCGACCAGGGCTGGTGGCCGAGCGGAGCCGGAGCGGTGAACGTCCCGGAGCCGATCAGCCGCGAGCCGCGCGGCCCGGCCTGCTGCCCGGGCCTGAGCCAGTTGCCGAAATACGCCATCCCCCCCGGGTCGTTGAACGGGATCGCCACCGCGATCTCGCCGTCCCGCGAGTACGCGATCACCTCGGTTATCTGCTGGGCGGCGGGGACCGCGAACCCGACGACCCGGACGCCGAACAGCGTCACCGGGTGCACCGTGAGCACGCCGCCGTCGCTCAGCCTGACCCTGACGTAGGAGACGTCGGCCCGGATCGCCCCGTACTGGGCCTGGGCTTTCGCGCCCCCGATCCCGCTGAAGGTAACGGGGACGGCGCTGGGCGCGTGCAGGGCGGGCACGTCCTGGTACATCCCGACGTCCCCCCACCCGGGGCCGGAGATCCCGACGATCTCCTGCTCCGCGCTCACCCCGTGAGTGCCGGGTGCGCGCGCGTCCAGCCGCCAGGACTGGCCGTCGATGGTGCCCGACGCGATCACGCCGAACGAAGCATCCGGTGCCGTCACGGCGGGGTTCCCGCTGGCCTGCGAGGCGCAGGACCTGGTCTCCGGCGGCCGCGCCGAGACCAGCACCACGAGCCCGGCCACCAGGCCGGCGCAGGCCACCGCGGCCCCGGCCGCCCCCAGCCAGCGCCGTCGCGTCCTGATCGTCTTACCGTGCCGGATGGCGCCGTCGACCGGGGCCGGGCGGGGCGCGATGGCCTCCAGCGCGCGGTCCAGGCGCTCGTGCAGGTCGCGCTCATCGTTGGTTGCCACTGTAATCCTCACCCGCCAGTTCCGCGCTCTGCCGCAGGCTGGCCAGGGCCCGCGCGGCCTGGCTCTTGACCGTGCCGACCGAGATGTTCAGGGCGTCCGCGGCTTCGACCTCGGTGAGGTCCAGCCAGTAGCGCAGCATGATGACCGCACGCTGCCTCGGGCCCAGCCGTTGCAGGGCCGCGATCAGCGCCGCGCGCTCGTCGGATTCCCCGGACATGTCGGCGGCCCCGTACTCAGGGGGTGAGTCGGTCAGCCGTTCGGTGCCCCGGCGCTTGCGGAACCGGTTCCGGTTCTCGTGAAGTCGCGGAACTCTCCGTCCTGCTGCGCGTCCACGGCTCACCCCTTCAGCCATGAAGACCACCGGCAGGCACCTAATGGTTGCATCGGTCTTGGGGAACCCAGTCAGCGCACGCCGCGCGGCGTCAGCGGACCCCGCGAGGCCTCAGCGGACCCCGCGGGGGCGGAACTGCACGCTGATCCGCGGCCCGACCGCCTGCGACGTCTTCGGGACGGCGTGCTCCCAGGTGCGCTGGCAGCTGCCGCCCATGACCAGCAGGTCGCCGTGGCCGACCTCGAACCGCAGCGGCCGCGCGCCGCCGCCGCGGGGCCGCTCTGCTGACTCCGGGGGGGACGACCCCCCCGAGCCCCCCCGAGGCCGCAGTAGCAGCGGCCGCGGCGTGCCCAGCGACAGGATGGCGACCATGGTGTCCTCGTACCGGCCGCGCCCGATGGTGTCGCCGTGCCAGGCGACGCTGTCCCGCCCGTCCCGGTACAGGCACAGCCCCGCGGTACGGAACGGCTCGCCCAGCTCCGGTCCGTAGTACGCGTTCAGCGCCTCCCGCGCGGCGGTCAGCGCCGGGTCGGGCAGCGGCGCGTCCTCGCCGTAGAAGCAGAGCAGCCGGGGAACCGCCACCACCTTGTCGTACATCTGCCGTCTCTCGGCCCGCCACGGCACCGTCCCGGAGGCTCGGGAGACCCCAGAGACCCCGGAGGCTCGGGAGGCCCCGGAGACCCCGGCCCCCTCGGCCAGCCGCGCGAACACCGCCCCGGAGCCCGCCAGCCACCCGCGGCGCAGGTCGACCCAGGCGGCGCGGGCCAGCGGCGTCCGCCGCACCGAGCCGGCCAGGGCCCCCAGCCGCGGCTCGTCGCACATGTCGAGCAGCGATTCCTGGACCGGGACGCTCATGACAGCCAGTCTAGCCTATATCCAAACTCATGTTCGAGCATATCGCTCGACCGTCGCCGCCGCCACCGCGGCCAGGTCGGCCCGCACCTCGGGCGGCGACACCACCTCCACGTCGCCGCCGAAGCTGAGCAGCGTCCGGGCCGCCGGCACCGCCCCGAACGGCAGCCGGACAACCGCCCACTCCGGATCCTCCCCGTCGTCCTCCGCCTGGCCGTCGAGGTGCGACGCGCAGATCCGCCGGAACATGTCCAGCCAGTCCCGCCGCACCCGGGCCACCACCGCCACCTCGGCCGGCCGCTCCTCGACCTGGCGCCGCAGCGTCTCCCACAGCCCGGCGAGCTCCACCCCGTCCCGGCGCCGCGCCGGCGCCTCGTCCGCCTCCGCCGACACCACCCGCGACACCCGGAACAGCCGCGGCTCGCCGTGCTGGTCGGCCACCAGGTACCAGATCCCCGACTTGCAGACCAGCCCGTACGGGTCCACCACCCGCTCGGCCGGCTCCCGCCGCCCGGAGCTCCGGTACCCCAGCCGCAGCCGCCGGCCGCTGAACACCGCCGCCTGCAGCACCCCGAGGTGCCCGGCCGGCTCCGAGCCCCGCATCCACCCGGCCGGGTCGACCAGGATCCGCTGGCTGGTCGCCGTAGCCGCGGGCCGGAAGGGTTCGGGTACCGCCCGCATCACCTTCAATACGGCCGAACGAGCCGCGTTCCCCAGTCCCAGATCCTCGTGCGCACCCCCGGTGGTGAGCACGAACAGGGCGCGTGCCTCGTCCTGGGTCAGCCCGGTCACGTCGGTGCGGTAGCCGGGCAGCAGCCGGATGCCGCCGGCCCGGCCCCGTTCGGTGTAGATGGGCACTCCCGCCGAGGACAGCGCCTCGGCGTCCCGGTAGACCGTACGCGGCGAGACCTCGAGCCGCTCCGCCAGCTCGGCCGCGGTCACCTGACCACGGGCCTGCAGGAGCAGCAGCATCTCCAGCAGCCGACCCGATCTCATGCCAGCCCCCTCCCGCTCCCATCCCCACGAAATTTTCATCCCATCCCCCAGAACTGAGTGATACAGGCCGATGTCACGCAGGTCGGGTTCGTCGGCCAGCAGGTAGCGCGCCTCCCGGAACAAGGGACTGGCCGGGCTCAGCACGGTCCGCAGGACCCAGCCATCGAAGTCTGCGGCTCCCGCGGGCGTGTCGTCGCGGACGAATTCCCTCCGGTACGCGGGAGTCCCCCCCGTGATGGCGTGCACCTTGAGGGCCAGCAAGGGATCCGAGATGTCCCAGAACTCGGCGGCGAGGCGGTAGTCCAGGGTCGGGACGATCAGTTCCAGGCTCGCCCGGCCCCGCATCGGCGCGCTGCCCGCCAGCAGCCCGCCCATGAACGACAGCGCTGAGCCGCACAGCAGCACTATAAACTGCAAAGTTCTGGATGCCTTCGGTGATAATGCATGACATGTCGTCACGCCGCTGCCTGGTGATCGGCGCGGGCATACTCGGCGCATCGGTGGCGGCGCGGCTGGCCTCGGCGGGCCTGCGGGTGACGCTGCTTGACCAGGACCAGCCGGGCCGTGGCACCAGCCGGTGGAGTTTCGCCTGGCTGAACTCGAACGACAAGGCGCCCAGGCCGTACCACGACCTGAACCACGCCGGGATGCGGGCCTGGCCCGAACTCGCGACCGGCCTCGACGGCACCGCCTGGTACCGCCCCGTCGGCCACATCGAGCTGGCGGCCGCCAGCGCTGAACTCGACGCCCGGGTGCGGCGCCTGACCGAGTGGCACTACCTCGCGCGCCTCATCGACCCGTCCGAAGCGGCCGAGTTCGAGCCGGCGCTGCGGCTCGCGATGCCCGGGGCGTACTTCCCGGCCGAGGGCTACCTGCTGACCGAACCCCTGATCGCCCGCCTGGTCGCGCAGGCCAAGAGCCACGGTGCCGACGTGCTGACCGGCGACCCGGGCCGCGTCGTCGGCCTGGACGCCGGGCCCGGCACGGCCCCGCGGGTCCGTACCGCGGACGGCAGTGTCCTGGCGGCGGACGAGGTGGTGTGCTGCGCCGGCCGCTGGACCCCCGCCCTCGCCGCGCTGGCCGGCGCCGACGCCGCGGTGCCGCTGATCCCCTGGGATACGCCCGGGTCAATCGCGCCCGGGCTGGTGGTCCGCGTCGGCCCGGTCGCCTCGCAGGGACCCCTCCGCGTGCTGCACGCCCCGGACATCAGCCTGCGCCCGCATCCCGGGGCGATGGTGCACCTGGAGGCCCCGGATGCCGCCGAAGCCGTGGACCTGCACACCCCAGGACCCGAGCTGAACCGCTGGGCGGCAGAACTCCTCCGCCGCGCCCGGCGCACTGTCCGCGGTCTCGACCACGCTCGCGTCGTGGAGCTCAAGGTCTGCGTCCGCCCGCTGCCCGCCGACGGCCAGTCCATCGTGGGCCGCCTCCCCGGCGCCCCCGGCGTCTACGTCGCCGTCACTCACAGCGGCGTGACCCTGGCCGCCCACCTGTCCCGCCTCATCACGGAAGAACTCACCACAGGAACCCCACCCGCCGAGCTAACCCCCTACCGCCCGGCCCGCTTCCGCTGATTTTCAAGCCGAACGGACCGCGCCCCCCGCCCCGGGCACCGTGCCCCCGTCATCCAGCGCCGACGTGCCCCAGCACGCTCACCACCACGGCATTCTGCACGGGGTCGTCCACCCGCTCGGCCAGCCCGGGATCACGATCCCCCCCGAGGATGCGCCTCAGCGCGTCGGCCAGCGGTGCCGATATCGTCCAGCCCGGCGAGCAGGTCCGGGCCGGCCTCGCCCGCGCGCACCCGCCGCAGCGCGGCCGCGAGCCCCCCCAGTCGGCGGAATCCTCGTACTTGTCAAGCTCGGCGTCGAGCGCGGCGGCGGCCTGCGCATCGCCGCCGTCGGCCGCGAGCATAGCGGCGATGACCGGATCCCAGCTGGCCAGGTACCCGCGGCTGGTGACGGGCGGAGCCTCGGCCAGCTCACGCGCGCGTGCGACGAGTTCCCTGAGCGCTTCGTCCTCCTCCAGGATCTCCCGCAGCCGGTCCCGGGTCACCCCGTACTGCAGCACCCGCACGTCCACCGCCCGGCTCTTCGCCGCGATCCCCTCCAGCAGCCGCACCAGCGCGTACCGCTCCCGCCGCAGGTTCAGCGGCCGGCCGCCCTCGGGCAGGCTGAACAGCCCCAGCACCCGCAGCCGGTCCCGCACCGGCGCCACGTCGGCGCCGTCGTCCCCGCCGGCCTGCATCACCAGCGTGACGTCCTGCAAGGAGAGCGGCTTGTCCCCGACCCGGGCGAGCTCCAGCGGCCGGAACAGCAGCATCCGGGCTTCGGGCGGCTCGGCCGGCACCACCACCCGCACCGTGGCCGGCCGGGCCCCGTCCATCGCCTCCGCCACCGGGCCGAACACCTCCGCGGCGATCCACCCCCCGATCTCGGCGACGATGCGGGCCTCGTCCCCCGGTCCGCCGGTCCGGGGCAACGTGCCAGTGCAGGTACCCCAGCAGATCCCCGAACGCCTCGTACTGCCAGCACCCGGCGTCCAGCCGCACCTCGTGGTCGGCGACTAATGCCCCGCCCGGCCCGGTCAGTGCCCACCGCCACCGGGTCAGGTCCTGGAACTCGCGCACCTCGAGCCGCAACTCGCCCACCCCACCGCCTCCTCCCAGTGCCCCGAGTCAGGATAAGACAGCAGACCAGGTAGCCGGCGGGGTCCGCGCCTCAGCCCCTCAGCCCCGCGGGCGAGGCCTCCACATCCGAGATCCCCGAGGAGCCAGCGACCCCCGGGGCGCGCGCGCCCCGCGCGGCCGGCGAGGACTCGGCCCGCGAGACCGCCGCGGGCGGGCCCTCCGCGCGCAGGCCCTCCGGGCGCTCCGAGCGTTCCGGGCGCGAGGTCCCCGCGGGTTCGGCCGGGGCGTCGTCCCCAGAACCCCCGGAACCCCCCGAAGCCCGCAGCGTCGCCTGGAGCCGCTCCGCGGGCACCCTGATGTGCTCCGCGGTCAGCGCCGCCGCCCGGTCGGCGTCACGCAAGCGAATCGCTGCCAGGATCGCGCGATGCTCGGTCAGCGAGTCGTCCATGCTGCCGCGCAGCGCCAGCGTGCGGTTCTGGAACCGGCCGATCTCGCCTTCCAGCCGGTGGTGCACCTCCTGCAGCTTCGGGTTGCCGCTCAGCTCGCACAGCAGCTCATGAAACGAGACGTTGGCGGCGAAGAACTCCCGCACGGCGCCCTCGGCACTGTGCGCCGCCATCTCGTCGATGAGTTCCTCCAGGCGCGCCAGGTCCGCCTCGGTCACCCGCGGGATCGCGAGCCGAACGGCCATGACCTCGAGCGCCTCCCGGACCTGGTACGCGTCGATCAGTTCCTGGGGGGTCAGCGACCGGACCTCGGCCCGGCGCCGCGGCCGCATCGTGATCAGCCCTTCGGCCGACAGGCGGCCCATGGCTTCCCTGATGGGACCGCGGCTTATCGCCAGTTCCCTGGACAGCGCTACCTCGGACAGCTCGGTGCCGGGCAGGAGGTGATCAGCCAGGATCTCCTCGCGCAGGTGCTCATAGACCCGCTGCGAAAGCGTCAGGTTGTCGAACGCGACCGTCACTAGCTCACCCCTCCGGCGCACCGAGCCCTACGAAGCCGAACCGACCGGATCGGCCATCGCGGGCGCCACCTGCTGGCCGCCCGCGAAACGCTTCGCCCCAGCTAGATATAGCAGCGATGCGACGGCGAATCCGACGATCCAGGAGATATCCGCCCCGCCCATCTTCGGGACGAGCACCCCTTGGTAGAACGTCTGGTCCAGGAAGGGTACCTGCACCGCGAGGGTGATCACGTAGCACAGGCACGCCCACCACTGGAATTTCCCGTAGATCCCGTTGGGGGTGAAGAACGACGGGACGTCGTAGCGGCCCCGCTTGACCAGGTAGTAGTCGACCAGGTTGATGGCGCTCCACGGCACGAAGAAGAACAGCAGCACGCCGATGAAGTTCTCGAACGAGCTGAAGAAGTGCTTGCTGTTGAGGCAGGCCAGGACCGTCCCGATCACGAAGATGAGCAGGATGCCGGTGAGCCGCACGGCCTGCCTGCGCTGGGCGGCCATGAACTGCTTGCTGTTGCTGCCCAGGCTGCCGCCCCGCCCGGACCGCGCCGGCCTTTCCCACCTGCGGATGAAGCTGACCGAACGCCCGGTGGTCACCGTGACCGCCCTGATCACCCTCGCCCCGCGCGGTGACGTCGCCCAGGCCCGCCTGGTCGTCGGCTCGGTCGCCAGCGTCCCGTTTACCGCGGATACGGCGTGTCTGGCCGGCGCTACCGCCGCCGACTTGGCCTCGCGTTCGGGCGCCTGCGCCGAGCAGGCCACCGCCAGCTGTACCCCCCTGCCAGACGGCGAAGCCTCCCCCGACTACCTGCACCACCTGGTCTTCGTCCACGCCCGCCAGGCCCTCGGTGAAGCGTTCGCCGCCGCGTCAGCCGCGGCCTAGGCCCGTGGACCCCGCAGACCTGGGTGGCCCGCGCCACCGCGCAGGCCGCCGAGCTGGACCCCGCCGAGCTCCGGGCCGGCGGCGAGCGCCTGGCCACCCTGGTGGCCGAACGCCGCCCCCGCATCGTGGCCGTGGCCGGCGTCGCCGCCTACCGCGGCAATGCGAAGCGGGGAGGGGTCCGCGGCACCCGGCCGAGCCCACGCCGCCCCCGGGTTTCCTAGCCCGCCCGCCAGGTTCATGGACCGCCGAGCCGCCCGGCCCCATGCGGAGGGACGGGCGGCTCGCCTGGCCGAGCCAGTGGGGAGCGCCGGTTTCGATTCCCTGGTGACTGGATCCCGGCGCCCCCCTGGCTGACGCCCCCCAAACTGGCTCCCGAATGTTAAGAGGGGCACACCCGCCCATCGCCAACGCTTTTTGAAAAGATTTCTCCGGGGATCTTGGGAGGTACCGGTGACGGACGCGAAGCCGCAGGAATCAGCCGACGACGCTGACGAGGGGACCGAACCCGATCCCAGGTTCACCTTCGCCAACGAGCGCACCTTCCTGGCCTGGAGCCGGACCGCCCTCGCCCTGGTGGTGGCGGGGCTCGGCGTGGTCCAGCTGCTGCCGCCGTTCCCCCGCGTGCCGTGGGGCCGGCACATACTGGGCGTGCCGCTGATCGTGTTCGGCGCGATCGTGGCCGTGGCCGCGTACGGCGAGTGGGTCAAGAGCCAGCGCGCGCTGCGCCTCGGCCGGCCGCTGCCCCGGTCGGTCATGCCGCGTCTGCTCACCGCGGTCATCACCGTGATCGGGGTCATCGCCGCCGTCGTCGTCCTGGTCTCGGCCCTGCGATGAGGCCGAGCCGCGATGATTACGAGGACCGTGACCCTGGCCTGGCCAGGGAACGGACGTCGCTGGCCTGGATGCGGACGGCGTTGTCCTTCGCCGCCCTGGCCGGCGTGGTGCTGAAGAAGGGCGACGTCATCGCCGGGCTGATCATCATGTCCGCCGTCCCGGTGATCTGGGAGCTCGACCGCCTGGCCTGCGGCCGCCAGGGCCGGCTCAAGCTGGTCACCGCGGCGATCGTCGCCGTCTCCCTGGTCGCCCTGGCCGTAGCCGTTTCCTAGTACCCTGGCCACACCTGCGGGAGGACTCATGGACACGCTGCTGCCGGGAATCTCTGCCGAACGGGTGCCGACCAGCCGCCTGACGGTCAACGTGCTCGCGGTGGCCGGGCGCGCTCCCGGGCCCGCCGGGCCTGGCGGCCCGCCGGTGCTGTTCGTGCACGGCAACGTGTCGTCCTCGCTGTTCTGGCAGCCGATGATGCTGGCGCTGCCGGAGCCGTACCGGCCGCTGGCCATCGACCTGCGAGGCTTCGGCGACACCGATGACGAGCCGGTCGACGCCACCCGGGGGGTGCGTGACTTCTCCGACGACCTGGCCGCCGCCGTCGAGGCGCTCGGCCTGGACGCCGTGCACCTGGTCGGCTGGAGCATGGGCGGCGGGGTGGTCCTGCAGTACCTGGTGGACCGGCCGGGCGCGCACCGGGTCGCCTCGCTGACGCTGGTGGATCCGGTCTCGCCGTTCGGGTTCGGCGGCACCAAGGGAACCGGCGGCACGCTGTGCGACCCCAGCGGCGCGGGATCCGGCGGCGGCGGCGCCAACCCGGAGTTCGTGGAGCGGCTGGCGGGCAAGGACCGTTCGGGCTCCAGCCCGCTGTCGCCCCGTAACGTGCTGCTGGCGCACTACGTCAAGCCGCCGCACGTGCCCGGGTACCTGGACATCTTCGTGGAGTCGATGCTGTCCACCCGTACCGGCGAGTCCTGGTACCCGGGTGACTCGCGCCCGGTGGACGCCTGGCCGGGCTTCGCGCCCGGCGACCGCGGCGTGCTCAACACCATGGCCCCCACCCACTTCCGCATCGCCGACCTGTCCGGGGTGGACCCCAAGCCGCCGGTGCTGTGGCTGCGCGGCGCCGACGACGTCATCGTCTCCGACACGTCCCTGTACGACCTGGCCTACCTGGGCTCCCTCGGCGCGATCCCCGGCTGGCCCGGCGAGCAGGCCTGGCCGCCGCAGCCCATGGTGGCGCAGACCCGCGCCGTGCTGGACGGCTACGGCGCGGCCGGCGGCAGTTTCCGCGAGGTGGTCATCGAGGACGCGGGCCACGGCCCGCACCTGGACCAGCCGGAGCGCTTCCTGGCCGAGCTGACCGGGCACCTGGCCGGCCCTGAGTGCCGTCAGCGGTGATCCGCCCGCTATCCCGGTGACGTATCCCTGCCGACAGCGACGCGCCACAGGCGGCGCGAGCATACAGGGAGGGGCTCAGGCATGAGCGTGCTGATCGTCGGGAAGTTCAAGGGTGACACGGCCAAGTTCCGTCAGTCGCTGGAGGAGCGAGGCGGCGAGTTCGCGAAGATCGCGGACTCATCCAAGGCCGTCGGCGCACTGCACCACCGTTTCGGCGTCGGCGACGGGTACGTGGTGATCGTCGACGAGTGGGAGAGCGTCGAGGACTTCCAGAAGTTCATGGCCGACCCGGACCTGCAGGCCTTCATCGGGTCGGTCGGCGGCGCCCCGGAACCGCCGGAGGTCATCATTGCCGAGGCGATCACCTCGCCCGACCAGTTCTGACCACCCGCCCCCGGCTGCGGACTCACTACCGGGCAAGACGGGCGTGCTGGTCGGCCGGGACGCGGAACTCGCCGTCCTCGATGCCCTGATGACCCAGGCGAGAGCCGGGGCCGGCGGGGTCGTGCTGCTCACCGGGGAGCCCGGTGCCGGCAAGACCCGGCTGGCCCGGGCGGCCGCCGGGCGCGCCGCCGGGGCGACGGTGTCCTGGGGCGCCTGCCGCGAGAGCGAGGGCGCCCCTCCGCTGTGGCCGTGGACGCAGGTGCTGCGCCGCCTCGGCGGCCCCGGGATCACCGCCGGGGCCGCCGAGGGCGGCGCCGCCAGGTTATCGCCTGTATGAGCGTGTGAGGGAGGCGCTCAGGGCCGCGGCGGGCCGCCGCCCGGACCGCTGACCTGCTCAGTGCCGGCTAAGGTCAGGGCCGGCTAAGGTCAGGGCCGCTTCCGGCTTACCCAGGTGCGCGACGAGCCGAACTCCGCGGCCCTCGACGGCGGCCACGCCGATCTCGAGCTCGGCACGCGGCACCCCCCGGACGGCGAGACGCACACCCGGCTGATCGCGCTCGAGCCGCTGCGCCTGGCCCTGCCGCGCGAGCACCCGCTGGCCGGCCGGCGGCGCGTCCGCCTGGCCGAGGTGGCCGGCGAGCCGTTCATCGGCCTGCGGTCCGCCTCGGCGCTGCGTCGGCTCACCGACAGCCTGTGCGAGCAGGCCGGGTTCCGGCCCACGGTCATCTTCGAGGGCGACGACCTGTCCAACGTCCGCGGCTTCGTCGCGGCCGGCCTGGGCGTGGCCATCGTCCCCGCGCCGCGCGCCGGATCACCGGAAGCGGTCCCCGGCCCGGTGGCCTACCTGGAGATCCTGGACCAGGGCGCGGTCCGGGAGATCTTCCTGACCTGGTCCGCCGAACGCCGCCTGCTGCCCGCCACCGACCTGTTCCGCAGGCACGTGCTGCACCGCGCCGCCGCCGGCCGCCTGCCGGCCGTCTCGGACTAGGGTGACCGTCCGTACCAGCGTTATTTATCCCTAACGGCCCGCCGAGTTCTCCGCGAGTTCGGCCACGTAGGGCGTGCCGTCCCGCCAGGCGGCGACCTGCCCGGGGCGGCCGTACTCGGCCAGGTAGTCCGCCACCCGGTCCTTGACGTGATCCCACACCAGGACCGGCTCGTCACCGGAGCCCGCCGCGAACGGCGTGAGCGGCCCGACCACCGTCTCCAGGGCCGGGTAGACGAACACCGCGGTCGACCGGCGGGTCACCGTGCCGCCCGCCACCACCCGGTGCCGCCCGGGGCGCAGCCGCCCGCCGGTCCACCTGGCCAGCAGCGACCCGGAGAACACCTGCAGCGCGCCGGGGATGACCGGGACCGGGATCCAGCTGCCGTCCGGCGCCTGGATCTGCAGCCCCTCGTAGTCGCCTTCCTGCGCCAGCACCGTCACCGCCGAGTCGTCCGCGTGCTCCAGCAGCAGCAATTTATCCTCGTCAGCCGTCGTCTCCGGGTACGTCCAGGTGGGGTAGTCGTTCACGGTCAGCCGCAGGTGCGGCCGGGCGCCCAGGCCGAACGCGTCTCCGGGCAGGCCCTGGGCCCGGGCGTAGAGCCCGAGCATCCGTCCCGCGAGCCGCCGGCCCGCCTCGATGTAGCCGAACGCCGCCTCCCGGAGCCCCGGGTCATCGGCCGGCCACATGTTGGCGTGCGCGAACAGGCCGAGGTACTCCTCCGGCAGGCCCGCTGCGCGGGCCGCCCCGATGTCGTCGAACTGGGCCACGTTGAACCGCTCCAGCTCGAGCCGCCCGAAGTCGTCCGGCCACTGCCGCCAGCCGCGGTACGGATGCGGGCTGGCCAGCCTGGCCTTCTCCGCCCGCGGCTGGCCCAGCAGCCGGGCCATCCGGGCGCTCAGGTCCGTCACCAGGTCCCGCGGCACGCCGTGGTTGACCACCTGGACGGCGCCGAACTCCTCGGTGGCGGCCCGCACCGCGTCGAGCTGGGAGCGGTCCCCGCCCTCGGCGGCATCGAGATCGATCACGGGTATGGCCTGCGGCATGGCTCTCTCCTGGTCAGTAGGTCACCTCGATCTGCCTGGCCTCGCCGTCCACGGTCACCGTCCCGCCGCTGGGGATGACGTACTGCGGTTCGGTGTGCCCGAAGTCGGCCCCGATGACCAGCGGGACGTCCGGGTGGTACTCGTTGACGGCGGCCAGCACAGCCTCGTACTGCTCCCGGGTGTACCTGGCCTTGGCTGCCAGGTCGTTCGGCGTGTCGAACGACCACGCCTTCGGCCTGCCCCAGACGATGGCGGCGAACCGCTGCAGCAGCTTCCGCTCGCCCATGCACATGAGCATCCGGTACACGTAGCTGGCCGGGGGCAGTTCCTCCGATGTCTCCAGGAACAGGACGGTGCCCTCGTAGCGGTCTTCCGGCAGCAGGTAGCGCCCGGTGCGCAGGTGGAAGTCGACGATCTCGAAGCACCCGCCCCAGGCCGGGCCGGTGACCCTGGCTTGCGGGCCGTGCCAGGACCAGGCGGCCGCCGGGAACGAAGCCGGCTCGGTGGTGAGCGTGGCCGGATCGGCCCAGTCTCTGTCCTCGTCGCAGTACCTGGCGGGCACCTCGAGCCGGTAGCCCCCCCGGGTGAACATCGCCCGCTCCAGCGACTGGCGGGACACCGGCTGCATCGCCACCGGCCAGCCGAACTGCACCATGACCGCGCCGCCATAGTGGCCATCATCCCGCGCCCGCACCGCGCGTCGTCAGCCCGCACCGCGCGTCGTCAGCCCGTGCCGCGCTAGCCCGTGCCGCGCTAGCCCGTGCGGCCCACGCCGCAGACCGCGTCGACCTCGCGGGGCTCGCCGCCGGCGTCCACGACCTCGGGCCGCCACCGGGAGGTGGCGACCACGCCCGGCGGCACCAGCGTCAGCCCGTCGAAGAAGGCGGCGATCTGCTCCGGGCGGCGCAGGTGATAGGCGCTGGCCGAGTTCTGGTTGTAGGCGGCGATCGCCTGGTTCAGCGCGGGGCTGGTGTCGGTGCCGTCGCTGAGCGCCAGGTA
>Ga0335069_10004086_pt1 | contig 21811 bp, 22 predicted proteins | sample Lox_Sample_11_FD_206714 | JGI IMG/M metagenome (GOLD analysis project Ga0335069, IMG submission 206714) | Soil microbial communities from Loxahatchee National Wildlife Refuge, Florida, United States - Lox_Sample_1.1 | ecosystem: Environmental > Terrestrial > Soil > Wetlands | place: USA...
AAGCACCGCGTCGACGAGCGCGAGCCGCCCGCCCGGCCGCAGGACGCGCGCCGCCTCTCCGATGACCCGGGCCGGGTCGTCGACCCAGCCCAGCGCGAGGACGAGCAGCGCCGCGTCGCAGCTCGCGGCCTCGAGGGGCAGCTCCTCGAGCGATCCCTGACGCAGCTCCACCTGCGGCAGGGCCGCGGTACGGCGCCTCGCGGCCTCGAGCATGTCCGCGGACCGATCGACACCGACGACCCGCCGGACGAAGGGCGCCACGGCAGACGCGACCGCGCCGGTCCCGCACCCGAGATCGGCGACCGTCCACGCGGGGTCGAGGAGCGCGTGGAGCGCGGCCGGGCCGAAGCCCGTCCCGTACCACTCCGCACGGAGCCGGTCCCAGTCGCCCGCGGCACCCTCGAAGAAGCTCTCCGCCCCGGATCGCCGCTCTCGCAGGCGCCGCTCGAGCCGCAGCCGGTCGTGCTGCAGGGTGGCCCAGCGCCCGCTCTCCTCGCGGGCGAGCTTCCACAGGCGGCGAGCGGCGGGGTCCACGTCCTCCGCCATGCGGTAGAGGCGATTCGGCCCCTGCCGCTCGGCCTCGATCCATCCCTGGTCCGCGAGCACCTTGAGGTGGCGGCTGACCGTGGACTGGGGAAGCTGCAGGACCTGGCAGAGCTCGGCCACGCCGAGCTCGTTCTCCTCGAGCAGGTGCAGGAGCCGCAGCCGCGTGGGGTCCGCAAGCCCATCCATCCAGCCGAGGAGCGCGTCAGGACGGGCAGCGCAGGAATCAATCCTCATATCCGGATGAACGGATAGCACGCATGGGAGACGGGAGTCAAACCCGTCCGCGCAGGTCCTCAGGGTGGGCGTCTCGCCGGAGCGCGACGAGCGTGACGTCGTTGGACACCTCGCCCCCGTGGCGGCGCGAGAGTCACGGTCGCACCCGCCATGAGTCCCGCGAAAACCGCGTCGCCGTGGCCCTCCCCCGCCTTGCCGAGGGTGCTTAAGCGAGCGTTCATTCGCACACGTGGCCCCGGACCGGCACGCCCAGGACGCGGCGCGCTACGAGCAGCTGTCAGGTCGGGGTCGGGGAAGCCACCCCCACCCGCCCGGCCGGCTGCGCCGCCCGGCCGTACGGAAGGAGGTCCCTGAACTTGAGGAAGCGCTTCTCGAGGAGGTGCCAGGACGCGAGCGCTGCCGCAAACGAGGCGGCGCCCGCGACCGCCGAGAACGCGAGGATGCCCGCCAGGCCGCTGCCGAGCGCCGTCGCGAACGTCGTCGGCCCGAGACCCGCGCCCTCCAGGCCACGGAAGATGGGGTAGTGGAGGACATAGAGGCCGTAGCTGTAGCGGCCGGCGCCCCGGAGCCATCGGGCCGAGAGCGCGCGGCCGAGCGCCGACCTCGTTCCGGACGAGAGAGAGAGGACGAGCACGGCGCCGTAGCCAACGGCGAGCGGCGTGAACGCCCACACCTGGACGACGGGGTCGCCCCCGAAGAAGGCGCCCCTCACGACCCAGGTCGCGAGGACCGCTGCGGCGGCGGCGGCGAGCGCCCATGGGGCGAGCCGCGCGAACCGCTCGCGCCCTCCGCCACGCCAGGCCTGCGCGACGAGCGCACCCACGGCGAGCCCGTCGGCGCGGCAGGGAGTGAGCACGTAGGCGGCCGTCGCGTTCCAGGTCGTCCGGTGGATGGCGAATCGGGCCGCGAAGGCGATCCCGATGAGCGCGAGGGTCGCCGCCCAGAGCCGGCGCGGCGAGAGGAGCCACACCGCGAACGGCCACAGCAGGTAGAACTGCTCCTCCACCGCGAGCGACCAGAAGTGGCCGGCGTACGGACTCGCCTCGAAGCCGCGCTCCCGCGCGAACAGGAAGTTGCCGAGGTAGCTCCACAGCCAGCCCTGGGAGGCGGGCTTCACGTCGATGGCGCTGGGGGCGAGGCGCGGCGCGACGAGGAACACGGCCGCCAGGTACGCGTAGTAGAGGGGAAAGATCCGGACCGCGCGCCGCGCGTAGAAGGTGCGGAAGTAGCCCTGGCTCCCCTTGGCGTCGAGAAGGACCCCGGTGATGAGGAAGCCGGAGAGGACGAAGAACAGGTCGACCCCCGACCACCCGAATCCGGTCGCCCCGAGGAGGAGCCGCCCCACCACTCCGGCGTCGCCGTCGAGGTGGGCGAAGTGGAACGCGAGGACGAGCAGCACGGCGACGCCCCGCAGGCCGTCCAGGGTCGGCCAGTGCGTGCCCTGGGAGCACGGGACAGCGGCGGAGGGTGCGGTCATCGCGGGCCGCGCATCCTACCAAGGGCGCACAGGTGCGCGCACTCGCCACATTTTACGTGCCCCGTGGGCCGGGTAGTCTGACGCGATGGTGGGAATCACGGGGAGGCTGCAGAAGGGGCGCGAGGGCCCTCTTCTGCACTGCCTCGCCTTCGGCGTGGCTTATGCGCTGATGGCGGAGGCTGGCGAGTGGCTCACGGACTCCGCTTCCCAGTTCTCCACCTTCTGGCCGGCCGCCGGCCTCTACGTGGCCGCGCTGCTTCTCACGGAGCGTCGGAGATGGCCGGTCATCGTGGCCGCCGCGGCGGTCGCGGATCTCGCGGTCTGCATCCACGTCGGGCGCTCGCCTCTCCTCACCGTGGCCACGCTCCTCGGGGACCCCCTCGAAGCCTGCCTCGCCGCCTGGCTCGTCCTGAGGGCCGTGGGGGGCGTACCGAACATGTCGCGCCTCCGCGACGTGCTCGTGGTGATGGTCTTCGCCGTGCTCGTGGCCCCGGTCGCGGGCGCCACGGTCGACGCCCTCGCGGTCGCCTACCACTACGGTCGCTCGCCCGTCGGCCCCTGGGCGGAGTGGTGGTCCGGGGACGCCCTCGGCATCCTCGTCGTCGCCCCGCTCATCGTTGCCTGGTCCGGGCCCGCCGCGTCGGGCCGCACGACGTTCAGGAGGCCGGCGGAGTTCGCCGCTCTCTTGGTCGCGGCCGTGGCGATGACCTGGCTCGTCTTCCACCGCGCCGACCAGGGGGAGATCCTCCACCAGTACGTGGTCCTGCCGGTCTTCGTGTGGGCGGCGATGCGTCTGGGATCGCGCGGCGTCACCGCCACGGGCTTCCTCATGGCGGCGACCACGGCCTTCGCGACCACCATCGCGTCCGCGGGCGGCCCCCGGGCGCTCGCTCCCGCCGCGGCCCCCGTGCAGCTCCTCATCGGCGTGGCCGTCTCCACCGCCCTCATCCTGGCGGCCGCCCTCTCGGAGCAGCGCCGGACCGAGCGGGCGCTCCGCCTGGCCCGCTACGCCCTCGACCACGGATCCGACGGATTCCTGGTCATCGACCCGCAGGGGAAGGTCTCGTTCGCCAACGACGGCGCGGGGCGCATGTTCGGGTGCCCCGCGGTCCAGCTCCTCGACCGGCTCATCTCCGACCTCGACCCGGGCCTGCCGCTCCCCAGCTGGACTGGGCGCTGGCGGGAGATGCGCAAGGGCGGCACTGCGCTCTACGAGACCTCGCTCGCCGGGCCGGCGGGCCAGCGCCTCGTGGCCGAGGTGAGCCTCTCCTACCTCTCTTTCGACGGCCAGGAGTACGGCGTGTGGTCGGCACGCGACGTCTCGGACCGCAGGCGCGCCGAGGCGACGCAGCGGCTCGCGAGCGTCGGAACGCTGGCGGCGGGCGTCGCGCACGAGATCAACAACCCGCTCACCTACGTCACGTCGAATCTCGCTTACGTGGCCGACCTCCTCGCGCGGCTGCGCGGAGCCGACCGGGGCGTGGAGGAGGCGGAGGCGGCCATCCGAGAGGCCATCGACGGCGCGCGCCGCGTCCGCAACATCGTCCGGGACCTGAAGTTCGTCTCTCGCGCCCCCGACGACCGGCGGGTCGAGGTCGACATCCACACCGAAATCCGCTCGGCGCTCAACCTCGCTCAGACGGAGATCCGCCATCGTGCGAGGCTCGTGACCCGCCTCGACCCGGTGCCGCCGACCCGCGCCTCCGAGGGTCAGCTCGGGCAGGTGTTCGTGAACCTGCTCGTGAACGCGGCGCAGTCGATTCCCGAGGGGAGCCCGTCGGTCCACACGGTCCGGATCTCCACCCGCACCGACATCGAGGGCTGGGCGGTGGTCGAGGTCTCGGACACGGGGGCCGGCATCCCCGCCGACATCCGCGCCCGGATCTTCGAGCCCTTCTTCACGACCAAGCCCGTGGGGACCGGCACCGGCCTCGGCCTCTCGATCTGCCACGGGATCGTGTCCAGCATCGGGGGCACCATCGAGGTGGACAGCGCCGAGAAGCGGGGGACCACGTTCCGGGTCCGCCTGCCGCCGGCCGTCCCCGTCGACGCGGCCCGGCTGGCGGGCCACGCCTCCTCGCCGCCGGGCATCCCGCACGGGCGGGTGCTCGTCGTGGACGACGAGCCCCTCATCGGCCGGAGCGTCGCGCGCATGCTCGCCCGGGAGCACGAGGTGGTCTCCGTCACCGACCCGAAGCTGGCCCTGTCGCGGCTCGTCGCCGGGGAGCACTTCGACCTCGTCCTGTGCGACGTGATGATGCCGGGAATGGGCGGCGTCGACTTCGTGCAGGAGCTCGACCGTCAGCGTCCCGGCGCGGGCGCGGGCGTGGTGCTCATGACCGGCGGGCCGTTCACGGCGGCCGCGCAGGAGTTCCTCGAACACTCCAGCCAGCCCCACCTGCAGAAGCCATTCGAGGCGGAGACGCTCCGGGAGCTCCTCCGGGGACACATGGGGCACGCCCGGGCCGCGAGCTGACGACCTCGTCCCCGGCGGTCACCACATCCCGAGCTGGAGCCGGGCCGCGTCGCTCATCCGCGCGGGCGTCCACGGGGGCTCGAACACGAGCTCCACGTCGACCTCGGACACGCCGGGGACCTTGGCGACCCGGTCGCGCACGTCGTCGAGGATGAGCGGAGCGACGCCGCAGCCCGGAGCGGTGAGCGTCATCCGGATGGCCACCCGGTGACCGCCGGCGGACAGCGGCTCGGCGCGGCACTCGTAGACGAGCCCGAGGTCGACGATGCTCGCCGGGATCTCGGGATCGAAGACCTTCTTGAGGGCTTCCCATACCTGCTGCTCGTCGAACGGGCGGTCCGCCGCGTCGGCGACCTTCGCCTTCTCCGCCTCCGCCGCACGGCGCGCCTGCTCCGCGTAGGCCTCGCCGAGGGCGTCGGCGTCCGCGTCCGCGATGCGAGCGAGGCCGCCGCGATCGGTCATCACCGTGTAGTGGCCGCCGAGCACCTGCTGCGGCACCACCCAGGCCCCCTCGGGCAGGACGTGCCTCTCGCCGGAGGGGACGAGCGTCACCTCCACTGCGCGCCGCAGGGCGATGGGTTCGCGTCGCTCCATGGCCTCACTCGGTGGACACGGGCTTGTGCTCGCCGTGGAGCGCCGAGTGGAGGGTGTGCCACACCAGGCTCGCGCACTTCACCCGCGTGGGAAAGTCGCAGACGCCCTTCAGCACGGCGAGCTTCCCGAGGCGCTCCGCCTGGGTCCGGTCCCCTTCCACCACCATCTTGTGGAAGCGCGTGAAGAGCTCCTCCGCCTCGGCGAGCGTCTTGCCCTTCATGGCCGAAGTCATGAGCGACGCGGACGCCTTGGAGATGGCGCAGCCGGCGCCCTGGAACGAGACGTCGGCGATCCGATCGCCGTCGAGCTTCACGTACACGTGGTAATGGTCGCCGCAGAGCGGGTTCAGCCCTTCGGCGTCGGCGTTCGCCTCCGGGATGACCCGGTAGTTCCGCGGATGCCGGCCGTGGTCGAGGATCACTTCCTGGTAGAGGTCCTGCAGGTCGCTCATCGGAACATCTCCCGCACGCGGCCGAGGCCCTGGACGAGGGCGTCGATCTCGTCCCGGGTGTTGTAGAGCGCAAGCGAGGCGCGCACCGTCGCGGGGACGCCGAAGCGCTGCATGAGCGGTTGGGCGCAGTGGTGCCCAGCGCGGACGGCCACGCCCTCGCGATCGAGGATGGTCCCGACGTCGTGGGGGTGGACGCCGTCGAGGACGAACGAGAAGACGGCGACCTTCTCCGGGGCGGTCCCGACGAGTTGCAGGCCGGGGACCGACGAGAGGCGCTCGGCGCCGTAGGCGACGAGATCCTCCTCGTGGGCGCGAACCCCGGCGCGGTCGAGCGTCCCGAGCCAGTCCAGGGCTGCCCCGAGCCCGACCGCCCCGGCCGCGTCGGGCGTCCCGGCCTCGAACTTGTACGGGATGCGGTTGTAGAGCGTACGCTCGAAGGTGACCGAGAGGATCATGTCCCCGCCACCCTGCCACGGGGGCATGGCCTCGAGCCGCGACGCCCTTCCGTACAGGGCGCCGATCCCGGTCGGGCCGAAGACCTTGTGCCCGCTGAATACGTAGAAGTCGCACCCCAGGGCGGCCACGTTCACCTGCAGGTGGGGCACGGCCTGCGCCCCGTCCACCACGACCGCCGCGCCCCGAGCGTGCGCCATCTCGGCCACGCGGCGCACCGGGTTCACGGTTCCGAGAGCGTTCGAGACGTGGGTGAGCGCGACGATGCGGGTCCGCGGCCCGATGAGCCGCTCGAGCTCGTCGAGGTCCAGGACGCCCCGGTCGTCGACCGGCGCCACCTTGAGGGAGGCACCCTTCACCTCCGCCAGCATCTGCCAGGGCACGATGTTGGAGTGGTGCTCCATGGCGGTCACGAGGATCTCGTCGCCCGGGCCGACGTTGGCCCGCCCGTAGGACTGCGCCACGAGGTTCAACGCCTCCGTGGCACCGCGCACGAAGACGATCTCCTTCGGGTCGGCCGCGCCGAGGAAGCGCGCGACCCGCTCCCGGGCGCGCTCGTACTGCGCCGTCGCACGCTCGGCGAGCGCGTACACGCCCCGGTGGACGTTCGCATTGTCGTGCTCGTAGAAGCGAGAAACCGCGTCGATGACCCGCTGCGGCTTCTGCGCCGTGGCTCCGCTGTCGAGGTAGACGAGGGGCTTGCCGTGCACCCGCTGGGCGAGGATCGGAAACTCGCGCCGCACCCGCGCGACGTCGAAGGGCTCGAGCCCTCGGGCCTCCTCCACCGCTCCTGCGACCTGCTCGCTCATGCGGCCTCCCGCACAAGGGCGCCGTCGGGCAGGCGCGCGGCCACCAGGGCGCCGACCTGCTCGCGCAGGGCAGCGGGCCGCACGAGATCCACCATCTCCCGGGCGAAGGCGTAGATGAGCAGGCTCCGGGCGCGCGCGAGCGGCAGGCCGCGCGAGCGCAGGTAGAAGAGGGAGTCCGCGTCGAGCTGCCCGACCGTGCCGCCGTGGCCGCACTTCACGTCGTCGGCGTAGATCTCGAGTTGCGGCATCGTGTCGACGGTGGCGTCGCGCGACAGGAGCAGGTTGGAGTTCAGCTGGTGGGCGTCGGTCTTCATCGCGCCCTCGAGGACCCGGACCCGCCCCCCGAAGACCGCCCGAGACTCCCCGTCCAAGATGCCCTTGAACACCTCTCGACTCGTCCCCCGGGGCGTCGCGTGCTCGACGAGCGAGTGGTTGTCGACGAGTCGCTTGCCGTCGGTCATGTACAGGCCGCAGAGCCTCGCCTCCGCCTCCTCGCCCGCGAGGCGCGCCTGGACGTCGCTGCGAGCGATGGCCGCGCCGAGCGCGGTGGAGTGCGTCTGGAAGCGCGAGCCGGGTCCCTGCTCGGCCGCGACCGAGGCGAAGTAGAAGGCGCTCGGCGGCAAGTCCTGCACCTGGTAATGGTCGAGCCGCGCCCCTTCCCCGAGCCGCACCTCCGTGACCGCGTTCGAGAGGGCTGGCGCGGTCCCCAGGGCAACGTAGCGCTCCACGACCGTCGCCTCGCTCCGCGGTCCGCCGACGACGAGCACCCGGGGGTGGCTCGCGGACGGTTCCAGGCCGGCGACGGCGACGAAGACGATCTCGATCGGCTGGGCCACCGCGGACCCCGCCGGAAGGTGGACGAAGGCCCCGTCCGCGAGCAGGGCCGCGTTGAGCGCGGCGAGCGCCCGCCCCTCCACCTTCGCGAGGCGACCGAGGTGGGGCTCCACCAGGGCGGGGCGCTCGGCCAACGCCCGCGCCAGGCTCCCGGCCGATGCTCCGCCGGGGAGCGCGGCCTCGCGCGACAGGTCGGCCCGCAGCCGCCCGTTGACGAAAACGAGACGCGGGCCAGCGGCCGGGCCGAGCTGCCGGTCCAGCGCTGAGAGGTCGACGCGGGCGTGTGGCTCGCCGGGGGCGAAGACCTGCGACGCGAGCGGCGCGAGCGACGTGAACCGCCACTCCTCGAGGTCCGTCCTCGGGAGGCCGGCGGCTCCGTAGGCCTCGCGCCCGGTCCGCCGCAGATGGGCGGCGAAGCCGGGGAGCTCGGGGGCGGGGAGCGCCTCCGCGAGCAGGCTCGCCTCGGTCGGGGTCACGGACTCACCTGCGCCGCCTCGGCAAACGCGCCGCGCTTGGCCTCCTCGTCGATCCACGCATAGCCCTTCTTCTCGAGCTCGAGGGCCAGCTCGCGACCGCCCGAGAGGACGATGCGACCGGCTGCCATGACGTGCACGACGTCCGGCACGACGTGTTCGAGCAGGCGCTGGTAGTGCGTGACGAGGATGGTGGATCGCTTCGGATGGCGCAGCGCCTCGACGCCCTTCGCCACGACGCGGAGGGCATCGATGTCGAGACCGCTGTCGATCTCGTCCAGGATGGCGAGCCGCGGCTCCAGCACCGCCATCTGCAGGACCTCGTTTCGCTTCTTCTCGCCGCCCGAGAACCCCTCGTTCAGGCCCCGGTTCATGAACGCCGGGTCCATCTCGACGAGCCTCATCTTCTCTCGGGCGAGGTCGAGGAAGTCGACGGCGTCGAGCTCCTCCTCGCCGCGCGACTTCCGCTGGGCGTTCAGCGCGGCGCGCAGGAAGTAGAGGTTTCCCACGCCCGGGATCTCGACCGGGTACTGGAACCCGAGGAAGAGGCCCGCGTTCGCCCGCTCCTCGGGGGCCATGGCGAGCAGGTCGCGCCCGTCGAGAGCGGCGCTGCCCCCGGTGACCTCGGCCGTCTCGCGCCCCGCGAGCACCCCCGCGAAGGTGCTCTTGCCCGACCCGTTCGGCCCCATGATGGCGTGGACCTCGCCAGGGTTCACCGAGAGGGTGAGTCCCCTCAGGATCTCGCGCTCGCCGATGCGGGCGCGGAGCCCCTCCACGCGCAGGATCGGCTGGCTCTCCGGTTCCTTCGGGCTCATCCGACGCTCCCCTCCAGGCTCATCCCGAGCAACTTCTGCGCTTCCACCGCGAACTCCATCGGCAGCTCCTTCAGCACTTGCCGCGCAAACCCGTTCACGATCATCGAGACGGCGTCCTCCTCCTTGATGCCGCGCTGCCGGCAATAGAAGAGCTGGTCCTCGCTGATCTTGGAGGTCGTCGCCTCGTGCTCCACCTTCGCGGTGGGATTCCTCACCTCGATGTACGGGAACGTATGGGCGCCGCACTTGTCGCCGATGAGGAGCGAGTCGCACTGGGAGTAGTTGCGCGCGTTGTCGGCGCCCTTCACGACCTTCACCTGGCCCCGGTAGGTGTTCTGCCCGCGCCCGGCGGAGATTCCCTTGGAGATGATCGTCGACCGGGTGTTCTTCCCGATGTGGATCATCTTGGTGCCGGTGTCGGCCTGCTGGCGGTGGTTCGTGAGCGCGACCGAATAGAACTCCCCGACCGAGTCGTCGCCCTGCAGGATGCAGCTCGGGTACTTCCAGGTGATGGCCGACCCCGTCTCCACCTGGGTCCAGGAGATCTTGGACCGGCGCATCGCCTTGCCGCGCTTGGTGACGAAGTTGTAGATGCCCCCGCGTCCCTCGGCGTCCCCCGGGTACCAGTTCTGCACCGTGGAGTATTTGATCTCCGCGCCGTCGAGGGCCACGAGCTCGACGACGGCCGCGTGGAGCTGGTTCTTGTCCCGCACCGGTGCGGTACAGCCCTCGAGGTACGAGACGTAGGCGCCCTCGTCTGCGACGAGCAGGGTCCGCTCGAACTGACCGGTGTCCGCGGCGTTGATGCGGAAGTAGGTGGAGAGCTCCATCGGGCAGCGGACGCCCTTCGGCACGTAGGCGAACGACCCGTCCGAAAAGACCGCGGAGTTGAGCGTTGCGAAGTAGTTGTCCGTGTGAGGCACGACCGACCCGAGGTAGCGCTCCACGAGGTCGGGGTGCTCGTGCACCGCCTCCGAGAAGGAACAGAAGATGACGCCCAGGTCGGCGAGCTTCTTCTTGAACGTGGTCGCCACCGACACCGAGTCGAACACCGCGTCGACGGCCACGTTGGCGAGGCGGGCCTGCTCCTCGAGGGGGATGCCGAGCTTCCGGAAGGCCTCGCGGAGCTCCGGGTCCACCTCGTCCATCGAGGCGAGCTTCTTCTTCGGCTTGGGGGCGGCGTAGTAGACGATGTCCTGGTAGTCGATGGGGCCGTGCCGGACATTCGCCCAGCGCGGCTCCTCGATGGTGAGCCAGTGGCGGAACGCCTTGAGCCGGAAATCGAGGAGGAACTGCGGCTCGCCCTTCTTGCGCGAGATGAGGCGGACGATGTCCTCGGTGAGGCCCGCCGGGATTCGGTCCTCGTCGATCTCGGTGACGAAGCCGTACTTGTACTTCTGATCTGCGAGTTCGCGGATGGCGTCGCTCACGGCGTGACCCCTCCGGGGACGGCGAGGTGCACGAGCCCTGCCGCCGGCTCGGGCCGCATGGCAGAGAGCGGGACGTCCTGGAGCGCGCGCTCGATGGCGCGGCTGATTGGGCCCCAGCGCCCCTTCGCGGCGCACACTTCCTCGAGGTAGCAGTTTCCGACCGCTCCCGTTCCGCACTCGGTGATCCCGATGGGGCCCTCGATCGCGGCGATGATCTCGGCGACCGAGATGCGGTCGGCCTCTCGGGCGAGGCCGTAGCCACCGTTCCGCCCGCGGTGGGACACGACCAGCCCGGCTCGGGCGAGCGACTTGAGGAGCTTGCTCGCCGTCGGCAGCGGGACGTGCGAACGGCTCGAAAGGCCTTGCGCGGTGTGCAAGGACCCCTCGCTCCCCATCGCCATGTGCGTGAGGAGGACGATCCCGTAGTCGGCAAGTTTGGTCATCCGGATCATGTTGGACAGGCCACCCTGTTGCGCCCCGGCTGGGTAGGACCGGGACTTATCTGGACTACGATAGTCCTGATAGCGGGAATCCCCGGTCGGCGCAACCGGATCTGGGGAACGGCGGCCGCTTAGCCGAGCGTGGCGCGGTGGAGGGGCCCGTCGAGCACCTCCGTGCCCCGCTCGACGTACAGGTGGTCGCCGACGATGGTGACGGACAGGCGCACCCGGCGCTCCTCCGCCCGGGAAAGCCCCGAGAGCAGGCTGGGCTCGACCGCGGCAAGAGACAGCCCGCCGAGGCGCGGGAGCCTGGCCTCGCGCGCCTCGGCCGCGAAGGCCTCCATCCGCCGGGGTGAGTCGAATAGCGCCGCGACCAACGCACCGGGGTTCCGGTCCGCCTCCTGCTGGAGCCTGGCCGGGTCGGGCCGACCCACGCGCGCCCAGAGCGTAATCCGGCCGGTGAGGTCGCGAGCGAGGACATCCGGCTGGTCCGGGTCGGACAAGCCCGGGCCCTGCTCGATCCCCGGGCGCCACAGCCAGCACTGGGCGAGGACGCGCAGCCAGAGGCGCTCGAGCGACTCCGACGGGTGGCGGGCAGCGCGGATCGCCACGCGCTCGTTCACGCCGGCGTCGACGTTCGAGAGCTCGACCTGGAAGTCGTGGAGGGTCGCCGGAAGGGCCAGGCTACTTCTCCTCGGCGAGCCGACGCGAGAGGGCGGACCCGCTGTTCGCGCGGGCCCGCCCTCGGAACCACAGGCGGAGGTGGATGCTACTTCTTCGCGATGGTCGCTTCCTCGATGATGACGGGGTAGGCGTAGCCGGCGCCGAAGTCCTTGTCGAGCCGCACAGTGCCCGTGACGATGATGACGTCGCCGACGGCGGCGACGTCGCCGGTCGTGACGGTGATGTCGTTGTCGCCCTTGCCCTGGGCGCCCGTGCCGTCGCGGAGGTGGATCCAGTTCTTCCCCATGATCCCGGAGTTGTACTTCACGACCTTGCCCCGGACCGCGACCACCTTCTCCTTGAGCTGGCCCTTCTGCCCGTAGACCTCGGCGATGGTCTTGGCGTTCGGGCCAGTGGCCTTCGCGACCTTGACCTCACCCACGTCGGCCGGACCAGCGGCAGCAGCGGCGTGCTGGGCGGCCATGCCGGGCGGCATGCCTCCCGGGGGCATCCCGGCCGGAGCACCGGCGGGGGGCGCCCCCACCGGGGCGCCGCCCGCGGGCGGCATCCCGGGTGCGGCGGCCGGGGCGGCGCCGGCGAGCGTCGCGAACAGGATCTTGTCGAACTTGCGGTTCAGGGTCTTGCTCTCGAACCCGTCCATCGCCATGGGGTTCTCGAGCGTCACGTCCGTGCCGTTCGCGACGGTCGTCTGCGGCACGGCTGCCCAGATCTCGCCCGAGGGCGTGCTGAGCCGGAGGTAGCTGTAAGGCGCCGCGTCGATGCGCTCGACGACCTTGCCCTTGACGGCGTTGGCGCCGCCGGGCGCGGTCCCCGGGGCCGGAGCCTGCGCCGCCATCGTCGGCGGCTCCGACTTCTTGCAGGCCGTCAGGGCCAGCGCGAGTGACACTACAAGGGCAATTCGCATTTTTTTCTTCCTCCAAAGGATGTTCGGCTCGAAAAGCGGCCGTAGGATAACCCACGAGGGGGTAAAGTCCATCCCGATCTGGGTGCCTATCCGCGCAGGCGCCAGCCGCTCGCGAGCACGGCAAGCGAGGCCGCGAGCGAGGCGGCGCAGAGCCCCACGAGCGTGAGGAGCCCGGGCCAGGGCCCGGCACCTGAGCGGCCGAGCATTCCCCATCGCAGCGCGTCCACCATGTAGTAGACGGGGTTCGCGAGGGTGAGGGACCGGAGCGCGCCCGGCAGCATCTCGGCGGAGTAGAAGACGCCGCCGAGGAACGTGAGCGGGGTGATGACGAACGTCGGGAAGAAGTTCACCTGCTCGAAGGTCCGCGCCCAGACGCCGGTCAGGAAGCCCATGGCGCCGAACGCTACGACGACGAGCGCGAGCGCGAAGGTCGCAAAGAAGGGGTGCGCGACATGGACGCCCGTGAAGGCCGAAGCGACGAGCCAGACGACGGATCCCACCATCATCCCGCGCACCGCAGCCGCCCCCACGAACGCCCCGACGATCTGGCCATAGGAGAGCGGAGAGACGAGCAAATCCACCATGGTGCCCTGGAGCTTCATCACCATGATGGAGGAGGACGTGTTGAGGAAGGCGTTCGTGACGGCGCCGAGCATGACGAGCCCGGGGACGATGAACCGCACGTAGGGGACCCCGTCGACCTCGCGGAGCCTGCTGCCGAGCGACCATCCGAAGACCAGGAAGTAGAGGGTCGTGGTGACGAGCGGGGAGAGGACGGTCTGCCCCGGGACGCGCAGGAAGCGCCGCACCTCCTTCAGGAACAGCGTGCGGGGGCCGAGGCCGATCACGGGGCGTCCCCCGGCTCGCCCCGGCGCAGAAGGCTCACGAACACGTCCTCGAGCCGCATGCGGCGGGTCTCCACGTCGCGGACGGGGAGACCGGCTGCGGCGAGCGCCTCGAGGGCCGGCCCGAAATGCCCCCCCGGCGGTGCGGCGACCGCCACCGAGAGCCCCCCGTCCTCGAGCCTGGCGCCAAGCCGGGACAGGCTCGGCGGCAGCGACGACACGGCGCTCGAGAGAATCACCCGGAGCGTCTTGCCGGCGTGGCGCTCGAGGAGGCGGTCCTTCTCCTCCACGACGAGGATCCGGCCGCCGTCGATGACGGCCACCCGGTCGGCGAGCTCCTCCGCCTCGTCGAGGTAGTGGGTCGTGAGCACGATCGTCGTCCCGCGCGCCCGCAGGGTGCGCACGTACGCCCAGAGTGCCTGCCGGAGCTGGACGTCGACGCCAGCCGTGGGCTCGTCGAGGAACAGCACCTTGGGCTCGTGCACGAGCGCCTTTCCGATGAGGAGGCGGCGCTTCATGCCACCGGACAGGGAGCGTGTGTTGGCGTGGCGCTTCGATACGAGGTCGAGGGCGCGGAGGATCTCCTCGAGCCGCGCCGTCGAGAGACGCACGCCGAAATACCCGGCCTGGATGCGAAGCGTCTCCTCCACGGTGAAGAAGGGGTCGAAGTTGATCTCCTGCGGCACGAGCCCGATGGCCCGCCGCGTGAAGCGATAGTCGGCGACGACGTCGCGGCCGAGCACCGTGGTGGTTCCGGCGCTGGCGCGCACGAGCCCGGCCACGATGCCGATGAGCGTCGTCTTCCCGGCGCCGTTCGGCCCGAGGAGGGCGAAGATCTCCCCGGGCGGCACGTCGAGATCGACGCCGTCCAGCGCCGCGACGCCGCCGAAGCGCTTGCTCACGCCGCGCCACCTGACGACTGGCTCCTCCACGGGTGCGCAGTCTAGCGTCCCTGCGCCGCCCGCGCCCCAGGGGATTCCGTGCGCCGGGCGCCCGCGCCCGCCCCCTGGTAGGCTCGCCAGGTGGGGAGACGCGGCGCCCGGCCCGACGACGACGACCGCTGGGTGTTCAACCGCCTGGCCCAGGACTACCGATCGCGGCCCGGGTACCCCCCGGCGCTCGTGGGCCGCCTCGCCGAACTCGCGGGCGGCCGCGGAGCGGTCGTCGTGGACCTGGGCGCGGGGATCGGGCACCTTGCCCTCCCGCTCGCCGCCCGGGGCCTCGAGGTCCGGGCGGTCGAGCCTGCCCGGCGCATGCTCGAGCTCCTCCGCTCCGGGGGCGGGGACGGCCGCGTCGAGGCGGTCCACGCCACCGCCGAGGAGACCGGGCTCCCCGACGCCAGTGCCGGCGCGGCGATCCTCGCGGATGCCCTCCAGTGGATCGACCCGGACCGGGCCGGCCGGGAGGCGGCCCGCGTGGTCGCGCCCGGGGGGCTCGTCGCCGTCGTGACCGCCCGGCTCTCCGACGGCGGCTTTTCCCGCGCGATCTCGGCGCTCCTCGCCGAGGCGAACCACAGGGCGCGCCCCCGTGCTCCCGGAAGGCCCGCCCAGTTCCTCCACGCCGCGGCCGTCGTCCGCGTCGAGGAGCAGACGTTCCTGCACGAGGAGGCGCTCTCCCCTCCCCGCCTCGATGCGGTCCTGCGTTCCCTGTCGCTCGTCGGGCCGGCGCTCGGACCCGATGCCGTCGCGGGCCTGCTCGCCCGTGCCCGGGGCCTCGCCGAGGCTCACGGAGGGGCCGTCTGGGCGCGGGTGCTCACGCTCCGCTTCGGCCGGCGGGCGGGCCCTTGAGCACCGCCTCCTCCTCGCGCCACCGCGCTACGGCGGCCGCGGACCGGCTGCGCTCCTCCTCCAGATGGCGCCGGACGGCTCCGTCGAGCCTCGGGTCGACGAACGCGTGGGCGCTCCATGTCTCCGCGGGCTCGAAGCCCCGGGCCAGCTTGTGCTCGCCGCCCGCCCCGCCCTCGAAGACCGCGATCCCGCGCCGGATGCACTCCTCGACGGAGTGGTAGAGCGCGACGTTGAAGTGGAGGAAGGGGTGCTCCTCCGCGGCACCCCAGTAGCGGCCGTAGAGCCTGTCCTCCCCGACAACGTTGAAGGCCATGGCGACGAGCCGTCCCTCCCTGCGCGCCTCCACCACCTCGAGACGCTCGGGCATCGTCCGCAGCACCCGTTCGTAGAAGGCGCGGTCGAGGAACCTGCGCCCCCAGGCCATCTTCGAGACGGAGGCCTCGTGGAGCCGCGCGACGTCGCGGGCCCAGGCCGACGGCGTGCGGGCGAGCTCGTCGCCGCGGACGCTGCGGATGGCGATGCCCTGGCGCGCCGGGGCACCGCGCTCGCGGCGGATGGCGTTGCGTCGCTTGGCCCCGAAGCGCGCGAGGAACTGCTCGAAGTCCCGGTAACCGGCGTTCACCCAGTGGTACTGGAAGTCGAGGCGCACCGCGAGGCCCGCCGCCCCCAGGTCCTCCACCTCGTCCCTCCAGGTGAAGAGCACGTGTACGGAGTGCCCCCCCTCTTCCGCGCACACCTCCCGCGCCGCACGGACGAGCGCCCGCGCGAGGGCGCGCCGGTCCTCGCCTTCCGCCGCGAGGAGCCGTCTGCCGGTGGCAGGGGTGAAGGGGACGCCGAGCACGAGCTTCGGGTAGTACGGGATGCCCGCGCGCTGGGCGGCGTCGGCCCAGTGCCAGTCCCGCCCAAAGTCTCCGTCCGAGTCCTCCTTCAGATAGGCCGGCGCCGCGGCGACGAGGCGGCCCCCGCGCTGGAGGAGAACGTGGCGGGGCGTCCAGCCCTGCTCCGGCGACACCGCCCCCGACTGCTCGAGCGCGTTGAGCCAGGCGTGCGAGAGGAATGGCGACGCCCGGGCCGGCTCGTGGGACCAGAGCCGGTCCCACTCGCGGGCCGGCACGTTTCCGATGGCGGTGCAGACTTCGACCTCGAGGCCCTGCAAGCGACGGATCCATACGGGGAGGGTCCTTCCCACGCAACCGCACCCCCGGTCGCTCCAGGATCGCACGCAGTCGGGCCTCGGCCATCCGTCGTGGCCCCGGACGCCGCGGCGGCCGGCGGGGCGGGGCCGCAACGCCCGGAGACCTCGCCCAGCCCCCAGTCCACGGCGCGGTCTGCCCCACGGCCGGGTGCGGGCGGCTACACCCCAAGCGGGCGTTGCCAGAGAGTGCAGTCGGACCGTAATTGCGGTGATTCCGGCCCGCCTCCGCGGATCCCGGGCGGTTCCTCGAAGGAGTGCGCCATGCGCAGAACGACGATCGTGGGTCTCTCGGCCCTGGCGTGCGCGTGCGGAAGCGGAAGCGGTGGCGGCTCGACGCTGTCCTCCTTCTGCGCGAGCGTCAACGCCGCCCTGGTGAAGGCCGCGGTGACCTGTCTGCACGCGAACCAGGCCTACGTGGCGGCGCTGAACCTGGAGTTCCAGGGAATCGACTGCACCGACCTCCAGAAGGCGGCGGACGCGGGGCGTCTCACCTTCGACCCGAAGAGCGCCCAGGCCTGCTTGGTGGCCGCGACCAACTGTGACAGCTTCGACCCGGAAGCGACCACGCCCGCGCCGTGCCTCGCGGCACTGCACGGGAACGTACCGGTCGGCGGCACCTGCTACCAGAGTACGGACTGCCAGGCCGGCTCCTTCTGCGACACCTCGGTCGACAACTGCCCCGGGAGCTGCGTGGCCTACGCCACCGTCGGCGGGGACTGCTCGGCCACGCTGTGCGACCCGTCGCTGTGGTGCGACGCCAACACGAACACCTGCGTGGCACGCGCTTCCGCGGGGACTGCCTGCGACCCCCTGCCCTGCCAGATCGGGCTGTATTGCTCGGGGAGTGGCAGCTCCTTGTGCGCGGCGCGCCTCACATCGGGGTCCTGCGATCCGACGCTCGACCAGTGCGCTCCGGGATACGCCTGCACGGGCTCGGGCCCCGCGTGCATGTCGCTCGTCGGCGCCGGCGGCAACTGCTCGGCGGACCCGTCGACGCTCTGCGGTCCCGGGTTCACGTGCGGCACCGACGACCGGTGCGCCTCCCTGCCGACGGTGGGGAGTGCGTGCACCGCGGGCCAGGCCTGCGTGGCTGGCTACTGCGACTCGACGGGCCGCTGCACCGCCTGGAAGAGGAAGGGCGACTCCTGCTCGTCGGACGCCGAGTGCGTGACGCTCTCCTGCCCGGCGGGAACCTGCGTGAGCGACGCCCCCTGCTCCCCGCCTTGAACGGGTGGAGCGCTTGCGGCGCGGGATGGAGCTAGGTGCGGTCCTCTGCGGCCGCGGCCGGGGCCACGGGGCTGAGCGCCGAAGACGGCACGCCGAGGTAACGCAGCATGCGGTACTGGTGCTGCCGCAGACCGCGCACGGAGACGCGGCCGTGGGCCGCGGCGAGGAAGTCGCCGAGCACGGCCACGGCGTGGTCGTGGAACTGCCGCACGTGGGAGAGGTCGACGTAGACCTCGGAGCCCTCGGGAAGCGCTGCGAGCTCCTCCCCGATCTTCTGCGCAGACTCCTTGTCGAACACGCCATCCAGCCGGATGACGAGGCTGCCCCCCTCGGATCGCGTCGCCACGGTTGCCCCGGCGCCTTCGCGCCTTCCTCTCTTGGCGGACCTGCACGGGCGGTCCCGTGACCGCCCTCGAAATAAGTCTACGTTCAAGAGCGGGAGGGGGCAATTGACCCGGCCCGGGCCGGTCGCTCCCGAGGGGGCACCCCACGAGGGGCTACTACCCTCGCCCACCGATGACCATCTTTGCGGTGCAAGCCGGAGGAGGACTCTCATGATCCCAGCCCCTATCGAGAAGTACCTGGCGGACCACCACCTCGCGTTCGCGCACCACGTCCACGCCCGAACCGTCCCCGCCCAGAGGCTCGCCGCCGCGGAGCACGTCTCCGGCCACCGGGTGGCGAAGCCGGTCGTCGTGAGCCTCGACGGCTGGCTCGCGATCGCCGTCGTTCCTGCCCACAGGCAGGTCGACCTGCAGTCGCTCGCTCGCGCCACGGCCTCGTCCGAGGCCGTGCTCGCGCCCGAGGCCACCTTCGCAAAGCGCTTCTGGCCCTGCGAGGAGGGCGCGGAGCCCCCGCTCGCGCTGTTCGGGATCCCGATCTACGTGGACGAGGCGCTTGCCCGCGAACCGTTCCTCGTCATGCGCGCCGGGACGCACGAGGACTCGATCCTCGTGACGACGCGCGACTGGATGAGGACCGAGGGCGTGCGGCCCCTCGTCGGGCTCGCTGCCGCAGAGGCCTAGGCGACTACCTCTTCTCGTAGGTGCCGACGAGCTGCGCGCGCGCGAGGACGTGTCCCTCCATCCGGCCCTCGAGCTCGGCCTTCGTCGGGGCGCCGAGGTCGCCGAGCGCGACGTCGAGGGCGTAGAGCTTGAAGAAGTAGCGGTGGCGGCCGATCGGCGGACACGGCCCCCCGTAGCCCTTCCGCTTCCAGTCGTTCAGGCCTTCCCGCGTGCCCCGTGGCAGCGCCTGCGCAGCGACGGCCTCCGGCAGGCCGGTCGCGGAGGGCGGGATGTCGTAGAGCACCCAGTGCACCCAGGTCATCCTGGGCGCCGCCGGGTCCGGCGCGTCCGGATCGTCGACGACCAGCGCGAGGCTCTTCGCATCGACCGGCACGCCCGTCCACGCGAGCGCGGGTGACGCGTCGCGTCCCTGGCACGTGTACTGCTTCGGGATCTCGCCGCCGTGGGGAAACGCGGGCGAGGTGAGGGTCGCGCTCATGGCCGCCGCTCCCGCCCCGGCGAAGACGAGTATCGCGAGCGACGCAAGACGCCAGGGCACGTGGCGATGATAGGCCCCCTGGGGCCGCCTCGGCTCCACCCCGTGCGGGTGCGCCGCCGCTCGGCTACATACGCCCCGCGTGCCGCCCCTCGGGAAGAGATCCCTCCTGCCCCATGAGCACGGAGCCTACGGCCAGATCGTCCTCCCGCTGATCGCGGGCCTCGCGCTCGGACGCCCCGGTCCGGCGGCCACCCTCCTCTCTCTCGCCGCGTTCAGCGGATTCCTGGCGTACGAGCCATTGCTGGTCGCGGCAGGGCACCGGGGCGTCCGGTCGAGGGAGGGCGACGCCGCCCGCGCCCGCCGGTGGGCGGCATCGTTGCTCGCCCTTGCGGCGGCCTTCGGGACGGCCGGGTTCGCGCTCGCTCCGGCCGCCGCCCGGTGGGCGGCCCTCGTCTGCCCGCTCCTCGCAGGCGTCGTGGCCGTGCTCGTCTGGCGGGACGCGGAGCGCACCGCCGTCGGCGAGATGGTGGTCGCGACGGCGCTCTCCTCCACCGGATACCCGGTCGCGCTGGCCGCCGGCGCACCGCTCGGGGTCGCCGCCGCCGCCTGGATCGCCTGGATCCTCGCGTTCGCATCGGCCACGCTCGCCGTACAGGCGGTCCTCGCGCGCCGCAATCCCTCGAGCGGCGTGGCCTGGGGCCCGGCGACGGCCATCGCAGCCATCCTCGCCTTCGCGTCCTCGGCCGCGGCGCGCACGTCCCTGCCCTGGGCGGTCCCGGCAGCGGTCGCACCGGTCGCGCTCGCCGCCCTGGGAATCGTGCTCCTCCGAGTTCCCCCGCGGCAGCTGCGACGCGTGGGCTGGGCCGTCCTCTCGGCGTCCCTGGTGAGCCTCGCCGTGCTCGTCGGCGGCCTGCGCTAGCTAGCGCCCGCCGTTCCTGGCGGGTCCGTCGCCCCGCTGCTATCTTGGGTCGCCTTGCGCGTCCTGCTCTCCAACGACGACGGAATCCACTCCGCGGGCCTCGCGGCGCTCGCATCGGCCTTCGCCGGAGACGAGGTGTGGATCGTGGCTCCGGACCGGGAGCAGTCCGCCTCCAGCCACGCCATCTCCCTCCACCGTCCGCTGCGACTCCACGAGGTGGGGCCGCGGCGCTTCAGCGTGGATGGGACGCCGACCGACGCCGTGTACATGGGCATGAACTTCGTGCTCAAAGGGCAGCGCCCCGACGTCGTGCTCTCCGGCATCAACCACGGCCCGAACCTCGGGAACGACGTCCTCTACTCGGGCACGGTGGCCGCCGCGATGGAGGGGGCACTCCTCGGGGTGAACGCCGTCGCGGTGTCGCTCGCGTCGCCACCGCCGCACGAGTTCGGACACGCCGCCGCCTTTGCGGCCGAGTTCGCCCGCCGCATCGCGACCGCGCCGCCCCCCGCGCCGGCGCTCTTCAACGTGAACGTCCCGCCCGGTCCGGTGCGGGGGTACCGCTTTGCCCCTCTCGGTCACCGCACCTACGGCAACGAGGTGGTGGAGAAGCTCGACCCTCGCGGCCGCAAGTACTTCTGGATCGGCGCGGAGGCGAGTTACCGGGACATCCCTCACTCGGACTGCAACACCGTCTTTCACGACGGGTTTGCCTCGATCACCCCGCTCCACCTCGATCTCACCCACGGAGCCATGCTCCAGGACCTCCGCAACTGGACGCTCCCCGGGTACCGGAAGGAGCCCGCGCTGTGAGTTTCCGCGCCGGCCTGGCCGGTGCGGCGCTCGCCTTGGCAGCGTGCGCGGCGGAGAGGCCCCGTCCCCCGCCGCCCCCGCCCGTCGCCCCCCCCACCAGCCCGGCCGACGGGGAGGCCCCCCACGTCGAGCCGGACCTCGTCGGCTCGACGCACGTCGTCCAGAAGGGCGAGACCGTGTACCGCATCGCGAAGACCTACGGGCTCGAGCCCCGGGAGCTCATGGAGGTGAACGGCCTGTCCGATCCCCGTACGCTCCACACCGGCATGGAGCTCTTCATCCCCGGCGCCCCGCGCGCGCTCGAGGTCCCGACGCTACCGCCCGGCGCCGTCGAGCCGGCACCTCCCGCCTCGCCTTCGCGACCCGCGGTGGGGCCTGCGCTCGGCGCGAACGGCAAGATGCACTGGCCTCTCCAGAAGGGCGTCGGCGTGCTGCGGCAGGGCTTCGGCGTGAAGCAGGGCCAGCGGCACGACGGGGTCGACATCGCGGCCCCGGAAGGAACGCCGGTCCTCGCCGCCGCCCCCGGCGAGGTCGTCTACACGGGCAGGCAGTCCGGCTACGGCGTGATCGTGATCCTCCGGCACGCCCCCCCGCTCGTCACCGTCTACGCCCACAACAGCGCCGTGCTCGTGAAGGAGGGCGACCGCGTGGAGGCCGGCACGCCCATCGCGCGGGTCGGCCAGTCCGGCCGGACCACCGGGCCCCACCTGCACTTCGAGGTGCGCGAGGGCACGAAGCCTCGCGACCCGCTGCAGTACCTCCCCTGATAGACTCCGCCCGACCGACCGCCGAGGAGGCCGGCCGCGAGCCGGCGCAACCCCATGGACTCCATCGCCGAAGCGCTGCGGACGACGATCCGCGACATTCCCGACTTTCCCAAGAAGGGCATCGTCTTCAAGGAC
>Ga0335069_10004087_pt1 | contig 21807 bp, 13 predicted proteins | sample Lox_Sample_11_FD_206714 | JGI IMG/M metagenome (GOLD analysis project Ga0335069, IMG submission 206714) | Soil microbial communities from Loxahatchee National Wildlife Refuge, Florida, United States - Lox_Sample_1.1 | ecosystem: Environmental > Terrestrial > Soil > Wetlands | place: USA...
TCATCCGCTCGACGGGCAGTTCGACGACAACGTCATTATTCAGATCAAGTACGGGCCCATCGACTTCCAGGTGCGCGAGCCGGCTTCGCCGCTGTTTGGCGGGCTGACCAAAACGAATGAAGCCATCGAGCTTCAGGTGACGCAGGAATACACGGGGCAGCAGCGGCACACGGTTTATCTGCCGCCGCTCTGGAAGACGGTGCTCGACTTCAACATGGGAGTGGATGGCCGCTACACTCCGGTGAAAGACATCATCAACGGCAGCAGCTTCCACCGGCCGATTGGCGGCTATACCGGCGTCGTCAATGTCGGGCTCGACACCGACTGGCTGGGCAATCATCTGGCGTTGGCCAATCTGTATGGATTCGGGCGCCTCGCGTGGAATCCGAATCTGTCGTCTGAAACTATCGCGGATGAATGGACGAAGCTCACCTTCAGCAGCAATCCTGATGTGCTTCAGAACGTCACGGGAATCCTGATGGCGTCGTGGCCCGCCTACGAGGAGTACACCGGCCCGCTGGGATTGCAGACCCTGACGAACATTACGGGTCCGCATTATGGTCCGGCGCCGGAGTCGCAAGAGAATAATGGCTGGGGCCAGTGGATTCGCGCCAACCACGACGGTGTGGGAATGGACCGCACCATCGCGACAGGAACCGGCTACGTCGGCCAGTATTCGCCGCAGGTGCAGAACATTTTCGAGCCGCTGGCGAACACGCCGGACGATCTCGTCCTGTTCTTCCATCATCTGCCGTACACGTACCAGTTACACAATGGGAAGACGGTCATCCAGACGATCTACGACAAGCACTACGAAGGCGCGTCGAAAGCGGCGGAGTTCTTGAAGGAGTGGAAGCAGCTTCGCGGGCATGTGGACGATGAGCGCTATAACGACGTTCTGGCGCAGTTGCAATATCAGGCGGGCCACGTCATCGTGTGGCGCGACGCGATCGATGACTGGTTCCAGCGTATGTCTGGCATCAATGATGACAAGGGACGGGTCGGGCATCATCCGAATCGGGTGGAAGCCGAAGCGATGCAGTTGCAGGGATATCAGACGTTTGAGCCGGCATCTTGGGAAGGCGCGTCGGGTGGGAAAGGCGTGACGTGCCCGGAGGGAACGCAATCGTGCTCAGCGGCGACGAAGTTCGACGGCAAGCCCGGCTGGTACGAGATCGATATTCAATATTTCGACGTGAACAGCGGTGTGTCGCATTACAAGCTATTCGTCGGCGATCAGCAGGTGGAAGACTGGAGTGCCGACATGGTGCTGCCCGGAAAAGAAGCGAGCGCCGATTCGTCTGTCCGCCGCCGCGTGCGAGGTCTGGCGCTGCGACCGGGCGATGTCATTCGTGTTGATGGGGTACCCAACCAGGGTGATCGCGCAGCTTTCGACTACATAGAAATCAATCCCATGGTGCAATAAGAGGAGAAACAGCGAAGTGAAATCTTTTTTTCGATCGTTTGCAATCGCGCTCGTTTTGGGGCTGGCGACGACAGCCATACAGGCACAGAACTGGGTGGGATCGTGGGCCTCATCGCAGCAACTGGTTGAGCCGCGGAACTCGATTGCGGAGGCCGACCTGAAAGACGTCACGCTGCGGCAGATCGTGCACATGACGATCGGTGGCGACGAGTTGCGCCTGCATCTTTCAAATCGCTACGGCACCGCGCCGCTGCATATTTCTTCGGTGCACGTGGCGCGGCCGGTTTCACCGTCTTCGAGTGCGATCGCTCCGGGCTCCGATCAGGCGCTGACCTTCTCTGGGCAACACGATGTGACAATCCCGCAGGGTGCCGATTATCTTTCCGATCCGTTCAAATTTTCCGCGGCGGCATTCTCGGATGTCGCCATCACGATCTACATCGAGGCGATTCCCACGGCGCAGACGGGGCATCCGGGATCGCGTTCGACCTCGTATCTCGTCCATGGTGACCATGTGAGCGAGAGCGATCTGCACGAACCAACGAAGATTGAGCACTGGTACTTCATCGAAGGCATCGATTTGCAGACGGCACCCACCGCGACGGCTGCGGTAACTTTGGGCGATTCGATCACAGATGGCCATGGCGCCACCACGAACGGAAATGACCGCTGGCCCGACGATCTGGCGCGCCGCTTGCAGGCTGCTCCCGGAGGTCCGCTGGTGTCCGTGCTCAATCACGGAATCGGCGGCAATCGGTTGTTGCTCGATAGCTTGGGTCCCAACGCCCTGGCACGCTTTAATGACGACGTCGTCGCACAAGCGGGCGTGCGTTATCTGCTCGTGCTCGAAGGCATTAACGACATCGGTATGCTCAACCGGAGCGAAAATCCCACCAAAGCCGATCACGAGCGGCTCGTGCACGACAGCATTGCCGCTTATGAGCAGATGATCGAGCGGGCACACACCCACGGCATTCGCGTGGCCGGATGCACCATTCTTCCGTTTGTCGGTTCGGGCTTCTACCATCCCGGTGCGGAGGCCGAAGGCGATCGCCAGGCGATCAACAAGTGGATTCGGACTTCAGGCAAGTTCGACACTGTCATCGACTTCGACAAGGTGACCCGCGATCCCGAACATCCTGATCGGCTGCTGCCGAAGTTCGATTCGGGGGACCATCTGCATCCCTCGCCAGCGGGATACCAGGCAATGGCGGACGCGATTCCGCTTGATTTCTTTGTCCATGTGCAGGTGCGGCGCCAGAGAAGAAAGTAAAGTCTGAACATCTGGCGATCAGACGGTCTGGCGAAAAGAGGTGGCGCTCACCTTACAGTGCGGCCACCCTTCTTTGCACCAGGAAGAAGTACAGAGCCAACACGATCAGCAGTAGGCCGTTAACGCTCACGATAATGGGCACGCTGAAGTAGCTCACCAGCCATCCTGAGGCCAGGTTGCCCATGGGCATACCGCCGCGGAACGCGAAGTTGTAGACACTCATCACGCGGCCGCGCATTTCGTTGGTGGTGATCAACTGCACCAGCGAGTTCACCATCGCGAATACCGCCATCATCGACGCGCCCACCACCACCAGCATCGCCCCGCTCACCGACAGCACCTTGGAAGCGCCAAAGCCCGCAATGCCCCCGCCGAGGATGATGAGTCCGCCGAGAGCGATTTTCCCCTTATGCGACGAATTGCCGACTCCTGCCATCATCAGGGATCCCACGATGGAACCGATTCCCATCAGCGAAAGCAAGTTGCCGTAGGTTTCCGGGCCGCGGTGGAAGATGTCCTTCACGAAAACGGGGAAATAGGTTCGTGTCGGCATCGCCAGGAAGGTCATGCAGAACGCCAGTACGATCAGGGCTTCCATCGACGGTTGCTGGCGTGCAAACTTTATTCCTTTTTTCAGGCTGGCAAGAATCGACTCCCCGGTCTTCTGAGGCAGGAATCGAGCTTTGATGATCAGCAGCGAAATCACGGGCGCAACGAACGAAATCGCATTTAGCCCGAAGCACCACGTCTCGCCTAACTTGGCCAGCGCCTGACCTGCGAGCGCCGGGCCGACCGTAACGGCCAGGTTGAACTGAATGGAGTTCAAGGCGATGGCGTTCGGCATGTCTTCTTTTTCGACGAGCGTGGGAATCAGCGCGGAGTACGCGGGGCCGCCGAAGGCTTGCGCGAATCCGGAAACAAAAGACAGGCAGAGGATGTACCTCACGTGCACCAAGCCGGTCGCGACCAGGAAGGTCAAGGTAGCTGCTGAGGCCATCTGTATGTACTGCGAGCCAAGCAGGACCCGGCGGCGGTCCACGCGATCGGCGATGACACCGCCGATCAGCGAGAAGAGGAAGATCGGCAATCCGGCGAGAAATTGGTCGAGGGCCAACAGGAATTTCGAGTGGCTGAGCCGGTAGATCAGCCACGCTTGCGCCACGATCTGCATCCAGGTGCCGATACTGGAAGTGCAGGCTCCCACCCACATCAGGCGAAAATCGCGATATTGGAATGCCTTGAAGACCCGACGGATCAACCAACCGCTCCCTGATTACCTTGTGGCGCCAGTTTGAGAAACAATCCCGTTCCAAGATGCTATCTCATTCGCATTGGATTCGGAGAAACGGCGGCAGATCCTGTTGCTAAGGACGGAGGTTTCCTTGGAGTGGAGAGCGAAACATCGCCATCGTGCCTGATGCTACCGCGAAACCAATCGGCCATTGCCACGACTGCAAAAGATATCAGCAGGAGCATCAGCGGCTCGATGGCGTGCCGGTAACGAACCTGATTGAACGTAAGGTAGTACGGGATGGGATATAGCAGAAGCGCTACCCAAAACAACTCCCATCCGCGAATGCGATACAGGTAGGCCACAACCAACCCCGGCAAAAGCAGCAGACTGAAGCAGGGAAAGCTCCACGGCAGCCAATAGGGAGCTGCGGGCAGGTGGTACTTCATCGTGCTGCCGTCCCAGAACATGAGAAACCGTTTTGCCGTCAGCGAGGTGAATTCCGCGGGATACTGTTCGACGAATTTCTTGTCCAAAGCCGCTTTTTCCCGAACGTAGGCCAACTCGCCTAGACGTAAATACTCTGCGCGCTCCTCAGGATTGGTTGTCGGATGTCTCCCTGCCCAATCTCGCCCCGTACTCCCGTGGTAGTTCGCCATCCAGAACTCAAAGGGAAAATTCGGTCGCAGGAACGCCCATTCTCCGAATACCACACGATTCCGAATCAGCCACGGAGTCGTTACGACGGTGCAGGTCACGACGGCAATCAGAACCGGCTTCAACCATTGCAGGCGCATTTGACGGCGGCGGTATCCCAGCCACAATAAGGACGCTGGCAGCAGGGTCAGGAGGCTGGGGTTCACCAGCAACGCGAAACCCCAAGTTGCACCAAAGCCAAGCCAGGCGCGGCTGGATCTGGATGTTTCCAATTTCAGCGCGAACCAGAACAGGGTGGTGAAGAGTAACGTGCTGAGGCTAATTTCCCAGATATAGGTGATCGCCCACTGTGAGAACCAGGGAAATACCGCCCACAGGAACGCCGCTATAAGCCCAGCACGTCTTCCGACCGTGATCTCCCCAACTTTAAGGATTGGAATGCACGTCAGCCCCGATACGATGCATTGCATGAGGACGATGAAAAAGAATGATTCGCGGCTGAACACGCCGAACAGACGGAAGATTCCGGCGCAGAAATAGGGATAGATTGGCGCAACCCACGATGTTGGGCCTGCCTTCGGGTCGCCGAACAGAACTCCTAGAAACGGCGACGAGTACCCGTAGCCGTTGGCGATGGAGGCCGAGATATTTGTTGTCTCGTTCTGAAAGTAAGCGGTGTACCTTTCGTGAAAACCGAAATTCATTCCGTGGCTGGCGACCATCAGTCCTAGCCGCACGGCCAACGCCAGCGCCACCAGCAGAACTGCGGGCGACGGCCCGGAAGGTCGTTTGCCTGAGATGTGGCTCACATCCGATGAGGATGGTTCTTGGGCTGTCTCCGCGGGCATTGCCGGAAGACTACCACGGCACCAGGGTTATTCCGCCTGCATACGTTAGCAAGGTGGTTACCCATGGACCGGGACCTCGGATTGGCGAGAGGATGATCCGAATTAGTTCACCGTCATGGTGGTATTGCTGGTCACCGCACCGCTGCTGGTTGTAACCGTTGCGGTAATAGTGACTTGCTGTCCTCCGCCGGTGATCAGGGTAGCCACTCCGTTGCTGTTGATTGTGGCCACCGCCGTATTGCTGCTGGTCCACTGCACTACGTTGGTCAGGTTCTGGGTGCTTCCGTTGGAAAAGGTGCCGTTGGCCGTGAATTGCTGGGTACCTTGAGTTTGCGCCACGCTGGGAGTGGTTGGTGAGATCGAAATTGTCTGGAGCGTCGAACTGCTGACGAGCAACGATGCCGTTGCCGATCCATTACCGGAACTCGCGGTAATGGTTGTGGTGCCGGTGGTGACCGCGGTAGCCACTCCAGTATTCGTAATTGTCGCCACAGATGTATTCGAGGAAGACCACTTCGCGGAGGTGGTTACGTCCTGTGTTGTTCCATTCACGGTGGTGCCCGTCGCTGTGTAACTTACCGTTTGACCAGTGGCTAGCAAATAGGAAGTAGGGTCGATCACCAGCGTCGCGATCGAATTGCCCGAGGTGAAAAAGTCGCCGCATCCGGCGGCAACCACCGCCAGCAAGAACAGAGTTACGAATGCAATAAGAACTTTACGATCAGAACCCAATCGACACCTCACAAAGGACTTAATCCTTAGATCGAATGACTGCCTCGTGCTTGCAATATTTCTCGATTCTAAATGTAGTTTGACGAAAAGGGATGCATAAGTCTGACAACCTTTCGCGGCAGTCCGCTACCTGGGCACGCCGTAGATGTCAGGCCGAACACAAAAAGACCCGCGCCAACCGGACGCGGGTCGACAGGAGGTCCGGTTACTGTTATTCCACAGCGAATTGCTCGGGTTGTCCTTCGTTGGAACTTCCCGTCACCCATACTTTCACTTGTGCCGGCTCGACGACATCCTTCATATCGATATTCCAGAAGGTGAGTTCATCGCGGCCCAGCGTGAACTGTACTTTCTTGCTTTCACCGGGCTGCAATGCCACTCGCTCAAAGCCTTTCAATTCGCGGATCGGGCGTGAAACACTTGTACCGCGCTCGTTAATATACAGTTCGACGGTTTCCACTCCAGCGAGATTCCCGGTGTTACGGACTTCGGCGGTTACGGTGAGACCGGGCTTCCCGGCATTGAGGTCTGCGGCCTTCACGACATTCGTGCTGAGCGTGATCGCAGAAAAGGCGAAGGTAGTGTATGACAGGCCGTAGCCGAACGGATACAGCGCCGTGTTCTGTTCATCAACGTAGCGCGACACGTACTTTTCCGCGGGAACGGTGGGCGGATGCGTCAGATCGACATCGCGAGTCGGGCGTCCCGTTGGAAGTTGGTTGTAGTAGAGCGGTTCTTGTCCGACGGCCCGCGGGAAACTGGTGGTTAGCCGTCCGCTCGGGTTGTTCTGGCCGTACAGCGTGTCGGCTACGGCCGGACCGGCCTGCAAGCCGGGAAACCAGCACTCCAAGATCGCGGGAACGTGCGTCGCTGCCCAGTCAAGCACCAGCGGACGCCCACTGAAGACGAGCAGGACGACCGGCTTGCCCGTATCGACAATGGTCTCGAGCAGCTTCTGTTGATTTCCGGGGAATCCGAGATGCGCGCGGGAGCCCGCTTCACCGGTCATCCACTCAGCATCTTCACCGAGTGCCATGACAACGACGTCCGCCTGCTTGGCCGCCTCAGTGGCTTCCGCGAATCCCGTTTCGGACTTGGTGAGAATGTCGGTTCCCTTAGCGTAGATCAGCTTATCGCCCAGGCGCTCGGTGAGGGCTTTGCGCAGTGTTATGGCGTCGGCGGGTTTACCTTCGGTCGACCACGAGCCCAGCATATCTTTTGCACTATCGGCGAGCGGACCGATCAGCGCGACCTTGGCGCCGGCCTTCAATGGCAAGAGCGGCGAGCCATTTGCGCTCTCGTTCTTCAGCAACACGAAAGATTCTTCAGCGGCTTGCTTTGCCGCTGCCAGGTGCTCGGGGGCGAGCATGACAGAACTCGCTCGCGACAGGTCGGCATAAGGATGGTCGAACAGGCCCAAGGCAAACTTTACGCGCAGAATTCCCCGTACGGCTTCATCGAGGCGGACCATCGGAATCGCCCCCGAATTGAGCTGCTGCGCCAAGGTCGTCCAGTACAGGTTGGCTTCCATGTCCATGTCGACGCCGGCAGTGAACGCCTTGCGTGCTGCAGTTGCGCCGTCGTTCGCGATACCGTGATTCATCAGTTCCGCGATGGAAGTCCAGTCGCTGACGACGAAGCCCCGGAATTTCCACTCTTTCCGCAAAATTTGGTCGAGCGTGAAAGGATTCGCCGATGCCGGCACCTCGTTCAACGAATTGAAGGCGCTCATCACCGTTGGGGCGCCCTGGTCCAAACCAGCATGGAACGGCGGCAGGTAGACCTGGCGCAGCAAGCGCTCGGGGATCTCGGTGGTGTTGTACTCGCGGCCACCCTCAGCCGCGCCGTAGCCGACGTAATGTTTCAAGCACGCGGCGATTGAGTCGGGATTCGACAGGCTGGTGCCCTGGTATCCACGAACGTAAGCCCGCGCCATCGCCTCGCCGAGGTAAGTGTCTTCGCCGGCTCCTTCGGTGATGCGTCCCCAACGCGCGTCGCGGGCGATATCCACCATCGGCGAAAAGGTCCAGCGGACCCCAGCGGCACTTGCTTCGATCGCCGAGACCCGGGCGGCTTTCTCGACGATGCTCGGATCCCATGTCGCCGATAACGCCAGCGGCACAGGGAATGTGGTGCGGAAGCCATGGATGACGTCGAGGCCGAAGATGAGCGGAATGTGCAGGCGCGATTTTTCGACCGCGATCTTCTGGTATTCGTTGATCTTGTCGCCATTCGGCACGTTATAGAGCGAGCCGACTTCTCCTTTGGCAACCATGTCAGAGTAGTCGCCGCGGCCGGTGCCGGGACCGGTGGGTGTGCCTACCGAATACTGGTTAAGTTGTCCGATCTTCTCCTCGAGCGTCATCTGCTGGAGCAACGAATCGATCTTGGATTCGGTTTTGGGATCGTTGGCCCAGCTTTGTGGCCAGGCAAGTGGCAGGAGGATGAGGCAGAAAAAGACGACCAGCGAACTGCGGACGCGGCTGTTCACCATCACAATTCCTTTCCGGATGGAACGACGGGGAAACAGTGTACACGCAACCGGCAAGCAGGAAAACCGATTTTGTTGAATGAGTAAAACGATTTAGTGATTCTTCTCGAACCAAAGCCAAGGGCCTCTAGAGGGACGCCAACACCTCGCCCGGTTCCGCGCGCAACGTGTAATCAGGGTCGGCAAACGCAAACGTTACAATGCCCTGCGGGGAAATGACGAAGGTCGCAGGCAAGGGAAGCGTCCATGATTCGTCGCCATTGATGAAGGGCAGGTTGACAAAGACGGTCTTGAACAGTTCCTGCTGATACTCCGGAACGGTGTAGGCAATCCCAAACTGCCCGGCGACCCGATTGCCGCTGTCGCTCACAATGGGGAACATCAGCTTGTGCTGGTCGCGCATGAAATCGGCCTGCTTCGACGTCATCGGTGAGATGGCGACGAGATGGGCGCCGCGAGCCTTCACATCAGGCAGCCGCTCTTGCCAGGCTTCTACGGTCGCGCAGCAGAAGGGGCACCAGCGTCCACGCAGGAAGGTGACGACCAGCGGACCATTTTGCAACAGCGCAGCGGAACTGACGGGCTGCCCGTTTACGTCTGGCAGGGTGAACTCGGGAGCACGTTCCCCGACCTTCCGCGCTTGTTGCGCGAGTCCGGTCGTCCGGAACTCCTCCACGGCACGGTCATTCACCGCCTGCGTGGCCTTGGGAACGAAGCGGCGCATGTTCAGCCGGCGTTCATCGAGTTCCTCGCGCAGAGTTGCCTTCAGTGCTTCGGATTCGGTTTCAGAGACGCCCCGCCATTTCATATCCAGTTATCAGTTTATCGCTTCCGGTCTGCTATGGCGTGAAGCCCACGCTGGTCCATAACGGAGCGGGATCATAGAGCACGCCATTCGCGACAACCTGGCTCACGCTGCGAATGTTGTGAATGTCGTCCAGTGGGTTGGCGCTCAGGATATCGAAATCGGCGCGCTTTCCGGATTCCACGGTGCCCGATTCGCTCTCCATATTCATTACCTTGGCCGGAATGAGGGTGGCAGCCTGTAGAGCTTCCATCGGAGTGAATCCGGCCTGAGCGTAAAGTTCGATTTCGCGGTACACGGAGTAGCCGGGAACAGTCTGATCGGTCCCGGCGACGATTGGAACGCCCGCGCGATGCAGAGCGCCGATGACCTCGAGCATCTTTTGGAGCACAAGTCGTTGCGTGGCGGCTTTATCCGGCGGAAAGCCTCCGCTGTTCAACGCCTGGCGCAATTCGGGCGCGATTTTGGCGACGCCCGGCTCAACGCTGCTGGCAGGATGATCGGCAGGACGAAAGATGAATTCGTAGAGTGCCACCGTCGGATCGAGGACCGTCCCATGCTTCTTGAAGAAGGCGGCGATCTTCTGGTTCGCGTCCGAATTCACGTCGACGCCTTCGTACACCTTTCGCTTTTGTTCGTCGCTGGCAGTCCGGGGGTTGTAGTCCTTGGATAGATAAAGGGGCAGGATGTAGGAAATGTGATTGATCTGGTCCATGCCGTCGTCGACACCTTCGAACGCATTGAGACCGTTGGGTACGTGTCCCGTAACACTCATGCCGGCCCGATGTGCATCGGCACAGACATCTTTCAGGACGTCGGGTTTCACCGAGCTGTAGATCTTCATCTGCTGAAACCCTGCGTCGTGATAGCGGGTGACCCAGGTCCGCGCTTCAGCCGCGGAGTTCACGCGGGTGACGCCGATCGCCATGGACGAATCCCCATCAACGATGCCCGCAAGCAACATGTGTGGGCCCAGCGCATTGCCGCTGTTTACCGCATCGCTGACGGCCTTGATAAATTCGAACTCGTTGCCCACGTCGCGAACCGTGGTTACTCCAGCGGCGAGATAGATTGGGCCCCACTCCACCTGCTCATAGTGGGCATGCATGTCCCATAATCCGGGGATGATGTACTTGCCCGTGACGTCGATGAGCTGCGCATCTTTCGGAACTTTGGCAGACTTACTCGGGTCCACGCTCACGATCTTGCCGTCACGTGTAACCACCGTGGTATCCGGCGTGGCTGCATGACCGGTGCCGTCGATGAGGGTGGCGTGCACGAAAGCGAAGGTTCCGGTGCGGCGCCCGGGGAGATTGCGGCTAAGTTGCGTGAGCGCGTCCATCTGATCGCGAGCCGCGCTGGCGACGAATTTCGTCAACGCAGGTTCGTATTCATCGTGAATGGCTTCGAAGTGGTCGAATTCGGCGTCAGTCGAAATTAGCGCGGCCAAGTTGTTCTCCGGATCCATCCAAAGCGTTTCCATTCCCCAGATGAGGCCGCGAATGTTGTAACGCTCCAGTTGAACCGGACGGTTGTCGATCTGGAACGAGTCGGAGCCGCGATCCTGGATTTGCAGGTCGCCCGCGGGGAAGATTGCCAGGTGCGACGGCTTCCCGTGTCCGAGCCAGTAGCGCATGAGCGCCATCTGTATGGCCACCGGGGAATATCCGGAGATCGCGAAATAGGACTGTGGAAGCGCTGCCTCACGAGTCTCGTTGCCTTGGCGAATGTGGGCCTGGGTGGGGGCGAAGTCCACCTGGGCATCGACGTCGGTTTCGCGCGAAGTCTTTCCCTTGATGACGAAGCTCTGCGGCGTGTAGTCGGCGCTGATGTGTAACGAGGCCGTTATGGGCACCTGGGTTCCACGGTCGGTAAATAGAAAGTTCGAGTTCAGGACAAGGCCGTTCCCTTCGGGGACGAGGGTGTACTGCTCCTCGCCAATAGGCTGCTCCATCTTATGGAGGATGAATTTGCCCGATTCAGAGCTCGCGGAAGATTGCGCCAGGACTTGGAGGGCAAAGAGAAGGAGTAGCGCCAAACAGCGACGCGCGAACGTTGGGGTCATGAGGGCTCCTGCCATTGTCAGGTGGGACATTATTGCGGGTCGAGAAGGATGGTTCAAGCTTCCCAGGTGGCGTCGCAACGCCACCTGGTGCCTGAACGGGCACGCAAATGCCCTCACCCTGCGCGGGATCCGGCAGCTTTCGACGTTGTACCGTGAGGCGCGCCTTAGTTCGTAACCAGGTATCCTTCCACGCGCGCGATACAAAATGCATCCACTACATTGCTTGTGGAGGGCTGAAAGTCAAACAGCTCCAGGCTTACCGTGTCCCCTGGATTGAATGCGAACTTTGTGGTTTGTCCGAAGCCGTAATCGTTCTCGGGCTCGTTCGCCAGAGGTGGTCCCCACGTCGCGTCATTCACATAAGAGTACGGTGCCCCAAGCGGTATGTAGTGGGTGAAAGTCGGGTTGCCGTTGCTATCGGCATCCGGTGTGGGCTGGCCGCGCAGCCGGATGAACTTCATGATCACGGCATTGCTGCCGTAGTTCGAGCAGTATCCCGAAACATTTTCCACGATCAGCCGTCTCACCGGCGCACCTGTCGAAGTCGTAGTTGGCACCGTGAACGTTGGGACATTGGTGGGGGAGGGACACGGATTGACTGCGGTCGAAATTCCTCCAGCCACGTTACAAACCGCAGCCTGGAAACGCGTTCCCGCGTCTTCTTGCGGTACCGGAGCGGCCGAGGTGTTGCTCACCTGGACCAGCGCGGCGGTGATGGCGTGCACCGTGCGCGGATTCAGGATCACGATCGCCGTCAGTGCAACTACGAAGGAAAATGCAATCAACAGATAACGCTTGGCCGAAGGCATAATTGGTCTCCTTTTTATGTCTGCTATGGAGGACCCAGGCCCCAACGGAGTAAAGCCACTATTAAGAAAGCCGCGCCCAAATAGAATTGAAATCCTAGCTAGAGGAGAACCATTGGGCTGATTCCGGGGAGGGGAGGCGGAACTTTAAGCTTTGCTTCGTTACGCTGTCAAGGCTGAATGATTTTGCAGCTTACCCGCAACCACTTGCATACCCTGTTGCAGTACTCCGCGGGAAGCCCAAGGTGAACAGAGATTAAGTTGAGGGCTAGCGGCCCGACGACGTAGGTTGCTCCGGTACCGCGGTTGGCGGCGGTGTCGCCTTCAACTTTTCCTGGCGTTTGCGCGCCGCGTCCTGTGCGGCCTGGCGGGTACTGGCATTTGCAGTGGCTGCGTGGGATATGCGTTCCAGCGCCGCCAGTGCCTCTTCTCCGGGAATAGAATTCAGCACCTGCAGCGCCTTGCGTCCCACGACCACCGTAGTTTTTTCCGCTTCCAGGAGTTCCAGCAATCCCGGGATGCAATCCACCGAGCGCAGGAAGAGCACTTCGTCGAGTGCCGGTTCCACCACGCTGGGAGCGAGCGCAACCAGGCAGTCGGCGATCAGCTTGCCGCGATCTTCCGCGCGCGTTTTGATCACGGCATTCAATGCCGCTTGCTGCACGCGTTCATCCGCATGACGAAGTGGAGTCTTCATGTAAACCGCAAGTTCGGGATCGCGCAGCTCCGCCAGCAGGTTGCACATGTTGCGGACGACGTACCAGCGCTCGTCTTCCAGTAACTTGCGCGCTGCTTCCAGGCATGCCGGCCCGATCTGTGCCACCAAACGCAACAATGCAATGCGATTGTTCGCGCTCTTTTCTTCCACCAGTTGCTTCAGCACCGCCTCGGGACCAGTTGGCTGTGAGTAACGCAGGATCGTCGCTGCGGTGCGAGTCAGGTTCGCATCCGAGCGATTCGCAATATACAACTCGATCAGGCGCTCAATTGACGTCGGCGCCAGCATGCGGCTCAGGCCTGTAATGCAGCACTTCTTGTGTTTCTCGGCATCCCGCCCCGAAGACTGCCGCAGCAGTTCGGCGACCAGCAACACCTTGTCGAAGGATTCGTACACGGATGAAGATTGCGACAGGATCGCCAGGTTGTTCGCCGCCTGGAAGTGCACCAGCTCGCTTACGTCGTCGCGCAGCAGCACCCTCCCCAGTCGTTCAATGATCAGGTTGGTTTCTCGCTCGCGTCCGAGTTTCGATGTGCGAATGACATCGATCGACCGGCTAAGTTCTTCCGCTTCAACTGGCGCCTTCGGGTCATCGAGGAACGCGTAGTAGTGCACCGTGAGTTCGACGACCTTTTCCGGCTCGCGCTGCGCGATCATTTCCTTGATGTACTCGATCAGCCGGCGGAACTCGGTGTAGTTGTAGTGCTCGAGTTCCATCAGCTTCATGTACTTCTGTCGTGGGCTCAGCGCCGTCCAGCGCAGCTCTTCCTGGATCTTGGTCTGTAGATGGTTCGGAACCGAATACTCCTGGAAGAATTTCGCCAACTTGAATGCCAGCCGGTCCGACATGTGCGTGGCCTGCAGGCTGCGCGCCAGCAATCGCAACACGTCTTCTTCCACTACGAATTTGTCCTGGCGGTTCTTGCCGCCATCGGATAGCTTCTTGGCGATCAGCCGTAGCGTACTTTCTTCTACGTACTCGGCGGCCAACTGCTCTGGCGGCAAGGTGCGCAATTCGTCGCGCTTGGCTTCCGGAAAGTACGACAGCACGGTGTCGAGCCGGCTTTCTTTCAGAATTCGCGCCAGCGACAAGTACGACTTACGCGGATTTCCCTTGTCCTCGATCAGCGAGCGGTTGACGGAATCTTCCACCAGCTCCATGAAGGTGCGATATCCGCCGGCACTCGCGGGAGCATAACTGCCCGGCTCGCCAGCGGGATTGGTGATAACGTAGCCGTTAGGAAGATTCTGGTTCTGATTCGGCAGCACGCCGACTAACGAGTCGGTGCCCCCCGGGACACCCATTCCACTGCCCGAACCGGTTCCTGTTCCCGAGCCGGAGCCTGTGCCGGGACCAAAACCGCCGGCCCCGTTTCCAGGTCCCAGCCCAACTCCTGAGCCATTACCCCCGGTGCGAACTCCAACGCCCGAACCACTTCCGCCGCCAGCACCGAACCCTGCCCCCGGTCCACCGCTACCCGATCTGTCACCGCCCGGTCCAAAACCAACTCCGGGACCCAAACCACCACCCCCGGAACCCGATCCGCCGCCTGTGCCTTCGCCCCATCCCGTTCCCGGCGCCGACTCCTTGTCGATCACCAGGTTCGGAACCGCGACCGGCACTCCGTAACCTGCGCCGATGGCGTTGGGATCCCCGTTTGCCGCCGTCAATCCCGCCAGTGCCGCGTTACGTGTCGCCGGATCGAGGCACGCCGATTCCAGTAGCGCGTCCAGCGACTCCATGAAATCGCGCGGACCCTCTTCCGCCATCTGCTTCGATAGGATGAAGGCTTCGGAGTCGGTTTCGATCAGCGTATCGCCGTTCTCGGTTTTCTTCTGGTTCCGGGCCGCAGCCACGATGCGGCCGCCCTGTAATTCGTTGATCTCCAGGTACTCGCGGATTCCGCCGACATGCTCGATCGCGCTCACCGGGGCCGACAGCACGGCAACGATTTTCTTGTATCGCGCCAGTGTCAGTCCCGGCTCGAACGTGAATGCCGCAATGCCGCGCTTCAGGAATTCCTTCTCCAATTGCGCCAGGCCATTGTCGCTGGTGAGCACGCTGTTGATCAGGACCTGGTTGTCCACAAAGCCGATGGTCAATTGCCCGACTTGTTTGAGCAGGTCGTTCAGCAGGTTGAAGCTCTGTTCCAGCGGACGCTCAAGGCTGGGGTGATCGGGCGAAAACATGACCGACGTCCGCAACGCCATCTGAAACGAGCGGCCAAAGCGGAGCCCGAGCGCCTTGAGTTGTTTTGTATCGAGCATACTTCGAACCCGGAGCCGTCTCGAGGGCAGTGCCCACGAGAATCCCACATCTTAGTAAGCACATTTCATGCCACAAAGTAGCGTTGCGCAAGGTAACTTGGGTACTAGATAAAGGCCAGTTTCCCGCAATTTCCCATTGGGAACCGAATCTTCTGCAGAAAGTCGGTGCTTTCGTCCCAAAATGAGATTATTTCTGCGTCTCACTTCCGTATCATGCTCGATTCAGCGCCGCAGAAGTAGTGCACTCATTAGGCTTCGGTAAAATAGCTCTCGACGATCGTTTTCGTGGGGAACCGCCATTATGCCAACTGAATCCGCTGAACTCACTCACCCGGTGTCCACCGGAACCGTGTTTGTCACCCTCTCCGGGCTGCCGCTCTTCATCGACTTGCAGTGGCCGTTTCACCAGGCCACCTCGGGCGCCGACTTCTTTGTGCTGCATGCCGACCTTCGGCTTGCCGATGGATCGGGCCTGCATGCCCTCGCGGCAGTGAATCTATCGCTCACTATCAAGGAAGTTCTGCCGTCGCTCGACTCCCAGCACACCGAAGGCCCCGTGATCAACGCGCTGCGCAAGGAAGTCGATCGCAAGCAACTGGAATTTCTCAAATCTCCGAAGCTCGTGCCAGTGCATTTCAGCAGCCGCTATTTCAGCTTCAAGAGCAACCAGTGGGCTTTCCCCGCCGCCAGCGACGAAGAGATAACGCAACTGTTACTCCGCAAGGTCTACTGGACGGCGCAAGCGGGGAAGAATGAAGCCATGGTTGCCGACCCGATCGACGCGCTCTACGTCAACAACAGGGTGGACCATCTGCGCGAAGTCGCCCGGAAACTCGCTTCGCAGGGATTGATCAAGTTGACCGGCGATCTCGCTACGCCGACCGACGCGATTGCGAAACATGCCGCCAGCTTCCAGGCCGACATGAAATCCCAGCTCGAAGAACTTCAGAAGAAACATACTTTCGAGCGTGGCTAGGCTCTCGCTGTAGCGCGGACGCCTTCGTCCGCGCTCTTTCTTTGTCCGATGAACTGATGTACTGATGAACCGACCAACTTTCTTGCAGCTCCGCAACGCACTCCGCTGGGCCCTTGAGACGCTCGACAAAAACGACGTCGGTTCGCCCCGCCTGAATGCGGAAACGCTGCTCATGTTCGTGCTCGGCTGTAATCGCGCCTATCTCTACGGCCATCCCGAACGCCAATTGACGGAAGACGAGCGCCAGCGTTACGAAGAAGCTGTTGCCGAACGCTCTCGCGGAGTCCCGGCGCAATACATCACCGGACACCAGGAATTCTGGGGACTCGACTTCCTGGTCTCGCCCGCTGTTCTCATCCCGCGCCCCGAAACCGAGCATCTCGTCGAAACCACCATCGAAATCTCGCGCGACCTCGACCATCCCGTCATCATCGACGTTGGCACCGGGTCGGGCTGCATCGCCCTGGCACTGGAAAACGAGCTGCCCAAGGCCGAAGTCCACGCCACCGATCTCTCGCCCGACGCCCTCGAAATCGCCCGCGCCAACGCCGCGCGTCTCCGCCTCGAACGCGTGCGCTTCCACATCACCGACCTGCTCACCGGATTTCCCGACGAATTCGCTGACATGATCGTCTCCAATCCGCCCTACGTCGGCGAATGTGAGGCCGATAAAGTGCAGGCGCAGGTCCGCAAATTCGAGCCGCATATGGCCGTCTTCGGCGGCCCCGAAGGTCCCGAACTCATCCGCAAACTGATCGACCAGTCGCGCCAGGTGCTCAAGCCCGGGGGATGGCTGCTGATGGAAATCGGCTATACCCAGTCACCGCTGTTAGAAGAACTGCTGAAGGGATGGGACGACGTCCACTTTGTCCCGGATTTACAGGGAATACCGCGGGTAGCGGTGGCGAGGAAAACGACTTCAGCTTAGCGAATGTCCCAAGCCCGTCCTTCCGAAACATTGCTCTGGAAGATGTGTTTTCACTGTCTGGAGGCCAGCCATGACCTGCACCAGCATCTCCGGACGACTGACAAACTCTTGCGTTAATGCGCTAAAAGCGAGCCCGTTGCTCGTACTGTTGCTGGTGGGAATGCTGATGACCTCTTCCGCACCTGCGCAAGCCCAAAACAACGACGCTTGGATCAGCGCTGCCATCATCGGAGGATCCACCGCCGCAGGCGCCATCATCGGTCACCGTGTCGCTGGAACCACCGGAGCTTATGTCGGCGCGGCAGTCGGCGGCGCGACCGGATACGCCATCGACCGCCGCCGTCGCCAATCGCAGTACAACAATGGCTACTACGGTGACAACGGCGGCTACTCTGGAAATGGTCAAGGCGATAGCGGCGGACCCTATCCCAATAATCGCCGCTCCCGCAACAACGGCGGATATGGCAATGATGGCGGCTACGGCAACAACTATCCTCAATCCGGCGATGGCGGATATGGCGACCCGTCAGCCTATCCAGCACGCTTCCGCAGCAATAACTAGCAGGCGAGGCTGAAGATTCGATGGTCCCGAGCCTTGCTTAGTACGGTTTCGCTGGACCAATCTGTGGCACGCGGACGGGCTTAGCCATTCCGTAAAAGATAGTGAAGCCTTGACCGCCGCAGCGAGTCGAGAGCGCCTCTTTGGGCGTACCAATACAGCTGTCAATGTCTTGCCAGTTGTTCATCACCCAAACGTTGCCGGCCGGGTCAATGCTGAGATCGGTCTGCATCTGCAAGCCACCGCCGACGTAGCCGCCCGGAGGCGAAATCTGGTCGCCCGTATGGTGGCCTTGAGGGCAGTGCTCGGTGCGCACGCCGCATAGCTCCACGATTGGGCTGCTCGGCCCGGCGAAGTTGGAAACCCAAACGTTGTCGTTACCATCCACCACGACAGCCCACGGACCCGGGAGCCCGGCGCTCTTGAATGGCGAGCCCGGGTAGGGCGTCCCATCAGGCCGCAGCAGCGTGACGCTGCCGCCGTTCATCGTGCCTCCCTGTTGTTGCGACATGGTCCTGGTCAGGTAGTCCGAAGCTGCCGCGACACCGTCTTCCTTGAGGCGAATGCCCATATCGACAAGGTGAGCCATGCCCAGCACTCCTGTGCCAAACCGGTTTGTAACCCACACGTTACCTTGACTGTCGATGTTCATACCGCTGTTGTTGATCCCGGTCTTAAAGTTTTCGACCTTACTGGGATCGGAGGCGGAAAAACGCGTGACGCGCGGCAGGCCGCTATTGGAGACCCATATCCGGTCCTGCTGGTCGATGGCGAGATGGAAGGGCGCTTTGAAGGACTTACATGGCTCCGCGCTCTCGCCTTCGCAAAGGATTCGGCCCTGGGTGTAGTCGCCCTTGGGGAAATACACCAACTGGCTCTTCTCAATGCCTAACACCCACACGTCGCCACTCGGCGTAACGATGACGCCCTGCATCAGGCCGAGTCGGCCCCCAAAATTAATCCCCTCCGGCGGTGTTAGCGGTTTGCCGTTCTTGTCGAATACGGAAATGCTTTTGCTGCCGTAGCTGGTCAGCCAGGCATTGTCATGGGAGTCGACTGCGGCACCGAAGGTGCCTCCTTCCATGCCGCCGCCCGTAAAGCCAGTGGTAATCGGCGAGAGCGGCTTGCCGCTGGGCGCGAACTTGCTCGCGTGTCCCTGCCACAACGAGTCCTGACCCTGCCAGCCGATCGAGAAATTATCGCCGACCCAAAGATTGCCCTCGCTGTCGAACATGCACTTGCCGCCCGCAAGATATCCTCCACCCGTAAACTCGAGCGGCAGTACCCATGCGCTGGGCGCCCAATTGAGATACGGCATATACGGGACCTCGAGCATATGGTTGGCGGGCGACACCTCGTAGAACTGTCGAAGCAGCACATAGAGCTGGTCGGGCTGGTGCCATGGGAAAAGTGCGATGTCTTCGGCGGCATTCAGCGTATTGGTCGGGGCAGCCCAACCTGGGGGCGTAGCGGCCTCGAACAGGAGACTGCAGGCATCTGCCTTCACCCGCGTCACACAACCGGAAAGCAGATCGGCCAGCGAGGCGAAGTTTGCCATCGTCGGCGTCTGGCTGCTGTTGAGAGGATCCTGAATTGTGCCGCCCCATCCACCGGTTTCCAAATCAACGAAGTTTGGAATATTGCCCGCGGCAATCCGCAATTGCAGCGGCTCACCCTTGATGGTCATGCCGTCGATGAGCTGCGCGTGGGTCCAAACTGATGCGATGGTCGTCATTTCATTGATGGCGACATGAGATGGGGGCGTACTACCTAGAACCGTCAGGAGTGCGATCGCCGGATTATTGGCGCCGCCACGAGCCTTTGGTTCTCCGCCCATCGCCACCAGATAGAGGCTGGAGTCCGCGGATGCTCCGATGCTGCTGAGTTCAAAACGTCCCTGATCGTCGGTCTTGGCCTGCAAGAGTTGCTTCGGAGCGCCGGCGCTTGCCTCAAAAAGCGTGACCGTTGAGTTCGCTATGGGGGCGCCCCCACCCGTAACTTGACCATGGATGCTGTCGGCGGCAAACGTCTGCGCCGCCAGAAAGAGAATGGCCACACCGAGTACAGCAAGCGTTGATTTACGGCTATCTTGATGGAATCCCATATCGCTCTCCGATACATTCTTAGGTTGGCCTGACGACTCGACCCCTGGCTGTTCAGACTTGCGGCTTACCGGGCCCGCCGATTGATGGTGGCCAGCCTGCCGATGGGTTCTCGGTTGATTCGGGCAGAAAAGCTCTTCTTTTTAATTTGACTGTCGATGAGGCAGATGTGAACTGCCAGTTCTAATAGTCCGTGGCTGTATTAGAGGGTGGGCTGGTATCTCCCCCTCCAATCCGTCGGGGAGTGCCTCCGGTCTCCCACCGGCTGCCTCGACCCAACCACCTGTGATGTAGCGCACTTCCCGCTGTTCGTCCTGAAGGACTACACTACTTAGTTCGGGAGTGGGGCTCGCACGTACCAGTCGGCCTCTCCCTGCGCCCAAATCCCTCTTTCAGAAGGCGTACTCATGAGCAACTCATTTGGCAGCCGTTCCAGCCTCCGTGTCGGAAACAAGCAATACGAAATCTATCGCCTCGATGCCCTCGACAAGGCCGGCCACAAGACCACGCATCTGCCGTACACGCACCGCATCCTGCTCGAAAACTTGCTGCGTACCGAAGACGGACGCAACGTCAAGCGCGACGACATCATGGCTCTCGTCAACTGGGACTCCAAAGCCGTCCCCACCAAGGAAATCCAGTTCTCGCCCTCGCGCGTGCTGATGCAGGATTTCACCGGCGTTCCCGCCGTGGTCGATCTCGCGGCGATGCGCGATGCCGTCAAGACGCTCGGCGGCGATCCGTCGGTCATCAATCCCATCCAGCCCGCGGAACTCGTCATCGACCACTCCGTGCAGGTCGATGAATTCGGCACGCCCAAAGCTCTCGATCTCAACGCCGAACTCGAATTCCTGCGCAACAAGGAGCGCTACCAGTTCCTGCGCTGGGGACAGACCGCCTTTGAGAACTTCGCCATCGTTCCGCCCGACACCGGCATCGTTCACCAGGTGAACCTCGAGTACCTCGCGCGTGTCGTGTTCGTGAACATGGAGAATGTCGCCTATCCCGACACGCTCGTCGGCACCGATTCCCACACCACCATGATCAACGGACTCGGCGTGCTCGGATGGGGGGTCGGCGGAATCGAAGCCGAAGCCGCCATGCTCAATCAGCCGGTCTCGATGCTCATCCCGCAAGTGGTCGGCGTGCGCCTCAGCGGCAAGCTGAAAGAGGGAACCACCGCCACCGATCTCGTGCTCACCATCACCGAGATGCTGCGCAAGGAAGGCGTCGTCGGCAAGTTCGTTGAGTACTTCGGACCCAGCCTGCACACTTTGCCGCTGGCCGACCGCGCCACCATCGCCAACATGTCGCCCGAGTACGGTGCTACCTGCGGCATCTTTCCCGTCGACCAAGAGACACTCAACTACCTGCGCCTCAGCGGGCGCAGCGAAGAACAAATCAAACTAGTCGAGGCCTACTGCAAAGAGCAAGGGATGTTCCACGGCAAGAACCAGCCGGAAGCGACCTACTCGAAGGTCCTCGATCTCGATCTCGGCTCCGTCGTCCCGAGCGTCGCCGGACCCAAACGCCCGCAGGATCGCGTCGCGCTTCCCGAAGTTGGACGCTCCTTCTCCGAAGCTCTGCCATCGCTCAAGCCCGCTTCGAAGGGCAAAGCTGCGCCCTCAACCAACGGACACGGCAACAAGCTGCATAACGGCAGCGTCGTCATTGCTGCCATCACCAGTTGTACTAACACTTCTAACCCCGGCGTGATGATCGCCGCCGGCATCCTCGCCAAGAAGGCCGTCGAGAAAGGACTCGAAACTCCCTCTTGGGTGAAGACTTCGCTCGCTCCCGGCTCCAAAGTAGTTACCGAGTATTACCAGGCGGCGGGGCTACTGCCCTATCTCGAGAAGCTGAAGTTCCACGTGGTCGGTTACGGATGCACCACCTGCATCGGCAACTCCGGCCCATTGCCG
>Ga0335069_10004088_pt1 | contig 21805 bp, 22 predicted proteins | sample Lox_Sample_11_FD_206714 | JGI IMG/M metagenome (GOLD analysis project Ga0335069, IMG submission 206714) | Soil microbial communities from Loxahatchee National Wildlife Refuge, Florida, United States - Lox_Sample_1.1 | ecosystem: Environmental > Terrestrial > Soil > Wetlands | place: USA...
CATGGCGCGGGTGATCTGATACGTGCCTTTGGTGCCGAAGTCATATTGCTTCGTATTGACGGTCGTCAGGCGTGCGTATTGATCAAACGTTCCGTCGGCGTAGAAATCGACATGGGCTTCGTTGGTCTCGTAGTCCAGAATCAGCGTGGGGATTTCGGTGAAGAAGAAGTCGTCCTTGACCCCGCCCGAATTGCTCGGTTGGCGGAACACGTTGTCGTCGTAGGAGACGCTGGTCACGAGATTGGGGAAGAGCCGGAACACGCCCAGAGGAATTCCCTTGGCCATGTATTCCGGATCGAGCTCGCGCTGCGGCGTGAGCGCCGATATTTCCTGATTGGCGTTCCAGACCGTGGGGCCGCCGGCGGACTGATTGCTCGCCGGCGCCGAAACGACCGGCGAATTCGTCGGAGCATCCGCGAAAGCGTTAAGACTTAACGTAAACGCCCCGAAACTTGTCACAAGCCCAGCCGTGACTAGCCGTTTCAAACCCATTGCCGTCCCCAACGTCTAAATATGTTTTTCAGGTCGTCTTTTGAAATGCGGTCGCCGAGCATGTCTGCCCGGCGCTCCGCCAGACGATTACGTCGAGCTTACGTGCAGCTCGGGTTGCGGCATCCACCACCGCCGCCGCCACCCTGGCCGTTGCCATTGCCGTTGCCACCGAAGAAGCCGCCGCGGTTGCCGTTTCCGCCGCCGCCGCCGTTGCCGGCGCCGATGTTCTCATAAGAATTCGCAGCGTCAGCCAAGGTCGTGCCGTTCCCGCCTGCCGCAGAGGCCGTCCGCTGGAATGCCGCAACAGCGCCCCGGGGAGCCGTCGAACCGATCGCATCGGCAATCTCAAGGCCCGTCGCGGAGTTCTCTGCGAGCGCAGCGTTCGCCATGCCGGTCCCGATTTCATTCGGGTTCGCACCGGCGTGTTCGGACGCCGTAATGACAGCCTCCGCCACCAGCATCGGGTTGGTTTGACCATATTGCGAGATCAGCGCTTGCGTTTCGTTGCTGATCGCCGCCGCAACCGCCGCGTCGAGATCCGCGCGCGACGCAGTCGCCGGCAAGTTCGCCTTTGCGGCAGCGATCGCGTTACCGACCGCCGTATCGATGCTCGAGAGATCCGACGCCGACAAATCCGTTGCTGCGCCAACCGTCGCGGCGGACAACGCAATCGCCGCAACGCTCATCCAGGCAATCGCCGAAAATTTTGCGATATGTGTCTTCGTCTTGGTCATGGCACCCCCAAACATTGGCTAGGCCGGCTTCAGCCGAACGGCCGATTATCAAAGCTTAATGCGCGACACGTAGAACGCGCACAACTCTGCGGTTTCCCCGGTCCCTAGAAAAGAAGTTACGCGTTCCTGTACAAATTGGCAATGCTCGCGCCTGCGAAATATATGAAGTTTAGGCTAATCGTGTAGGTGAAACAACAGCATGGTTACTCGCCTCGCCTTGGTGTGACCCCGATCACAAGCGAGGCGTGTATGGACACGTTAACGACGGATCCTCGGCTGCGTTGGAACGCGCACGACATTTCGGGCAAAAACCGCGAAATCTGACATGCCAGCCGGCCCCGAAGCCGCATCAGGCTCAGAAAATCCGCTCGTCGACCCGCACGGTATCGCCAGGATAAACCGCCGTCCTGTCGTCGGCCGGCAGCTTCACTTCCATCTGCGAACCTTTACGACGAATATAGACTTCGTCCTTATCCGCGCGGTACGTGTACCCGCCGCCGAGTGCCACGGCGTTCAACACGGTCATGCCGTTTTCATAGGGGTATTCGCCCGGCTTGTTGACTTCGCCGAGGATCGTGAACGGCCGATAGTTCGTCACTTCGACGCTCACTTTCGGATTCACGAGATAGCCCGCGGCCAGCTTGGCCTCGACCGCATTTTCGAATTCCCGCAGCGACAGACCCGCGGCCCGGACCTGACCGATCAGCGGCAGGCGCACGAAGCCGCTGCCGTCGACATCGAATTCGCCCGAGAGATCGTCTTCGCCGTAGACGGTGACTTTCACTTTGTCGCCCGTGTCGAGACGATAGGCGCTGGTGCCCGGCTTGGCGGTGTCATTGTCAGGAGCCGCCGCAGTTTCAGCCGCATAAGCTTTCATCGGCGCGCCCGAAACGGCCACGAAGCCGGCCGCTATCAAGGCGACAATGGCTCCCGCCTTTGTCACATTCCATATGGCCTGCTTCATCGCTCCAACCCGTCGCTTTCTAGGCCTGCTTCTTACACATTATCAGTGAGGCCAAAGTTAGACCCTATTTAAATTCACGTTAACAGCCGTCTCAACCCGCCGCGGCCTGAAGAAACCGGCACTCCGTCCCCTCCAGCACGGCGCAGGACAATTTTCCCGTCGCGTAAGCGCCAGTATCGACGCCGATGCGGTTCTTCAGACGGATCGGCGCGGAGATCGGGGTATGTCCGTGTACGACAACCTTTTCATGAAGTGTCGTGCAGTTCAGAAACTCGTCACGAATCCAGAGAAGATCTTCATCCGTCTGATCTTCCAGGCTCGTGCCGGGCCGGATGCCCGCATGCACGAAGGCATAGTCTCCGAGCACGATGACGGATTCGAGCGCGCGCAGGAATGCGAGATGCGAAGCCGGCAACTGCGCCTTGAGCGCCAGCCGCGCTTCCTCGAATTTTTCGCTGTCGTCGAACAGCGGCGGTCGCACGCCGTAGCTCAGAAGTGTTTCCGGCGCGCCGAAGCCGCGCCAGGCGCGATAGGTTTCAGCATTCGCAAGAAAGTCGAGCAGCGCCTGATCGTGATTGCCTTTGACGTAGCGCGCCGAAAAGCCTTTGGGGACTGCGTCTATCAGACGTTCGATAACGCCCCGGGAGTCGGGCCCGCGATCGACATAGTCGCCGAGATAGACGATCACTTTCTCGCCGCTGAAATTCTCCGCATCCGCTTCGATGCGCGCATGCAGCCGATCGAGCACGGCGGCGCAGCCATGGATGTCGCCGACGGTATAGATGCGCATACCGTCCGGCGCGCGCGTCTCGCGCTTCGGCCCAAAGCCAAGCGCTGCGAGCCATTTCGCGCGGCGCGACGGGGTTGAGGCTTCGGCTTGTATTGCCATGCTGGGGGCCGGTATGTCCTTCTGTTGTTTCAAATTACACTATGCTGCACAGCGGTAAAACCGCCGTGAAGCGGGGCGGCGCCGACCTATGTCCTTGCCGGTGATTGCTGGATTGTTAGCCCTGGTCGCCGCGCCCGCGGAGACAGGCGCAATCTCGCCACCATCCGTGTTTGCGCCCTCGCTATGCAGCTATGCCGTGTCCTTTCCATGGCAGCCGACCATCTCGCAATCGACCGCCACCGACGGCGGCAAGAGTGTGGCGGCCGATCTCGTGCAGGGCAGTGTTCGCTATTCGGCGGCCTGCATCGCCGACGCGCCGGGACGCGGCGGCAAACCATTGCGGCCCGCGGCCGCCGCGGCCCGCATGACCGAGATGGCGCACGCCCTCGGCGTGCAGCACGCCGAAATCCGCCCCCTGCCGAAGCTCGGCCCCGCCTGCGGACAGGTCGACGGCCAGCTGGGGGACGGCGCGCAGCCCTACCGCATCATCGCGCGCATCTGTATCGGCGCGACCGCGACGTTCATCGCGGAGACGGTCGGGCGCAATGATTTGGATGATCAGGGGCAACGCAGATTCCTGGATTCGCTGGCGCTCAGATAGCGCGGGCGCGCCTAATAGGCGTTGTCCTGGCGCAGCACCGTGAAAAGGGTCCGCGCGAGAATCTGCAGGTCGAGCGCCACGCTCGAATTCGCCGCGTACCAGAGATCGAACTCGATCCGGCGGAACATCAGATCGACCGTCGGCGTTTCGCCGCGCAAGCCGTTGACCTGCGCCCAGCCGGTGACGCCCGGCTTCACATGCTGTCGCAGCTCATAATTCTCGATCAGCTTCGCGTAGAGCTCGTCATGCGCGACGGCATGCGGACGCGGCCCCACAAGCGACATTTCTCCGCGCAGGATATTCAGGAGCTGCGGCAACTCGTCGAAGCTCGTCTTCCTCAGCCAGCGGCCGACGCGTGTCACGCGTTGATCGTCGCGGCGCGCCTGCGTCACCGCCTCGCCGTCCTCGAGCACGCTCATCGTGCGGAACTTGACGATGCGGAAGGGGCGGCCGCGATAACCGTTGCGCCGCTGCCGGAAGAAGACGGGCCCCGCTGAATCGAGCTTGATCGCGATCGCGATAAGCAGCATCGCCGGTGCCAGCAACAGCAGCGCCGTTCCGGCCACGGCGATGTCGATCAGGCGCTTGATGCCTCGCGAAAAGCCTGACATCGGCAGGCGTTGGGTCTCGATGGCCACGGACGGCCCGACCCGGCGCACCGGCAGCCCGAACAGGCTCGCGACCGCCTCTGTCGGTACGACATAGACGGCGCGGGGTACCAGCCGCAAACCCGACTGGATGCTCACGACGCGCTCATGCGAAATCGATGCGCTGAGGATGTAGATCTCGCCCGGCCCGGCAATGCGCGCCGTATCGAGAAGCCGCTTGAGCAGCTTTTGCCGCTCGCCCGGCCAATCGATATTCGCGCATTCCGCATCGAACTCGATCGTGTGGACGCCGGCGCAGCCGCGCGAGCGAAGCTCATGGGAAATCTGCGGCAGGATGGGGCAGCCGCGCGCGGCCGCGACAATGATTTCGCTGCCGCGATAGGTGCTGGCGTAAATCGTGCGGGCGAGAATACGCGGCACGTAAATCCGCGACGCAATTACGGCAGGCATGCCGATCAGAAAAAAGCTGAAGATGGCACCGCGGGAAAATACGGTCCCGATCCGGAGCGAAAAGGCGACGACGATCAAAAGCAGAAACGTGCCGAACCAGGCGGTGATGGCCGCGCGCGCGCGGCCGATGTCGCGGGACGCCGCAATGTTCTGGGCGCTGCGCATCAGCCGGGTGGCGCCGCAGAAGATGACTGCGACGATCAAGCCGGTGCCGGCATAGATGCTCGGCGTCCCGAAATTGTGAAAGGCGAGGAGCTGATAGGACGTGCCGGTGATGGCGCCGAGCAGGAAGATGATCAGTCCGTCGATCAGCAGGGCCGGCAGCGCCACTGCCTCGTCGGCGGAGAGGTCGAGACCGGACGGACGCGCCACCGCGCCGAGCGGAATGCGCACGCCGTCGCCGGACCCCTCGCTACTCCCGATATACCCCATTCCCCATTCCCACCGCAGGACGAATGTCTATTGATGAAATTGTCTCTGCTCCGGAGTTACCCGACCCCGTTTCGGCCGGCGACATATAGCTGCCGGTCCGCCGTTAAACCCCGCACCATTAGATGCTGAACGGATAATTTACTTTAGCGGAATGCTGCCGCACCGCACAAGGCACAAGGATCACAATGGTTAGTGGTGCGCGCTAAATCAGTGACAGGATTGCCAAAACGACGACCACCCAGACGGTGGCGGAGCCCAGCGCGAGGGCGATCAGCGGCCGCAATCGGAAGCTACGGCTCTTGGGAACGGCGAGGGTATGGTTGGCGGCGTTCTGGTCGGCGATGGCCGCGGTGAGTTTGGCGATGATGGCATTGGCGGGCCCCCGATCGTCGTCGTCCCACTTTTCCCGACCGAGAAATGCGGGAGCCGACGATTCAGCCTGAGCCTTTTTCTGCGGCAGTGTCATCGCATGCGCATTCCTTTGCCGGCGCGCCCAATTTGTTGATGAAACGCTAAGGCCCCGTTAATGCTCCGCGGACTCGCGGCACGCCCCTCAAAAAAACTGCAGAAAATTCTTCGATGATTCGCGGAGCCATTTTACCAGCAAAATCCGCAAGTCACGCGACCCCGTAAAATTTTAGCCGATTTTGAGTCAAAGCCCCCAACGCCGTCTAACGCCGGTGCAATTGGGGCGAGGTTAGACATGCACCCGGGCGTATTCACGGGGCGTGTCGTGTCGAAGATCATCGCGCATATTGCTGTCGCTGCAGCATTGGGTTTGGGCGCTTGCGGCGAACTTCCGACGAATGCGGACGAACTCCAGTCGGCGACCAAGGTCGCCTATCAATCGGCGTCGCCGATCGTCGACGGCTCGCATACGCTGCCGCCGGCGGGCTTTGTCGGCTTCTGCATGCGTTCGCCGGAGGCCTGCACCAATCGCGGTGCGCCGGCGGCAACCAAAGTCGTGGTGGATGATCGCGTGGCGGCCACGCTCGTCGCGGTCAATGCCAAGGTCAACGACGCCATCATTTATGAGTCTGATACTGAACATTACGGCATCGCCAACCAGTGGACGCTGCTGACGGACGGCGGCCATGGCGACTGCAAGGACTATGCGCTCGCCAAGCGCGAGGCGCTGCGCGCCGCCGGCCTTCCCGACCAGGCATTGCGCATTGCGATCGTGCGCACGCCGCGCGACGAACTGCATGCGGTCCTGACTGTCGACACCGACAAAGGCGTGCTGGTGATGGACAGCCTGACGCCGGAAATCCGCCCCTGGGCGGACACGCGCTACCGTTGGCTCGAGCGCCAGTCGGCATCAAATCCATTGCAATGGGTGTCGCTTGCCAATGCGGACGGCGACGACTCGGGCACCATCCTCGCGGGCCATCGTCCGAACTGATCCAAACCCGACGGGCATCCGGGAACCTCCCTTCCCGGATCGCCTTGCCGGGACGCGCTCCTCCTGCAATCGTCGGCGGGGCTTTCGGGGCGATGTCATGACTGGATGCGGCGTCGGCGTGGATTGCGATGTCTGATGCCGCGCGGCCTACCCTTCTTTCGCGGCCTCTGGCGGTTCTCATTTGCCTTTCGTCCCTGCACGCCGCGCTTCTCGTGACCAGCATGGTCGCGGGCGCCAAGCTCGTGGCGCTGCCCTTTCATCTGTCGGCCAGCGCCACCGTCCTCAGCTACACGCTCACCTTCGTCATCCTCGATACGCTGGCGGAGCTTTACGGCCCGGCCGTCTCCAAATTCGTCATCACGATGGGCCTCGTGAGCATGGTGCTGGCAGCGGCCTATATGGAGACAGCCGCCGTGCTGCGCGGTCCGGGCGGAATTGTCCAGGATGCATTTTCGATCGTGCTCTCGATGTCCTGGCGGATCTGGCTGGCGGGATGGATCGCCTATGTGATCAGCCAGCGGCTCGACGTGTGGTCGTTTCTTCTGCTGAAGCGCGTCGGCGGCATCGGCGCTTCGGTTGCTGCGCGCGCCTGGTTCAGCCTGATCTTCGGGCAGATGATCGACACCGCACTCTTCGTGACCATCGCCTTCGCGGGCGTCACATCGCTTCTGCCGCTGGTCGCCGGACAATATGCCGTCAAGATCGTGATCTCGACGCTGACGGTTCCGCTTGTGTCTGTCGCTGTCGCGCTGGGCCGCAGGCTCGTCGCCGGCGACGCGTCGCCCCGCGACGGCTTCGCCGTCATGGCGGAAACGACATCTGCGCCGCCCGTCTTATGATCTGCATGCGCCGAGCGCGGCCGGGATCGCTTCGAGATCGCTGACGATCGTCCCGCCGCTTTCGCGGATGAAATACTCGACCTGCAGATTGACGACCGAGCCTTCATTGTCGCCGGCAAGCCGGAAATCGCTGCGGTAGCCGACAATCCGTTTCTTCAGCGCGAAGGCGAACCCGATTTCGGCCGCTGTCCCGCTGTCGACGTCTGAGCCGTCGAGTACCGCGAGAAGCACCTCGCAGGCAGCGATGGCCTCGGCGTTGTTGCGGCCGATCTCACTGCTGAGCGTCCGCCAGGCGTCGCGCCGTCCCGCACCATACGGCATCTCCGTCACGGCCTTGACCTTCGCCGCGTCCGTCAGCGTCCAGGGATCGAGAATCGCGCAGCCGCAGGCCGCAAGCCGCGGGATCAACACCTCGCTGTAGAAGTGCCGTCCCGCCTCGGAAAATCCGAGAGGGCTTGCGAGATAGAGCTTCATCCGCCGATATCAGTCAGCGCCGGGTACAAGTCCGCGATGGGCGAGCAGCGGCGTAATGTCGGGATCGCGTCCGAAGAAGGCGCGGAACATCTCGCCATAGTCCATCGTGTGGCCGCGCGACAGGATCAGGTCGCGGAAGCGCTGGCCGTTGGCGCGCGTCATGCCGCCATGCGTCGCGAACCAGTGATACGCGTCGTCGTCCAGCATTTCGGTCCAGGTATAGGCGTAATAGCCGGCGGCGTAGCCGTTGCTCCAGATATGCAGGAAGTAGCTCGTACGATAGCGCGGCGGCACGTCGTCGACGTCGAGGCCGGTCGAGGCGAGCGCCTTCTGTTCGAACTGGTCGACATCCTGCTTCGGCGCGTCCGCGGTCAACTCATGCCAGCTCATATCGAGTTTGTCGGCGGCCAGGAGCTCCCCGAACATGTAGCCCTGATTGAAGGTCGCCGCCTTCTTGATCTTGGCCACGAGCGCGTCCGGCATCGGCGCGCCGGTCTTGTAGTTCTTCGCATAGTGCTTCAGCACGTCGGGATAGAGCGCCCAGTGCTCGTTGAACTGCGAGGGAAACTCGACGAAATCGCGCGCCACGTTGGTGCCCGAAAGCGTCGGATATTTTTCTTTCGCGAAGAGGCCGTGCAATCCGTGACCGAACTCGTGGAACATGGTCGTCACGTCATCAAAACTGATCAGCGCGGGCTTGCCGGGCGCGGGTTTCGTGAAGTTCGCCACGTTGTAGATCACCGGCTTGGTGCCGAGCAGCGTCGACTGGCCAACGAGATTGCTCATCCAGGCGCCGCCCTGCTTGTTGTCGCGCTTGAAATAATCGAAATAGGCAAGACCGAGCTCCGAGCCGTCCTTGTCGTAGACGGTGAACACGCGCACGTCGGGATGCCAGACCGGCAGATCGTGACGCTCCTTGAACGTCACGCCGTAGAGCTGGTTCGCGGCGTAAAACACACCCTTCTCGAGTACGTTGTTCACCTCGAAATAGGGTTTGATCTCGTCTTCGTCGAGATCGTACTGGGCCTTGCGCACTTCTTCCGCATAACGCTCCCAATCCCATGGCTTCAGCTGGAAGTGCTGGCCGTCCTTGTCGATCTGGGCCTGGACGATCTTCGCTTCGCGGCGCGACTCGGCGGCCGTCGGCGGGATGAGCTGTGCGAGGAATTTCTCGACCGCCTCCGGCGTCTTGGCCATCTGGTCCTCGAGAACATAGGCCGCGTAGTTCGGATAGCCGATAAGCTTCGCCTTGATGGCGCGCAGGTTGGCGAGCGTGGAGATGGTGGCGCGCGTGTCGTTGGCGTCGCCCCTCTCGGCGCGCGTCCACGAATTGTGGAAGAGCCTTTCGCGGACGTCGCGGTTGGCGAGCGACTGCAGCGCGGGTTGCTGCGTCGTGTTCTGCAGCGGAATCACCCATTTGCCCTTGAGGCCGCGCCCTTCGGCCGTCTTGGCCGCGGCGGCGATCGCGTCATCGCTGAGCCCGGCAAGATCGGCCTTGTTGTCGATGACCAGTGCGCCGTCCTTGGCGGCCGCGAGAAGCTTCTGCTCGAACGCCGTCTCGAGTGTCGAGATCTGCTTGTTGAGGTCCTTGAGCTTCGCCTTGTCGGCCTCAGACAGCTTGGCGCCCGCATGAACAAACTGCCGGTAGTAGACATCGAGAAGCTGCCGCGACTCCGGATCGAGATGGAGGCTGTCGCGCTTCTGGTAAACCGCATCGACGCGCGCAAACAGCTTCGGATTGAGGAAAATCGCGTCCTGATGCGCCGCGAGCTTCGGCGCTTCGCTTGCTTCGACCTTTTGCAGCGCGTCGTCCGTGTTCGCGCCGGTCAGCGTCGAGAACACCAGCTGCACGCGGTTGAGCGCCTGGTCTGACTTCTCCATCGCCACCACCGTGTTCTCGAATGTCGGCGGCGCGGGATTGTTGGCGATCGCATCGAATTCCTGCAGACCCTTCGCCATCGCCTCGTCGAAGGCAGGCCCGAAATCGGCGTCCTTGATCCGGTCGAACGGCGGCGCCTGGAACGGCAGCGTGCTCTGCTGCAGGAGGTCGGCCGGCGAGGCCAATGCGGCGGATGCAAATGCAAGAACGGCAGTGCTCAGGCAGAACATGCGGATGCGGTGCATGGAACTCTTCCCCTCAACTTTGTGCTGATGTGTCGGCGGCAGGAGGGAGACGTTATCACACGCAAAGTACGGGCGGGAATTCACGCGAATGTGCGCCTGTCGACGGCGCGCACTGCGAAAAACGCATGCGATAGAACTTCGCCGTTCTTTGAACTCAGAGGCGACGCCTGATTGCCGCCTCTGCACCGACGGAGCGGGCCCGCCGTCCCGGAAACGCGAGGCTTCTCAAAAGATTACGGCGGATTCACAGCCATGCTTTCAGGAGCGGTCGCCGCTGACCGGTATCAGCCGCTATGTTCGCCCGTGGGGCCGATCCCCGCATAAGGCGGTTCTTCCTGCGCCTGATGGCCGGAGATGGGTGTAACCGGACTGCTGCCGAGACTTGGCCCGGCGCCGTCGCCCGCGACAACACTGACGCCGAGTTCATGACAGGCTCTCTGCCAATGTTCCTTTTCGCACCCGTCCGGGCGTCCTTCCGCTTCCCAGATCGCGTGGGCCCGTTCGCGTATGCGTTGTTCGTCGTCCATGCCGTCCACTCCAGCTTTGCCTGACGCAAACGCAACGCACGGCGGGTGGCTCCCGCCACGTTGCACAAATTGTCCCGGATTGGAGCAGCGCAACATCAATTGAGGGTTGCAGGGGGACCGTACATACGCTGCGGCCGCTACTGTGCGCGGTTCACAGTTCGCTCCCCATGCGGCGGGCATGGCGAAACCCGGCGCGAACCCAAGCGCGTTCCGCGATGTTGGTCCAACTGTTCGCCAAGCGGCAGGGCCCGAATTATTCGACAGCGCCTTGCGAGCAGAAAGCGGGCTCACGTCGTCAGATAAGGGCGCCGGGCAACAAACAGATCGCGCCGGGGCTTGATACATAGGGAAGGGAGTGGTGGGCGGTACAAGGATCGAACTTGTGACCCCTACGATGTCAACGTAGTGCTCTCCCGCTGAGCTAACCGCCCGCCAACGGGACGGCCGATATAGCCGGGCGAGCCCAGAGGGGCAAGCGCCGTCAGGGAGGCGACCGGGCAGGTTACCCAAATCTTAAGGCCCTTAACGCGGTCTTGAATCGCTTTTGCCCACTGCTCCGGCATCGATTAATCCTCAGTTAGAGCCTCGCCGCGTATTCTTCCCTTTCCAGGGGCTTTCAGGATCGCGGGGAGCAACAGGTGGAGATGTCCGGCAACCTGCTGAAAGCAGGTCGGAGCGTCCGCACGCAGCAGGAACTGAACGCAATCCTGCTCGCGCATGAGCGTTTCCTGCTCCACAAGGCGGGCGGCGCGCTTGCGCAGCTGACCGCGATGGATCTCTCCAAGCTCAATTTCGCGCAGCGCAACCTCTCTGACATCGATCTGTCCGGCGCCACGCTCAGGAGCGCCGTCCTTGCGCGCACCAATCTCGAGCGGGCCAATCTCTATTGCGCCGATTTGAGGCTCGCCGATCTGCGGCATGCATGCCTCGCATCGGCAGACATGCGCGGCACCTCGCTGCGCGGCGCCAATCTTTCCTGCGCCAATCTCGACAACGCCAATCTGAGATCCGCCACCATGTCGCGGCCCGGCGCCGAGCCGATCCTGCAGCGCAACAGCGTGAGCGGGGTCGATTTCAGCAACTGTTCGATGAAGCGCGCCACGTTCAACGGCGCCAGCCTCGAAGGCGTGAACTTCACGGGCGCGATGATGCAGGGCGCCGACTTCAAGGGCGCAAAGCTCGCCGACGTGACCTTCAAGGACGCGGTGCTCACGGGCGTCAATCTCGCCAACCTGAAAGTTCCGGCGGAGGCGCTGGTCGGCGCCGTGACCGATCCTTCCGCCGACAAGGTGGCGCGCGCCGAAGAACTCAAGGCGATGATTGAGGTGCATTACACCTGGATCCGCACCAATGGTCGCGAGGGCAAACCCGCCAATTTCGATGGCGAGGATCTGCGACCGCTCCAGTCCTATCTCGCCGGCCGGCATCTGACGGGGCTTTCCGCGCGCAATGCGATCGCCATCGGCGTGAGCTTCGCAGGCTGCCAGATGCAGGGCGCGCGTCTCGAGGGCGCCGATCTGCGGGACGCGGATTTCTCCGACTCCGATTTGCGAGCCGCCTCCTTCCGCGGCGCGCGATTGACCCATGCCCGCTTCGCCAAAGCGAATCTCTGTGCGCTCAAGCTTGTCGACGGACGCACACAGACCGTCGATCTGGTGGAAGCGCTGGCGCTGGCCGATCAGTTTTCGGGCGCCGTGCTCGATGCCCGGCTCGAAGACCTGGGCCTTCGCGCCCTCGACGCGGAAGCCGCAGCCTAAGCCGCCGCCATCATCCGTTCGACTTCCTGGACGATCTCGCGCAGGTGGAAAGGCTTCGAAAGAACCTTGGCCTGTTTGGGCGCGTTCGAGGACGGATGCAGCGCGACAGCGGCGAATCCCGTGATGAACATGATCTTGAGCGCCTGATCCATTTCGGCGGCCCGCTTGGCGAGCTCGATGCCGTCCATGCCCGGCATGACGATATCCGTCAAAAGCAGATCGAAGCGGAAACCTTTCAGGCATTCGAAGGCTTCCCGCCCGTCACCGAAATCGGTGACCTCGTGACCAGCCTTGGCCAACGCCATTGCGAGGAAACGCCGCAATGACTCGTCGTCTTCCGCCAGAAGTATTTGCGCCATTGTCCACCACGCTCCCAGCCGGAGAACTAAACCCTATATCACGAAGGCCGTAAATGCCGTTAAGGCGCAAGCCAAAGCTTGATCGCAGGCGCCGCTTGGTGATCCACTCGGTTCCGCGAATCCGATCCGGATGAGGTGCAATGGGGCGCGAAAGGAACGAGGACGGCATGGACGATGTCCTGGCGGCATTGCGCCGCGCACCATTTCGTCTCCACCGGCCCTCCGCGCTCAAGACGCCCTTCGTCTTCGCGTCGCCCCATTCGGGCCGCGCCTATCCCAAGAGCTTCGTTGCGCAAAGCCGGCTGTCCTTCAACACGCTGCGCCGCTCGGAAGACGCCTTCATCGAGGAACTTTTCCTGCCGGTGGCCGAGATGGGCGCACCGCTGATCGCGGCGTCCTTCCCGCGCGCCTATCTCGACGTCAACCGCGCACCGGCCGAGTTCGATGCGGCGATGTTTGAAGGCCCTTTGCCCTTCGCGGTCGACCAGGCGAGCCCGAGAGTCAGCGCCGGTCTCGGCGTCATTCCGCGCATCGTGCGCGAAGGCGCGGAAATCTATCGCCAGAAGCTTTCTGCGGAAGAAGCGAGCGACAGGCTGGCCGTGTTTTACCGGCCCTATCACGATGCGCTCGCGCAACTCGCCCACGAAACCAAGGCCCTCTATGCAACGGCCGTCGTCGTCGACTGCCATTCCATGCCATCGGCGGCCGCGGTGCCCGATATCGTGCTCGGCGATCGCTACGGCGTCTCGGCGTCGCCGGTCCTGACCCGCGCGGCGGAAGAGGCGTTCGCGGCGCAGGGATTCAGCGTGGCGCGCAACGTGCCTTATGCAGGCGGATACACGACGCAGTTGCACGGGCGGCCCGGCCGCGGCTGTCACGCGCTCCAGATCGAGATCAATCGCGCGCTCTACATGGACGAGGATGCGATCACGCCGGCGCCATCCTTCACGAATTTCGCCGGCCGCCTCGCGGCCAGCCTTCGCATGCTGCTGGCGCTCGACCCCGCGATCCTCGTCCCGCGCGGCCTCAGGCACGCCGCCGAATAACCCGCTTCGGAAAATAAAAAGGCCGCTCCCGAAGGAGCGGCCAAGTTCAGGGAGGAAACGCCCAGGAAGGGCAGCGACATCGCAAGGCGATGCCGCACACCAAGAATATCGCAGGGTCTTCGTTGCAGCGCAACAGAAAAAAGGTTCCCGACCCGGAAAAAAGCGCTGAAATCCTAGGAAATTCCGTCGCATAACAGTCATGCAGTCGTGCCGCTTTTTTGTGCGGCGCAGCAACAAACCGTGCGCATTGCGATCAAAACGGGCGCAGATTCACCACGTGACTCGGATTCACGAAAGAATTACGGCGTTGCAACAAGACCTTTAAGTTTCACGGGCAGGCAGGTGTGGATGCAACGCCGCACTGATTCGCGCCCATGGGAACCGGGCGGCGCCAGCGGGAGCTGCCAATGGCCGAGTTCGCGTGGTCCTCTTTGCCGAAGCGTGCCTTTCCCGAATTGGTGAACCTCAGAGAGCGGTCCAGGCGCCGCGGCCCGGTCCCCCGCGAGCCGCAGCGGGCGACGCGCCATCACCGCACGATTTTCATTTCCGACATCCATCTCGGCACGCGCGGCTGCAAGGCCGAGGCGCTGGCCGATTTCCTGAACCGCAACCAGTGCCAGACGCTCTACCTCGTCGGCGACATCGTCGACGGCTGGCGATTGAAATATCGCTGGTTCTGGCCCGAGGCGCACAGCCGCGTCGTGCAGGCCATCCTGCGCAAGGTCGATTCGGGCACCCGCGTCGTCTATGTGCCCGGCAATCACGACGAGATCTTCCGCACCTATAGCGGACGCGAAATCGCCGGCATCGAGATCGTTCGCGAGGCGGTGCACGAAACCGCCGACGGCAAGCAGCTGCTCGTCATCCACGGCGACCAGTTCGACGCCGTCATCGCCTATGCGAAATGGCTCGCCCATCTCGGCGACTGGGCCTACACGCTGGCGCTCCAGCTGAACGAATGGTGTCACGTCGCCCGCCGCACGCTCGGCCTCAACTATTGGTCGCTTTCCGCCTATCTGAAGCAGAAGGTGAAGAATGCGCTGGAATATATCTGCCGCTTTGAAGAGGCTGTCGCCAACGACGTTAGCGCGCGGGGCTTCGACGGCGTCGTGTGCGGCCATATTCATCACGCAACGATCAAGACCATCTCCGGCATCGTCTATCATAACGACGGGGACTGGGTTGAAAGCTGCACCGCTCTTGTCGAAGATGCCCGGGGACATCTGGAGATTCTCCGCTGGGCAGACGCGGGCCTACGCCCCCTTACCGTTCCGGCCGGACAGACCGCAGACCAGCTCGCGGACGCGCTTCCCGCCTGAGAACGGCAACATGAACGGCGCCGGCTCGTCGCTGGCGACCGCGGGTCATGTGGCCGATGCGCCTGCGAGCGAGCGCTCGTTGAAGCTGTTGATCGTGACCGATGCCTGGGCGCCGCAGGTCAACGGCGTCGTGCGCACGCTCGAAACGCTGGGCAAGGATCTCGAAGCGCTCGGCCATGAGGTGCGCTACGCGACTCCCGAAGGGCGCTTCACGCTGCCGCTTCCGACCTATTCCGAAATCCGCCTCGCCGTCTTCCCGCGCCGCAGCCTCGAGAAGATGATCGACAGCTTCACGCCCGATGCAATTCACATCGCGACCGAAGGTCCGCTGGGGCTGAGCGCGCGCGCCATCTGCCTGAAGCGGAGTATTCCGTTCACGACGTCGTTCCACACGCGCTTCCCCGACTATGTGCATGCGCGCTTTCCCTTCATACCCGAAAGCGCCGTCTACAGTTTCCTGCGCTGGTTCCACGGGCCGGCGCGCACGCTGATGGTGGCGACGCCGTCTCTGAAGCAGGAACTGGAAAGCCACGGCTTCCGCAACGTGCGCATCTGGTCGCGCGGCGTCGATGTCGAACGCTTCCGTCCCATTCCCGAAGCCAGCCTGCCGTTCCCGCATCCCATCTGGCTTTATGTCGGCCGTGTGGCGATCGAGAAGAACATCGAAGCCTTTCTGGGTCTCGATCTGCCGGGCACGAAAGTCGTCATCGGCGACGGACCGGCGCGCACGCAGCTCCAGCGCCGCTATCCGACCGCGCGATTCCTGGGACCCAAAGTCGGCGAAGAGCTCGTGCGCCACTATGCGGCAAGCGACGTGTTCGTGTTTCCGTCCAAGACCGACACGTTCGGCCTCGTGATGCTGGAAGCCTTGGCCTGCGGCGTGCCCGTCGCGGCATTTCCCGTGCAGGGTCCGCGCGATGTCATCGGCGACACCAACGTCGCCGCGCTCGACGACGATCTCGGCCGCGCCTGCCTCAAGGCCGCAAAGATCAGCCGCGACGCCTGCCGCCAGTTCGCGCTGACGCGCTCCTGGCGCACCTGCACGGCGCAGTTCCTGTCGAACCTGCCCATCGGAGCCTGAGCCCGTCCACCCTGCTATCAGGGGAAAAATCAGGGTCAAAAAATTTCTCCATGCCGAGCGGATTGCAGGAAAAGCCCGTTCCGCAGGGCTTTCCCGCGCATCGCGCGCGGAACCCAAGTCGAAAAGCAGGGGTGCGCAGGGTGGAAATCATCCGTGTACGTCCTTTCAGGGATGGCGCAGATGGCGGCAAAGAACGTTGAACCACAGAGGCAGTGAGGCACTGAGATACTGAGCCTGTCGCCAGGATCATGCGCCACTTTCAGAAGACGTCTTGCGCGCGTTCCGCCGAGGTGGCACAGGAGGAACGCGCGCGGGCCTGGAAAGCGGGACGGGCTCTTTGGGACGCCCTCGCTCTCTCAGTGCCTCACTGCCTCTGTGGTGAATCTTCGCGGCCGTGGATCCGGCCGCCCGGCCGCGACGAACAGCAACGCCCTTCGCGCGTCCGCGAAGGCGTCACCGGCGCGGCACTCGAAGCGTCCGCGCAAGGCTTTTGAAATTCACGATGTCAAAGAGCGATGCCGGGAGTCTGCGCCGCATCTGTGCGTCCGTGAAGAGAGACTTATGCAGCACACCCGCGATTTTCGCATTTCGGGCTGCAAGCCTCTGATATCGCAGGAGCGCATGTTCTCATTTTCGGATGTGGCCGCCCGCAAGATGCGAACAAAAATGACGACATGCGATGGACATTGCGATGACCACCGCGTCCCGTTGGAAAAAAAATGGCCGCCCGGATCGCGCCGTTTCGCGCGCCGGGCGATGACGAATGGCAAGTTTCTTGGCATGCCCGGCGCGATCTAATTGCGCCTGCGCGCGTGCCATTCCTCGCGCGTGATCTCCCACACTTCCGCAGGAAGGCGGCCGCAGACATAGTCGCGCTCGATCAGGTCGACGACGCGCATGCCGCTTCTTTCGGAGATGCGCCGCGAGGCGAGATTCTCGGCGGCTTTCGGGATGTGCATCACCGTCTTGCCGAGTACATCGAACCAGTAATCCGTCACCGCATCGCTCGCTTCGGCCATGAAGCCCTGCTTCTGGAATGCCGGATCGAGCCAGAAGCCGCGATTGTCGCGCGGCTTGTCCATGAGGCTGATGAGACCGATGAGGCGCTCGGGCTCTTCGTTCCGCCGGATCGTCCAGTGCCAGGCTTCGCCTCTCGCAACGGCCGGGAGCGCCATGTCGCGGATGAAGGTGAGCGCGCCGTCCTCGGGGTAAGGCCAGGGAACGGCGGTCGTCAGATACTTCACGATCTCCCATTGCGGGAACGTCTTCTGGATCTGCGCAGCATCGGAAAGCGCGAGCGGGCGCAAGGTGAGCCGCGCCGTCGTCAGCGCCGGAACAGCCGCGCTCACGCCGCGCCGACTTTGACAATCACCGCGCCCGAGCCGCGGCGGCCGGCGACATAGTCGAAGGCGGGGCCGATATCCTGGAAGTCGAACTGCGCGGCGACGCGCGGCGCGAACTTGCCTTCCTCCACCCATTTGACGACGCGCGCGAGCGCTGCGCCGGCCGCGGCGGGATCGCGCTGGGCTTCCAGAACCATGTTGGCGCCGATCAGCGTGCCGCCGCGCGCATAGAGCGGGATTATGTCCAAGGCTTGCGGCCGGCCGGCGGCGAAACCGGCGATCAGGAAATGCCCGCCCGGCTTCAGGATCGGCAGCGCATGCGATGACGCCTCGCCGCCCACGGGATCGTAAACGACGTCAACGCCGTCGCCGCCGGTCAGGTCCCTGGCTGCCGAGGCGACCGCGACAAGGCCGGCATCGAGCACATGGTCGGCGCCCAGCTCTTTGGCAGGCGCAAGCCTGTTGGCGCCATTGGCGACCGCGATGACCGTCGCGCCAAGCGCCTTGCCGATCGCCACGGCCGCAATCCCGAGGCCGCCGCCCGCACCGAGGACCAGCAGGCTCTGCCCCTCGCGAAGGCCTGCCCTGGTCTCCAGCGCCATCAGCGCGCCCGCGAAGGCAAACGGCAGCGCTGCCGCATCGGCCATGGCGAAAGACTTGGGGATGGCGACACAGGCCTCCGCACGCGCCACCACCCGCTCAGCGAGGCCGCCCCACGGCACGCTGGCCACGACGGAGCTGCCGGTCTTGAGGCCTTTGACGTCCGTGCCGCGCGCCGCAATGCGGCCTGCGACTTCGAGACCCGGGGTGAACGGCAGTTTCGGCCGCGGCGGCCTTTCGCCGGCCAGCGTCGCCAGATCGGCGAGCTGAAGGCCCATCGCCTCCACCGCGATCAGGACCTCGCCGGGGCCCGGCCGAGGCTCTTCGGTCTCCTCCAGCTTCAGGGCCTGGGGACCGCCAAGACGATGGGCGCGATAGGATTTCATGCGGAATTGGGTGAGCCTTGCCGTGTCCTGTTGAACAGCGTAATTCGCCGCCCGACAAGCCCGCGCATCTTTCGCGCCTTAAGGTTAGGTTCCACCGCTCCCGTGTCCGCACTGTCCGCCCCCGCCCGGCCTTTCGACCGCGCCGCGACGCTTCGCGCCGCGGAATGGGCGTATCTCGCGAGCGTCGTTCTGGGCTGGGCGATTTTCGTGGTCTGCCGCGGCGAGGACCGCGCCTGGGATTTCCGGAATTATCACTGGTACATCCCTTATGCGTTCCTGCACGGGCGCATGGCGATCGATGTCGCCGTGGCGCACCAGGCGACGTTCTACAATCCCTTCCTCGACATCCCGTTCTACTGGCTCGCGACGCACACCCATTCCTGGATCGCGCTCGGCATCCTCGGGGCCGTGCAGGGCGCCAATATCGTGCCGCTCTATCTGATCATGCGCTCGATCTTCGAGATCGAAAACGTGCTGGCGAGCCTTGTGCTGTCGGCGCTGTGCATGACCGGGAGCCTGACGCTCTATCTCGCCGGCACGACCTACTACGACAACGTGATGAGCGTGTTCGTGCTGTCGGGACTGGCGCTCGTCATCGTGCAGCGCGAGCGCCTGCGCGTCGGCCCGTTATGGACGGGCGCGCTGATTGCGTTCGGCGGAGGCGTCCTCGTCGGCAGCGCCGTGGGACTGAAACTGCCCGAAGCGCCGTTCGCGCTCGGCTTCGCGGCAGCGTTGGCCACGCTGCCCGGCGACGCGAAGCATCGCGCCACGCGGCTTCTGGGCGGCGGCCTCGGCGGCGCCATCGGCGTGGCGATCTTCGCGGGCTACTGGTTCGTGAAGATGGCCCATCTGACGGGCAATCCGCTGTTTCCGTACTTCAACCAGTTCTTCCACTCGCCGCTGGCGCTGACCGCCTCCTATCGCGACGTCCGGTTCATTCCGACGCATCTGAAGACCGAGCTGCTCTTCCCGCTGCTCTTCTCGATCGACTGGGGCGTCGCCGACGACCTGCCGTTCCACGACATCCGCGTCGGTGTCGCCTATGTGCTGGTGATCGCATCGCTGGTGATGGCGCTGTTCGTGCGCCGAAAGGAACCGCACATCGTCAAAAGCGACGCGACCTGGGCCCTGATCGCCTTCGTCGCCATCAGCTACGTCGCCTGGCTCAAGATCTTCGGCATCTACCGCTACATCCTTCTGCTCGAGATCATGGCGCCCCTGATCATCGTCGTCGCCATCGATTTGTGGCCGCTCTCCCTGCGCACCCGCGGCTCGCTCATCGGCGTCGCACTTCTGGGTGTTCTTGTCTTCACCCATGTCGATCTCTCCCAGCGCGCGCCGGTCGGCGATCCGTACATCCAGGTCACGATCCCGCCGATCGCGCATCCCCAGAAGACGATGATCCTGATGACCGGCGAGACGCCGATGGGCTTTCTCGCGCCGTCCTTCCCGCCGGAGATTCCGGTCGTGCGCATCGACGGCTGGATGATCGCGCCAAAGGACGGATCGCGCCTGACCGCCGACACCAAGAAGCGCGTTGCCGCGTTCCGGGGCGATCTCTATGTGGTCTTCAACAGCTTCGAAGCGGCGCGCAACAAGGACGCGCTGCAGGATTACGGGCTTGCCATCGTTCCGGCCAGATGCCGGGATATTGTCACCAATCTCGCCGGGCCTTATGCCTTCTGCCCACTGACGAAAGCGCCCACGACCACCCCATGACGAAGAGCAAAGCCCGCGTGGCGGTTCTCATCCCCTGCTACAACGAGGCGGCGGCCATCGGCACCGTCGTGCGCGATTTCAAGGCGGCGCTGCCGGACGCGGACATCTATGTCTACGACAACAATTCGAAGGACGACACCATCGCGCGGGCGCGCGAGGCCGGCGCCATCGTGCGGACGGAATACCGGCAGGGTAAAGGCAATGTCGTGCGGCGCATGTTCGCCGACATCGAAGCCGACGTGTATGTGCTGGTCGACGGCGACGACACCTATGAGGCGGAGGCCGCGCCCCATCTCGTCACGCGCCTGATCGAGGAAGGCTTCGACATCGTCTCGGGGCGCCGTGTCGCCACCGGGCAGGCCGCCTATCGCGCCGGCCATGTGCTCGGCAACAGGCTGCTGACGGGCCTGACCTCGACGATGTTCCGCGTCGAGCTGCTCGATCTTCTGACCGGCTATCGCGTGATGTCGCGCCGCTTCGTCAAATCCTTTCCGTTTACGGCGGAAGGCTTCGGCATCGAGACCGAGCTCACGGTGCATGCGGTGCGTCTTCTGATGCCGATGATCGAGATCGACACGCGCTACAAGGAACGTCCGGAAGGCTCGGTCTCCAAGCTCAACACCTGGCGCGACGGCTTCCGCATTCTCTTCACCATCGTCAGCCTGGTGCGCGAGGAGCGGCCGCTGATCTTCTTCACGGGGCTCTTCGCGTTCTTCGCGATCTTCTCGCTGGCGCTGGGCATTCCGGTGGTCATCGAGTTCTTCCAGACCCATGAGGTGACGCTGCTGCCGCGCGGCGTGCTGGCCGTCGGCATGATGGTGCTGGCGTTCCTGTCACTGGCGAGCGGGCTGATCCTCGACACGGTGACGCGCGGGCGCTGGGAGCTGAAGCGGATTGCCTATCTCGCGATCCCGGGGCCGCAGGGCCTGATCTGGCCGTGACCTTGTTCGCCGAATTGTTTGCGCGCATCGCAGGCTCGCGCATTGTGCGTTTCGGCCTTGTCGGCGCCGCCGGCTATGTCGTGAACGCGGCCGCGCTGTGGCTCGTTCTGCATCTTTTCCCGCTCGACAAATACACCGCTTACGTGCCGGCGTTCCTCGTCGCGGTGACCTTCACCTGGTGGGGCAATCGCGTGCTCACCTTTCACGAGCACGCCGCGCGCGAGAATCTCCTCGTCGAATGGGCGCGCTTCGTCGCCGCCAATCTGATCGGCTTCCTCGCCAACTGGGCGCTTTATTCCGCGCTGGTGGCCTTCGCGCCGTCGCCGCTCGACAACGTCTTCGTGGCGCAGATCGCCGGCACGCTGTTCGGCATGATCTTCAATTTCACGCTGTCGAAGCGGTTTGTGTTCCGGGCGACCGGATCGCAGTGACGTCATTCCTCCCCCATGCAGAGCATGGGGGAGGGGGACCGCGAAGCGGTGGAGGGGGCGACGCTCAGATCGCTTTTTCGAAAATAATTTGACCGTCAGGCTTACGTCTCGCCAGCCGTCCGAATTTCGGAAATCCGCGGCAAGTCCGTGCGCGTCGCCTTCCTGATCACTATACCCGCTGCTCTGGCACATTGCGGCGGCGGGGGGGGGCCCCCCCCCCCCCCGCCCCCCCCCCCCCCCCCCGCCGGCGGGGGGGGGGGGGACACCCCCCCCCCCCCCCCCCCCCC
>Ga0335069_10004089_pt1 | contig 21804 bp, 22 predicted proteins | sample Lox_Sample_11_FD_206714 | JGI IMG/M metagenome (GOLD analysis project Ga0335069, IMG submission 206714) | Soil microbial communities from Loxahatchee National Wildlife Refuge, Florida, United States - Lox_Sample_1.1 | ecosystem: Environmental > Terrestrial > Soil > Wetlands | place: USA...
TTCCGCTGCATTTTTCCTCGTACCCTCCTCCCACATCGCAATGAACGCCCGGAAACCACACCTGTTTCACGTCGCGTGGCCCGTGCGGCTTGGCAGGGTCGAGCGGCCGGACCCAGAGGTGGGACCGGAAGAACGCTCTGTGCTCGTCGATCGAAACAGCATGCCGTCCGATTTCTATGTCGGGATTGTTGGCCTCTGCCGGCAGATGGAGGGGATTGTCCACCCAACCGACAGAGCTGACCGTGTCCCACACTCCTACGAAGTGGATCGCCGGTTTCGCACAAGCCATGATCTGGCGGAACTGCCTGGCAAGGTCGAAATAGTCTGCGACATCGATGGGGGACTTCGCCCGCTGGATCGCCATCAGCATCCGGATCGCATATGGGATCAGCGGCTCATTGCCCTTGCGTATCAGTCCATACCAATGAACCAGAGAGGCGACCGCGCGCACGGTAAATGCCCCGCGGCTAAAGCCGAACAGATAGATGTTGTCTCCCGATTCGTAGTTCTGTACAAGGAATGCATAAGCGTCGCGGATATCATTCTCCAGGCCATAGCCGACGGCCATCCCCAGGATGCGCGTAAATCTGCGCGTCAGAGAGCTCAAGGAACCGAAGGGTTCCATGGTGCCGATGCCAGGGTGATAGAAGGTGATCTGGTTCTGAGCGTCGTTTCTCAGAACTGAATAGAGCTTGATCACGTTCGTGCGATTCTCCGCGAACTCGTTCGCTGTTCCGTCACAGCACACCACAATGTTCTTGGACATGCACAGGAACGTACCCCGACTCGGGAGCGAATGCAAGATAGAAAATGGAGATCCTTGGGGCGGAAAGCCAGCCCATAAGGCAGCGGATCTTTGAAACACTTGATCGCCCTGACATCGTCCACTCGGAAAAGAGCTCTGGCCAAGACAGCGAAGAAGGCCGCAAGGAAGAAAGCGGTCAGGAAGCCGCCGGCGGCCACGGCGAAGAAGGCCGCACTGCGCAAACCCTCAGCCGCCCCTTCGAACGCTTCCGCTGTGGCTGCGGCCGAAACCGCCTCGTCCTAGAACAAGATGGTGAATCAACGCATAACAGCTCTCTGCTCACTGGAGGGAATCGAACCCGGCCGACCTTCGAGAAGGCAAAGTCCCCTCACTCGATAAGTGGGTACTGACCTCGTGCTAGGATGGAGCCGTCCTTCGGGAGGTTGCAATGCGCCCCGCGTTGTGGTTTCTTCCACTCCTTCTAGTATCGTCGGCATCCTCAGCCCAGGAGATTCCGGCAACCGAATCCGCAAAGCACATCGGAGAGAACGCTACCGTCTGCGGCACAATTGCCAGCGAGCACACGGCCACCGGCAGCAAGGGTACCCCGACCTTCATCAATCTGGACCGTGCCTATCCCAACCAGGTCTTCACACTCCTGGTTTGGGGCGATGATCGGGAGCGCGTTGGCAATTTGCCCGTGAGCGGAAAGATCTGTGGGATGGGTCTGATCACCGAATATCGCGGGTTGCCAGAGATCGTTCTGAGGGAAGCCAAAAGCTGGTACGTCCCAAAGTGAGGTCTGTGACCTTGGCTTCGATCCCGGGCGCCGTCTGCGCGCCAGGGGACCCTAGCCTCGAGTACACCAGACCGGCGACATAGCCGGTCCGGCAATATAACTCCTGCGTGCACATTCCTATCGCAGTTAACCTCACCGCGGTGAACGATCCTGGCCGGCTCCTGCGCCCATTCCGCCGCGGCTCTCGATACTCCGCAGCTGGCGGAATTCGACCAGTGCACTCAGATTGATAAGGCCTGCCTGATCGCCGAGGCGAGTCTTGCTGCGCCGCGGACGTTCGGATGCCCAACCGAAGCCCGGCAGCACTGAAACCAATTGCCCCACTCAGGCAGGTGTACCAAGTCGCCATAGAGCGCATCGCAGGCCCTGCGCCGGAGTTCTTTCACGTCGCTTTCGTCCTCTGCCTCAAGCTCTGGCGAAAGTTCCCAAAGCAGGCAATCCGGACCCCACAGAGCGTTAGCCTCAGTGAACCCGGTATCCACATAGACGCAAACCTCTCTCCCCAGATCGCGGTTCACCGCGCCGACTGCCCCCTTCAGATTCTCTGTCGACGAATGCCAGAATGCCAGACAGTTCGACACCATCCCGGGAACAAGACGGGCGATGTCAACGGAGATTGCCGAGGGAGGTGGAGTCGAGGGAACCCGATGCATCTCCATGAGCTTTCGCGGCTGGCGCTCATTGTCAAAATCTGACATTGAACTCAGGATCGGATAGTACCCGACCAACGCGACTCGCGCGGCCGGCTTGACCAAATGGGAGCAAAGCTCACCTAACAACGCCGTCATCGCTCCGCCGCAATACTTCTGAGTCAGGGCGGTGATCGTATCCGGATCGATCGCAGGGTCCAATATCCTCGTGAGTGAAACATCGTTAATACCGCCGTTGATCAGGGCCAGATCGACATCCGGCCAATTCGAGACCGAATGCATCTGCTGCCACACCGAAGGAAACGAGACTGGAACCTCGGGATATTCGTGCTGTGTCGAGTTGTCTCCCGCGGTACCAAGGATCGCACCTGAGTGGGCAATGCGCGCCAAAGGCCTGCCGGCGGCACAGATGCGATCGAATTTGTGTTCGTCCAGGAGCCCTTGTCCCCAGGCCACTGAATCGCCGAGTGTCAGGATCATCGAATTCTCCGGCCGTACCTTGATCGCTTCCTCATTCGCATCGAACAGGCCTGCTACGCCGCGCCGAAATGCAGGTTCTGGCTGTTCCACGTGATGTCCATGCTTACCGAGCCGTGCCTTCCGCTCAGCGCAAACATGACAGCTTCACCCCAGCCGTGCACGAATGCCGCATCGGTGTCGCGCGTGACCGCCGCAAGAACATTTGCCAGATGGTCGCGCGCCTTGATGAAGTTGCGATCGTGTTCCGGATCTGCGGAGGCCGACTGCGAGGCACTCAACGCCGCTGAGAGCGCTGGTGCAATCTTCGAGATTGCATTGGCCCACCAAGCTATGCTGATCCAGTCTGCGCTTACCGCTGCAAGTTGGGTCGGTCCGAGATGACCGAGAAGCGGAATGGTATTGAACGCGGCGACATTGCCGAGCTCGTCCATTTGCGCCCACGCAGGATCGTTGCCGAGAACACCAAGACGCACCGAATCGGTATCGTCGTTCGGATCGAGAAGTAAGGACATCGTATCACGCCCGAAATGCACAAGCTCGTCCCTTGTTCGCACAGTTTGAGAAGGCGTGTCCCTATAGAAAACATCAAGGAGCGCCGGCATATCGTAACGAACGGTAGCGCCGACGTATGCGTGGTGGAAGGAAGCATTCGCCTTCAGAGTGGCATCCAGCGCCCCTTGCGCTATTACGCCAAGAGCGTAGCCAAGGCGTACATTCTGCTCCATCTCATAGCGGGACATCTGGCGATCGTAATCGAAATAAAGCTGAACGGACGTCAGGTCCAGAGCCAGCCTTCTGTTGAGCAGCTTGTAAGTGACGGTGCACAGGAAGTCTTCTATCAGGGCCTGCCTAAGCTTGTTGCCATCGGCAGCGAACGGTTCTGCCGACACGCTTATTCGCTTCGCGTCGACTTTGTTTACAAAGGATAGTTGGCCGGTCTTATCCACAAGAACAGTACAGCTCTTGAGGTAGTCGGCGGCCGAGGTGGCATTGAAGAATCCGAGCAGGTTGATCGAGATCGAGCGCTTCTTCTCGGCCGTCTCGACGGCGATGTTCCGCAGTCGATTTGCGTTGGTGAGCGATTCCAGCGCAGTCCAGTCCCCATGAAGCGCGAGGCCGAGAGCCTGGTCCGTCGCACTACGGTCTCCATCGTTGAGGTGGATTTCATACAAGACTGCCGCTTCATCGGTTGCGGCTGCTGAACAAGTCGCGTTGATCTGCGCTGCCAGGCTCCGGTTCAGAGAATTCTTGATGACCTGATTCAGGGTTTTGGCGTTATCTCCAACGATTCCGGCTTTGGCGGCGTCCACGCCCGGCAGCGCCGCGTTGAGCAACATTCCGAGGACATCTGTGCTCCCAATATCGCCTCCAATGCCCGCGGCCCCGGTGAGCGTCACCGAAAGCGTCGTCCCGTGCTTCTTGTAGACACCGAACCGGACTACGTCGTCGCTTACCTTGTAGCAGCGGATAAGCAGATCGCCACTGATGGTGACCGACGGAGCCAGCTTGAGTGTGACCTGAGGTTGAACACTCGCCGTGATGTTGAATGGCAGGCTGGCGCTTGCAAGGGGATTGATCGTGAATGGCTGCGAGAAGGAGACGCCCAGAGTAACCGAGCCGTTTGTCTCGATCACATTTACGGTCCCAGGCAGTTGCAATCGAATTCCCGCCGCACTGGCTACAATCGAATAGTTGGAAAGAGCGGTAGCGCACGCCTCTCCTAACGATGGAAGGGGCGGCATCTTCGCCGAAAAGAGAGAGAACGTTGAGCAAGTGAGCGTGGTGTCACCCTCAAATGACACGCCGAGACCGTTGCCGGCCACAGCGACGTTTACTTTTGTGGACAGATCGAATTCTGCGCCAATCCAGGCCTGATTTGGCGAAACGGGGATCTGCGGGGAGAAGCCGTCGGCCGGAAACAGCAGTTTATCCGCCGACGTGACAATACGCAGACAGCCATTGATCCCCGAGCTGATCTTGAGACTGGGAAGATCCGAGCTTAGCAGATCGGGCGATGAAAATGTCCCGCCAAGGGCGATTGATTGAATATCGGCTTGGTCGACCGGTTTGCTGAACTCCTTGCAAAGCTCGCCGACGGCTGCGGCAAGTTCCTTGAGGCCGGCCTTTGCCAGAGGAGAGTCGTCGCGAATCTTCAGGTCTAAGCTGACCGCTGTCTTGTCGCTGACTTTTATGTCCATGGGGAAATCCTCTTCTTGAGCTGCCGAAGCAACGAACCAAGAATGTAGGCGGCGCGCATGCTCATCGCCGCGACTGTTGCAAAGAATTCCTACGCTGCGATTGTGTAGGGCGGATCGAATTCGGGAACACCTGCGTGTTGGCCAGCAATCCAGCGCAACACGTAGACCTTCTTTGGGTCGGTCAGACCGTGTGTGATCGCGTTGGGAATTACTTCCAGAAGCGCATGCGCCCCAAGATCTTTGTAGTAGTCGATGTCCGGCTCGACCTTGACGCAATCCCGCCCGTCAATGGTCTGCGTGCTCCCTTCGTGGAAGGTGAGCTGCACATTGGCTTCGCCGAATTGAATCTGCTTGAAGCTGCAGGTCGCATCGGGGTGGAACAGGCCCGGGTTCGGTTCAGGGGCGAATTCTCCGTCCATTGCCGCGCGGCGTACCTGGTCGACCAGAGCCTTATCCGCATATCCGAAGAAGCGATCCTGGGCCAGCGAGTCGTCCCAGAGGATCGATTTGAAGTAGCTTAGCGGTGTGCCCGAAGGCAGATGAATGGTCTTCATGGCAGTGATGAGATTGAGCAACGACGCCAGAGCGGCCGGCTTGGTCGTTCGTAGGGTTTCGTAGTGTTTCTGAGCCTCTTGCTCAGTGCTATTCAGAGCGATGAAAGCTGCAGTGGCCGCGTTGGCCGTCTTCAGAGCATTCCAGTCGAGAAAGTTGAATGCCGCCTTGTCCTGTAACAGCATGACAGCGACGAAGGCAACGGCACGCGGCGATATTTGCACGGGGCTGAATCCAGCGTCGACGTACCCATCGCCCGTGATCAAAACCGTGCAGTTGTCCAGGAAATTGTCGCGAAACGGCAGCTTGTAAGCCGGGAGAGGAGCGTCCGTGAATTTCTCATAGAGCTTCGTTTGCGACCCGTCGAGAATACGGACAAGGAGCCGCGCGTTCTGGATTGGTTGGCGGGTTCCGTCGACCACGCTAATGATCATCGTTGCTTCGTCTGAAGTCGGAGGAACGGGTATGAGTCCCTTTGAACCTCGCTTTGCCATTTTTCTGCTCCATCGGATCGTCTGACGGCTTCCCTCTGAGACCTATAGTTGAACAGCCGTTCACGATCATCATTCTTGCGTCCGCGAGGCGTCTGGCCGAGACGAAATCATCGATGGTGGATAAACCGTGTCTCCCTGGCTCTCTCATTTCGTCTCGTTTTCGCTGTCCCATACATAGCTCTTCTGCTCGTCCAGCGCGCACCAGGCTTCTTCTTGGACATTGTTTCGGCATGAAAGCATACACCCATTTGTCTCGATCGTGCTGGGTTTAATCGCACGGTTGCGGCTGACCCGCGGAGGTTGGACCTTCTGATGAAACTCGTCGGGCGAGGGTCGCTCCTAAGTCAAAAAGTGAACAGTAAATACTTAATAAATAAGCCGCCCATCGATAGGTTCATTTCAGCGAGTCAGTATCTGGGAGCATGTGCGACCGAGACCGAGCGATGGTCGGCGTTGCCAGGACGATCCTGGTCGGATCCGGCTCACATGTCCTTAGCCAACTGTCAAACGTAGTCGAGACTGCAATTCCTTCGGAAGTCGGACAGATTGGCCCAACTCTGGGCACCGCTCCGTTTCCTATCGCCAAGCTTTCAGACTCGGAATGCTCAATGCGCTCTCGGCCGAGGCTCCCTGCTCAACAACACTCTCTCATTCAAGGGGAATCTTCAGCTGGGCGTGCCCCGCTGCATCGAGCAGTGTGACAGTGCCGGCGTCATCGTCGGCAACAAGAAGTTGAGACGATCCGAACCACGCGAGTCCCGTAGGAGATCGAAAGGCTTTCGGCGGCGTGATCGGGACCGATTGGAAGCCTTGGCTGTTCAGCTTGATCGCGAGTATTTGCCCCCGAGAACTGTCGGCCACCAGGAGCTCGGTGCGGCCTGGGTCAAGCAACAAAGCCTGAGGCGTACCCACTCTCCCCGCTGGGCCAACCTGGCTCGTTCCCAGGTCCATCGAGAAGACGCTTCCTCTGTCGACGTCTGCGACGTAAAGCTGCTGTCTCGAACCGTCGACCGCAATCGCTCCCAGCTTACTCGCCCCTGTGATCTCTCCGACATCGCGGGGGGAGGCGTCCGACTGGACCGTAATCGAATATACCTCAGGCGTATCCCCGGTTGTGATGTACAGAAGCTGCTTTTCAGGATCAAATGCCAGCCCCGCTATGACGTGTGCCAAGGTCCAGGTCTGAAGCAGGCGCCCGTCGGTTGTGAATGCTTGTACGCGACCTTGAACCATGCCTACGGATGTAGACCAGCTGCTAGCGACAAAGAGCGCCTCTTGTGACCCGATCATCCCAACCGCCAAATCCGAGGGGAAGCCGACCAGTTTGCAGTCGAAGCGGGCAACAACAGAACCCTTTGTGGCATCCAGGTTCACTGCAAGCACTATTCCCTCGTGTGTCAAGAGGAAGAGCGATCCGTTCTGAGGCTTGGCGGCTGCAATCGGATGTTCCTTGGCCGCCGCGGCAAACGGAATCCACGCCACGAAACTCGCGAAGAGACAAGCAAGAGTCAGTTTCAAAACCTTCACAGTCCGTCACTATCCTTTGAGTTTGCCTACGATTCCGTTGTCGGCTAGCTTTAGTAGAAGCGGTCCGCCTCCAGCCAGAAGGCATAGGAGGCCTGCCGACCACAGTTGGGTCGGATCCAGTTGTACATCCATGATCTTCACGGTGGTTTTGCCTGAATTGAACACAGCGATGGCAATGCCCCACGTCAACAATGCGTAGATCACTCCCATCAAGAACTCCTCCCACTCCCACTTTTTGTTCGCCCGCCATCCAATAAACACGCGGAGTAGGGCGCCGACGATCGTACCTCCCAAAATACTCAGAACCATCAAGGGCAGTGGGGGAGAGAATTTCAAGTGGACGCCTATTTCCTGTGACCTTGGACTACCGCCCTGATCTGGAGTGACTGGGATGGAAAGATAGAGATCTGCATCGGCACTCTGTGAGAGCGGGTGGGCCGAGGCGTACATCGCCGGAATGGTATTGGCCGTCAATTTGAAAGTGACGTCGACTCGATCGTTGGGAGCTAGAGCGTTCTTGGAGAGCTGCGTCGGTATAGGCGAATGCAGACAACCGCCGCACGTGACGTCGGTTTGTGCGGGCCCTAATGCAGCTCCCAGTTGGGATAGGTTGCTTTGCAGAGTGATAGTCAGCGGAAAGTCCGTTGTTCCCATGGGCACAGTGTGAACAGCTTGCGAATCGCCCGTGCCGGAAACGAACGATAAGGCGTTAGGCGGTCCATAGGGAGAGTGAACAGGAATTGATGCAGAACCCATCAACGGCGAATTGGCCGATACCCGCCGAATATTGACCGGAAGAATCGTGTCATTGAAGGCCCCGCTGGGATCTTCGTAGACAAGAAAGGAGTACGCCGACTGTGCGAACTGACGCCTTTCATTCGCAAACAGGGAAAAGACGAAGCGTCCGGATTTATCGCGGTGCATAGTTGAGAGATCGAGTTCAATTTGGCAGCTGGCGTCAGGACTCTGAACTTGCAGTGGAGACTCTTGGCTGATGGATGCGTGGGAGACAGTTCCCGTCGGCTGCACGGTGAAGTTGACCGTACTGTTGGCGTCTGGATGAATTGGATCGATCGCAATGCTCATGTTCGAAGGGGACGAACAGGCGTTCTGGCTCCGCGCTATCCGAGCTCCGCAAAAGCAAATCAGCAGCAGAACCGCGATGCCGAAGAGAACCTTTAGCCTGCACGTGCGGTAGATCGCTTTGCATAGCCTCGATCGCATCCCTTCGTGCGCGATCCGAGTCCCTCCGCGAAAGAGCATAAGTCACGCTCCAAATTCGACAGCGGCGCCAGCGGCATGAAGGCGCCTTCAAGCCGATTGATTGCAGGCGCCGGTTGATTGCGGTGAAGAAACAGCCATCGATATAGCAGAACAATAAGTGAGTGTCAAGTTATAGGGAGCAAGCAGAAGATAGAGTCTCTACATTCGTACATGGAGTTAATTTATAAAGTAATAAACAGAAGAGGTTAACGAAGTTATTTAACTGGCTAGCCTAATCGCTAGATGTGCTAAATTGACACATGCATTTCCTTGCCAGTCACCAGAAGTTCGTTCAGTCGAGCTTGGACGAGCTCACCCAACATCTGAATCAGAACTCGGACGATGTGCGCAAAGCCATCGGATCATCGATCGGTTCTTCGGACTCGGCCGCGATTGAGAAAGAACGCGTGCGACTCGCAGCGCAATTTGCTCAGATCCACGCGACTGCAAACAACGAACCCTCCCACGGAGATGTGGCCTTCGTGTCGCGCTGCGATCTTGTCGGGTTATATCAGTCAGCACTTTCGACCGTGTTCAGCCGTGTCCCGTCTCTGCAGGGGTATGGAAATCACAACCCTATCTGGGTCATCACGCTGATCGAAGAGGGCACTTATCGGATGGGAAGCTTCTTCAAAGAGGTTGCCGAAGACATGCACGGCAAGAAAGAGCCAATCCTTCAAGCGGTCCTGACGGCATGGAAGGACCTAAAATCTGAGCGGGCGCCCTATCCTCCGGGGACTCCCTCGGTCATTGCGCTCCCGCCCAACGCGACCATTGCTCTGCTAGCCGATTGGGGCGGAGATAATCCGGCAGCGAAGAACATCGCTCAGGTCGCTAAGAATCAGAAGCCAAACATCGCAATTCACCTCGGGGACATCTATTACGGCGGCGTCAAATCTGAGTGCGAAAGTTTTCTTCGTCTCTGGCCCTTCCAAACTACCCCTCAAAACCCGGAGACGGGAGTTGCAGCCAAAACCAGCTATGCGCTGAACGGCAATCACGAGATGTACAGCGGAGGGGAATCCTTCTTTAATATCGTTTTGAAGGCCTTTGGCCAGCCGCAGCCCTTCTTCTGCCTTGAAAACACTTACTGGAGAATCATTGGGCTGGATACCGCTTATGGCGGAGGAAGACTAAAGCCTATGAGCGCCGACGATCCATTAACGACGCAATGGAACTGGCTTGTCGGGTTGCTCAGGAATAGTGGGACCAAGAAGAACATACTCTTGACCCATCATCAACCTGTATCCGCACATGAGGCGGAGTTTAGCGATTCAGAGCCGCTGCGCCAGGATTACAAAGACCTGCTAGCGAGTGAAGGGATCGCGTCGGATGCGATCTTCGGGTGGTTCTTCGGGCATGAACACCGCTGCGCTATCTACAGGGATTCGGAAACCCCCTTTAACGCCCGACTCATCGGTAATGGATGCATTCCACACGAGGTTCAAAGAGAGATCCAAGCCGATCGCGACTGTACGCCCGTCGACTTCGTCAACCACCGCCAGGACCAAGTCAGTTCTGGTGCCGCCGTGTCGATGTTTGCTGTCCTGACCTTTTCGGAAACTAGCTCTCAGCTTTTAATCCAATACCTGGATGAGGATAGCGAGCGCTGGGGCGCCGAGGTCTGGGACGCAACCAAGGGGAGACTGGGAGGCGAGAAATTCGTTGAATCAGACTTTGATCAGAAGCTGATCAAGACGGACTGAATCTCGTATTCAGGAAGGGATGTCGCGCGGGAATATCGAGCGGAAAATGAAGCCGGAAATGCGGACTCGGCGCGCTTTGGCATCTGGGACGCAAATCCCTCGGGGGTCAGGAACGGCCTAAACATGCAGCTTGGAGCTGAACCTGAGTCAGCCTCTCTTTCCCCAATCCGCCCGCAAAACCGAATCCGCGACCACGCAGGCAACGGTCATCCACGTCGACAGTGAGTGCAGAAAGAATATCGGTTCAGCATCGGGGACCGACATCCGACAAGCAGCACGCGCACTGTTGACATTGTAGGACACTAAGCTTGAAGAGATTCATCAGAAGGCGGCAAGTAACGGCGTCAATTTGACGTTGCAAGTACGCGAACTTGAAGATCCTGACGACCGCCCGTATATGGCGTAACTAGGATCGCACCGATTCTCGTTTACTAAACATAGACTGAACTGCCTCCCTGGATTCCAGTTTCGCCACTCTGAAAGCCACAAACGGCGTGGTTTCCATTGGGTCTGATGAGATCGGAGCACCGTCGTTGTTCAGCAGACGCGGATGTGGCACGGCAAACTTTCGACGACGTAGTTGAAGAGACCTCAGAGGTGCCGTCACCGACCCCTCCGCGAGGCAGTCGCGCGAATCTGCGATTCAATGCCGGTGATGCGCAACCGGTACTGTACGAGGGTTTCTGTGACACCAAATGCAGTTGCAATGTCGAGAACGGTGTCGCTTCTCCATTTCATCGCGAGTAGCGCTTCCCTTGGAACAAGAACTGCCCACGCCAGCCAGTTCGCTTCTTCCTCCTGTTTCTGGTCGTAGCTTCTCATGACCACGTTGCCATCGGCGGACAGGATCATCGTCGCCGGCTGATGGCCGAGAATGATGTGAGCAAGCTCGTGAGTAATGTCACTGGCTTGCCGGCCTTGAGAGTGTCGGGGATTGAAGATGACAAGCGCAGAATCTCCCTGGACGATAGTCACCGCCGACCATCCCCAAGGATCAGCAGTAAGCAACTGGTGCAGCAGCTCGTCGGTCATTCCGGGTACATCGGAAGGTGTTAGCAATTGCACTTCGAGGTACTCGGCCAGTTGACGTGGATCCAGTCGATCAAACGCGGAAAGGCCGAGCTCCCCCCGCAGGCCAGCGGACGTTCGTTCCGCCCTGGCCTTGAACCCACGTTCCAGAGTCGCGCTCATTTGTTCTCGATCGGTCCCTCCGGCTGCATTTTCATTGCCAGAAGCATCATCTGCGCCAACGCTTGAACTGTTGCCGGCTGGGGATTCTGATCTGCTTTGTAGTGCGCAGAGATCGATGTAAAAGGTAACGTTGCCACTGCGCGACGGTCTTCCTTCGGCTCGAACCCAAGGAAAGAACCAGGATCCAGCTTCAGCCAATGGCATAGCTTGCCAAAAGTCTCGATGTCCGGGATGCGGCCATTCTCGACTCGCATCAGCGTCGACGAGCCTATCCCTATCTCTGCCGCCGTCTCTCGCAGGTTTCTTTTGCCGCGGTGGTCCCTAACGAGTGCGCCAAGGCTCTCCAGGGTTCGTCTCGGCATAGCACCTCCTCTCGATTTGTATGAAACAAAACTTGACGTAGGGCACAGAAGGCCCTACCCTGATTATAGTCGCGGCACCAAACTACACAAGCGAAACAGAAGGTCCGCTATTGTAGTGTATGGTACGCGGCGTCGGCTCAAATCATTCCACCCGGAGGGTTTATGTCGGCTGCCCCCGTTCTTCTTCCCAACACGGCAGAGTCTCAGATGGACGATCTTTTGTCGCGTGTCTGCGAGGAAATTCAGCTCAGTCCTACCCGCTATCAGCAAGCCGTCGACCGCTACATGACGGTGTGCGAGTGGTTAGAGGCCGAGGGTCCCGTGGCATCGTTCAGACCGTCACTTTATCCACAAGGATCGATGAGAATCGGCACAACGAACAAACCGTTTGGGCGCGACGAGTACGATCTGGACTTTGTCTGCGAGTTCCTGGTTTCGCCAGCCTTGTTCTCGTCGCCGATGGAACTGTTGAAGCTCTTGGAGAGCCGCTTGCTTCAGCACAAGATCTACGCCGCAATCCTTGAGCGCAAGAACCGCTGCATACGGCTGAACTATGCGAACGAGTTTCACATGGACATCCTTCCGGCGTGCTCGGACAGCAGTTCCGGAATCGGCTGCGTGGTTGTCCCTGACCGTGAGTCGCGTTGGTGGAAGCACTCGAATCCGAAGGGTTACGCCACCTGGTTTGATCAATGTTGCCAGTTGGCCGTTCATGTCATGATGGCGGAGCGCGCACGGATCATGGCCAAAGCGGAGCCGGTACCGGAACAGGAAATCGCGGCTGAAAAGGCGATATTGAAGCGAGTCGTGCAGCTCCTGAAGCGGTGGAGAGATCTGTATTACGCGAAGCACTGCGAACTCGCGCCAATTTCGATGGTGTTAACCACGCTCGCGGCATCGTGCTACCGGGGGCAGCGCTCGACCTCGCGCGCTATTTCCGACATCCTCGCCCAGATGGTTGCGATGGCCGAGGCTGCAAAGCCGAGGATTTATGTGCTCAATCCCGCTAACCCGAAGGAAGACCTGAGCGAGCGCTGGGAGGATCCAGAACAGTATGCAGCGTTCGTATCCGGAATCCGCGAGTTACAACGGGATTGGACTCGCGCCATGGCACTGGTCGGCATGCAGCACGTCTCGAAGGCTCTCGAGAAGCTCTTTGGTGATCCGGTCAAGGCGGCACTGGCGAAGCAGGCCAACCGCCTGCAGGAGCTGCGCGGCCAGTCGGCACTCAGAGTCACGCCAGCCGGGATTATCACGGCGGCGCCAGCGATCAGTGTTCCGATGAGGCGAAACACGTTTCATGGGAAGTAAAAGCCCATTTCCGCGGGTCCGCACGCTTACGCTCGAAGAGCAGATCTTTCATATGGAGGCGAGGTGGCCGGAGTTTCGGGTCGTGAAGAGACGTAGGCAACTGGAAGTAGTGTGGCGGGGCAGCATTCAGCCCGCGCCGTTGAGCAGCGTGTATTCGGTCTCATTGCGTTTTCGGCCTGGATGGTGCCCGGTGGTGAGGGTCCTCTCTCCAGAGCTCGTGCCACGGGAAGGCGCTGATTCACTGCCGCACATCTATCCGGACGGTTGCCTTTGTCTCAATGAAAACCACGAGTGGCATGACGGATTGACCGTAGCTGAAACGACTGTGCCTTGGGCCAGCGCATGGCTTTACTTCTACGAGGTCTGGCATGGTACCGGTCTGTGGCAAGGAGGCGGCACACATCCGGAAAGGCCGGAACATCGCAGTGAGTAGTGGACCAATGGAGCGACGGTTGAACAGACGTATCCTCTGCATCGATGGCGGCGGGATCAAAGGAGTGTTTCCGGCGTCGTTCCTCGCGACTGTTGAAGACGCGGTGGGAAAACCAGTCTCAAAGTTTTTTGATCTAATCGTGGGTACGTCGACTGGAGGGATCATCGCCCTCGGACTTGGACTCGGGTTCTCGGCCAGGCAAATGCTGGGGTTTTACGAAGAGGTGGGCCCAAGAATCTTCGGAGGGAATGAGGGCTTTCGCCGGCTCCGTCGGCTGGTCCGCGCGAAATATGAATCAACAGAGCTCCGGATGGCTCTCCAAAACGCATTCGGGGAGAGAGTGCTTGGAGAGAGCAGGACTCGCTTAGTCATCCCCTCCTTCAACATAGAGACAGGAGAAGTCCATGTCTGGAAAACTGCTCATCATCCGCGCCTCGAACGCGACTACAAGCACTCCGCAATCGAAGTAGGGCTGTCGACTGCCGCGGCTCCTACTTACTTTCCGACTCACTTGACCACGGCCGGCATCCCGCTGATCGATGGCGGCGTCTGGGCGAATAATCCAGTGGCCATCGCGGTTGTCGAAGCGCTTGGCATCCTGAATTGGGGAGCGGGGGATATCCAAGTTTTGAGTCTCGGATGTACGGCAACCCCACTGGCAGTCGACTGGGGTCGAAATCATTCCCTTGGCGTCGTGGGATGGTCCCGCAAGATTGTGAACGTATTGATGACGGCGCAGTCGGTCTCGGCCACCGGAATGGCTCAACATCTTCTCGCTGACCGTTCGCAGTTGATGAGAATCTGCCCAGTTGTCGGGGAGGGCCGCTTTGGTCTCGACAGGAGCGACCAAATTGCCGTACTGCGTGGACTGGGTGACTTCGAAGCGAGGAAGGCTCTTCCCGGGTTGCGAAGTCATTTCTTCAACAATTTCGAAGCGGAAGACTTCACGCCCTTTTTCTCAGTCGGCTCAATCGCCTGAAGCGAACGCAAAGGCCGACTTTCACGCGAGCTCTCGAGCTGCCACCTGATCCCACATTAAACGAGAAGAAAGGAGTGTGAGAGTTCCCGGGCGAAGGGCCTAATGATGAGGCGCCGCTGGTGCAGGTTGTCGGAGTCGGGCCAGATTCATTCGGTCAAGAAAATGACCATTGGCGTACAATGAGCTCGAACGTTCTGCGCATTCATCGCAGTCGGCCAAATGCTGCTCGATAGAGCGCTCCTGGTCAGGCGTCCACCGGCCAGCGAGGTAATCAATCAGTTGAAGGTCGCTCAAGTGCATTTCCATACTCCTTATACGCAGATCTGACCCTAAAAATCGCAAGAAGCTGTGAAAAATCCGTTCGTAGTACCGCAACTCGTTGAAAAATAAGATGATATATTTATCACTAAAGCTTCTTTTTTTTCGCCCAATCGGCGAGTGCGCGACGCCTGACCGCATAGATCCAATGGGACACGTTCTGTTCTGGATGATGCCTAAAGTACTGTTTCATCAGGGTTTGCCCTATGATCGACTTTGCTAAATCGGCGTAAGCCGCTTGAGTCGCTGGGTCTTCGATGGCCTCCTCGAAAGTGCGCTGCAGATCAGCCTTGAGCCCCCGCGAGACTTGCTTGATAACATCGGCCTCCATCGGGATTTCTTTAGCAAAAGCAGCTCGAAAACTCTCTTCGACTTTATCCAATGTCTGCTCCGACAGCTCTCTGACAAAGCGCCTCGGCTCCCAGGAAAGGATCCGACAGAAGGCAAAAGCCAGAAGTTGATGCGGGGGACTGGTCGTTTGGAAGATCAAACGCAATAGCTTCATATATTGTTGTTGCACAGACAACCAGTCTTCAGGATTGGACCCGGTTGTGAAAGTCCAGCCAACATTTCGAGTCCAGACTGGATAGATATCCTCCAACTCCGTGATCAGTGTCGATTCGGTCAGTAGGTTCGGATTGCTGCGATTCCAACGCAGAGCCGTGATTTGAGCCAGATATTTGAGGAAAGCAATGAAGTTCCCGCGGCTGGAGTCGAACTGATGTATTTTATCCAGCACCATGACCCAGGCTTCTTGCGCGATGTCTTCAGCGTCGTCCTTTCGTCTACAACGCCCGCGAAGATATCCGACCAGCTCTTTGTTATGTAGACTCACAAGCTTGCCGAATGCCTCCCTCGACTGCTGATCGCGAATTTCCCCAATCAGACGGCTTTCTTCCGGGTCCGTCGAGCTCAAGAAGAGGGGCGCGTCCGGCTCAGTCACAAAGTCCAGGTAGATCGCCTCGAGATGCTGCGAAGGACCGAAGACAAACTCCCGTGACGGATGGCTTGGCTCGGCCCCGAGAAACGTCGTCCAAATACTCTTCCAGTCGGTCGCTAGCGCGTATGCAGAAAGACGCTCGAACGCGTAATCGATGGCATCGTCGTGGGAGGTCTGGGGGTCCTGCTTGTAAGCCGCCAGCTGATCGAAAAGCGTCCTAAAGCCCCGCGTGTAGACTGGCAACGCAGACGCGGATGCGCGGACTAGCAGATCTTTCGCTTCGCCTTTCTTTTTCGCCGGCGCCATGGCCAGGGCCGACATCGCCGAGATGACTGAGGCATCCGGCAACCACTGAACACTTTGGGCCAGCGATTCAGTCAGATTGAAATGCGATGTCAGACGTTGATTCCTCAACAGCGAGTAAAAGCCTAGGAGTATTCCATTCGGGTCGCTGGTAAAATCTTGCGATTTCGCCCGCGTTGACCTCAACGCGATACTCTCACCGAGAAGAGCCGCTGACTCAATTGCCCCGAAGCTTTCGTAGTGCAGAAGGGCTTCTGCTTCCGGGTCTCGGGTCAACGTGCGCACGCTCACGCCGCCATTGGAATCGTTATCCCTCCGAGTCCCTATCACAAGGATCTCGATCTCCGTCGACGGCGGAATGGCGACAAAGCGGTGAGGAACAGTGTCTCCGCCGACTTGTAGGAGCCACACGCGATCAGTGGGGAGCGACAGTTCAGCGTGCATGCCGCTCTGGTCTCCTTTGGGTGGCTCCCCCCTCCAGTGCTCACATTGCCAGGCGCCATCCTTCCACCCCCAAAGCAGCAGCCAAATATTGCCGGCCGTTGCGCTGGGAAGGGGCATAACTGAAAATGGGGTGCGGATCTGACCCATTGGTGACCAGACCTGCAATTCATCTGAGGCTTCGAGCACAACCAATGCGACCGAATCCTTGGTGGGCAGATCGACCATCTGGCGGATGAGACGCCCCGAGGGCAGGCGGGCACTAACCAGGTATTTACCCGGGTTGATGAGAAGCTTTGTTGGCTGGTTGTTCCAAACAACGACGTGTTTCTCGCGCTCAAGGGCGCTATTCAAGACTTCGGCAATTGCCGGCAGATTCCGTATTGGTGCATCGACGCGAAGTGTAATCTCCAATTCGCTCATGGTCCGACCGGAACTTTCCCATCCACTGGCCCGGGGGGCATGACCCAAAGATCAAGCTCCCCCGCAGATAGATGTGAATTGACAAACCTCGCTCGAGCGACGTAAACGCCGGCAGTTGCCTTGAGCTCCCAAGGATGCGGCTCGGGCTTGGGGCGTCGGTACTTCGGCAGCTGCGGCGCACGGGCATCGCACATCTCGAGGTGCGCTTTTGCCGTCGCGCTCTCTGGCTGGCAGCACAAGGCGACCTTCACCTCGGGCGCCTCTTTCAATTCGTGGAAAACACTCCCGCTCATTGTCCCTTCCAAGCAACTGTGCTGAATGTCTCCTAGGGTTTGCGAGACGGCTTTCAGTTCGCTCGCAAGAGCTTCGGCCAAGCGGTGCGATGTGATAACCCAATTTCCGCCGATCTTTGCCGCACCTCTCCTCAATGACTCAAAAAGTGCACCGGTAAAAACTGTTCTCTGGCCCGTCATACCGTACGCTGACTTTCCGGGTGTGGTCGCCATGAAGATCGGCGCGTCCCGATAATGTTTGACTGCAAAGTGCGCCTCGATTAAGGGAGCTGCTGGATCCACGAGATTCCTTCCCAAGGACCACTTTGTTTCACGACAGGAATCGATGAAGTAGTACTGCGCTCCGGCTTTGCATCGTCCCATTCCCTGCCAGGTGCGATTCAGATCAATGGCATTTTGGAAAGGTGCGTACGGATGCGCTCCGAAGTCCTCAGCGAGCAGCGCAAGGCTCTCGCGCTGCAGGCCGTGCCCACAGAAATAAAAAACAGCGATATTCTTCTCCGAGGTATCACAACGATCCTTCCAGCGTGCGAAAGCAAGCCTGATCTCCTCCATAGTCGCACGGCATGGATGGCGAACCACGCCGTTGGACAAAACGAAAGGGTCGGGTGGAGACAGGAGAAGCTCTACGCTGCCAAGCGGTGCGCTGCTGTTGTGAAACTCATCAAGCATCCATTGAGCAAAATCCCTCGCTGAAATCGGCGCGGAGGTCAGCTGCTGAAAATCGACAAAGTCTTCGACCTGGCGCCCTTGGCCGCCTGGCAGGTGTAGATAATCTCCAACCCCAATAATGAGGGCGTGTGTCTTGGGTCCGTTTTGAGACGCGTGCCAAGTCGTCAACGGCTCGTCGACGGTAGAGTCGTACAGCGTTGGACTATTCGATGAACCGATCACGCAGCCTCTCCCGCGATGCGATCTGCAAGTCGCCGATGGAAAGATGGCCGGTTAAAATAGGCGGTATGTGCGGTTAGCAAGCTCTTGCCGGTTGAATACTCGCAGTCTTCCACTCCTTGAAAGATCTTGCCGGCCGGGAACGAAAGAACATCGTTGATCTCGAAGATATTGAGCCATTTTCGAACCCCAGCGGGCAGGCTAACCCTCGGCGCGTCGGCACTCGGAATTCCTTTGTCTGATACAGAAAAGAGCTTTAGCTCTTCAAAAAGCGCGATCTGCGTTCCCACAGTAACTAGGACGTCCACCCGGAGCGACGGTCGCATCCAAGTCAGAATGTCATAGACAATATTTCCGCCCATGCTATGAGCGATCACTACGAGCGGTTCCCTGGTTTCGGAACGCATACGGTCGCCCGTATCTACTGCGTCGAGGATCAGCTTCAATATCGGTGAATTTGCGCCCAGTGTATCCCGCTGGTGCAGGTACACAAATACGTCCCCCAGGAAAGTACCGAGGGTCCGATTCACGGCTGGCCGAATGATCGACAATGCAGAACGAGACAGAACCGATGGAATTGCGGATGACACTCTGTCTAGGGTCTCGTGAAGATCGTCCCACACCTGTCCGGCTGAGCCTAGTTTCTCCCGCGTTACCCCTTCGGCAAGCGGATCCGCACCTGGCTGACCCGACTCGATTGCGGTCTTTAGAAGCTGCAGAAAACGCTGATCCGAAGTCGCATTCAGCAACCAGTCGGGCGAAGGATTCGATTGCGCATAGGCCAGCGCCAATTCACCGAGGATTGCGAATTGATCGGAATCGTCCCTCCGACCGACGTCGGCGGAGCACTCCCAGAGAAAATCAATCGCCGCCTGCAGACCGATCTTCGACGCGATCGAAAGAAGGGGTTCGCGTCCGAGGTTCGAACGAAGTACCTCTTCCGATGCAAGCGACTCGGCCAGCGCCGTTCCAACTTGGCCGAGACTTTCATGCGCATCTGAGAGGAGAGAAGCATGATTCCAATAAAACCGAGCGGCCTCGTCGCCCCAATATGGATTGAACAATGATAGTGGTTGCTTTCCCTGAGTGATTCTCGCTCCAAGGAAGCGCCGGAACATTGCGTCTCGACGTGCCACCGTTGTTTCGTAGGCCGCTCCCTTTCGAACGTTAACTCCATGCACAAAAACGAGTGGCACAATTCCTCCAATTAGCTCAGCCGTTTAGCCCGCACAGATTTCTGAAACGCTCTGGTTGGAGCGCTCGGCTAGATCGGGAGAAACGCTGATTGTAAACGATCATAATAATCAGATTTTCGAATATAGACATCAGCCCATTCGCCACTGGAGTGAGACCTCGTCGGTCTTAGCCACTCGCCGGTAATTTCTTAGTAAATACGACGTCGAGGAATCCGCGCCCATCTCGTTGCTGCTCTGGTGCAATCGGCGAGTCCTGTTAATTATTTAGACAACATAAGTCTCTGAAAATTGGCTATTTCTGCTTTCGTAAGACTCAAACAACCACCCTGGCGAGTGATACCGCAGCCTTGAAATGTACAAACCAGGTCAAACGAGAAATACACCTGCCAGAACTGCGGGAAGAAACTCACGCCATGCTGACTTGCCGGACTAATCCGGCCGAGATCGTTGGCAACGCCAGGGGGCCGTCACCCTGGCGAAATGAGGGCCTACGACTTTTGAAGCATTTGCTTTTCCTTGAACCGCTCCACCGCGGTGCTCAAAGGAGGCGGCCAAACGAAATCAAATGGAAACCGTTGTTGCTGCCACATCGCCTTTTGTTGCCAGCCCCGAAGATTGGATAAGAATTGGCCAAAGAACTCAATGCGCTCTTTAGCGGGCATGTCCTTGAAGATCGCCGTTGTTACCGTCGGCTCAATGGCCAGATTCTTTGGAAAACCATCTTTCTGAAGTGTCTCCATGATGTATTTCGCCACAGGTATTGTCGGATCGAGCCTACTCGTCCAGAAGTCGGGTAAATATGCCGTGCCTTTTTCTGGCGACTCTTGCCGAAACTTTTCCGAGACGGGATGGGTATAAGCAACGAGGATGAGAGAATTCAGCTCGAGGAGGAACTCGAGCTGCGCCCCGGCGCTCAGGAACTCATCCTTCGAGACGAACACATCCGCCCAGGTTTGGCCGACCCTTTCCCGCCAGAATTCTTCATTGCGGCCATTTTTCATCTCGGGTAATCCCAACTGCCCAGCGAATGGCCAGAAAAGGATCGGCTCCAATGATTCGCGCCGTCTTTGTGGCGCTAGAGGGCGTACATAGTGAGGCAAGATTTCCCCCAGATAGTCACCACGCTGTCTCAAAACCGCATAGGTCGCGAGCACGCGCGCGGCGAGGTAGATCTCGTAAGCCGGCCGGGAAAACGGTAATGACAATTGACCGAAATTGTTCCTTGTCTGTAGCCGACTAACCTCACAGGAAACGGCGAACGACTCGATCAGAACATCGACAATCGAGCCCAACCAGTTGGGCTTGGAGTGCCCGGCTTGAATTGTGCCAGTGGAATTGAGAGAAACTGGACAAGGAGAGCGTATGGGACGAGGGAAGAAGTACCAGCCTGAGCAGGTTGTGAATTTGCTCCGTCAGATCGAAGTAGCCATAGCAAATGGGAAGTCGACGCCGCTGGCTTGCAAGGATGCCGGAATCACAGAACAGAGCTACTACCGTTGGCGCAAGGAATATGGTGGCCTGCAGGTGGATCAGGCTCGACGGCTGAAAGAGCTTGAGCAGGAGAACAGCAAGCTGAAGCGTCTGGTGAGCGAACTGAGCCTAGAGAAGCTGGTGTTGAAGGACATCGCCTCGGGAAACTTCTAAGCCCTGAACGACGGCGTCGGGCGGTGTTCCATGCACAGCAGAAGCATGGCATGACAGAGCGTTGGGCGTGCCGATTGGTGAACCAGCCACGCGGCACGCAACGCTACCGGCCGACGCAGCGAGAAGACGAAGATCGATTGACCCAGGCCATCATCGAGTCAGCCAAGCAATACGGGCGCTACGGGTATCGCCGCATCACCGCGCTGCTGCAACATGCCGGCTGGCGAGTAGGCAAGGATCGGGTCGAGAGAATCTGGCGTCGTGAAGGGCTGAAGATACCCCAGAAGCAGAAGCCGCGTGGACGGCTGTGGCTCAATGATGGATCGTGTGTGCGCCTGCGGCCAGAGCATGCCAATCACGTGTGGTCGTACGACTTCATCAGCACGCGGACGCATGATGGCAGGAGCGTGCGCCTGCTGAACCTAATCGATGAATACACCAGGGAGTGTCTGCTGATCCGCGCCGAGCGGCGCTGGTCCAGCGCAAAGGTCATCGAAGCCCTGGCTGACGTGATGGTGCGGAAAGGAATCCCGGAGCACATTCGATCGGACAACGTACTAACACGGGAAAGGAAAGCTGGAGGGAAGAAACGATTCCTTAGCATCCCATACGGGATGGCAACGACTGTAACTCCAAGTGGCTTCCACATGCAAGGGCGGAGCGAT
>Ga0335069_10004090_pt1 | contig 21798 bp, 15 predicted proteins | sample Lox_Sample_11_FD_206714 | JGI IMG/M metagenome (GOLD analysis project Ga0335069, IMG submission 206714) | Soil microbial communities from Loxahatchee National Wildlife Refuge, Florida, United States - Lox_Sample_1.1 | ecosystem: Environmental > Terrestrial > Soil > Wetlands | place: USA...
GTCGCCTGGCGCGGCTTTGCCTCCTCCCGGAAGATCGCCTGGAAGACGGGGACCAGCTACGGGTTCCGCGACGCCTGGGCCGTGGGCGTCACCCCCCGCTACGCCGTCGGCGTGTGGGCGGGCAACGCCGACGGCGAGGGCCGGCCGGGCCTGACCGGCTACTCGGCGGCGGCGCCGATCCTGTTCGAGATCTTCGACCTGCTCCCCGGCCGCGAGTGGTTCCCGGACCCCGGCCGAGGCGAGCTGGTCGACATCGACGTCTGCGCGCAGAGCGGGATGCGGCTGGGACCGCACTGCGCGCGCTCGCGGCCGCAGCTGGTCACCCGCGCCGGGCTGGGCTCGCCGCCCTGCTCGTTCTGCCGGCTGGTGCACTCCGACGCGGACGGCCGCTGGCAGGTGAACGCCGACTGCGAGCCGGTGAGCGCGATCCGCACCCGGCCCTGGTTCGTGCTGCCGCCGGTGATGGAGGTCTACTACCGCCGCCAGCACGCCGACTACGAGCCGCCCCCGCCGCTGCGCCCGGACTGCCGGGCGGCGCTCGAGGCCGGCGGCAGCGGCTCGCTCTCGATCGTCTACCCGAAACCGAACGCCGCCGTCTACGTCCCGGTCGAGATGGACGGCCGGCTCGGCCGGGTGGTCTTCGAGGCGGCGCACCGCGACGCCTCGGCGCGGGTCTTCTGGCACGTGGACGACCAGTACGTGGGCGAGACCCGCGACATCCACCAGCTGGAGATCGCCCCGCCGCCGGGCCGCCACGTCCTCACCCTGGTCGACGAGACGGGCGAGTCCGTGCGGCGCGCGTTCACCGTGCTGGGCCGGTCCACGAGCGGTCCCGGTCGCCCGGTCGCGCCGACCGAGGAGGGCCCGGGGGCCGAGGACCGATAGCCGTCGCGGGCTAGCGGCTGGGTGTCAGGCGCACCAGGGCGACCCCGTGCCGCGGCACGGCCGCCTCGAAGCGGCGGTGGTAGACGCCGACGTCGCTCTGCCGCCACAGGTCGCGCACCTGCTGCGGACCGGTGACGCCCAGCTCCTCCCAGGAGACGGTGATCGTCTGCGGGCCGTCGGAGAGCGCAAACAGCCCCACCGCCAGCGAGCCGTCCTCGAGCGGCTTGGCCATCACCAGCTCGGGCCCGTCCGGCCCGCGCACCACCTTGGCCTGCTTGCCCAGGGGATCCTGGTCGACGTCGATGACCTCGGCGTTGCACAAGACGTTGAGCGTGAAGGGGTCGAGGTGGGTGATGTCCCCCGAGTAGAAGAGCGGCGCCGCCATCAGGCTCCACAGCGACATGTAGCTGTACTGCTCGCTGGGCGTGAGGCTCGTGGGCTTGGGCGGGGCGTTCGTGTCGCTCGCGTCTCCGACCTGGCCGATCAGGATGTAGTCCGGGTCGTTCCAGCCGCCGGGGCCGGCGCTCGCGGCGTGGCGGGCGTTCGCGAACGCGACCTGGTAGAAGCCCGGCAGGTTGCGGGCCGCCTTCTCCAGGCCCAGGTCCCCCGTCGTCCTCCAGGAATGACCGCCGACGGCCTTGCCCCAGTCCCACACGTCGCCCATGCCGTACTGGCAGAGGTTGAAGACGACGTCGCGCGGCTTCTGCGCCAGGCTGCCGCCCATCTGGCGGTACGGCGCCTGGAAACGCTGCAGGCCCTCGCCGGTCGCGACCTTCTCGTACGAGCACCAGTCGTACTTGAGGAAGTCGAACCCCCACTCCACGAAGCGCGAGGCATCGGCCTCCTCGTGCTGGTAGCTGCCGGCGAAACCGGCGCAGGTGAGCGGGCCGGGCGAGGTGTAGAGCCCGGCCTTGAGCCCCTTCGCGTGGATGTAGTCGGTGAGCGCCTTCATGTCGGGAAAGCGGCGGTTGGGCTGGATGGCCCCGCTCGCGTCGCGCGGCTCCCCGCCGAGCGCCGGGTCGCTGGCTCCAGGCTTCACCATCCAGCCGTCGTCGACGTTGACGTACTGGTAGCCGAAGTCCGCCATCCCCGACTCCACCAGGATGTCGGCCGCCTTGCGCAGCAGATCGTCGGTGACCCGGTCGTAGAACGAGTACCAGTCGTTCCAGCCCATGGGCGGGGTGAGCGCCAGCGTGTCGCCGACCACCAGCCGCAGCTTGCGCTCGGACTTGCCGAGCTTGCTCTTGGCCGTGAGGTGGAGCTGGTGGACGCCGGGGCTCGGCGGCGTGGTGCCGCTGAGGATCCCGGTCGCCGGGTCGAAGCGGATCGACGGCGGCAGGCCGCCGACGGAGAACGCGATCGGGCGCTCGCCGGTGCAGGGGATCCGGTACAGGAACGGCCGGCCGGGCCGCGCGCCATAGACGCGCGGCCCGTCGAGGTGCGGAGCGGCCGAGGGCTTCGGCGTCAGGATGCCGGGCTCGCCGGCAGGAGCGGCCGCCGAGGCGGCGGCGAGGGCGAAGGAGGCGATCGACAGGAGCGTGGTTCGGGTCACGGCGGGACTCTGACGGCCGCCGGGCGATGGTGTCAAGCGCCGGCCCGCCGGGCGTGGTCGCGCCTACTCGTACCGCAGCGCCTCGATCGGGTCCAGCAGCGACGCCTTGCGTGCCGGGTAGAGGCCGAAGACCACGCCGACCGCCGCGGAGAACACGACCGCGATCACGGCGATCTGCGGGCTGAACTGCATCGGCCAGCCGAACTGCGAGGCCAGGCGCTGCGCGGCCCCTACGCCGAGCAGGAGGCCGAGCACGCCACCGGCGACCGACAGGGTCAGCGCCTCGACCAGGAACTGGGCGAGGATGGCCTGCGGCTTGCCGCCCACCGCCATGCGCACGCCGATCTCACGGGTGCGCTCGGTGACCGAGACCAGCATGATGTTCATGATTCCGATCCCGCCGACCAGCAGCGAGACCGCTGCGATGCTCGCCAGCAGGGTGGTCAGGGTCTTGGTGCCCTCCTCCATGGCCCCGGCCAGCTCCGTCAGGTTGCGGATCGAGAAGTCGTCGTCCCTGGCGGACTGGATGTGGTGGCGGTCGCGGAGAAGGGCCGAGATCTGCTGCTCCGCCCGGCTGGTCTGGTCGGGCGAGGTGGCGCCGACGAAGATGACGCCGGAGACGTAGTTCTGCAGGCCGCCCTGGATCTTGGTCTGGAAGGTCTTGAGCGGGATGAACACGGCGTCGTCGTAGTCCTGGCCGACCGGCGACTGGCCCTTCTTCTGCAGCACCCCGTTCACCTGGAAGGGGATGTTCTTGATGCGCACCAGCTGGCCGACCGGGTCGGCGTTCTCGCCGAAGAGCTTGTCGACCACCGTCTGGCCCAGGAAGCAGACCTTGGCGTCGCTCTCGGCGTCGGAGCCGGTCATGGCCTGGCCGCGGGCGGTCGGCCAGTTGCGGATGGCGAAGTAGTCGGGGCTGGTCCCGTAGATGCTGGTGGTCCAGTTCTGGTCCTCGAACATCACCTGGGCGCTCGCGCGCAGCTGCGCCGCCGCGTACTTGACGGTGGGGACCTCGTTGCGGATCGCCCGCAGGTCCTCCCAGGTGAGGGTGGGCATGCTGCCGAAGCCGCCCCGCGACCCGCCGGCCGTGGTGGAGCCCGGCAGGATGATGAGGAGGTTCGAGCCCATCGAGGCGAACGAGTCCTGCACCCGCGCCTTGGCGCCCTCCCCGATCGCCACCATCGCGATCACCGCCGAGACGCCGATGATGATGCCGAGCATGGTGAGGAACGAGCGCAGCTTGTTGCGGAGCAGCGCGCGGGTCGCCACCCGGAGCGTCTGCAGCGGGCTCATGCCGCACCTCCCAGCTCGACGGCGCCGCCGGGCACCGCCAGCTTGCGCTCCTGCCTGCGGTCGGAGACCAGCAGGCCGTCCTTCATCTGCAGCACCCGCGAGGCGTAGGCCGCGATGTCCGGCTCGTGGGTGACCACCACGATGGTGATGCCGGTCTCCCGCAGCTGCTGGAAGATGGCCATCACGTCGACGCTGGTGCCGGAGTCGAGGTTGCCGGTCGGCTCGTCGGCCAGGATCAGCTTGGGCCGGTTCACCAGCGCCCGCGCGATCGCCACCCGCTGCTGCTGGCCGCCGGACATCTGGTTGGGGTGGTGCTCCGCCCGGTCGGCGAGGCCCACCCGGGCCAGCGCCTCGCGGGCCCGGGGGTGGCGCTCGCGGGTGGGGACGCCGGCGTAGAGCAGCGGCAGCTCGACGTTCTCGAGGGCGCTCGTCCGCGAGAGGAGGTTGAAGTTCTGGAAGACGAAGCCGAGCGTGGTGTTGCGGATCTCCGCCAGCGCGGCCCGGTCGAGGCCCGAGACGTCATTGCCGGCGAGGAGATAGCGGCCGCCGGTCGGCCGGTCCAGGCAGCCGATGATGTTCATGAGCGTCGATTTGCCCGAGCCCGAGGCGCCCATGATGGCCACGAACTCCCCCGGCTCGACCTCGAGGGACACGCCACGCAGGGCATGGACCTCGACGTCGCCCATTCGGTAGACCTTGGTGACGGCCTGCAACGAGAGAAGCGCGGGAGCCATGGCGGACCTCAACACCTCAGAAGAGCCGACGCGCGACGTTGGGTTGCGGCGGCGCCGCCGAGGCGCCCTGACCGCCGGAGACGTCGGTGATCACCTGCGCGCCCTCGGCCAGCTTGCCGCCGGCGACCTCGGTGAGCGAGCCGTCCGAAACGCCGGTCTGGACGGCCACCGGGTGCGGCTTGCCGTTGTCCAGCACCCAGATCCGGCGACGGCTGCCGTTGCCGTCGTCGCGCTGCCAGCCGCCGGACCCACCCTGGACGGCGCCCGCCTGCGTCGCGCTCGCGCCCGACGGGCCGCGGTGCGTCCCGTTGCCGGCGACGCCTGCCGCCGCCAGCACCTCGGGCGTGGGGTGGAAGCGCAGGGCCGCGTTCGGCACGCGCAGCACGTCGTCCCGCTGGGCCGCCACGAAGGTCACGTTCGCGGTCATCCCCGGCTTGAGCTTCAGGTCGGGGTTGTCGATGTCGACCACCGCGTCGTAGGTCACCACGTTCTGCACCGTCTGCGGCGCGTTGCGGATCTGGCGGACCTTGCCGGTGAAGGTCTGGCCCGGGTAGGCGTCCACGGTGAAGGTGGCGGGCATGGCGTCGTGGAGGCCGCCGATGTCGGCCTCGGCCACGGAGGTGTCCACCTGCATCTTGCGCAGGTCCTGGGCGATCACGAAGAGGGTCGGAGCCTGCAGGGAGGCCGCCACCGTCTGGCCGACGTCCACGTTGCGCGAGATCACCGTCCCGTCCGTCGGCGAGTAGATGTCGGTGTAGGCGAGGTTGATCCTCGCCTGATGGAGAGCCGCTTCCGCCTGCGCCAGGGCGCCCTTCGAAGCCTCGACCTGGGCGCGGGCGGCGTCGGCGTTGGCCATCGAGGTGTCGAGGTCGGCCTGGTCCACCAGCTTCTCGGCCCAGAGCTGCTGGTTCCTCTGGTGCTGCCGCTCGGCGTCCGCGGCCTGGGCCTCGGCCTTCAGCAGGTTGCCCTTCGCCGCGACCTCGTTGGCCTTCGCCTGCGCGTAGGCCGCCTCGAACAGCGATGGGTCGATCTTGGCGATCAGCTGCCCCTTCTTCACCGGCGAGTTGTAGTCGACAGAGATGGCCTTGAGGGTGCCCGACACCTGGCTGCCCACCTGCACGGTGACGATCGCCGAGAGCGTCCCGGTGGCGGTCACCTTCGAGGTGATCCGTCCACGGTCCACCTTGACGGTCTCGTAGCGCAGGGCGTTCTTCGTGCCCGCCTCCCGGTAGCGGTAGCCGGCCGTCAGACCGCCGACCGCGACCAGCCCGGCGGCGATCCAGAGACTGCCCTTCTTCGGCTTCATGACGCGACTCTCCCTTCCTCGCTGCCCGCTTCCATGCCTTCCAGGCGGGCGATCACCTTCTGCAGACCGGAGGCCACGGCATCGCGCTCGGCGGGCGTCAAGGCCTCCTCGACGGCGACGCGGATCCTCTCGGAGACCGGCAGCAGACGCCGGGTCAGCCTCCGGCCCTCGGGCGTCATCAGCAGGCGCGCCCGGCGACGGTCCCCCGGGTCGACCTCGCTGCGGACGAGGCCGCGACGCACCAGCGCGAATACCACACGGGACGCGGTGGGCTCGTCCAGCCTGGCCTGCTCCGCCAGCTCGCCCAGGGACCCGCCTTCGTGCTCCAGGATCCGGACCAACATCCAGAACTGCGGGGGCGAGAGATCCACGTCGCTCAGCCTCGCGGCGACCGTGTGGCGGATCCGGCGGTGGGCCAGGGCGATCAGGAAGCCGAGGGATCGTTGCCGCTGCATTAGTTGCCTCTACAACTAATGTCGTGCTAACGGTCCTCCGCGTCAAGGCCGCTCACGGGGTTTTGCAGAAGCGTTACAGCAGCTTGGCAGACGGTTCGGACGCCCGTCACCTCGGTCGTCGCGCTGCGCACGTGCCGGCCCACACCTGGTTTGGACCGGAGTGGGCCGGCGGCGGTTGGATGCGGGTCCCCGGGGCCGGTTCCCGGGGCCGGTCCCCAAGGCGGCCCGTTCGTTGTATGGTGGGCGGCGATGAGCACCCTCAGCTCCCTCCACCGCCTCGCCCTCCTCGCATTCCTGGGAACGCTGGCCTTCAGCATCCGGTCCGAGGCCGCGAGCAACACGTTGATGCGCTACCCGACGATGCACGGCGACACCGTCGTGTTCGTCGCCCACGACAACCTCTGGTCCGTGCCACGCAGCGGCGGGACGGCCGCCCGCCTGACGGCGGACGAGGGCCGGGACCTGATGCCCCGCTTCTCGCCCGACGGCAAGTGGATCGCCTTCACCGGCGAGTACCAGGGCAACCGCGACGTGTACGTGATCCCGGCGAGAGGCGGCGAGGCGCAGCGGCTGACCTTCACCTCCGACGTCGAGGACGAGGCCCCGCTGCGCTGGGGGCCGAACAACATGGTCGTCACCTGGACGCCGGACTCGAAGAGCGTCGTCTTCCTCTCACGCCGCGAGGCGTGGAACTCCTGGTTCGGGCGGCTCTTCAGCGTCCCGCTCTCCGGTGGGCTGCCGGTGGCGCTGCCCCTCGACCGCGGCGGCTTCATCAGCTACAGCCCGGACGGCGGGAAGATCGCCTACAACCGCATCTTCCGGAACTTCCGCACCTGGAAGCGCTACCAGGGCGGCCTGGCCCAGGACATCGACGTCTACGACTTCGCCACCCGGCAGCTGACGCACCTCACCGACTGGCCGGGCACCGAGACCTCCCCCATGTGGTACGGGCGCACCATCTACTTCCTCTCCGACCACGACGAGAGGCGCCGCGCGAACATCTGGGCCTGCGACACGGAGTCGCACCAGTTCCGGGAGGTCACCCAGTTCACCGACTACGACGTCGACTTCCCCAGCCTGGGGCAGGGCGGCGACACGAAGGCCGGGATCGTGTTCCAGCAGGGAGGCCACCTCTTCGTCCTCGACCTCCCGTCCGAGACGCTCCACCGGCTCGAGGTCAGCGTGCCCGACGACGGGACCCGCACGGGGCCGCGCTGGGTGGACGCCAGCCAGCTGATCCGTGACGCGGACGCGGCGCAGCAGACGGACTTCGACCTCGCACCGAACGGCAAGCGCGCGGTCTTCTCCGCCCGCGGCGACCTCTTCACCGTCCCCGCCGAGCACGGCAACACCCGCAACCTGACCGAGAGCTCGAACGCGGACGAGGACCACCCGGCCTGGTCGCCCGACGGCAAGACGATCGCCTACACCACCGACGCCTCGGGCGAGCAGCAGCTGGCGGTGCGGCCAGCCGAGGGCGGCGCCGAGAAGGTCCTGACCCGCTTCGACAGGGGGTTCGTCTACTCGCCGGTGTGGGCGCCGGGCGGCGACCGGCTGGCCTTTTCCGACCACGAGCACCGCCTCTGGCTGGTGCCGGCCACGGGTGGCGAGCCGGTGCAGGTGGCGCAGGACCCCTACAGCGAGGTCCACGACTACTCCTGGTCGCCCGACGGGCGCTGGGTCGCCTACAGCCTCACCGGCGCCAACCAGCAGCGCGGCATCTGGCTCTACGAGGTGGCGACCCGGAAGGCCACCCGCGTCAGCGAGGCGTTCGCCAACGACTTCGACCCGGTGTTCGATCCCCGGGGCCGCTACCTCTACTTCGTCTCCACCCGTCACGAGAACCCGACCCTCAGCGAGTCGGAGTTCGACGTGGCGGCGCTCAAGTCGACCGGCATCTACGTGACCACGTTGACGCACGACACTCCCTCGCCCTTCGCGCCCCGCTCGGACGAGGGCGCCATCGCCACCGGCAAGGCGCAGGCCGGGGCCAGGCCGGAGAGGGAGGACACCGGGGAGGCGGAGCGCGACAAGGCCGCGAAGAAGGAGCAGGAGGAGTGGAAGCCGGGGGCCTCGCAGCCGATCAAGGTGGAGCTCGAGGGGCTGATGGCACGGGCCGTGCCGTTGCCCATCCCCGCCGCCGACATCTCCGGGCTGCAGGTACGCGACGACCGGGTGTTCTACAGCACGAGCCCCAGCCAGACCATCGAGGGGCCGCTCCCGGGCGAGAAGCCGGCGCTGCACGTCTACGACATGAAGGAGCGCAAGGACGCGCTGGTGGTCGAGGGACCCAGCGCCTTCGTGGTCTCCGCGGACGGCAAGAAGGTGCTCTACAAGAAGGAGAAGAGCTACCTCATCGCCGACGCCAGGGCGGCGGACGACCCCGAGGCCAAGGACGAGAAGGGCGCGAAGACCCTCGACCTCTCGCACCTGCGGGTGCGGGTCCTGCCCACGCAGGAATGGGCCGAGATCTTCGCCAACGCCTGGCGGCTGGAGCGCGACTTCTTCTTCAACCCGAAGATGAACGACGTCGACTGGCCGGCGGTGCGCGGCGCCTACGCGAAGCTGCTGCCGCTCGCCGGCTCGCGCGGGGACGTTAACTACCTGATCGGCGAGATGCTCGGCGAGCTCTCCAACTCCCACACCTACGTCGGCGGCGGCGACGCCCTGCCCGACGACAAGAAGGTGCCGACCGCCTTCCTGGGCGCGGACCTCGCCCTGGACCCGGCCTCCGGCCGCTATCGCCTGGCCACCGTCTACCCGGGCGACAACACGCGCAGCGCCTACCGCGCCCCGCTCACCGCGCCGGGGCTGGGCGTGAAGTCGGGACAGTACCTGCTCGCGATCGACGGGGTCGAGCTGCAGGCGCCGACCGATCCCGGGAGCCTGCTGGTGGGCAAGCAGGATCGCACCGTGAAGCTCACTCTCGCCGACAGCCCCGGCGGTGCCCGGCGCGACGTGGTGGTGCAGCCCGTCAAGAACGAGCTGTCGCTGCGCGAGCAGGCCTGGATCGACCACAACCGCCAGCAGGTCGAGGCCGCCTCGGGCGGCCGCATCGGCTACATCTACCTCTCCGACATGAGCGGCCTGGGGATGGAGCAGTTCATCCGGCAGTTCTATCCCCAGCTCGACAAGCAGGCGCTGATCGTGGACGACCGCTGGAACGGCGGCGGCTTCATCGACCAGGTCGTGCTGGAGAGGCTGCGGCGGATCCTGGTGGGCATGACCACCAACCGCGAGCGAATGCCCTTCACGGTGCCCTCCCAGCTCATCCGCGGACCGAAGGTCTGCCTGATCAACCACTACTCCGCCTCCGACGGGGACATCTTCCCCTTCTATTTCCGCAAGGACGGCCTGGGCCCGCTGATCGGGACCCGCACCTGGGGCGGCGTGCGCGGCATCCGCGGCGAGTGGCTGCTGCTGGACGGCGGCTACGTCACCGTCCCCGAGGACAGCCTCTACGGCCTCGACTCACAGTGGGTGATGGAGAACCATGGGGTAGATCCCGACCTGCTGGTCGACGACTCCCCCGCGGACTGGGCGGCCGGCCACGACGTGCAACTGGAGGCGGCGATCAAGTACCTGCTCGAGCAGCTCGAGAAGCAGCCCCAGGCCCTGCCGCCGCCACCCCCGCTCTCACCGGCGTATCCTCCGGCGGGACGCTGAGGCAACCTGCCGCTGCGGCGCAGATGAACGCGGCGTCCTTGCGCCGCTCTACCGGCGGTGGCAGGCTCTGGAGCGCATGGAGATCGTCCCGGTCAACCCCGCGGAAACGCTCTTCGTGTCGGGTGACATCGAGGAGTGGGAGTCGATCCGGCGGCTGCGCATCAACGTCATCGTCGACATGGACGGGGACGTCGACCGCGGGCTGCCGCAGGGGCCGGACTCGATCTTCTACGTGTACCACCCGATCCGCGACGAGGAGGGCCTGCCCAACCTCGCCCAGCTCGAGGCGCTGGGACGCCTGGTGGCCGACCTGGTCTCCGCCGGCCACCGCGTGCTCGTCCACTGCCGGCTGGGCCTGAACCGCTCCGCGCTCGTCATCGCCACCGCCCTCACCTACATGGGTCTCTCCGGGCGCGAGGCCCTCGCCGACCTGCGCCGGCGGCGACCTGGCAGCCTGTTCAACGAGGTCTTCGCCGCCCACGTGGCGGCGCTCCCACCGCGCCGGCTCAGCATCGAGACGCTCTGAGGGTCACCCGGAGGGCTGGCGCCGTGCGGTCGCCGCGAGGGCGATGCCGCCCAGGACGAGGAGGCTCGCCAGCAGCAGCCGCGGAGAGACGCTCTCGCCCAGCCACAGCACCGCCGCTGCGGCCGCCAGCGGCGGGACCGAGAGCTGGACGAGCGCGGCGCGCATGGAGGTCAGGCCGGGGAGCGCGGCGTACCACACCGCGTAGCCGAGGCCGGAGCTGATCGTGCCGGAGACGAGCGCGAGCCACAGGCCGGTTGCGCTGACGTGCACGGCCCGGAGCGGCGCCGCGGCTGCCGCGAGGACCAGGGCGGGCGCCGCGGCCCGGGCGAAGCTCGCCGCGTTGGTGGCGATGGCGTCGGCCTGGCGGTGGCCGCTCAGCGAATAGAAGCCCCAGGCTGCCCCGGCCACCAGCATCAGGACGGCGCCGCCGGGATCGGGGCGGGCGATTCCGGGCCGGGCGAGCACGATCAGGCCGGCCAGCGCCAGGAGCAGACCCGCCCACTCCACGGCTCCCGGCCGCTCGCCGCGCCACAGGGCGGCACTGTTCATGGTGAGCTGCACGGCCGCGAAGAGCAGCAGCGCCCCGGTGCCGGCCCCGATCCGCGAGTACGCGAGCGAGAACCCGGCCGCATAGGCGAAGAGCGCCGCCGCCGAGCCCCAGGCGGAGCGCCCCGCGGACGGTCGCCGAGGTCGAGTCCGCGCGAGCAGCCCGAGGGCGACGGCCCCGCCGAGGAGGCGCAGGGCGGTGAAGCTGGCCGGGTCGGCGTGACCGCCGCCCAGGGCTGCGCGGCAGAGCAGCGAGTTGGCCGCGAAGGCGATCATCGCGGCAACGGTCAGGCCGGCGGTGGTCCAGGGTGCGGGCGCGGCTGGCGAGGCTCCGCTCGGCACGGAGCGAGTCTACGCGGGCCTGATGTTCTGGTTCACCCGGAACAGGTTGCCCGGGTCGTAGGCACGCTTCGCCTGGGCCAGCCGGGCGTAGCCGTCGCGATACGCCGCCTTCACGTTGTCCTCGCCCTCGTCCATCATCATGTTGACGTAGCCGCCGCCGGCCGAGAGCGGATGCAGGGCCAGCCAGTAGTCCTTCGCCCACTGCATGAGCCGCGGGTTGTTGGCCGGGTCGGGGTCGACGCCGACGATCACCTCCGCGAACTTCGCGTCGCGGAAGTTGAAGGCGGTGTCCCCCCTGCCCACCCGGCCCGCGGCGCCGTTGATCGGGTAGAGGTGCATGGTCGAGTGGGGGCTGGGCAGCCGCTCGCCGTACTTCACGTGGAGCGCGATCGCCTTCTGGGAGAGCTCCTGGAAGAAGTCGGCCTTCCAGTACCACTGCAGCCCCGGGGGATAGAGGCCGTCGAACAGGCTCTGCAGTGCGGGGAAAGGGATGGGGCCGGCGAAGTCCATGAGCGGCGGCGAGAACTGCCGGATGGGTCTGAAGGCCTCCGCGGCCTTACCGAGGTCGCCTGTGTAGCACCAGGTGACCATGCAGACCTTCTTCAGGTGGTGCTCGGCCGGGAACATGGGAACGGGCGGCACGGTGGCGAAGCCGAACCAGCCGTTGATCTCGTCCGGTGCCTGGAGGATGAATTCCCTCCAGAAGGAGAGCACCTCCGGGGCCTTCTCCATCGGCCACATGATCGGACCGCCGTAGACGGTGGAGACCTCCCGCCCGCGGAACAGGAAGGAAGTCACCACGCCGAAGTTGCCCCCGCCGCCACGCAGGGCCCAGAAGAGGTCGCCGTTCTCCTCCGCGCTGGCGGTGACCAGCCTCCCGTCCGCGAGCACGACGTCGGCGGCGAGGAGGTTGTCGACGGTCAGGCCGTACTGGCGGCTGAGATAGCCGATGCCGCCGCCAAGGGTGAGGCCGCCCACCCCGGTGGTGGAGATGAACCCACAAGGCACGGCCAGACCGAACGGGTGGGTGGCATGGTCGACGTCGCCCCAGAGGCACCCGCCCTCCACCCTCACCGTGCGCTGCTTCGGGTCGACCCGGATGCCCCGCAGCCGCGACAGGTCGATCACCAGCCCTCCATCGCAGACGCCGAGACCCGGACCGTTGTGGCCGCCACCGCGCACCGCCAGCAGCAGTCCCCTGTCCCGGGCGAAGTTCACGCCGGCGATCACGTCCGCCACGTCCGCGCACCTCGCGATCAGCGCCGGGCGGCGGTCGATCATGCCGTTGTAGACCTTCCGGGCGGCGTCGTAGGCGGGGTCGGCGGGGGTGATCAGCTCGCCGCGGAACCCTGCCCGCAGCTCCTGGATCTCCGTGTCCTTCATGGCTCCTCCTCCTGGCCCTCGAGAGCTCCGAGCTCGAGGGGACGCTTGCAAGCTAGGCCCCGGGCGTTAGGCCGGCGTTAGCCGGCCGCTCGATCTCCACGCGGGTGCCGACTCCCCCAGCAGCGACTCCCTCGAGACCCCGAACGCCCCTTCGCCGACGCCCCGAAGCCGGGCCGTGCGCGTTAGCGGCGCGTTATCCGCTCACGCGCCATCCGCTGAGCTGAGGCGGGCAAGCAGGCCGAACGCGGCTTTCACGTCGGGGGTGTCGAGGCCTTCCGAGAAGGCGGCGCACACGGGCGCCAACAGGTCGCGAGCTTCCTTGGCGTGACCCGATCGTGCCCGCAGTGCGGCCAGGGATCGGGCGGCCCGCAGCTCCAGCGACCTCGCCTGCTGCTCTCGGGCGATCTCGAGCGCCCGGACGAGGTCCGGCTCCGCGTCGGCCGGACGCGCACCGTCGGCCAGCAGCAGCTCGGCCCGCAGTCGGTGCAGCTCAGAGTCCCACCAGCGCTCGCCGGTCTCGCGGCTGTGCGCCTGCGCCGCCTCGACCACCTCGAGCCCTGCCCGGGCGGAGCCGGCGCGCAGCTCCAGGTCGGCGAGCAGGGCGAGGTAGTAGGGCAGCCGCAGACGGGCTCCCGTCTGCCGGAAGCCGTCGATCGCGCCGCGCAGGCGGCCGAGGCCGTCCGCTTCCGGGTGGGCGAGCGCACCCGCGTACGCCACCAGGATGCCCGCCCAGGCCCGGTAGTAGGTGGCCTTGAAGCGCGTGGCCAGCTCGAGCGCCTGTTCCGCCTGCACGGCGAACGTCTCCGTGTCGGCGCGCAGCTGCTGCAGCAGCGCCAGGTAGGTGGCGGCGATCGCCTGGCTGAACGGCTGTCCGAGCCGCCGCGCCAGCTGCAGGGCGTGGGAGGCACGGGCGAAGGCGGTGTCGGGACGGCCAAGGCACCAAAGCGCGTGCGACTGCCAGGACCGGGTGTGAATCTCGTAGTTGACGCCCTGCGACTGGAGAAAACGCTGGAGCTGGCTGGGGTCGACGTCGCCGAGCAGCCGGTCGATGTGGTCGCAGGCCTCCTGGAACCGGCCCATCTGGACTCGGACCCCCGCCATCATCGCGAAAGACGGCTGCAGCGCCGCGTGTGCGCCGCCACCGGGGAAGCCGTGCTCCAGCTCCTCGGCAAGACGCGCCGACTCCTCCAGCCGGCCCGCGACGACACAGGACGACTGCATCCCGTACAGGGCCTCGACCCGCTGGGCGCTCGTCCCCACCCGATCGCACAGAGCGAGCGCACGCTCGAGCAGCGCACCGAGCTCAGCAGCCGCCCACCCCATCGTCACCCGGCAGCTCGGGGCGAGCAGGAGATGGAGCTCCAGCTCCTGGCCGTCGCGGCCCACGCCCGGCGGCAGCGTGCCGACCAGCGCCAGCGCCCGCTGCCCGAGGGCCACCGCCTCCTCGTGCGCGTACACGGCCTGAGCCACCACCGCCGCCCTGGCATAGTGCGGGATGGCCGCCGCCGGCAGGCCGCCGTTGTCGTAGTGCGCGGCGATGGCGGCGCTGACCGGATCGAGGTCCTCCGCGTGCAGCTCGACGAGGGCCTCCGCCACCTGACGGTGCAGCCGGCGCCGCTGGGGGGTGCTGGTGTCGCCGTACGCCACCTCGCGCAGCCGGTCGTGGGTGAAGTCGTAGACGTCCGGGCCCTGCTCGCGAACGATGCGCCTGCGCCACAGCTCGTCGAGAGCGGTTACCGCCGCGTCCTCACCGCCCACCAGCCGCGCCAGGACGGCCAGCGAGAACGCGCGTCCGATCACGGCCGCCGCCGCGGCGACCTGTCTCGTCGGCTCGGAGAGCTGGGCCAGTCGACCCGCGAGGACCGCCTGCGTCCGAGAAGAGAGGCCGGTGCTGCCCGCCGGCGCCGCCAGGTCCCGGCGCGAGTGGCCGGCGCCCTCCGCCCGCACCGTCTCGACCACGAACAGCGGGTTGCCTTCGGTCTCCCGATACAGCCGGGTGGCCGCGGCGACGTCGATGGCGGTCTGCGCGACCTCGCCGGCCAGGGCCGCGGTTTCCGCGGCGTCGAGCGGCTCGAGAGCGATCTCCACCAGCTGGGAGCGGCCGCGCAGGTCCCGCAGGAGCTCCGGCAGGGGGTGGCCGGGATCGGGCTCCTCCGACCGCATCGTCCCCAGCACCAGCAGGGCGGCCGCGGGCTCGAAGCGCGAGAGGAAGTGGAGCCACTCGATCGTCTCGCGGTCGCACCACTGCAGGTCGTCGATCAGCAGCAGGAGCGGGGGGGGCGCCAGCAGCACCGCCCGGGCCAGGCCCTCGAAGAAGCGCAGGCGGTCGCCGAAGTCGGTCATGGGCGCTGGCGGCGGGAGGGCGGGCCGCGCGGCCAGCAGCTCGGGGACGATCCGCGCGACCTCGAGATGCCACACGTCCTCGAGCCGCGCGAGCTGCGGAGAGAGAGCGTCGCTGCGCAGCCATTCGCTCACGGGCGCGAGCGAGAGACTCCCCTCGGCGGCGTAGGAGCGGGTCCTCGCCGCGGCCACTCCCTGCCGCCGAGCCCACGTCAGCAGCTCCTCGGCCAGCCGTGACTTGCCGATACCCGCGTCTCCGCTGACCAGCGCGAAGGTGACGCGTCCCTGTGCGGCCCGCTCCCAGGCCGAGCGCAGCCGGGACCACTCCGCTTGCCTGCCGACCAGCGGAAGCGTGGCCGCCTCCTCGCCTGCCGTGGCGGGCTCCGGTACTGTCGCTTCGACGCTGCGGATCTGCTCGTGGAGGCGGCGGGTCGCGGCGCTCGGCTGCGCCCCCAGCTCCCGGCCGAGCGCCGCGGTGCACTGGCGATAGGCCTGCAGCGCGGCCGGCCGGTCCCCGGCCAGCGCCAGCAGACGCATGAGCCAGCGGTACGCCTCCTCGTCCAGCGGATCGTGCTGCAGCCAGTGTCGGACCCGGTCGACGGCAGCGGCGTACTCGCGCTGCTGCTCCAGCAGCGCGACCAGCGCCGCCGCCGCGTCTTCGCAGCGCCGCGCCAGCCGGTCTCTTTCCGCCCCGATCCAGTCGTCGTAGCAGCTCGGGACCAGCGGCCCCTGGCACAGGTCCAGGGCCCGTTCCAGGCACACCCGCTTGCGGTCGGTGTCGCCCGCGCGGGCGGCGGCCTCGGAATCGGCCAGCGCCGCCTCGAAGAGCGCGACGTCGAGGTCGAGCGGAGCCTCGCGGGCCCACTGCACCGTCTGCGCGTCGGCGTGCAAGAAGCGGCCGGCCGCGGGCAGGAGGTGACGAAGCTGGTGCAACAGCTGCCGCAGGTTGTTGCGGGCGTTCGCCTCCGGCGCGTCCGGCCAGAAGACGAAGGAGAGCTGCGCCCGCGACTGCGGCTCGCCGGCGTGCAGCAGCAGGAAGGCGAGCAGGGACTGCAGCCGGCCGCTGGGCGACTCCGCGACCGGACAGCCGTCGACCGCCATCGCGAACTGACCGAGGAGCCGGACCTGCAGCCGCAACTCCCCGGGCGCAGCCTGGTGCAAGTGGGACCTTGCCACGAATCTTTGCACGCCGGCGGGCGTTCGTCAGCAGCCGCACGCGCCTCCGCCGGAGAGGCCTTGCTGGCCACGGCCGTCGGCTCGAGCCGCGCCAAGGCGCCGTCGGAAACGCCTCGCCGCCTCTCGTCGCCGTCGAGGCTAGAAGAGCACCCGCGTGCGGATGGTGCCCTCGATCGCGGCCAGCGCCTCCAGCCCGGTCCGGCTCGACTCCTGGTCCACGTCGATCACGACGTAGCCGATCTTCGCGCTCGTCATCAGGTACTGGCCGTTGATGTTGATGCCGTGCCCGGAGAAGACGGCGTTGATCTGGCTCAGCATGCCGGGGACGTTGTGATGGATGTGCAGCAGCCGGTGGTTGCCGGGGTGGGCGGGCAGCGAGACCTCGGGGAAGTTCACGGCCGAAAGCGTGGAGCCGTTGTCGCTGTAGCGGACCAGCTTCTCCGCCACCTCGCTCCCGATGTTGGCCTGCGCCTCCACGGTGGAGCCGGCGATGTGCGGCGTCAGGATGACGTTGTCGAACCGCCGCAGCGGCGAGACGAACTCCTCCGCGTTGCCCTTCGGTTCCGCCGGGAACACGTCGAAGGCGGCGCCGCGCAGCCGACCGCTCTCCAGGGCCTCGCAGGCAGCCCCGATGTCGACCACGGTTCCCCTCGACGCGTTGATGAAGGTCGTTCCCGGGCGCACGAGCCCGAACTGCGCGCGGCCGATCATCCCCCGCGTCTGCGGCGTGTCCGGGACGTGCACGGTGACCACGTCCGAGACGGCGAGCAGCTCGTCGAGCGAGCCGACCGGCTGGGCGTTCCCCAGCGGCAGCTTGGCCACCACGTCGTGGAAGCGAACCTCCATGCCCAAAGCCTCGGCCATCACCGAGAGCTGCGAGCCGATGTTGCCGTAGCCGACGATGCCGAGGGTGCGGCCGCGGACCTCGCGCGCCTGGTCGGTCGACTTGCACCACACGCCGCGGTGGAGCTGCGCGTTCTTGACCGCGATCCCGCGCAGCAGGAGGACGATCTCGGCCATGATCAGCTCGGCCACCGAGCGGGTGTTGGAGAAGGGCGCGTTGAAGACGGGGATGCCCCGCATCATCGCCGCCTCCAGGTCGACCTGGTTGGTGCCGATGCAGAACGCGCCCACGGTGATCAGCCGCCGGGCACAGTCGATCGCCTGCGCGTCGAGCCGGGTGGCCGAGCGGATCCCCAGGAAGTGGACGTCGGCGATCGCGTCCTTCAGCTCCTCCCCCGCCAGGGCCCCGTCCCGGCGCTCCACGGTGGTATAGCCGTGGCGGACGAAGCTCTCCACCGCGCGCTCGTGGATGTTCTCGAGCAGCAGCACCTTCATCCGCGTCTTGGCGAGGGACGTCTTCAACGCCATCTTCCGCGGGCGCCAGCCTATCAAACGCGAAGCGCGCAGTCGTGCGCCGATAATGGGCTCATGTCGAGCGAGCAGGACCCATGAGCCGACCCGATCGCACGCATGTGGCCGCCGCGTTGTCGCAGCGGCTGGGACAAGGCGCCGTCCTCACCGAGCCGCACGAGCTCGCCCGCTACGAGCAGGGCTGGCGCTACGGCCGGGGCGCGGCTCTGGCCGCGGTACGGCCGCGGGACACAGAGGAGGTCGCCTCGGTCCTCCGCTACGCGTTCGAGCAGGGCATCCGCGTGGTCGCCCAGGGCGCCAACACCGGCCTGGTCGGCGCCTCCACCCCTGACGCCTCGGGCGAGATGCTCGTCCTCAGCCTGGAGCGCGTCACCCGGCCGCTCGAGGTCGACCCCGCCGACCGCACCGTGATCGCCGGCGCGGGCGTGCGGCTGAGCGGGCTCGACGCCGCGCTCGAGCCCCACGGACTGATGTTCCCGGTCGACGTCGGCGCCGACCCCACCGTGGGCGGCATGGTGGTCACCAACACCGGCGGCACCCGGCTGCTGCGCTACGGCGACGTGCGCCAGAACCTGCTGGGCATCGAGGTGGCGCTCGCCGATGGCAGCGTGCTCGACCTGATGACGGCGTTGCGCAAGAACAACGTCGGTCTCGACCCGAAGCAGCTCTTCGTCGGCACCTCGGGCGTGTTCGGGGTCGTCACCCGTGTGCTGCTGCGGGTGGTGCAGAGGCCGTTGCAGCAGGCGACCGCCTTCGTCGGCGCGACCGACGGTGCGACCGTCCTCGCCGTGCTCCGCCACCTGGAGGCGAGCGTCGGCGAGCTGCTCACGGCCTTCGAGGTCATGAGCCAGGACGCCCTGGCGCCGGTGTTCCAGCACCAGGCGCGGCTGCGCAACCCCTTCGGGGCGGCGCTGCCAGCCTTCACGATCCTGGTCGAGCTGTCGACGACGCTGCCGGGCCAGCACGTTGCGCTGGAGGCCCTGCTGGAGTCGACCCTGGGCGGGGCGTGCGAGGGCAGCGCCGGGGAGGGCATCACCGACGTCTTCCCGGGGAAGCCGGCGGAGCTGTGGGAGGTCCGCCACCACGTCTCGGAGAGCCACCGCCACCTCGGCGAGGTCCTGGGCCTCGACATCAGCGTCCCCCGCTCCGCGTTGCCCGAGCTCCTGGACGAGGCTCGCCGGATGCTGGCGGCGGAGTATCCGTTCGTCTGCGTCTGCGACTTCGGCCACTGGGGCGACGGCGGCGTGCACCTGAACCTCGTCTGGAGCTCGACCCCGGCGGCACGTCCGGCGGCGGAGCTGAAGGCGGCGCTGCAGACGCGGATCTACGAGCTGGCGATCGGGCGCTTCCGCGGGAGCTTCAGCGCCGAGCACGGCATCGGGCCGCACAACCAGCCCTTCTACGACCGCTACACGCCGGAGCTGGTGCGGGCGGTCTGCCGCGTTCTCAAGACGACGCTCGACCCCCAGGCGCTGCTGGGGACCACCCGGCTCGGCTGAGGCGTGGCATGATCCGTGGCGCACGCGAGGAGGCGCCATGGACTGGTCTCGAGGCTCACTGGTCGCCGCGCTGCTTCTGGCCAGCAGCGCGGTCGCGGACCCGGTGCACGTCTGGCGGGCGAACCCGCACTACTTCGAGCGGCAGGGGCGGCCGATCGTCTTCGTCACCTCCGACCACCACTACGGGGCCGTGATCGACGCCGACTTCGACTACGTACGCTTCCTCGACGCGCTGGCCGCGAGCGGGATGAACCTCACCCGGATCTACCCGGGCGGGATGTTCGAGGCGACGGACAAGTACGTGGCCGGCAACCCGCTGGGGCCGAGGCCGGGCAGGCAGATCCTGCCCTGGGCGCGATCGAACGAGCCCGGTGCGCACCCCGCCCTGGCGGAGGCGGGCCAGCCTTCGTACAAGTACGACCTCGAGCGCTGGAACCCCGCCTACTTCGCCCGCCTGCGCGACTTCGTGGCGCGGGCGTCTCGCCGCGGGATCGTGGTCGAGGTGGCCTTCTTCAACGGGATGTACGCCGACAGCTGGCCGCTGATGGCCTTCCACCACCGCAACAACCGCCAGGGCGTCGGGCGCTACGAGGCGGAGGAGTGCGGTCTCTTCACCACCCGCGACGCGCGCAACCAGGACGTCGTCCGCTATCAGCAGGCCTACGTGGCCAAGATCGCCGCCGAGCTGAACGGCTACGAGGACGTGATCTACGACCTGTGCGACGAGCCGTCGCTCTACGGCAAGCCCGACGGCAGCATCGGCATGCACCCGGACGAGACCGTGGTGCCGTGGCTGCTGGCGATGAGGGACGCGTTCCTGGCGGCGGAGAGACCGTTGCCGAAGAAGCACGTGCTGGGACAGACGGTCCAGAGCCTCTCGCCGGACCTCTCGGCCGAGCCCTGGTGCGACTGGCTCCCGACCGAGTACGTCCGGCCGGCCGGCCACGCGCTGGAGAAGGACTACGCCGTGCGCAAGCCGCTCGTGGACGTCGAGTCCGACTACTTCGGCCACGGGCTGGTCAAGCCCTACGGCGTCGAGGACGTGCGGCTGGAAGGCTGGTGGTTCCTGCTCGGCGGCGGCGCCGGCACCATCAACCTCAACGGCGAGTTCCACCGCGGCCAGGAGAAGGGCGGCACCTCGACCCGCCAGGTCCTCCTCCCGCAGCGCCGGGTCCTGAAGGACTTCGTCTCCAGCCTCGACCTTGCCCGGCTGGAGCGCTTCGCGGGCGTGAGCGGCCTGCCCGACGGCGCGCTCGCGAGCGCGCTCGCCGAGCCGGGGCGGCAGTACGCGGTCTACCTGTTCCACGCCCGGGACGACGGCCAGTGGGGCGCCCATTTCGTCGCCACCCCGGGTCGCTACCGCGATGCGATCACCCTGCGGAGCGTCCCGGCCGGTCGCTACCAGGTGGTGTGGACGGACCCGGCGAGCGGCCGCGAGCTGGGCACGGAGGAGAGAGCCTGGGGCGGCGGCGACCTCACGCTGCACACGCCCCAGTACGGGCTCGACGTCGCGCTGCGGCTGAGGGCCCGCTGAGGGGCTGTTCCCTCTCCACGTCCCGAATCAGCAGCGGCGGCCATGTGGCTGCTCTATCGCGGGAAGATCTTCCTCGAGATCTGACGCGCCCCGCCCGCTAGGATTCGATCCAGCCCTGTGCGGCCGCGTCCTCGATCAGCGCCCTCACGTGCTCCCACAGCGGCGGCGCGCCGGCGGCGATGCGTTCGTTGACGGCCAGCACCTGCCGCTTCGAGACCCCGTGCTCGCGCCAGGTCCTGCCCTGGGAGGCGTGGTTGAGGATCACCGCCGCCAGGCGGTCGATCGCCTTCGCGTAGCGCGCCTCCTTCGTCTCGGCCCGCTCGAACTCGCGCCAGAGCGCCAGCAGCTCGGCCGCCTGGTCGTCCGGGAGGAGGCCGTAAAGCCGCGCCGCCGCGCGCTCCTCCCGCTCCGCTTGCGCGGCGGTGGCGGCGGCGTCGTAGATGAAGGCGTCGCCGGCGTCGATCTCCACCAGGTCGTGGATGATCGCGATGCGCAGCACCTTCGCCAGGTCGACCGGCTCCTTCGCGTGCTCGGCGAGCACCAGCGCCGCCAGCGCGAAGTACCAGGAGTGCTCGGCGTCGTTCTCGCGCCGTGAGCCGTCGGAGAGGTGGTTGCGGCGCACGATCGTCTTCAGCTTGTCGGCCTCGAGCAGGAACCCCATCTGGCGTCGCAGGCGATCCATGGGCGAACGATAACCCGGGTCGCGGGCGCCGCGCAGCCGCAGGCGTGGGAAGATCGCCGGTGAATGGCCGGGGAGCTCCCTCACCAGGACCAGCCCGCCTCCGAAAGGCTGGACCTCTGGCTCGACGTCGCCTGCCTGTTCAAGACGCGCTCTCTCGCCCAGCGCGCCTGCCGCGGCGGCAAGGTCGAGGTGAACGGGCAGGTCGCCCGCCCCCACCGCATGCTGCACCTTGGGGACGAGCTGCGCATCAGCCGCGGCGGCGGGTGGCGACAGGTGGTGGTGGTGCGAGGCCTGGCGCTGCACCACCTGGTCAAGGCGGAGGCGCGCACGCTCTACGAGGACCGCACACCGCCGGCGACCGCCGAGGAGATCGAGGCCCGCCGGCTGCGCCGCGCCTTCGGCCTGCGCCCGCCCGCCTCGAGACCGCCCAGCAGCCGCGAGCGGCGCGCCATCCGTCGCCTCAAGGAAGGCGGCTGAGCGAACGTCAGCCGGGCGTCACCTCGCG
>Ga0335069_10004092_pt1 | contig 21791 bp, 17 predicted proteins | sample Lox_Sample_11_FD_206714 | JGI IMG/M metagenome (GOLD analysis project Ga0335069, IMG submission 206714) | Soil microbial communities from Loxahatchee National Wildlife Refuge, Florida, United States - Lox_Sample_1.1 | ecosystem: Environmental > Terrestrial > Soil > Wetlands | place: USA...
GTGGAGCGCTTCTACCGCGCCCTCGCGGCCGGGGGCGGCCGCCCCAACGTCCAGCTCTCCGGCGGAGAGCCCACCCTGCGCGACGACCTCCCCGAGATCCTGGCCCTGGGCCGCTCGCTGGGCTTCTCCTTCTTCCAGCTCAACACCAACGGGCTGCGCCTGGCCCGAGACGGCGCCTACGCGAGCCGCCTGGCCCAGGCGGGCCTCTCCTGCGTGTTCCTCCAGTTCGACGGGGTGACCGACGAGGCCCACCGGCGCATCCGCGGCCGCCCCCTCCGGGTCATCAAGGAGGCGGCCATCGCCCGCTGCGAGGAGCTGGGGCTGGGGGTGATCCTGGTCCCGACGGTGGTGCCGGGGGTGAACACCGCCGAGCTGGGCGCCATCGTGGCCTTCGCCGCCGGGCGGGGCGAGGTGGTGCGCGGCGTCCACCTCCAGCCGGTGAGCTACTTCGGCCGGTTCCCCAGGCCCCCCACCGACGCCGACCGGATCACCCTGCCCGAGCTCCTGCGCGCCCTCGAGGTCCAGACCGGCGGCGCGGTCCGCTCGGAGCACTTCCGGCCGCCCGCCGCCGAGAACGCCCATTGCTCCTTCCACGGCGAGTTCCTGCGGGGGAGAGCTGGCGAGCTCCGGCCCCGGCCCCCGCGCCCCGCGGCGGCGCGCGGCTGCTGCGCCGACCCCGCCGGCGGCGACGAGGTTCGCCGGGCGCGCGACTACGTGGCCCGGCGCTGGTCGCACCCGGGCGGCGGGGCCGCCGGGGGCGGATGCTGCGGCGGCTCCACCGACGCCCTGGACCGGGTCATCGCCGAGGCCGGGCGCGCCGCCTTCGCCATCTCCGGGATGGCCTTCCAGGACGCCTGGAGCCTGGACCTGGACCGGCTGCGCGACTGCTTCATCCGCGTGGTGAGCCCGGACGCCCGCGCCGTTCCCTTCTGCGCCTACAACCTCACCGGCGCGACCGGGGCCTCTCTCCACCGCAGGGCGGCCCCGTGACCTTGCCCCGGACGCCCCTGGAGGCCTGGGCCGCCCTGCGGCTGTGCGGCACGGCCGCCCCGCCCTCCCCGGAGGCGCTCCAGGCGGCGCAGCTGGCGCGGCTCCGGGAGACCTTCGCCTGGGCCGCCCGGAAGAGCCCTCTCTACCGCCAGCGGCTCGCCAGCAAGGCCCCGCCCGCCTCCCTGGCCGACCTCGCGGAGCTCCCCTTCACCACCGCCCGGGACCTCGGGGAGGACGGCGAGTGCCTCCTCTGTGTCTCCCAGGACGAGATCCGGCGGGTGGTGACGCTCCCGACCTCCGGCACCACCGGCCCCCACAAGCGCCTCCGCTTCACCGCGGAGGAGCAGGAGGCCATCGTCGACTTCTTCCGGCACGGCATGTCCACGCTGGTGGTCCCTGGCGACCGGGTGCTGATCCTCCTCCCCGGCCAGCTCCCGGGCAGCGTGGGGGCACTCCTCGCCACCGCGCTCGAGCAGGCGGGCGCGACGCCCCTCCCCTACGGCTGGGTGAGGGATCTCCCCGCCGCCGCCGAGGCGACGCGGCGCCTCCGCCCCACCTCGGTGGTCGGCGCGCCGGTCCAGGTCTTGGCGCTCCAGCGCTGGGCCGAGGAGGTGGCCGGGGCGCCGTTCCGGCCGCGGACCGCGCTGCTCACCACCGACCACGTACCCGAGGCCATCTGCCGGCGCCTGCGGGCGACGGGGGTGCAGGTCTTCGAGCACTACGGGATGACGGAGATGGGGCTGGGCGGAGCGGTGGATTGCGCGGCGCACGCCGGCTACCACCTGCGCGAGCCGGACCTCCTCTTCGAGGTCGTCGATCCCGCGAGCGGCCGCCCGGTTCCCGAGGGAGGGTGGGGAGAGGTGGTCTTCACCACGCTCACGCGCCGCGGCATGCCCCTCATCCGCTACCGCACCGGGGACCTCTCGCGCCTCGTCCCGGGCCCCTGCCCCTGCGGGACCGCGCTGCGGCGGCTCTCGCGGATCCGCGGCCGCACCGAGGCGCGGGCGGTGCCCTGCGGGAGGGGACGGGCACCCGTGGCCCTGCCCGAGCTCGACGAGGCCCTGTTCGCCGTGGAGGGCTTGCTCGACTTCGCCGCCCGGGTCGACGCCACCGGGCCGCGCCCCTCGCTCTCGGTCACCGCCTTCTCCCTCTCGGGGGACCGCTCGCTGGCGCGGGCCGCGTCCGAGGCGCTGCGCCGCCTGCCGGCCCTGGGGGCGGCCGAGGCCGAGGGCGCGCTGGCCCTCGAGGTCCTGGCGGAGCGCCTCCCCGACCAGACCCGGCCGGACCCCAGGAAGCGGATGCTGGCCTGGGCCGACGATTCCCGCGGCCCGGACCTCGTCCGCCCGATAGGCTAGCTCGAGCGAAGGGCCGGCACGGTTGTTGCTCACCCGGACAGGGACCTGAGCGAGAGCGAGGTCGACATGGAAGACGTATACGAAGCCCTCGTGCGCCTGCGCGCCGCCGGCCACCGTTCCGCTCTGGCCACCATCGTCAACGTCAGCGGCTCCATCCCCTCGTTCAAGTCCGCGAAGATGCTGGTGGGCGAGGAGGGCACCCTGGTCGGGACCATCGGCGGAGGCTGCGTGGAGGCCGAGGTGGTGCAGGCTGCCCGCGAGGTCATCGCCGAGGAGAGGCCCCGCACGCTCCGGTTCGACCTGAACCAGAACCCGAGGTACGACACCGGCCTCCTCTGCGGCGGCTCGCTGGAGATCTTCGTCGAGCCGGTCCTGCCGGCGGCGGTGGTCTACGTCTTCGGCGCGGGCCACGTCGGCTTCCAGGTCTACACCGTGGCCCGCATCGCCGGCTTCGAGGTGGTGGTGGTGGACGACCGGGGGGCCTTCGCCAGCCGCGAGCGCTTCCCCCACGCCCGCGAGGTCCTCTGCGGCGAGATGGACCCGCTCCTGGCGCGCCTCTCCCCGGTGCCGGGGTCCTTCCTGATCATCGCCACCCGGGGCCACCGTGACGACATGCGGGTCCTGCGCTGGGCGCTGAAGACCCAGGCCGGCTACGTCGGCATGCTCGGCTCGAAGCGCAAGGTGCTGGCCATCTTCCGCGAGCTGCGGGAGGAGGGAGCCGACCCGGCGGCTCTGGAGCGCGTGCACGCGCCGGTGGGGCTCTCCATCGGCGCCACCACGCCCGAGGAGATCGCCGTGTCGGTGGTGGCCGAACTCATCGCCTGCCGGCGGCGCGCGGCCTCCGCCCAGCCCCTCATGCTCACGGCCACCCGCCCGCGGAGCAAGCCCACCGCGGCGCCCGCCGCGCCGGAGGCGGAGGCGTCGCCGGAGGTGGCGGGCGCCCTCCCCAGGAGCGCCGGCTCCTGAGACGGTCCCTGGGAGGGCTCGCCGTGGAAACCGCCTACCTGGACAACAACGCCACCGCGCCGGTCCTGCCCGAGGTGCTGGAGGCCATGCAGCCCTACCTCGGGGAGCGGTTCGGGAACCCCTCCTCGCCTTACGGGCGCGGCCGGGAGGCGCGCGCCGCCATGGAGACCGCGCGCGAGCGGGTGGCGCGCCTCCTGGGCGCCCGGGCCCATGAGGTGGTCTTCACCAGCGGCGGCTCCGAGGGGGACACCGCCGCCCTTCTCGGCCTGGTCACGCGCGGCGACCACGTCATCACCTCCGCCGTCGAGCACCACGCCGTCCTGAACTCCTGCAGGTTCCTGGAGCGGACCGGCGTGGAGGTCACCTACCTGCCGGTGGACCGGGCCGGCCGCGTCGACCCCGCCGCCGTCAGGGCCGCGCTCCGGCCGAGCACCCGCCTCGTCTCGGTGATCCTGGCCAGCAACGAGACCGGCGTCCTCCAGCCGATCGAGGAGATCGGCCGCATCGCCGCCGAGGCCGACGTCTGGTTCCACACCGACGCCGTCCAGGCGGCGGGGAAGGTCCCGGTCGACGTGGCCCGGATCCGCTGCGACCTGCTCACCCTCTCCGGCCACAAGCTGCACGCGCCCCTGGGCAGCGGCGCGCTGTACGTGCGCAGCGGGACGTTCCTGCGACCGCTGGTCCAGGGCGGGCCGCAGGAGCACGGCTTCCGCGCCGGCACCGAGAACCTGCCCGCCATCGTCGGCCTGGGCGTGGCCGCGGAGCTCGCCGCCGCCTGGCTGGCCGGCCCATCCCCGGCCGCCATGGCCTCGGAGCGCGACCGCCTGGAGCGGACCGTCCTCGAGCAGGTCCCCGGGGCGCGGGTCAACGGCGCCGGCGCGCCGCGAATCCCCAACACCACCAGCCTGGTCCTCCCCGGCGTGGCCGGGAAGTCGGTGGTGGCCGCGCTCGACCTGGAGGGGATCGCCGCCTCGACCGGCTCGGCCTGCTCCAGCGGCTCGAGCGAGCCGCCCCACGTGCTCGTGGCCATGGGCCTTCCCCTGGAGGAGGCCTACGCCACCGTCCGCTTCAGCCTGGGCAAGCAGACCCGGCCGGCGGAGGTCGACCAGCTTCTCCGCTGCCTTCCGCCCGTCGTGGCCCGCCTGCGCGAGGTGAGCCCCGTCTGGTCCCGGCGCGCGGCGGTGCCGCGGTAGATCTCCTGGCCCACCCCGCCATGTACACGACCCTCGTGCTCGACCACTTCAGGAACCCGCGCAACGGCGGCGTGGTGCCGGACGCGAGCGCCTCGGGCCGGGCGTGGAACGAGGGGTGCGGAGACGAGGTCCAGCTGTCCCTGCGGCTCGAGGGCGGAAGGGTCGCCGAGGCCCGCTTCCTGGCCCAGGGCTGCCTCGCCTCCATCGCCTGCGCCTCCCGGCTGACCGAGCTGGTTCGCGGCCTCTCGCCCGGGGAGGCGTTGCGCCTCGACCGGGCGGCGCTGGCGGCGGCGCTCGGCGGCCTTCCCCCGGCCTCGCAGCACGCCGCCCAGCTGGCGCTGGACGCGCTGCGCGCGGCCCTCGCCGGTGCGCCTGGCGCGCCGCCTTGAACGTGCTCCGCGCCCGAACAGTGTTCCAGGGTGGTTCAGACGAGACTGTTCCGGGACGGAACAGCCGGCCTAGGTCCCGGCCGGTCCGCGGGCGCTGCGCCGCAGGGTCTCGGGCGGCGCCAGCTTGTAGCGCTCGATCTTCCGGTAGAGGGTGTTGCGGCCGATCCCCAGCTTCTGTGCGGCCTTGAGCACGTTCCCGCCGCAGGCCGAGAGCGCCTCGGCGATGGCCTGCTTCTCCATGTCGCGGAGCGACCGGACCGAGGCCTGCGGGTCGCGGGGGATCTGTTCCCTGGGCGCGACCGCCGGCCGCCGGTCGCCGGGCAGCTCGAGGAGGTCCACGGAGAGGGCGCTGCCGTCGCCGGCCCGGTTGATGGCCCGCTCCAGCACGTTCTCCAGCTCTCGCACGTTGCCCGGCCAGCCGTAGGCGCACAGCTTGTCGAGGAAGGCCCCCTCGACGCGTGCCGGGGGCCGGCCCAGGCGCGCGGCCAGCCGGGCCACGATCCGCTCGACGATGAAGGGGATGTCCTCCAGCCGGTCCCGCAGTGGCGGGACCACGATCTCCAGGACCGCCAGCCGGTAGTAGAGGTCCTCGCGGAACCGCCCCCGCTCCGCCTCGGCGCGCAGGTCGCGGTGGGTGGCCGCCACCACGCGGATGTCGACCGGCACCTCCACCGCCGACCCGATCCGCGCCACCTTCCGCTCCTGCAGGACCCGCAGGAGCTTGGCCTGCACGTTCGGCGACATGTCGCCGATCTCGTCGAGGAAGATGGTGCCGCCGTTGGCGATCTCGAACTTGCCGGCCTGGCCGCCCTTGCGGGCGCCGGTGAACGAGCCCTCGGCGTAGCCGAACAGCTCGCTCTCGATCAGGCTCTCCGGCAGCGAGGCGCAGTTGATGGCCACCAGCGGGCGCCCGGCCCGGGCGCTGGCCTCGTGGATGGCGTTGACGAACAGCTCCTTGCCGCTGCCGCTCTCGCCCAGGACCAGCACCGTGGAGGAGCTGGCCGCCGCCTGGCGTGCGCGCTCGCGGGCCGCCGAGATGGCCGGGCTCGTCCCCACGATGTCGTCGAAGCGGTAGCGGGTGCCGCGGGGGGCCGCCGGACGCCGCTCCGCCTGCCGGTCGGCGACCTCGTGGAACAGGGCCACCGCGCCCACCACCCCGCCCCGCTCGTCCCGCAGGGCCGCCGCCGCGCCGCGCACCTTCCGGCCCTGCTGGTCGACCAGGAGCTCCTCGCTGCCGCCCTCCTCGCCGGCCGCCATGGCGCGGAGCAGCGGCGCCCGATCGCCGCAGACCTTCTGCAAGTTGCTGCCCTTGGCCTGCGACGGGCTCATCCCCAGGATCTCGCCGCCCCGGGCGTTGACCTCGGTGATGACGCCGTTGCCGTCCACGGCGATGAGGCCGTCCGAGATCCCCTGGGACAGGGCCTCGGTGTAGCGGGACATGAGGTAGAGCCTGTGGCTGGTCTGCTCCAGGCGGAGCTGGTTCTCGATGGCCCGCGCGGCGGCCACCACCATCCCCAGGGTGTGCGGGCTGAAATCGCTCGACTCGCCGGAGACGTCCAGCACGGCGACCAGATTGCCGGACGCGTCGGCGATGGGGGCGGCCGAGCAGGTGAGGAACTGGTTCCCCTCGCAGAAGTGCTCCCAGGCGTAGATCTGGGTGGGCTTGCGCTCCACCAGCGCCGTGCCGATGGCGTTGGTGCCCTTGGTGGCCTCGCTCCAGTTCATGCCCGGGCAGAGGTTGACCCGCTTGGTCCGCAGGAGGATGCCCGCGTCGCCCAGCGACTCGAGCAGCAGCCCCTCCTCGTCGGCCAGGACCACCTGGAAGGCCGTGCCGGAGACGAAGTGCGAGAGGTCCTGCAGGAACGGCCGCGCCACGCGGAGGAGCTGCTGCTTCTGGTAGAGCCGGTCCTGTAGGCTCCGCGACTGGTCGGCGGCCCCGTCGGGCTGGTGCAGGGGGTCCACGTGGAGCTCGCGGCAGCGCCTCCAGGAGTTCGCGACCTCGGCGCGGACCAGCCGCTGGTCGACGACATCTCCCTCGACGTATCGCTCCCAGGCCCTCTTGCCGCTGGCGATGTTTCGCGACGACATGGGCGACCTCGCCCCCGGCCCCGAAGCAAGCCGTGCGCCAAGATGATACACGACCGGCCGCCTTAGCCGTACGCCTGATGCGGCAGGTCCGGACCTGGGAAGCGGCGGGAGGCGCCTGCTCCCCAGGCAGGCACGTTCCTTGCTGTCCGCCCCGCGCATGACGTCCGCGACGCTGATCACCGCCGCGCCCGCCCTCCTTGGGCTGGGAATCGCGCTGCAGCTCGCCCTGGCGCGGTTCCTCTCCTCGAGGGTGAAGGGCGTCCTGGCGCTCCTCTGCGCCCTCCCCGCCCTCCTCTCGGTGCTGGCCCTGCTCCCTGCGGTCCAGGGTGGCGGCGCCGTGGAGGCGCAGCTTTTGCCGTGGGACGGGCCGCTCCGCCTTGTTCTGCGCGCCGACGCCCTCTCGGTGCTCTTCGCCGCCATGGGCACCGGGATTGGTTCGGCCGTCCTGCTGTACTCCATCGGGTACATGGCCGAGGACCGGGCCGCCACCCGCTTCTACGCCATCATGCTGGCCTTCATCGCCGGCCTGGTCGGCCTGGTCGAGAGCGCCAACCTCTTCCTCGTCTACCTCTCCTGGGAGCTCGTCGGGCTCTGCTCCTTCGGCCTGGTCGGATTCTGGTACCGAAGGCCCGAGGCCGTCGCCGGCGCCCGCAAGGTGCTGCTCGTGACCCACCTGGCGGGCTACGGGCTGCTGGCGGCCGTGGTCACGATCTACCTCCGCACCGGCAGCGCCCTGTGGACCGACCCGAGGGTGGCCGGCGCCTTCTCCGGCGGCGTCTTCTTCCTGATGCTGCTCGCCCTGGTGGCCAAGTCGGTCCAGTTCCCGCTCCACACCTGGATCCCCGAGGCCATGGCCGCGCCCACCCCGGTGAGCGCGCTGCTCCACGCCGCCTGCTACGTGAAGGCCGGCGTCTACCTCGCCGCCCGCATGCACGCCTTCGGGCCCTGGCAGCCGTCCTGGAGCGCGACGGTGGTGGCGGTCGGCACCGTCACCATGCTGGTCGGGGCCATGTACGCCCTGGTCCAGGGCGACCTGAAGCGCATGTTGGCCTTCAGCACCGTGAGCCAGATCGGATACATGATCACCGGCCTGGGCATCGGCACCCCGCTGGCCGTGACCGCCGCCCTCCTCCACTGCCTGAACCACGGCTTCTTCAAGGGGGGCCTGTTCCTGGCCGCCGGGGCGGTGCAGCACGCCGCCGGGACCCGGGAGATGGACGAGCTCGGCGGGCTCGCGCCGCGCATGCCCAGGACCACCGCGGCCTGGATGGTGAGCGCCGGGAGCATGATGGGCATCCCGCTCATGAGCGGCTTCGCCAGCAAGTGGATGCTCTACTCGGCCGCCCTGGAGGCGGGGCAGATCGTCCCGGCGCTGGCGGCCTGGGTGGCCAGCATCGGCACCGTCTTCTACTGTGCCAAGGCCACCAGCGCCGTCTTCCTCGGTCCCCCCACCGAGCGGACCGAGCACGCCCATGAGGCGCCGCCCTCGATGCAGTGGGGGCTGGGCCTCTTGGCGGCGGGCAGCGTGGTCCTCTCCGTGGCCCCGCAGCTCCCGGTGAAGTACCTCCTCAACCCGGTGCTGGCGGCGCTGGGCATGGGACCGGGCGCCGAGGTCACCTGGTTCGGCCTGGCCGGGACGACCGGCGTGTGGTGGACCACCGCCGGCCTGGGGCTGGCTGTGATCTCGGTGGTGCTGGGCGCGCTGGTCTACCGGATGGCCAGCCCTCCCCGCCTGGCGGTGCAGGGGGCCGGGGCGCTGGCCGGCGGCGGGGTGTTCACCGGCGGCGAGCCCATGCCCGGGACCGGGCGCCTCTCGGCCAGCGACTTCTCCGAGATCCTCCGCCAGCACTGGAGCCCCTTCTACCGCTGGGCCGACGTGGACCGCCTCTACCTGGCCGGCTGGGGCGCCCTGCGGGCCATGGCCGAGGGGGGAGCCCGGGCCCTGCGCCTGCTGGAGCGGCGCGCGACCTCCTCCCTGGTGATCCTCGCGGCCGCGCTGCTCTGCGCCACCGGCCTCGCCGGCCCGGGGGCGGAGGCGGCGGAGGCGGCGCTGCCGGCCGTCCCACCGGTGCTGCCCCTGGCCGTGGGCGTCGGCTGCGCCGCGCTCCTCCTGGCCGCGCTGGCCAGCCCGGCCTGGCGGCCTCAGGCGCTGCTCCTCGCCCTGTCGGGCGCCGCCGCGGTGCTCGGCCTGTCGGTGAAGACGCCGCTCCCCGGGCTGGCCCTCCTCGAGGGCGCGAGCCTCCTGGCGCTCCTGCTGGTGTGGCGGGCCGCGGGGAGGCCGACGACCCGCCTCGCCTACCTGGCGGTGTTCCTCGTCTCCGCCGCCTGCCTGGTGGGCGGCGAGCTAGTGGCCCGTTCCGGCGACGCCCGCTGGGCCCGGGCCCTCCTCCTCACCGGGTTCCTCGTGAAGCTGGGCGCCTTCCCGCTCCTCTTCTGGCTTCCCCGGATCGCCGAGGACCTGCCGGCGCTGGTCCTGGGCGCGGTGGTGGCGGTGGTCGACGTCGCCGCCTTCGGCGAGCTGTGGTCCCTCTCGCAGGGCGCGCCCTGGCTGCTCGAGCCCCGTCCGCTCTGGCTCCTCGCCGGCGCCCTGACCGCGCTCTGCGGCGGCCTGCTCATGCTGGCCCAGAAGGACCTGAAGCGGCTCCTGGCCCTCTCCACCGTCGAGGACGTCGGCTTCCTCCTCCTCGGCCTCTCGGCGGGCGGCGAGCTGGGGGCGGGCGGCGCGCTCCTGGGCGCGGTGGTCCACGCGCTGGGCAAGGCTCTCCTCTTCGCCAGCCTGTCCGCGCCCGAGGCCGACGGGGCCCTCTCCGCCGACGCCGCCGGGCTGGCCTCGGCCTACCCGGTCTCCGCGGCCGGGTTCCTGGGCGGCATGCTGGCCGTGGTGGGCGTGCCTCCCCTGCTGGGCTTCGCCGGGCGCTGGCGGCTCTTCGAGGCGGCGGCCCAGGTCGGCCCCTTCGTGCTCCTGGCCTTCGCGGTGGCCTCGGCCATGGCCCTCGTGGCCTACGCGCTGGCCCTGACCCGCACCTGGTGGGGCCCGCGTCCGGAGGGCGCGCCGGCCGCGCGCGAGGGAGTCCTCCTCCGCCTGTCGCTCCTCGTCCTCCTGGCGCTCCTCGTCCTGGGCGGCCTCTGGCCCGCAGGGCTCGGCGCCCTCACCGGGAGCGTGCCATGAACCCCTGGAAGCGCCTGGTCGCCGGTTGCCGCAAGAAGAGCCCATGGCTGTTCCACATGAACGCCGGGAGCTGCAACGGCTGCGACATCGAGCTGGTGGCCTGCCTCACCCCGCGCTACGACGTCGAGCAGCTCGGCATCCGCCTGGAGGGGAGCCCCCGACACGCCGACATCCTCTGCGTGTCCGGCCCGGTCACCCGCAACACCGCCCAGGCCATCCGGACCGTCTACGGCCAGGTGTGCAGCCCCAAGGCGGTGGTGGCCATCGGCTCCTGCCCGGCCTCGACCAACGCCTTCGTGGGCAGCCCCACCGTGGACGGCCCGCTCTCCAAGCACCTCCCGGTGGACGTGTTCGTGCCCGGCTGCCCGCCGCGGCCCGACGCCATCGTCGAGGGCGTGGCCCGGGCCGTGCAGATCCTGGCCGAGCGGGAAGCGGCGACGACCCCGCCGGCTCGGGGCGACCCGGCGGCAGCGGACCCGGCCCCCGTCCCAAGCGAGCAGCCGAGATGACCCTCTCCTCCGCCCTCCTTCGCCTCCTCGTCTTCCCCGGGCTCGTCTACGCCGTGCCGGCCGCCTGGTTCTTCCTCTGGGTCGAGCGCAAGGCCGTGGCCCGCATGCAGCAGCGCATCGGCCCGCCGCTCCTCCAGCCCTTCTACGACTTCATGAAGCTGCTGGGGAAGAGGGCGCCCCCCCGCCCTGGCCTGGAGGGCGCCCTCACCCGGGCCTGGCCGGTCCTGGCGGCGGCCTCGGCCGCCGGGGCGGTGGGCCTGCTGCCGGTGCTGCCCGGGGCCGGCGGGTTCGCCGGGGACCTGGTCCTGCTCCTCGCCCTCCTCGAGCTGCCGGCCATCTTCCTCATCGCCGCCGGGTTCTCCTCCCGCTCGCTCTACGGCCAGATCGGCTCGGCCCGCGAGGCGGTGATGGGCATCTCCTACAACCTGGTGTTCCTCAGCGCGGTGCTGGCCATCGCCCTGGCCCAGCACACCTTCCGCCTCGACGGCCTGGCCCAGCCCTCGGCCTCGCCCCTGCGCTGGCTGGGCGTCGCGGCCATCCTGCTCTGCCTCCCCGCCAAGCTCCACGTCACCCCCTTCTCCCTGCCCAACGCCGAGCAGGAGATCTACGCCGGGGCGCTCACCGAGTACGCCGGGCCGGAGCTGGCACTGTGGGAGCTCGCCCACGGGCTGGAGTGGGTGGCCATGACCGGCCTGGTCGCCGCCCTGGTCGTCCCACCGCTCGGCCCGGGCCCGGTCCAGGGCCTGATCTTCGTGGCCGTTTCGGCGCTGGTGGTGCTGGGGCTGTCGGCGCTGGCCGCGGCCACGGCGCGCGTCACCATCGAGCGGGCCACCCGGTTCTACTGGCGAGCGGCCCTGGTGGTGGTGGTGGTGGGCGCGGGCGCCTCGCTCCTCATGGGGTTCGCGCGATGAACGTGCTCCAGTTCCTCCTCGAGAACCTCTCCCGGGGCCCGGTCACGCTCCGCTTCCCGGAGCGCCCGCCCGCCCCCGCCGCCTACCGCGGGCTGGTGGAGATGGACCGCGAGCGCTGCGAGGGCTGCGGCATGTGCGCCTTCGTCTGCACCTCGCGCGCCATCGTCTTCCGCAACAAGCCCCAGACCTACGAGTGGAGCTACGATCCCGGGCAGTGCACCTTCTGCGGCCGCTGCGTGGATGCCTGCGCCTCGCACGCCCTCCGGCAGCAGCCCTCGCGCCCGCCCATCTACACCGACCCGAGCGAGCTCAGGCTGGCCTACAGCCTGCCCCGCAAGCCGCCCCCGGGGGCGAAGGGAGGCGCCAGGTGACGGACATCGCGACCATCCCCGCGGAGATGGGGGCCGACGGCGCCTGGGAGGAACGGCGCGGCTCGCGCTGGCTCGAGCCCGAGGTCCTGGACGTCCGGCGCATGGCCCAGGTGATGCGGGAGAAGAAGGCGCGGTTCGTGACCATGACCGCCCTGCTCGTGGAGGGCGAGAAGGAGCCCCGGCTCTCCTACCACTGGGACCTGGACGGCTCGCTCCTCACCGTGGTGACCAGGACCGAGGAGAAGCACATCCCCAGCATCTACGGCATCTGCGAGGCGGCCGACTGGATCGAGCGCGAGATCCACGAGCAGTACGCGGTGGTCTTCGACGACCATCCCTACGAGCCGCTCCTCCTCCGCGCCGGCGACGCCCCCGGGGTCAACCTCCCCGAGGAGGACGAATGAGCTACCGCATCGCCATCGGCCCCTACCACCCCGCCCTGGAGGAGCCCTACAAGCTCGACCTGGTCTGCGACGGCGAGGTGGTGCGCGACGCCCAGCTCCGCATCGGCTTCAACTTCCGGGCCGTCGAGCGGCTGGCGGAGCAGCGCAACTTCGTGGCGGTCATCGCCCTGATGGAGCGCGTCTGCGGCATCTGCTCCAACGTGCACACCATGTCCGTGTGCCAGGCCCTGGAGCAGATCGCCGAGCTCGAGGTGCCGCCGCGGGCCAGGTACATCCGGGTGATCGTGGCCGAGCTGGAGCGCCTTCACTCCCACGTCCTGTGGGCGGGCATCGCCGGCAAGCTCATCGGCTTCAAGACCATGTTCATGGCCTGCTTCTCGCTTCGCGAGAGGGTCATGGACGTGCTCGAGGCCATCTCCGGGAACCGCGTCAACTACTCCATGAACCGGGTGGGGGGCGTGAACCGGGACATCGCCGACCCGCAGGCCGTCCTCCGGGCGGTGGAGGAGGTGGAGCGGGAGGTGGCCCGGAGCATCATCCCGGTCTTCACCGGGAGCCGCTCCGCCCTCTCCCGCTGCGTGGGCGTGGGAGTCCTGGACGAGGCCCGGGCCCGCTCGCTGGCGGTGGTGGGCCCCACCGCCCGCGCCTCCGGGCTGCCCCAGGACATCCGCAAGGCCGCCCCCTACGCCGCCTACCAGGAGCTGGAGTTCCAGGTCCCGGTGGAGAGCTCCGGGGACGTCAAGGCCCGCCTGGTGGTGCGGGCCCTGGAGATCCTGGAGAGCTGCAAGATCCTGCGGCAGGCGCTGGCCAAGCTGCCCGCCGGCGACTGGCGCGGCCCCACCGAGGAGGTGGAGATGCCCGCCGGCACCGGCCTGAGCCGCCTGGAGGGGCCGCGCGGCGAGGTCCTCTATTCGGTCACCACCGACGGCGAGAACGACACCCCCCGCCGCGTCCACGTCCGCACCCCCACCTTCGCCAACATGCCCGCGGTCCGGGTGATGCTGCGCGGCGCCCAGCTCGCCGACGCCCCCATCATCCAGGCCTCGGTCGATCCCTGCTACTCCTGCACCGATCGTTGAAGCGAGGCCCGTCGAACCGAACCGAGAGGAACGAATGGCGAACGTCAGCGTCATCACCGACCTTTGCACCAAGGACATGAAGTGCATCGCGGTCTGCCAGCGCAAGGCCATCCATCCGCGCGAGGACGAGCCCGGCCACGCGGACGTGAAACAGCTCTTCGTCAACCCCAAGAAGTGCATCGACTGCGGCTCTTGCCGGGCCATTTGCGAGGCGCACGCCATCTTCGCTAAGATCGACCTCCCCCCGGAGAAGGCCCACTTCGCCGAGATCAACGCGGCCTACTACAAGAAGTCCTAGCGGGGCGGCCGCCCGAGGAGCGCATGGACTACCGGATCGTCCACCTGGTGCGGCACGGTGAGATCCGGCGCGACGACGAGCTGCCCCGCGCCATCGGTCAGCTCGACGTCCCGCTCTCCGAGGAGGGGCACCGGCAGGGCCGGGAGCTGGCGCGCTGCCTCTCCGGCGCCCCGCTGGGCGCCATCTGCTGCAGCGACCTGTCCCGGTCGATGGCGACCGCGGAGCTGGTGGGCCAGGCGGCGGCGGCGCCGGTCCTGGTCCGCGCCGACCTGCGGGAGGTGGCGCTGGGCGAGTGGGAGGGCCGCACCTTCCGCGACATCGCCGAGCGCTTCCCCGAGGAGTACCGGGCCCGCGGACGGGACCTGGGCGGCTTCCGACCCCCGGGCGGCGAGAGCTTCCTCGACGTCAGCCAGCGGGTGGTCCGCGCCTTCCACGAGATCCTGAGCTGCACCTCGGGCGACCTTCTCCTGGTGGGCCACGCCGGGGTGAACCGGCTCCTCCTCTGCCACCTGCTGGGCATGCTGCCCGCCAACCTGTTCCGGCTCGGCCAGGAGTACGCCTGCGTCAACGTGGTCCGCTGCGAGGGCACGAGCTACCAGGTGAAGGTGGTCAACGGCTGCCTGGCCGACCTGCGGCGCGAGCACCGCCTGGCGCTGCGGAGCCGCCGCCCGGCCCGCCGGCACCGGGCGGTGGGGCGGCCCCCCCACCGGGAGGAGCGCACCTCGTGATGGCCCCCGCCGCGCGCCTGCTCGACCCCTGCGGCCGCGCCATCACCTACGCGCGGCTGTCGATCACCGACCGCTGCGACCTGCGCTGCGTCTACTGCATGGCCGACCGGACGCGCTTCCTCCCGCGCCGGGAGCTCCTCACCCTCGAGGAGCTGGAGCGGCTGGCCGGGGCTCTGGTCGGCCTGGGCATCACCCGCCTGCGCCTCACCGGCGGCGAGCCCCTGCTCCGCCGCGGGGCGCTCGACCTGGTGGCCCGGCTCGGTCGCCACCTGCGGTCCGGCGCCCTCTCCGAGCTCTCGCTGACCACCAACGGGACCCTCTTGGCCGGGGCGGCGGAGGCCCTGGCCAGATCGGGCGTGCGCCGCGTCAACGTCTCCCTCGACAGCCTCGACGCCGACGTCTACCGCCGCGTGACCCGGCGCGGGCAGCTCCCGCCGGTCCTGGCCGGCATCGATGCCGCCGCCGCCGCCGGGCTCGAGGTCAAGCTCAACGTGGTCGTGCTCCGGGGCGTGAACGCCGGCGAGCTCCCCGGGCTGATCCGCTGGGCGCACGCCCGGGGGCACGGGCTGAGCCTCATCGAGGTCATGCCGGTGGGCGAGATCGGCGCCGACCGGACGGCGCAGTTCGTCTCCCTGGCGGCCATCCGGGCCGGTCTGGAGCGCCAGTTCACCCTCCTGCCCCAGGCCCGGCAGACGCCCGGCCCATCGCGCTACTTCCGGGTGCTGGAGACCGGGGGGACGCTGGGGTTCATCGCTCCCCTCTCCCACCGCTTCTGCGAGGGCTGCAACCGGATCCGGATCACCTGCACCGGGAGGCTGCACCCCTGCCTGGGCAGCGAGGCCGGCGTCGACCTGAGGCCCCCGCTGCGCGGCGCGAGCGACGACGGGCCGCTGCTGCAGGCCATCCGCCAGGGCGTGGCCCGCAAGCCCGCCGGTCACTCCTTCGCCATCGCTCGCGGCCCGGCCGCGGCCGCGCGCCCGATGTCGGTGACCGGCGGCTAGCCTCTTGCCCGCGACGGCGGGCGCGACCTTCGCCACCTCGATCGGCTCCCCCACCCCGGCGGCGATGTTCTGCAGCCTCATGAGCAGGCCGGCGGAGACGGTGTGCCCGCGCCCCGCGCCGCCCCGACTGCCGGATCCGGACCGCCACGCCGACCGCGATGGCGCTCGAGCTCCTGCACGCCGACCCGGTGGACGTGATCGTCACCGACCACCTCATGCCCGGCGTGTCCGGCCTCGAGTTCCTGAAGCGGGTGCGGGACCGCCACCCCGACACCGTCCGGATCATGCTCACCGGCCGCGCCCACGTGGACACCGCCGTGAAGGCCATCAACGAGCGGAGATCCACTTCCTCTCCGAGCCCTGCTCGGCGGCGGAGCTGCAGGTCACCGTCCACCTGGCGCCGGAGCAGCTCGAGCTCGCCCGGGAGGACCGGCGGCTGCTGGCCATCGTCCGCAGCCGCCCCGCGCTCACCGAGATGCCGGAGCTGGCGCACCAGGCGCTCCTGCGGAGGTAGCGAGGCAGGCGCACGCCCCCGAACGGCGCCGGCCCTGTCTGAGCCCGCGCGCCGGAACGGACCGCCAGTAGGATCGGGCCCAGCCGTGCCCGGCCCTCGAGGGGGCCGCGCCGGGACGACCACTCGCCACCTGGAGGATCCCCATGCGCCTCATCGCCGTCCTGCTGCTCGCCCTGGCCCAGCCGGCCCTGGCGGCCGGCAAGTTCACCCTGAAGAGCGCCGACCTGAAGCCGGGCGGCACGCTGCCGGAGAAGAGCGTGTTCAACGGCTTCGGCTGCAGCGGCGGGAACGAGTCCCCGCAGCTCTCCTGGACCAACCCCCCGCCGGGCACCAAGAGCTTCGTGGTCACGGTCTACGACCCCGACGCCCCCACCGGCTCGGGCTGGTGGCACTGGGTCGTCTACAACGTGCCGGCCAACGTCCACCAGCTCCCCCACGGCGCCGGGGGCGGGACCGGGCTGCCCGAGGGCGCGGTCCAGGCCAAGACCGACTTCGGCTCCCCCGGGTACGGCGGCGCCTGCCCGCCGCCCGGCAAGCCCCACCGGTACATCTTCACCGTGCACGCGCTCAAGGTGGAGAAGCTCGACGTCCCGGCCGACGCCAGCGCGGCCTTCATCGGCTTCATGACGCACGCCAGCCAGCTGGGGGCCGCCAAGCTCACCGTGACCTACGGCCGGTCGAAGTAGCGGTCCAAGGCGCGGGCCGGCGAGGCGGGAAGAGGGTGACATCCGGGGGCCGCGACGCTAGTCTGCCGCCCTCTCCTTCCACCCTCGCCGCCCGCGCAGGGCGGCCCTCGCAGCCGGGGACGACCATGTCCAAGAAAAGCGCCCGCGCACGCTACCGCGAAGACCTCCTCGACGCCCCGGAGTGGCTCAAGAAGAAGAAGATGCCCCACCGCGACCGGTACCTGGCGGGCAAGCGCATCCAGCCGCGCGGGCTCACCGGCCGGGAGCCGCTCCCCCACCTCGTCGACGAGGTCTTCCTGGCCTACAACTCGGCCCGGCTCAAGGAGGGCTGCCAGCTCTTCGCCGACAAGATGCTCGAGCCCGACGTCACCATCGGCATGAGCATCTCCGGGGCGCTCACCCCGGCCGGCCTGGGCTGCTCCTCGCTGGTCCCGCTCATCAAGGCGGGCTTCGTCGACTGGATCGTCTCGACCGGCGCGAACCTCTACCACGACATGCACTTCGCGCTGAACTACCCGGTGCGGGTGGGCAGCTTCAAGTTCGACGACACCGAGCTGCGCAACAACGACATCGTCCGCATCTACGACGTCCTCATCGGCTACAGCGACGGCCTCATGGCCACCGACGAGTTCCTGCGCAAGGTCCTGGTCCAGCCCGAGTTCCAGAAGGAGATGGGCACCGCCGAGCTGCACCACCTCCTCGGCAAGTACTGCGCCGAGTGGGAGCGCAAGGCCGGCCTCAAGGACGCCTCGGTCCTGGCGGCGGCCTACCGGGCCGGCGTCCCCTGCTACACCTCCTCGCCGGGCGACTCCACCATCGGCATGAACGTGGCCGGGGTGGAGCTGCGGGGCAGCAAGCTGCGCATGAACCCGTCCATCGACGTGAACGAGACCACCAGCTTCGTCCTGGCCGCCAAGCGCGGCGGCGGCAAGAGCGGGGTGGTCCTGTGGGGCGGCGGCAGCCCCAAGAACTTCATGCTGCAGACCGAGCCCCAGATCCAGGAGATCCTGCGCATCAAGGAGTACGGGCAGGACTACTTCCTCCAGGTCACCGACGCCCGACCCGACACCGGCGGCCTCTCCGGCGCCACCCCCAGCGAGGCGGTGAGCTGGGGCAAGGTCGATCCCGACCGGCTGCCCGACGCGGTGGTCTGCTACACCGACACCACCATCGCCATGCCCATCCTCACCCACTACGCGCTGGCCAAGCACAAGAGGCGGAAGCTGCGGCGCCTCTACGATCAGCGCGGCGCGCTGGTGAAGGCGCTGGCCCGGGAGTACTTCCGCCACAACGACGTGAAGATGCTCGACGGCTCGGAGCCGGACCTCTAGCCGGGGCGGACCATGACCCCGGGCCAGATCGAGGCCATCGCCAGGGAGCAGGGGACCCCGGTGGTGGTGGTCGACCACGACGTGCTCCGCGCCAGCTACGCCGCCTTCCGCCGGCACCTGCCCCGCGTCCAGGCCTACTACGCGGTCAAGGCCAACCCCGACCCGGCCATCGTCCGCACCCTGTACCGCGCCGGCGCCAGCTTCGACGTCGCCTCGCTGCAGGAGTTCATGCTGGTGTTGAAGAACGTCGAGCACCTGCCGGCGCAGGAGCAGCAGGACTTCGTCTGGGACAAGATCATCTACGCCAACCCGGTCAAGCCCAAGGAGACCCTGCGGGCGCTCGACGCCTACAAGCCGCTGGTCACCTGCGACAACCTCCTCGAGCTCGGGAAGATCCGGGATCACGCCCCGCACGCCGGGGTGGTGATCCGCCTGCGCGTCCCCAACACCGGCTCGATGGTCGAGCTCTCCTCCAAGTTCGGCTGCGACCCCGGCGACGCGGTGGACCTCATCGAGGCGGCCTTCTCCCTGGGGCTCACGGTGGAGGGGCTCTCCTTCCACGTCGGCAGCCAGTGCACCAACTTCCTCAACTTCGTGCAGGCCCTGAACATGGCCGCGGCGGTGATGAACGAGGCGCGCAGCCGCGGGCGCGAGATCCAGATCCTCGACATCGGCGGCGGCTTCCCCGCCCCCTACCACCGCGACGTGAAGCCCTTCGAGACCCTGGCCGAGCGGATCAACGCCGAGATCGATCGTCTCTTCCCGGTGGGGGTGGACCTCATCGCCGAGCCGGGGCGCTTCATCGTCGCCACCGCCGCCACGGCCGTGGCCCGCATCGTGGGCAAGGCCCGGCGGGACGGCAAGACCTGCTACTACATCGACGACAGCGTCTACCACACCTTCTCCGGGATCATCTTCGATCACTGCCAGTACCACCTCAGGGCGCTGCGCCAGGGGCCGGCCGAGATCTGCTCCGTCTTCGGCCAGACCTGCGACGGGCTGGACACCATCTCGCTGTCCGAGGAGCTGCCCGACCTGGACCTCGACGACCTGGTGTACGCCGAGAACATCGGCGCCTACGCCAGCGCTTCCGCCACCTGGTTCAACGGCTTCCCTCCCGCCCGGGTCATCCACCTGAACGAGGGATAGCGGCCCGCCCCGGCGCGTCCACTCACACCTTGGGTCCGCGCCGCCCCACCGCGGACCGCCCGTCGCAGCCCTGGTGACGCACTCCTGGCCGGCCGCCCGCGGGCATGGGCGCTGCAAGCACGGTCGGGAAGGACGCCCGGGGCGCCTCGCACCCGGTCCCGCCGCCCGGGAGGCCCATGCGCGACACCAAGATCGCCACGCTGGTGGCGCTCGCCCTGGCGAGCGCCCTGGCCCTGCTCTGCCTCCTGGGCGCCGCCGCCTGGCGCGGATTCGCCCAGGTGACCGAGCAGTTCCGGCAGACGAGCGAGATCACCTTCGCCTCGATGCGCACCGTGGACGCACTCCTGGCGGCCAAGCGCACCATGCAGGAGAACCTGGCGCTCCTGCAGATGGAGAGGCGCATCGTCGAGTCGCGGGAAGGGATGGATGCCCAGAACGCCCTCATCGGGATCCACAAGCACCTGGCCGACGGCCGCTTCGAGCTCGAGGCCAGCATCAAGAAGCTGAACGAGCTGCCGCGGGACGGGGAGACCGACAAGGCCTGGGCCGAGGCCGGGAAGGCCGTCGCCGCCTGGAACGACGCCACCCAGGCTGCCGACGAGGCCCTGGGCGGCCTCGAGGACGTCCTGCGCGAGGAGAAGCCCTCCCCGGCGGACCTGGCCAAGGCCGAGGGGGACGCCTGGAAGGAGTTCGAGAAGACCTCGGCCCTCTCCGACGCCGCCGAGGCTCCGCTCGACAACGTCCGCCAGGCGCTGGCCGTGCGGCTGGGGGCCGACAAGCGGCGCGTGGAGCGGAGCGAGCGCCAGGGGCGGATCACCATCCTGGGCGTGTCGGCCTTCGCCATCCTCCTCACCTCCCTGGTCACCGTCTTCATCGGTCGCCGCCTGCGCCGGGTGATCGGCAGGCTGGTGCGGGTGACCGGGGACCTCACCCGCTCGGTGGTGGCCGGGCAGCTGGGCGAGCGCGCCGACCCGCTCCTGGTCCAGCCCGAGTTCCGGCCAGTGGTGACCGGCATCAACGCGGTGGTCGACGCCTTCGCCCGGCCCATCTCGGTGACGGTGAAGTCGCTCACCACCCTGGCGGCCGGCGAGCCCACCCCGCAGATCGCCGACGACTACGCCGGCGACTTCGACCTCATCAAGCAGAGCCTGAACGACCTGGTCCGCCTCACCAAGGAGCGCGGCCGCGACCTGGACGCGCTCATCGCCGCGGCGGTGGCCGGCGACCTGGACTACCGGGCCGACCCCGGCAAGTACCGCGGCGCCAACGCCCGGCTGGTCCAGTCGATGAACGAGATGCTGGACGCGCTGGTGACGCCCCTGCGGACGGCGGCCTCCTTCGTGGCCGGCATCGCCCGCGGGGAGATCCCGGCGCGCATCGAGGGGCAGTATCGCGGGGAGTTCGAGGTCCTGAAGCAGAACCTGGACACCTGCGCCGAGGCGGTCCGCAAGCTGGTCGAGGACGCTGGCGGGCTGGCCAGCGCCGCCGCCGGGGGCCAGCTCTCGCGGCGCGCCGACGCCGAGCGCCACCAGGGCGACTTCCGCCGGGTGGTGGAGGGCGTCAACGCCACCCTGGACGCGGTGGTGGGGCCGGTGCAGGTGGCGGCGCGCTGCGTGGAGCGGATCGCCCGGGGCGACCTGCCCGAGTCGGTCACCGAGAGCTTCCCCGGCGACTTCGCCCCGCTGCGCGACAACCTGAACGGCTGCATCGCCAGCATCCAGGCGCTGGTCCGGGACGCGAACGCGCTGGCCCAGGCGGCGGTGGAGGGCCGGCTCGACGTCCGCGCCGACCTGGCCCGGCACCACGGCGACTTCCGCCACATCGTCGACGGCTGCAACCGCACCGTCGATGCCCTGCTGGCGCCGGTGCAGGTGGCCACCCAGGCGCTGGAGCGCCTCGCGGATCGCGATCTGCTGGCCCGCGTGGAGGGCGACTTCCCCGGGGAGCACGCCCGCGCCAAGGACGCGGTGAACCGGACCGCCCGGGCGCTGCAACGCGCCCTGGCCCAGGTGGCGAAGGCCGTGGAGCAGGTCTCCGGCGCCGCCGAGCAGATCGCCTCCTCCTCCCAGGCGGTGGCCTCGGGGGCGTCGGCCCAGGCGGCCTCCATCCAGGAGACCCGCGGCTCCATCGAGTCGGCCGCCCAGGCCATGGAGGAGGCCGCCAGCGCCGCCGCCCAGGCCAACTCCCTGGCCCAGGCCGCCCACACCGCCGCCGGAGCCGGCGCCGCCGCCGCCGACCGGCTGCAGGCCACCATGGGCAAGATCCAGGCGTCGGCCGAGAGCACCAGCCAGATCATCCGCGACGTCTCGGATATCTCCTTCCAGACCAACCTCCTCGCGCTCAACGCCGCGGTGGAGGCGGCACGCGCCGGCGAGGCCGGCCGCGGCTTCGCCGTGGTCGCCGAGGAGGTGCGCTCGCTGGCGCTCCGCGCCAAGGACGCGGCCTCTCGGACCGAGGAGCTCATCCGGCAGTCGGTGCGCCAGGCGGGCGAGGGCGAGGCGGTGGCGCGGCAGGTGGCCGGCACCCTCCAGGAGATCGTGGGCGGCGTCTCCCAGGTCGGCGAGGTGGTCTCCCGCATCGCCGACGCCGCCCGCGGCCAGGCCACCCGCATCGAGCAGGCCAGCCGGTCGGTGGCCGAGGTGGATCGCATCATCCAGCAG
>Ga0335069_10004094_pt1 | contig 21785 bp, 16 predicted proteins | sample Lox_Sample_11_FD_206714 | JGI IMG/M metagenome (GOLD analysis project Ga0335069, IMG submission 206714) | Soil microbial communities from Loxahatchee National Wildlife Refuge, Florida, United States - Lox_Sample_1.1 | ecosystem: Environmental > Terrestrial > Soil > Wetlands | place: USA...
CTTGAACGACAGTGACCTACAGCATACGCCGATGATGGCGCAGTACCTGCGCATCAAGAGCGAGTATCCGGAGATCCTGCTCTTCTACCGGATGGGTGATTTCTACGAGCTCTTTTACGAGGATGCGCGCCGCGCCGCCTCGCTGCTCGACCTCACCCTCACCGCGCGCGGGCAATCCGCCGGCGCACCGATTCCAATGGCGGGTGTTCCGGTACACGCGCTCGACAGTTACCTGGCACGGCTCGTGCGCAAGGGCGAGAGCGTCGCCATCTGTGAGCAGCTGGGCGAAGCCAACAGCCGCGCACCGATCGAGCGGAAGGTGGTGCGCGTGGTTACGCCGGGCACCATCACCGATGCGGCGCTCCTCGAGGAGCGTGCCGACACGCTCATCGCCGCACTGGTGCGCGAGGCGAGCCGCTTCGGGCTCGCCTGGCTGGATCTCGCTGCCGGACGCTTCACCGTGCTGCAGGGGGAAGGAGCGGGGGCCCTCGCTGCCGAGCTCGAGCGGCTCAAGCCGGCGGAGCTGCTCATCGCCGAAGGATCCGCCGATGAGAAGCTGCCGCGCACCGGAACGGCCGTGCGCCCGCGCCCGCCCTGGCACTTCGAGCTGGCGAGCGCCTCGCGTTTGCTCACCGATCAGCTCGGCACGCTCGATCTGAGAGGCTTCGGTGCCGATGAGCTGCCGCTCGCGCTGCGCGCCGCCGGCGGGCTGCTGCAGTACGTGCGCGATACGCAGAGGTCCGCCCTGCCGCACATCACGGCGCTGCACGTCGAAGAGCGCAGCGATGCACTGTCACTCGATGCCGCCAGCCGCCGCAACCTCGAGATCGATGGCAGCTTGAGTGGCGGTGCCGCCGCCACGCTGTTCGGCGTCATCGACAGTTGCGCGACCTCCATGGGTTCGCGGCAGCTGCGTCGCTGGCTCAATCGTCCGCTGCGCAGCCATCCGGCGTTACGCGAGCGCTACCACGCGCTCGGCGTCCTCATCGATCGACGTCACTTCGCTGTCGTGCGCGAGCATCTCGCGGGCGTCGGCGATATCGAGCGTATCCTCGCGCGCGTCGCCCTGCGCTCGGCGCGTCCGCGCGATCTCACTCAACTGCGCGCATCGCTGGGCCGCCTTCCCGAGCTGCGGCGCACGCTCGCCGGCCTCGACTCCCCGCTGCTGCAGCAGCTCTGCGCGCGCATCGCCGAGCATCCCGGGACGTTTGCCCTGCTGAGCGCCGCGATCGCGCTCGAGCCTGCGGTGCTGGTGCGGGACGGAGGCGTCATCGCAGAGGGGTTCGATGCCGAGCTCGACGAGCTGCGACAGATTGGGACGCACACCGAGGAATTTCTGCTGCAGCTCGAGCGGCGCGAGCGCGAGCGTACCGGCATCGCCGGCCTCAAGCTCGGATATAACCGCGTGCAGGGATTCTTCATCGAGATCGCTCGCCGCGACGCCGAGCGGGTACCGAAGGAGTATGTCCGTCGACAGACGGTGAAGGCAGCGGAGCGCTTCATCACCTCCGAGCTCAAGAGCTTCGAGGACCGGGTGCTCGGCGCACGCGAGAAGGCGCTGGCCCGCGAGCGGGAGCTGTACGAGCAGGTGCTGACGGAGTTGATCGCAACGCTCGTGCCGCTGCAGACCACCGCGGGCGCGCTCGCGGAGCTCGATGCGCTCGCGGCGCTCGCCGAGCGCGCCTGTGCGCTCGAGTGGAGTCAACCCGAGCTGACCGACGAGGCGCGCCTTGTGATCGAGGGCGGCCGCCATCCGGTCGTCGAGCGCTTCACTGCGGCGCCCTTCGTTCCGAATGACCTGCGGCTCGACGCTGCACGGCGCATGCTGATCATCACCGGACCCAACATGGGTGGTAAGTCCACCTACATGCGCCAGGCGGCACTCATAGCAGTCCTGGCGCACATCGGCAGCTACGTGCCCGCCGATCGCGCTCTGCTCGGCCCGCTCGACCGGATATTCACCCGCATCGGCGCCGCGGACGACCTCGCCGGGGGTCGCTCGACATTCATGGTCGAGATGACCGAAGCCGCGAACATACTGCACAACGCCACCGCACAGAGTCTCATCCTGCTCGATGAGGTCGGCCGCGGCACGAGCACCTTCGATGGCCTGTCGCTCGCCTGGGCGATGGCGCGCGACATCGCCACCCGGGTACGGGCCTTCACGCTGTTCGCGACGCACTACTTCGAGCTGACTACGCTCGCAGCCGAGGTGGAGGGGTGCGCGAATGTGCACCTCGATGCGACCGAGCACGGCGAGACGATCGTGTTCCTCCACTCGGTGAAGGATGGACCCGCGAACCGCAGCTACGGGCTGCAGGTGGCGCAGCTTGCCGGCGTGCCGCTCGGCGTCATACGCGAAGCGCGCCGTTACCTCGAGCAGCTCGAGTCCGAGCGCGACCGCCAGCGTGCGATGGGCGCCGGTCGGGACCTGCAGACGGCGCAAACCGAGCTGGCCTTGTTCAGTCCCCCGCCCGATGAGCTGCGGGTATTCCTGCGGGAGGTCGAGCCCGATCAGCTCTCTCCGAAGGCTGCGCTGGAGATCCTCTACCGGCTGAAGATGCTGCTGCGCTGACGCTGAGGCCGTGACTACTGCGGCGGATGGGAGAAACGCCCCTGTGTCAGGAACAGCCCCGTCTGGTGCGCGACCGGCGCTGAGACGAGCATGCCGAGATGGCTCACCGGCAACACGATGTGGTCGGTCGCGCCCGGCATGCAGGTCTCGCTCACGGCGATGGTGCCATCATTCTCTTCATCGAAATGCGCGATCAGCTGGCCGAGGCCGAGCCGCTGCGTACCGGCCACGATGCCGAGCGCCCGCGGGGAGGTCCAGCGCCGCTCCTGCGGTCGCAGCAGCTCCTCGGCTACCGACTGGCCCATCAGGTGCGCGATCGGCGCGAAGCGGGCCGCACGCTCGGCTGCTCGGCTTCCAACGCTCGGCGTGCCGAGGAATACCACCCGCCCGGGAGGCTGCACGGGGAAGCGCTCGAGAAAACGGTGGATCACGAGGCCACCGAGACTGTGACCGATGAAGTGAACCTCCGGCGCCGCCAGGGCGCGCACGAACTCATCGAGCTGCGCGGCGATCGTGCCGATGCCCGCAGCGACCGCCGAGTAATGGAACGTCTGGAGCTTCAGGTCGAACTCGTGAGCGAGGCGCGACTTGAGAACCAGCGATTCCTCGCCCGGCATCCACAGGCCGTGCACGTAGACGACCGCGCTCAAGGCGACGGCCGGCGCACCCGTATATGGAGCTCGCGCAGCTGCGCCTCGCTCACCTCGGTCGGTGCGTCGGTCAACGGGTCCGCTGCGGTCTGAGTCTTCGGGAATGCGATGACCTCGCGGATGCTGTCCGCGCCTGCCATGAGCATCGCGAGGCGGTCGAGGCCGAAGGCGATCCCCCCATGCGGTGGAGCGCCGTACTTGAGCGCATCGAGCAGAAAGCCGAACTTCGTCTGCGCTTCCTGCGCGCCGATGCCGAGCAGCTCGAACACCGTGGATTGCAGCTCCTCGCGATGAATGCGCACCGAGCCACCGCCGATCTCCGAGCCATTCAGCACCATGTCGTAGGCTTTGGCGAGCGCCGCTGCCGGCGCGGCCTGCAGGGCCGCGGCATCCTCATTCACAGGAGCCGTGAAAGGATGATGCATGGCGACCCAGCGCCGCTCCTGTGGATCCCACTCGAACATCGGAAACTCGGTCACCCACAGCGGCCGCCAGCCTTCGGCCACGAGCTTCAGGTCCTGCCCGACCCGCAGGCGCAGCGCCCCGAGCGCATCGCTCACCACCTTGCTGCTGTCCGCGCCGAAGAATATGACGTCGTTGTCCGCCGCCTGGGTGCGCTCGAGGATGCCGGCGAGCGCCGCATCGCTCAGAAACTTGGTGATCGGCGACTGCAGTCCATCGCGCCCGGCGCCGCGCTTATTCACCTTGATGTACGCCAGGCCCTTGGCGCCATAGCGCGCAACGAACGCCGTGTACTCATCGATCTGCGAGCGCGGCATGCTGCCGCCGCCCGGCACGCGCAGCGCCGTCACTCTCCCCTGCGCGTCCTTCGCCGGCCCGGCAAATACCTTGAAATCGCAATCCCGCACCAGGTCGGCGACGTCGAGGAGCTCGAGCGGATTGCGCAGGTCCGGCTTGTCCGAGCCGAAGCGCCGCATCGCCTCCGCATAGCTCATGCGCGGGAACGGATCGGGAAGCTCGGCGCCGAGCACCTCGCGGAAGAAATGCCGCACCAGGCCTTCCATGAGCGCCATGATCTCGCCCTGCGAGAGGAAAGAGGTCTCGATATCGAGCTGGGTGAACTCCGGCTGGCGGTCAGCGCGCAGGTCCTCATCGCGAAAGCACCGCACGATCTGATAGTAGCGATCGAAGCCCGCGATCATGAGCAGCTGCTTGAAGATCTGCGGGGACTGCGGCAGGGCGAAGAACTTCCCCGCATGCGTGCGACTCGGCACGAGATAGTCGCGGGCTCCCTCGGGGGTCGCCTTGGTGAGCATCGGGGTCTCGAGATCGACGAAGCCGTGTGCATCGAGGTAGCCGCGCATCGAGCGCGTCAGCCGGTGCCGCAGCCGCAGCCGCTGGCTCATGACCTCGCGGCGCAGATCGAGGTAGCGGTAACGCAGGCGCACCTCCTCGCCCACCTGCTCATCGAGCTGGAAGGGCAGCGGCTCCGAGCGGTTGAGGAGCTCGAGCTCGGAAGCCAGCATCTCCACTTTTCCGGAGGCGAGGTTCGGGTTCACGGTGCCCGCCGGCCGTGCGCGCACGCGCCCCCGCACCCGCAGGACGTACTCGTTCCGCAACCGCTCCGCCTCGCGAAACACCTCGGCGGCGGTCGGATCGAACACGATCTGCAGCAGGCCTTCGCGATCGCGCAGGTCGACGAAGATCACCCCGCCGTGATCGCGCCGGCGATGGACCCAACCGGCCACCGAGATCTCCTGGCCGATGAGCTGCTCGTTGACGTCCCCGCAGTAATGTGAGCGCATAGGGCGCGCGATGTTACGGAGGGTCCCGGAGAGCCGCAACCCGCGAGGCTCAGCCGCCGCTCATCTCCAGCACGGCCGCCCCCTGGATCGCGCCGCTGCGCAAGCGCTCGAGTGCCGTGTTCGCGTCGCCGAGCGCGAAGCGCTCCACGGTCGCCGACAGCTGCAGACGCGTGGCGACCGAGATGAACGCCTCGCCGTCGGCACGGGTGAGATTCGCGACCGAGGCCACCGAGCGCTCGCCCCACAGCAGCCGATAGGGAAAGGCCGGCACATCGCTCATGTGGATGCCGGCGCACACCACCTGGCCGCCCGGCCGCACCGCGGCAAGCGCGGCCGGAACGAGCGCCCCGACCGGAGCGAACAGGATTGCCGCATCGAGCTCGAGCGGTGGAGGCTCGCTGGATGCACCCGCCCACACGGCGCCGAGCTCCCGGGCGAAGGCCTGCCCACTCCGATCTCCCTCGCGGGTAAAGGCGAACACCCTGCGGCCGTCGGCGCACGCAACCTGCGTGAGGAGGTGGGCGGCTGCGCCGAATCCATACAGACCGAGGTTCACGCCATCGCCTGCCTTTCGATAGGCGCGATAGCCGATGAGTCCGGCACACAGGAGTGGTGCCAGCGAGGCGGCTGGCGGGCCGGCCGGAAGCGCGAGGCAGTAGCGCGCATCGGCGAGCACCTCTTCGGCGTAGCCGCCATCGCGGGTGTAGCCCGTGAAACGAGCCTGTGGGCAGAGGTTCTCGAGCCCTGCCCGGCAGTACCGGCAGGCCCCGCAGGTCCAGGCGAGCCAGGGCACCCCGACACGCTGGCCCACGGCGAAACGCGTCACCTCCGCGCCGCGCTCCCGCACGACTCCGACGATCTCGTGGCCCGGAGTGATCGGACAATGGGTGTCAGGAAGCTCACCCTCGAGGAGGTGCAGATCCGTGCGACAGACGCCGCAGGCCTCCACCCGGATGAGGACCTCCGCGGGACCCGGTGGCGCGAGCGTGACCTGCGAAGCTGACAACGGCGCTCGCGGCGCCAGAAGCCGCATGGCGTGCACGCTGCCTCAGGCCGCGGGCTTGGCGAGCGAGGCGGTGCGGGGAGGCGCCTGCGGCACGACGATCCCGCAGGTGATGATCATCTTCATGGCCGCGTCGACCGACATGTCGAGCTCCACCACCTCGCGGCGGGGCACCATCACCAGGTAGCCGGCGGTCGCGTTGAGAGCCGAGGAGATGTAGACCGCCACGTGTGGCTCCTCTAGGCGTGCGCTCACCGCCGGCACATCCTCCGCCGTGAGAAAGCCGATGCTCCAGACCCCCGCGCGTGGGTACTCGATCATCACCACCTTGCCGAAAGCATTGGACTGCGAGAAGACGCTCTCCGCGAAGCTCTTCACCCCGCCATACACCGTGCCGATCACCGGAATGCGGTTGACCAGCTCCTCCCCCCACGCGATCAGGCGATGCCCGATCAGGTTGGTCACCAGCAGGCCCGTGAGGAGCACGACGATGAGTGCGAACACCGCGCCGAACCCGGGCAATGGGAAGCCGACGAGGGCCTCCGGGCGGTACGCGGGCGGCAGGATCTTCAGCGTGAGATCCATCAGCCGCAGCATGAAGTCCACTACCCAGACCGTGGCGAGGATCGGCAGCCAGACGAGCACGCCCGCAACCAGGTAGCGTCGCAGGCTGCGCCTCCTCGTGACGCCGTGAGTGCTCATGAGAGATTACCGCCGCTTCTTGCGCGCTTTGTTGCCGCGCGGCGCGCGCGCGGGCCGCCGCGCCGCACCGCTGCGTGGCGTCGCGCGATGCCGCGTTGCCACCGCTGCAGTCGAAACCGACTTTGAGCTCTTGGCCTCGGCTGCCGCAGTCTCCTTGCTCTCCTTGGGCGCAGTGCCGGCCGGCTTCGGCTCGGCGCTCTCGGACTTGCTCTCGCTCTTCGACTCCTCTTTCTCGGCGCCGAGGAGGTTGCGCTTGGTCTCCTTGTCCGACTTGAAGTCGGTCTCGTACCACCCCGCTCCCTTGAGGCGAAACACCGGCACGGACAACAGCTTCTTCAGCGCGCGCTTGCCGCAGGAAGGGCAGCGCGTGAGCGGCGCGTCGCTGATCTTCTGCATCACCTCGGTGTAGTACTTGCAGGACCTGCACTCGTATTCGTAGAAAGGCATGAGCTCTCTTGCGGTTGTGTTTATGCGGAGATTATAGCCAAGGTGCCGCGACCATGAGTCGCCGCGCGCTCGCGCCTCACGCCCGGGCGGCGCGCCGCTCATCCGCCTTGGAAAACAGGAGCTGTCCGCCGCGCGCGCTGACGTGGATGCGGTCACCCGGGACGAACTCCCCTTCGAGGATCCGCTGCGCCAGAGGATTCTCGATCTGCTGCTGGATGGCGCGCTTCAGCGGTCGCGCACCGTACACCGGATCGAACCCAGCCTCACCGATCAGGTCTCGTGCCACATCATCGAGCGTGAGATCCATGTTGCGCTCCTGCAGCCGCTTGCGCAGGTAGATGAGCTGGATGTCCACGATCGCGCGGATCTGCTGCGTGCCGAGCGGGTGGAACACGACGATATCATCGATGCGATTGATGAACTCCGGCCGGAAGCTCTGCTGCACGATCTCCATGACCGCGCTTTTCATCTTGGCGTAATTCTTCTCGCCGGCGTACTCCTGGATGACCTGCGAGCCCAGGTTGGAGGTCATGATGATGACGGTATTGCGGAAGTCGACGGTGCGGCCCTGGCCATCGGTCAGACGCCCGTCATCGAGCACCTGCAGCAGCACGTTGAAGACATCCTGATGCGCCTTCTCGACCTCATCGAGCAGGATCACGGAATACGGCCGGCGGCGCACCGCCTCGGTGAGGTAGCCGCCCTCCTCGTAGCCGACGTAGCCGGGCGGCGCTCCGATCATGCGCGCGACCGAGTGCTTCTCCATGAACTCGGACATGTCGATGCGGACGAGCGCGTCCTCGGTGTCGAACAGGAACTCCGCCAGGGCCTTGCAGAGCTCGGTCTTGCCGACGCCCGTGGGGCCGAGGAACAGGAACGACCCGTTCGGTCGGCGAGGATCGGAGAGGCCTGCCCGTGATCGGCGGATGGCGTTCGAGACGATGCGCAGGGCTTCGTCCTGCCCGACCACGCGCTTCCCGAGTGCGTCCTCCATGTGCAGAAGCTTCTCCTTCTCGCCCTGCAGCATCTTCGCCACCGGAATGCCGGTCCATTTGGAGACGACTTCCGCGACCTCTTCCTCGGTCACCTTGTTGCGCACCAGTGTCGGTGCCTTGTCTTCGGCCACCTCGGCGGCACTCAGCCGCTTCTCGAGCTCCGGAATCTTGCCGTACTGCAGCTCTGCCATCCGCCCGAGATTCCCGGCACGCCGCGCCGCGTCGAGCTCGAGCCGCGCGCGATCGAGCTCCTCGCGGACGTGCGCACTGCCCTGCACGGCGGCCTTCTCGGCCTTCCAGACCTCCTCGAGGTCCGCGTACTCCTTCTCGAGAGCGCGCAGCGTCTCCTCGAGCGTCGCCAGGCGCTTGCGCGAAGCCTCGTCTTTTTCCTTGTTGAGCGCCTCCTGCTCGATCTTCAGCTGGATGATGCGCCGCTCGAGCCGGTCGAGCGCCTCGGGCTTGGAGTCGATCTCCATGCGGATGCGCGCCGCGGCCTCATCGATGAGATCGATCGCCTTGTCCGGGAGCTGCCGATCCGCGATGTAGCGGTGCGAGAGCGTGGCGGCCGCCACGATGGCGGGATCCGTGATCTCGACTTTATGGTGCACCTCGTACCGCTCTTTGAGTCCGCGCAGGATCGCGATGGTGTCCTCGACCGAGGGCTCATCGACCAGCACCTTCTGGAAGCGGCGCTCGAGCGCCGCATCCTTCTCGAGGTATTTGCGGTACTCATCGAGCGTGGTCGCGCCGACGCAATGCAGCTCGCCGCGCGCGAGCGCGGGCTTCAGCATGTTGCCGGCGTCCATGGCACCCTCGGCCTTGCCGGCACCGACCATGGTGTGGAGCTCATCGATGAACAGGATGATCTGGCCCTGCTGCTTGGCGAGATCGTTGAGAACGGCCTTGAGGCGCTCCTCGAATTCCCCGCGGAACTTGGCTCCGGCGATGAGCGAGCCCATATCGAGCGCGAGGATGCGCTTGTCCTTGAGACCTTCGGGCACCTCGCCGTTGACGATGCGCTGCGCGAGGCCCTCGACGATCGCCGTCTTGCCGACGCCGGGCTCGCCGATCAGCACCGGGTTGTTCTTGGTGCGGCGCTGCAGCACCTGTATGGTGCGGCGGATCTCGTCATCGCGCCCGATGACCGGATCGAGCTTGCCGGATGAGGCGCGCGCGGTCAGGTCCACGGTGTATTTCTCGAGCGCCTGGCGGCTTTCCTCCGCGTTGGCGTCGTTCACCTTCTCACCGCCGCGCACTTCATCGATCGCCTTCTCGATGGCGCCGCGCACCACACCCGATTCCTTGAAGACCCGCGCGAGGGCGCGGTCCTCGAACGCGGCCAGCACGAACAGCTCGCTCGAGACGTACTGATCGCCGCGCTGCTGCGCGAGCTTGTCGGTGACATTGAGGACCCGGTTGAGGTCGTTGGAGATATGGATCTCTCCGGGAGTCCCCTCGACCTTCGGCAGCCCATCAAGGAGCGCCAGGACGCCGGAGCGGAGCTTGTTGACATCTGCGCCGGCCTTCATCAGCAAGGGGCGGACCGAGCCACCGGTGCTGTCGAGCAGTGCCAGCATGAGGTGCGAGGGCTCGAGCAGCTGGTGGTCGCGACCGAGGGCGAGCGACTGGGCATCGGCCAGCGCCTGCTGGAACCGGCTGGTGAGTTTGTCCATGCGCATGGAGATTCGCCCTCAGGGGGAATGCCCGATTCGTGGGGGTAAAACCACAAGGTTCAAGGGCTGCGCCGTGGAGCGCGCCCTCGAGGCTTAGGGTATTCCTTGGGGCGCCGGGGCGCGACCCGTCGCTAGGACGTGCGGTCCCCGAGGCTGAGCAGGGGGCCGATGAAGCGCTGGTAGTTTCGCCAGCGACCGCTCGAGCGGCGGTAGATCTCCTGCCGCACCTGCCAGAAGCTGGCTGTCATTACCGGGCGCTCGGTCTTGTTGAAATCCAGACACCGCGCATCCCACTCGAGGCCGAGAAAGTCGAGCATGCGCCGCGTCCAGGTCGCAGATCGGCCTCATCGAGCGGCGCGAGGCGACGCGACACAATCTCCTCTGCGCGCTCGAGCCAGGCCGCGTCAGCGGGGGTCATGCGGCGAAGCCTCGCAAGTCCCGCCCAGGCGGCCGCTGAGTGCGGGTCGACCTCGATGGCTCGCTTGAAGAGCGTCTCCGCCTCCGCGAACCCGCCCTCGGGTCCTGCGATCTGCGCAAGGCCCATGAGCGCCGCGACATTGCGTGGCTCGCGCTTGCGCACGCTCTCGAGCACCGCACGCGCCTCCCGCCAGCCATTGGCCAGCAGCAGCGTCGCACTCAACTGCAGCTGCGCGTCGGTGGTCGAGCTCGAGCGGGCGCGTGCGTCGACTCGTGCACGAACGCATCCGCCAGCGCCGCGCCGACTTCGCTGGCCTTCTCCGCCTTGAGCAGCCTCATCAGCATGATCGAAGACCCATCCGGCCGTCTTACATTCGATGACGACGCGTAGCGGCTTTGCTACAGGCGCGCTACTGCCCGGTGAGCCACTCCGCGCCGGCAATGACGGCGATGCCCGCAGCGATCAGCAGCACCTGGATGGCGCTGGTGCGCGGATCGGCGCGCCGATGCAGTCCGGGTATCAGGCCGGCGACTGCGATATACAGGAAGCCGGCGGCGGCAAACGCGAGCGCGTACGGCAGCGCGCGTTGCGCATCGCGAAATGCGTAGTAACTGACGAGTGCGCCGATGACCGAGGCGATTCCGGTCGCAAGGTTGAGCAGCAGCGCGCGCCTGCGGGAGAGTCCCGCCTGCACCAGAATGGCGAAATCACCGACCCGATGCGGGATCTCATGGACTGCAACCGCGAGCGTGGTGAGCACACCGAGCTGTACGTTGCCGAGAAAGGCCGCGGCAATGAGCGCGCCATCGAGCGCGTTGTGCAGGCTGTCGCCGACCAGCACCAGGACTCCGGAGGCATGATCGCGTGCGCTGCCCGCGCCGGCGCCATGCGCGTGGGCGTGCCACCACAGCACCAGCTTCTCGATCACAAAAAATACCCCGAGCCCGGCGATGAGCGCGAGACCGATGCGATGCGCGCCCGCGACGCCCGCGCCCGCCATGGCGTCCGGCAGCAGCGCGAGCAGCGCGGCGCCGAGCAGCGCGCCGGTCGCGAAGCTGACGAAGTGCGGAAGAATGTGCACGCTGCGCTCCTCGCGCACCAGCAGGAACACGCCGGCGAACGCCGCGCTCGCGATGCCGCCGAAGGCCGCCGCGAGCAGCACGATGGCGAGCAGCGGCACCGCTACGACTCGCGCCAGATGAGCGCCGCCATCCGCCCGCAGCGGCCGTCGCGGCGAAACGAGAAAAAGCGCGCCGCGTCGGCGTAGGTGCACCATCTGCCGCCGAAGATCGCGGCGACTCCGAGCGCGTGCAGGCGTCCTCTCGCGAGGCTCACGAGGTCGCACTGCCAGCGCCCGCGGGCGTTCGGCTCGAAAGCCTGCGCGGCGCTGGCATCCAAAGAGAGGAAAGCACGGCGCACCTCCTCACCGACCTCGAAATGCGCCTGGCTGATCGCCGGGCCGAGCCAGGCGATGAGTCGCTCGGGCGGGACCGCGAGGGCTTGCACCGCGGCTTCGAGCACGCCGCCGGCGAGGCCGCGCCACCCCGCGTGCGCTGCACCGACCGCGGAGCCATCGCGCGCGGCGAGCAGCACCGGCAGGCAGTCGGCAACCTGCACCGCGCACACGCGGCCCGTGACGCGGGTCATCGCCGCATCGGCCGCGCGGCGCGCGGCGCGCGGCGCGGCGTCGAGGTCGAGCACCTCGATGCCGTGTACCTGCTCCATCCACTCCGGTTCCGTCGGCGCAGCCAACGCGGTCCGGATGAGCCGGCGGTTCTCCAGGACAGACTGCGCGTCATCGCCGACGTGCGCTCCGATGTTCAGGGTATCGAACGGGGGCGCACTCACTCCGCCGCTGCGCAGCGTGAAGGCGGCGCGCACACCCGGCGGTGCCGGCCACTCCGGCGTGAGGACGGCGAAGCGGTTCCGCGGCGCGTCGGTCATGCGGCCTCCGCGGCGAGCATCTCGATGAGCTCTTCCATGTCCTTCGGCAGCGGCGCCTCGAGCTGCATTTCCTTCCCGGTGAGGGGATGCGCGAGAGCCAGGCGCGCCGCGTGCAGCGCCTGTCGAGGAAAGCTCCGCAGCGCCTCGGCGAGTCGTGGCGAGGCGCCCGCGGGGATTCGTCGGCGACCGCCATAGACCGGATCACCGACGATGGGGAAGCCGATGTGGGCGAGATGCACGCGAATCTGATGCGTGCGTCCGGTCTCGAGCGTGACACGCACCAGCGTGTGCGCCCGAAAGCGCCGCTCGATCCGGTAATGCGTGACGGCCTCGCGCCCGTCCGCGCGCACCGTCATGCGCGTGCGAGCGGTGCGGTGCCGTCCGATGGGCTCAGCGATCGTGCCTCCGCCGGTCAGGCTCCCGGTGCAGAGCGCCAGGTACTGACGGGTGATCTCCCGGGCCCGCAGCGCCGCGCTGAGCGCCGTATGCGCTTCCACGGTGCGTGCAATGATGAGCAGTCCGCTCGTGTCCTTATCGAGACGATGCAGCAGGCCGGCGCGGGGCAGGAGCGCGAGTTGCGGATCGAGCGCGAGCAGTGCGTTCTGCAGAGTATGCTGCGGATTACCGGCTCCGGGATGGACGACGATACCGGGCGGCTTGTCGACCACCAGCAGCGCACGGTCCTTGAAGACGACAGCGAGCGGCATCGACTCCGGGCGCAGCTCGCTTCTTACAGGCAGGCGGGCGCGGATCTGCACCCGCTCGCCGCCGAGGACCCGGTCCTTGCCCCGCAGCGGGCGCCCGTCGACCTGCACCTCGCCGCACTCGATCCAGGCCTTGAGCCGGGCCCTCGAGTACTGCGGCAGCGCGCGCGCCAGGGCCTGATCGAAGCGCAGGCCGGCGGCGTCGACGGGCAGAATGAGTGCGTGCTCGCGGAACTCGCCAGGGGCTTGCGCAGTCGGAGGTCCCAGGGCGGGATTCGCTATACTTCGCCTCCTCATAGGGCGTGAAGCCACAGAAAGGTCCTTTTCGGATGTCCCTTGCTGGTACAGCACGCGGCGGCCTGCTCGCGTTGTGTGTCGTTATGCTCGCCTTGAGCGGGTGCCGCACGCACCGTGAGGCGGACAAGAAGATTACCCCGGCCGAGCTCTACAAGAAGGCCCATAAGGATCTCGAGTCGTACGACTTCAACGGCGCCATCAAGCTCTACGAGCAGCTGACCGCCCGTTTCCCTTTCACCGATGAAGCCCGCCAGGCGCGGCTCGACCTGATCTACGCATACTACCGCGCCGGTGAGAAGGAGTCCGCGACCGATGCCGCCGACACCTTCATCCGCGAGAATCCGACGCATCCCCGCGTCGACTACGCCTGGTACGTCAAGGGGCTCGTCGACTTCGAGCGCACTCCGAATGCGATCGAGCATCTGTTCCGCGCGGACCTGAGCCAACGCCCGCCGAGCAGTGCGCGCAAGTCCTTCGCGGCCTTCAAGACCGTGGTCGAGCAGTATCCGAAAAGCGAGTACGCGCACGATTCGCTGCAACGCATGGTGTACCTGCGCGATCGCCTCGCCAGCTACGAGGTGCACGTCGCGAATTACTACTTCAAACGTGGCGCGTACGTCGCCGCCGCGCAGCGGGCTCGCGGTGCCATCGAGCAGTACGACGGTTCTCCCGCGGTGCAGCAGGCGCTCGACATGCTGATCCAGTGCTACGACCACATGCAGCTCCAGGCGCTCGCTACGCAGAGCCGCGAGGTCTATGCGGCGAACTACTCGGGCGATGGACGCACGCTGCAGGCCGACGCGAAGAAGTCCTGGTGGCGGTTCTGGTAGCGCGGCGGGCACTGCCGCCTCAGCGGCGGTAGCCGCTCGTGATGGGGTAGCGCCAGTCCCGTCCGAAGGCGCGCCGGCTCACCCGCACACCCGGCGGGGCCTGCCGGCGCTTGTATTCGTTGCGTTTCACGAGATCGAGGACCCTGGCTACGATGGCCCGGTCGAAGCCACGCGCTTCGATCTCATCCACCGACAGGTCCTCCTCGATGAAAGCTTCCAGTATCGGATCGAGTATCTCGTACGGGGGTAGTGAGTCGCTATCCTTCTGACCGGCGCGCAGCTCGGCCGAAGGCTCGCGCTCGATGATCCGTTGTGGAATCACGCGGCCGAGCGAGTTGCGGTAAGCGGCGAGACGGTAGACCAGCATCTTGCTGCAATCCTTGATCGGCGCGAACCCTCCCGCCATGTCGCCATAGAGCGTGGCGTAGCCCACCGCCATCTCGCTCTTGTTGCCCGTCGTGAGGAGCATCCGCCCCGTCTTGTTCGAGAGGGCCATGAGCAGCAGCATGCGGCAGCGCGACTGGATGTTCTCCTCGGTGGCATCTGCCGGAAGACCGGCGAATTCCCCCTTGAGCGTCGCGAGCGTCGCCTCGAACATCCCTTCGATCGATAAGGTGCTGTATTTGACGCCCAGCAGCTGCGCCTGCTGCTGTGCGTCCTGGAGGCTCATGGCAGAGGTGTAACGCGAGGGCATCATGACCGCCTGCACGCGATCCTTGCCGAGTGCGTCTACGGCGATCGCGAGGGTCAGCGCGGAATCGATACCGCCGGAAAGTCCCATGACCACACCGGGGAAGCCGTGCTTGTCGACGTAGTCGCGAACACCGAGGACGAGTGCGCTGTAGACACTCGCCTCGTCCGTGAGCTCCGCCGCCACGGTCCCGGCAAGCGGGACGACGCGTCCGCGCGCATCATGGGTGAACTCGGCGACCCAGGTCCCCTCCTCGAACGCCGGGGCTCGCATCACCACGCGCCCCTCCGCATCCATCACGAAGGAGTTGCCATCGAACACCAGCTCGTCCTGGCCCCCGACCAGATTCACGTAGACGAGAGGCACGCCGACCTCCCGGACGCGCGTGCGGGCGATGTCCTCGCGCTCGCGCTGCTTGTGAATCTCGTAGGGTGATGCGTTGATGACGACGAGCAGCTCCGCACCACCTTCGCGCGCGCGCCGCGCAGACTGTGGCTCCCAGATGTCCTCGCACACGAGCAGGCCGGTGCTGATGCCCTGGCACTCGGCGAGCGTCGGCTGCCTGCCGGCACGAAAGTAGCGCTTCTCGTCGAAGACCTTGTAGTTCGGCAGCTCCGCCTTGCGATGGATGGCGGCGATCTGACCGCCCGAGATGAGCGCCGCGGAGTTGTAAATGACTTCGCCCGCATACTCGGGGAAGCCCACGAGGACCCGCACATCGCTGAGCTGCGCGCGCAGTTGCGCCAGACCCGCCTCGATCTGGCGACGAAAACCGCGGTGGAAGAGCAGGTCCTCGGGCGGATAGCCCGAGAGCGTGAGCTCCGGAAACAGCACGAGGTCCGCGGCGAGGTTCCGGCGCGCCCGGCTGGCACTCTCGATGACCTTCGCGGCATTACCGCGCACGTCGCCGACGAGCAGATCGAGCTGCGCCAACGCGATCTTCAGCGTCTCACCCATGGCCTGGAGTGTGGCACCGTCAGCACCTGGCGGTCAGCGCCGCCTGCCGTGAGTTGCGCGCTGCGAACGCCCGCGGGCAGCCGTGCGGGCCTTGGCAGGCGTCTTGGCACCCGCTGCACGCGGGCGGGTCCTCGCAGGTCGTGGCTTCCTCTTGATTGAATCCCCGCCGCTTCCGGATCGCGCCGTGCCCGCAGCTCGCTTGCTGCTGCGGCCGCGCAGCAGCGTGTCCATGGCCGCTCCGAGCTCCGCCGGAGATTTCACCGTGCGGACTCCGGCGGCCTCGAACGCAGCGTACTTGTCGGCCGCGGTGCCCTGCCCCCCCGCCACGATCGCACCGGCGTGCCCCATGCGCTTGCCCGGCGGCGCGGTGATGCCTGCAATATAGGCCACCACGGGCTTGGAGACGAAGCGCCGGATATACCGTGCGGCCGCCTCCTCATCGCTACCGCCGATCTCACCCACCAGGATGATCCCCTCGGTACCGGGATCACGCTCGAACAGCTCCAGCACATCGATGAAGTTCATGCCGCGCACGGGGTCGCCGCCGATCCCGACACAGGTGCTCTGGCCGAGCCCGATGTTGCTGGTCTGAAAGACCGCTTCGTAGGTGAGCGTTCCCGAGCGCGAGACGATGCCTACGCGGCCCTTCTTGTGGATGAAGCCCGGCATGATGCCGATCTTGCACTCACCCGGTGTGATGACACCGGGGCAGTTGGGTCCCACCAGCCTCGTTGCGGAACCCGCGAGCACGGCCTTCACGCGCACCATGTCGTTCACGGGCACGCCCTCGGTGATGCACACCACGAGCTCGATACCGGCATCGATCGCTTCGAGAATGGAATCCGCTGCGCCGGAGGCCGGCACATAGATCATGCTGGCGGTTGCGCCGGTGGCACGGACCGCTTCCTTCACCGTGTCGAATACCGGAAGGCCCAGGTGCTGCTGACCCCCGCGGCCCGGGGTCACTCCGCCGACGAGCTTGGTGCCGTAGGCGAGCGCTGCCTCGGAGTGAAACGTGCCCTGCTTGCCGGTGAACCCCTGGCAGATGACGCGGGTGTTCCGATTGACCAGAATGCTCATGGTTTGCCCTTCGCCGCGAGGGCCACCACCTTGCGCGCTGCGTCGGTGAGATCCACCGCGGGCGTGATGGTGAGTCCGCTGCGCGCGAGCATCTCCCGCGCCTTGTCGGCGTTGGTCCCCTCGAGACGCACCACCACCGGCACCTCGACACCCACTTTCTTCACCGCGTTGATGACGCCATCGGCGATCAGATCGCAGCGCACGATCCCGCCGAAGATGTTGACCAGCACGGCCCGTACGCGTCGATTGGAGAGAATCAGCTCGAATGCCGCGGTCACCCGCTCGCTGGTCGCGCCTCCTCCGACGTCGAGAAAGTTCGCCGGCTGCCCACCGTGGAGCTTGATGAGGTCCATGGTGGCCATGGCGAGCCCCGCGCCATTCACCATGCAGGCGATGTTGCCATCGAGGGAGACGTAGTTGAGATCATGCTCGGCTGCACGCCGCTCCATCGGATCTTCCTGCATGGCATCGCGCAGTTGCGCGAGCTCGGGATGCCGAAAGAGCGCGTTGTCATCCACGTTGAGCTTGGCATCGAGCGCCACCAGTGCGCCCTCGGCGGTGACGATGAGCGGATTGATCTCGATGAGGCTCAGGTCCTTCTCGAGATAGAGCCGGTACAACGCCGCGGTCAGGGACTGGAACTGGGCAATCTGTCCGCCGGTAAGGCCGAGTCCGAACGCGAGCTCGCGCGCCTGGTGGGCGCCAAAGCCCGCCGCGGGATGCACGCAGACGCTGAGAATCTTCTCCGGAGTCTTGTGGACAACCTCCTCGATGTCCATGCCGCCCGCTGCGGAGGCGATGAAGGCGATGCGCCCGCGCTCCCGATCGAGGGTGAGCGAAAGATAGAGCTCCCGGGCAATCGCCGAGCCTGACTCGACGTACACCCGCGAGACCGGAAGCCCTTCGGGCCCGGTCTGCTGCGTCCTGAGGGTCTTCCCCAACATGCCTTGCGCCGCCGAGCGCACCGCCTCGGGGTCGCGGGCGAGCTTCACTCCGCCCGCCTTACCGCGGCCGCCCGCGTGCACCTGAGCCTTCACCACCCAGATCGTTCCGCCGAGCGCGCTGGCGGCCTCGACCGCCTCATCGGGGCTCGCGGCTACCTTGCCGCTCGGTACCGGGATGCCGTAGCTGCGCAAGACTTCTTTGGCCTGGTATTCGTGAAGATTCATGCCTGGTATTCGTGAAGATTGATGTTTTTGGAAGGAGCGCGGATAAAAGAGCGCCATTCTCCTCGAAAAGGCCCGCTGCTGACCAGACTCGCTCCCTGCGCTTCCTCGGGCAACTGACATACGGGTGCAATGCCGGTGCGATCTGGATCGCGTTCGCGCGGATGGCAAGATGCTACAGTCCCGCCCTGGTCCAACCTCCGGCCAGTCGCTTGCGCTCCACAACGGCCACCGTCGCCGCCCCCTTCGTGACACCGAGTGATCTCGCTTGGCGAGTGATCGGGCTGCTGAACCTCTATCGGCTGCTCGTGCCGCTGGTACTTTTGTCGATGCAATCGCTCTCCTGGACCGGCTGGGAGCTGGTTGCGGCACGCCCCCGTCTCTTCGTCAGTGCCTGCATCACCTATTTCACTGCCGCCGTACTCCTCATCATCGCGCGGCGTCTCCACTGGACGAGTCTGCGCATCGTCGCGCTGGTCAATGCGACGGTGGATGCCCTTTCCATCGGATTCATCGTCTACGCAAGCGGCGGCGCGTCGAGCGGGCTCGGGATACTGCTGGTGCTGCCGGTCCTTGCCCTCACAGTACTGGCCGGTCCGAGAGACGCGCTGCTGATCGCGGCGGTCGCAGCCCTTGCGATATTGGTGCAGCAGGTGTTCGTTGGCGTCACCAGCCCTTCCCCGGCGACCGACTATGTCACTGCCGGCGTGTTTGGTGCGGCGGTGTTCCTGGTGGCGCTCGCCACGTGGCCCGTGGCCAATCGCCTTCGTGAGAGCGAGGCGCTGGTCCGCCGCCAGGAAGTGGATCTCGCCAATCTGGCGCAGCTTTCGCAGTACATCGTCCAGCACCTGCGCGAGAGCCTGCTGGTAGTGGATGAGCACGACCGCATTCGACTCATCAATGAATCCGCCGCGGAAATTCTCGGCGACCAGAATGCCTATCCCGATGCGTTGGTGGGGGAAGCCTCGCCTCGTCTCCTATATCTGCTCGAGTCCTGGCGTCAGCGCAATGGAGCGGGCGCCGGAGCGATGCCGCTCCCTGACCCGACGTTTGTCGCCGCGGACGGCGCCCGTCTGATCCGGCCTCACTTTGCACCCCTTGGCGCTTCGAGCCCAGGCCCCGTGCTCGTATTCCTCGAGGATACGAGCCTGATGGAGGAGAAGGTGCAGCAATCGAAGCTGGCGGCTCTTGGGCGGCTCAGCGCCAGCATCGCACACGAGATCCGCAACCCGGTCGGCGCCATGAGCCACGCGGGTCAGCTCCTTGGCGAATCGCCCCATGTCTCGGACGACGACCGGCGTCTCACGGAGATCATCCGTGCCAACGCCGAAAGAGTCAGCGCAATTATCGACAATGTGCAGCGCCTGTCGCGCCGTGAGCCGGCGCGTCTGGAACGGGTCCCGCTCGACCTGTGGACACAGGAGTTCCAGCAGGAGTTCTGCCAGACCATGCAGTGGCCTGCGGCGCGGCTCGTGGTCAGCTCGACGAGCTTTGAGGTCGAAGTCCGGGTCGACCCGGACCAGTTGCGGCAGATCGTGTGGAACCTTTGCGAGAATGCACTCAAGCACGCGATCGGCGATTCCCCGGAGGAGGTTCTCGAGATCCGATATGGAAGGATGAGCGGCAACGATCGGCCATTCCTCGAAGTAGCCGACCGCGGTGCCGGTGTAGCCGCCGAACATGCGGAGCGGATTTTCGAGCCCTTCTACAGCGGCGGCTGCGGCACCGGACTCGGGCTCTTTCTCGCGCGAGAGCTCGCGCAGAGCAACGGCGCGACACTTCTTCATGAACCCCGCGCTGGGGGAGGGAGTGTGTTTCGCCTCGTATTCGCCGATCCGCGCCGGTGGGCGACTCGATGACTGAGGCCGTCGCGACCGATCGTGCTACGGCCACGCAACCGGTGGTGCTGGTCGTCGACGATGAGCCGGATCTGCTGGAACTGGTCAGCCTCACCCTGGGACGCATGAGCCTGAGGACCCGGACGGCATCCGATCTGAACACTGCGCGGCGCTTGCTCAAAGCCGAGCGGTTCGACCTTTGCTTGACGGACATGCGGCTTCCCGATGGGGATGGTCTCGACCTGGTGGCCTGGATCCAGGAGCACCGGCCCTCGGTGCCGGTCGCGGTCATCACGGCGCACGGCAACGTGGAATCTGCGGTTCGGGCATTGAAACTCGGCGCCTTCGATTTCGTCTCGAAGCCCTTGAACCTCGGAGTTCTGCGCAAGCTCGTCGGCAGCGCCATGCGGCTGGCGTCCTCGACCGGCGACGACACCGCTTCGGGGCCAGGCGGACCCCGGCTCCTCGGGAGCTCTCCGGCAATGGAGCAGCTGCGCGAGATGATCACGCGGGTGGCGCGCAGCCAGGCCCCGGTGCACATCTGCGGCGAATCGGGTACCGGTAAGGAACTCGTTGCGCGCATGATCCACGAAAGCGGCCCACGGCGCGGCGGAGCCTTCGTCGCAGTGAACTGCGGCGCCATCCCCACCGAGCTCATGGAGAGTGAGCTCTTCGGTCACAAGCGCGGCAGCTTCACGGGCGCTGTAGCCGACAAGAAAGGACTGGTGCAGAGTGCCGAGGGCGGTACGCTGTTTCTGGATGAGGTGGCGGACCTGCCGTTGCACATGCAGGTGAAGCTCCTGCGGGTCGTACAGGAGAAGACGGTGCGGCCTGTCGGGGAGGCGCGCGAAGAGACGGTCGACGTGCGCATCCTCTCCGCCACGCACAAAAACCTGGCCGACCTCGTGGCCCAGGGATTGTTTCGTGAGGATCTCTTTTATCGTATCAATGTGATCGAGCTGCGCGTGCCGGCGCTGCGAGAGCGCAGCAGCGACATCCGTGAGATCGCCCGAGCGATCCTGGAACGCCTCGCACGGAGGGCTGACGGCCCCGGCACCCAAATCTCCGAAGACGCAGTCCAGGTGCTCGAGGCTTATCCCTTTCCCGGCAACGTGCGTGAGCTCGAGAACGTGCTCGAGAGGGCGCTCACGCTCAGCCCCAACGGAATCATCACCCCCGAGCAGATTCGCCTGCGCATGGCGAATCGGCCTCCTGACTCGGAAGCTCCTCCGCCAGCCGTGAAGCCGGCGATAGCCGTGGAGGGCGCACTCGGTAGCCAGCTCGAGAGCATCGAGCGTGAAGCGATCCTCAAGGCCCTCGAGAAGACTCGCTACAACAAAACCGCCGCAGCGAAGCTCCTTGGAATGAGCTTCAGAGCGCTTCGATATCGCATCAAGAAGCTGGGGATCGAATAGCTACGACTCGCGTGGCCACCCACGTGACCATTTTGGTCACATTGTGACGCGTCGGCCAACGAGTGGCGTCAGTCTGCGACAGAAGTAAGTAAAGTCTAAGTATCTGGAGAAACACTTATTCTTTATAATAATCAATTACTTAAATATATGCTGACGCTCTGGCACAAGCCTTGCTCATCTTCACCCGGGCGCCTTTTTGCGCCGCTGACTGACTACCAAACTTTTAGGAGTTTTCATCCATGAAGGCTGTGCAAAAGGGTTTTACCCTGATCGAGTTGATGATCGTGGTCGCGATCATCGGCATTCTCGCCGCGATCGCGATCCCGGCGTACCAGGACTATACGGTGCGGTCGAAGGTGACTGAGGGCCTGAACCTGGCCGCGTCGGCTAAGGTCGCCGTCGCAGACGGCTTCCAGTCAAATGACATCAATGGCGTTGCGACCGCCTCGGCCCAGTGGGCCCTTAATTGGGTAGCCACAAAGTACGTGCAGCTCATAGGAATCAACCCTGCCAATGGGGTTATCACCATTACGTACTCTGCTAATACCCCACAGATCGCCGGTAATACTATCGTTCTGACTCCGAATAGCCCGGTCGGCACAATCCTGGCGACCGGTGCCCAGGGGAATATCGA
>Ga0335069_10004095_pt1 | contig 21782 bp, 17 predicted proteins | sample Lox_Sample_11_FD_206714 | JGI IMG/M metagenome (GOLD analysis project Ga0335069, IMG submission 206714) | Soil microbial communities from Loxahatchee National Wildlife Refuge, Florida, United States - Lox_Sample_1.1 | ecosystem: Environmental > Terrestrial > Soil > Wetlands | place: USA...
CGGCCGTGATCATGTCCTTGAGCTCAAGCTTGTTGAGCGCCAGCACCGAGACCATCTGGACGAGCCCGGGCGTCAATATCTGTCGCTGCGACAGTTTGACGTTCAGCTTGTGTTGCAGCATTACCATGAAATTCGCTTAGTACCTTCGCACCTATTCTCGACCATTCGGGTGAATTTCGGCTGTGACGTTGGAACGTAGACCGTGGTTACGTTCAGCGCTCGTTCATCCAAGCACATTTTTGTTGCGCGTTGATGAAATCGCTGCCTGCTTCGCAAAACGATCACCTTCACGTACGTCGAGCCGCCAACCGTCTATGCCTCGCGGACAAACGTGTCCACGCCACATTTACACCAACGAAAAGCTTTCTCCCAGGTACACCCGGCGCACCTCGGGATCGCTGCCCAGCGCCTCGGGCGTCCCAGTTCGGAAAATGCGCCCCTCATTGATGATGTAGGCGCGGTCCGTCACCGAGAGGGTTTCGCGAACGTTGTGATCGGTGATCAGCACTCCGATGCCCGATCCTTTCAACTCGAAGATGATCTTTTGCAGATCCAGGACAGCAATCGGATCGATCCCGGAAAACGGCTCGTCCAGCAAAATGAAGGTTGGATTGATGCACAGGCAGCGCGCGATTTCTACCCTCCGCCGCTCGCCTCCCGACAGCGCGTATCCGCGATTCTGGCGGATGTGTTCCAATCCCAGCTCTTCGATCAGCTTCTCCATCTTCTCCCGCCGTTCGTGCCAGGAGATAGGCTGCCCCTCCAGCACCGCGAGGATGTTCTCCTCAACGGTGAGTTTGCGAAATACCGACGGTTCCTGAGGGAGGTAGCTGATTCCGAAGTTGCGTGCCCGCAGATACATGGGCACGTCGGTGATGTCTTCGTCGTCGTACAGGACCCGGCCCGAATCGGGGGGGACTAAGCCGACGATTGCATAGAAGGAAGTGGTTTTGCCTGCGCCGTTAGGTCCTAATAAGCCAACGACTTCACCCTGTTCGACGCGGAGACTGACCCCTTTTACGACCTGCCGGCCACGGTAAGTTTTGCCGATTTCGTCAGTGGCGAGTATGTGCATTTATCGTGCCACTCGCGTCGTTGTGACCGTCGGGGAGGCCTCTTTTCCTTCTACGAGGACCCTATCATCGCGTTTATAGAAAGTCAACGAATCGCCGGTAATCTTGCCATGTTCGGCATCAAAAATGCTAGGCGGACCGCCGGTCATGACAAACTTGTCCTCCGCCGCCGTGTACACCAACTGATCGCCCGTCCCGCGGCGCTCCGGTTCCTGCACTAAAACCTTTCCCTGCGCGACGATGCGGTCAAGCTGGCTCGGCCCGGCGTGGTCGGAACCGCTCCCTGGCGTCTGGCCCCGCGCGGTCAGATAGGCATCCATGCGCGCTGCTGTCATGACCACATCCGCGCTTCGTGCCACCACATTGCCTTCAAATTTGGCCTGGCGCTGATCATCCGTATAAACAAGGTGCTGCGAGGTGATAGTAATCAGTGTGGTTCTCCCCGATTTGTCGGTCTGCGCCAGGACGGTCGAGACCGGCTGCCCGTCCCCTTTCGCCACGATCGACCGGTGCACCTGATCGAACTCGATGCTGGGAGCCTGCACCACGTCCGAATCCTGCCAGAGCCGGACGTTCCCCGTATAAAGCGCGACGGAGGGCGACCGATGCGCGGTCATGTTCTGGGCGGTGACGTGAATCGGCGACGAGGAAGCCAGTAAAGCTCCCCCCGGCTGCTCGCGCAGTTCGCTGTACGTGCTTTTCACGTTGCCTTCGGCGGCCGCATCGCCGGTCGCGCGGTTCATGCGCAAGCTCCGCGCCGTCGTCGTCATCCCCTTCTCGAGAACCCGTGGAGACCCGGTCAGCACCAACATCTGATCGCCCGGCGTGTATAACGCATGACCCGCCCAGGCTCGGCGGTCACCATCCTGGTAGGCGACATCCCCCTCCTGCACCACCGATGTGATTCCACCCTGCGGCGCAAATGCAATCCCCAGTTCGCGGCTCGTAGAGATCCGCTGCGACTGTCCATCCGCGGTGTTCACAACCCGAGCATCCGGCGCGCCGGTGACTTCCGCGAGTTTGCCATCCTTCGTGAAGCGGGCCTTGAACAGGCCCGCCGTGATCACGGTGCGTTCACCGCTCGAGTTCACGGGCTGGAGGGTGATCGAGCCTCCGGTCGAAGTTTGCGCCGATGCCAGCTTCCGCCCTGCCGCCAATATGAAATCGATCGCCGGAGCGGCCACTTCGACCCGCTGCTCATCCGACCGCTGTGCCCCTGACTTTCCGCTGGCAGCTTCGGCCGCGGAACCAGTCGTGGACGCAGCCGGATTCTCGATCACCTTCACGTTTTCTTCTGCACGAACTTTGCTGACCAGACCTTTTCCCGCAAACGACACCAGCACCCGCCCGGCGGACGCATCGAAGGGCTTCGTGCCTGTGCCTTCCACCTGCACATTGCCACTGAACATCGCGGAGTCCAGCGTCGATCCATCCTTTGTCATTTCAAGGACCGCCGTCTCGGCTCGCCCATGCAAGCCGGCGTCGCCGGAAATCCGGGCCTGCACATCGCCCGTCGCGAGCACGCGTTCGAGCGTGTTGTCCTCCGAGAGCGGAATCACCGCCTGCTCCGCCGTCATCGTCATGCCATCACGATCCACCCGCGGTTTCTCCAGGGTGACCTCGCGTGGCGTCTTCATGAACGCGCCACGCAGCGCCGTGACCGTCGCCCCGCCCGCCTGCGCCAGAACGAGGTGCACCTGCGAGGTCAGGTGCAGCACATCGTCTTTCGCGTTGTAATCGACGCCCACCGCCGACCCGGTCGCCTGCGGCATCGTGAGATTTACCTGTGAGTGCGTGTAGGCGTTCCCCGTCTTCTGATTGAAGACCAGGCCGCTGGTGACCAGGTGAATCGGATTGCGCAAATTGCTCGGCGCCGCCTGGTCGGGCTTCAGCACGCCCTCGGGGTTGGCTTCGAGGTCGATCCGCACTTCCCCCTTGGCCGTGACGTCACCCGACTGTGGATCGTATTCAAAGTCGTCGCCCTGGATCCGATCGTAGCGGCTCGAATCCCGTCCGTAGAGCGTGATGGTGACGTTGTGCAGTTCGGTGTGGCCGCCTTCCTTGAATTGCACGGCCTTGCTGGCTTCGAGCGTAAACAGCGTGCGCCCTTCGAGCGACTTCGAAACCTTGAAGCCCTGCGCAGTCTGCTGGATTTCAACGCCAAGTTTGCCGGGAACCTGCTTCAGGACATCCTGCAGCCCGCGACGGATGTGGTAATACACGCCCGCCACGATGACGACGATCACGATCGCAGCCAGCGCAAACCATCGCCGCAGGCGGGAGACGTTGAGCATTGTCTTCAGTGTAATGGAGGGCGGGCTGCGCTGTGACAGCACAAACAATCAGGAAGGACGAGCCGGGTCCCATCGAAGAATATGCCGTGGGGCACTAGATTTTCAGGTCGCGGAGCAGCAGTTCGAGTCCGCCATATTCGGGATGGTCGTTGTAGCCCACCGTGAAGGCGATATCCAGGGAATCTCCGGCAAGCAATTTCGACTCCGCCATGCGCTCCGCCATATGCCAGCCCAGCGCGTCAAAGGTAATCTTTTCCCGCCACGAAGTCGGGGCGGGCTGTCCCGCATGATTCGTATCGGACGAAGTGCTAACCTGCACCCCGGGCACTCTCGCGTGCTCACCTTGCCGTCGTTCTTCGCGCGTAATAGACGAACTTTCGGGATCGCACCGCGGCGTCACCAGAACTGCCTCAACCGATAACTCCTGGGCGGCCATCGTTTCACCGAAGGCAACGGACGGGCGCGAGGCATGCGCAACCGGTGCAGCGTTCTCGGCCGCAACCGCCGGCACGCGCGCCCGCGACACTTTCAACTTCACATGCTTGTCTTTCAAGATGCGCGGGGGCGCCAGCAGGCGCACGCCGCGCGCACAAAATACGGGCTCAGGATTTCCCTGCCCGAACGGCTCCAGCCAGCTCAGTGCTCGCAACAACCCGGGGCTCACGTTTTCCAGGCCAAGCTCCGCATCCACATCGAGCACGGCCTCGAAATCTTCTGGAACGAGCCGAGCCCGCGCATACTGGTCCAGTTGCGAACGCAGCTTCGGCACCTGTTCGGAAGCTAAAGCGAAACCCACGGCGTGCGCGTGGCCGCCATAGCGATGAAACAGGTCGTGACACGACTCCAGCGCATCGAGCAGGTGGAAACCGCGGATTGAGCGCCCCGATCCGTGCGCCTCGCCATCTTCATGGGAAATCACCAGCGCCGGGCGGCCAAGCTTCTCCACCACGCGGGTTGCCGTAATCCCAATCACGCCGCGATGCCATTCATTCCCATCAATCACCACGCAATATGCTTCGCGCAAGGCGGGGTCTTCGGCAATGCGCGCTTCGATCGAAGCCAGAATTTTCCGCTCTTCTTCCTGGCGATCGGCATTCAGCTGATCCAGGCGCCTGGCGATTTCGCGCGCGCGAGCCACATCCTTCACGCTGAATAACTCCACCACGTCCCGCGCCACATCCATGCGCCCGGCTGCATTGAGCCGCGGCGCGATTCGAAATGCCACTTCCGTCGATGTGGGTGGCCGCGTTGCCGGAATTTGTGCCACCTCGAGCAGCGCGCGCAATCCCGGATTGACCGCCTTGCGCAGCGCATCGAGTCCTAGCTTGGCAAAAACTCGGTTCTCGTCCACCAGCGGCACTGCGTCGGCCACCGTCGCAATTGCCACCATCTTCATGAACGACTCAATCAACGCCGGCAGATTGCGTTCACGCAAAAGCCTCTCCATCAGCGCCTGCGCCAATTTGAAAGCCACTCCCGCGCCGCACAGCGCCTTGCATGGATACTCACAGCCTGGCTGATTCGGGTTCAGCACTGCATACGCGCGGGGTACGCCTTCCTGGCCGGGCAAATGGTGATCGGTGACAATGAGATCAATCCCCAGACGCTCTACGACATCCGCCGCGCTGAAGGCGCGAATGCCGGTGTCGACGCTGATGATCAGCCGCACGCCCTCGCTGGCAGCTCTCTCGATCACTTCATCCTTCATGCCATAACCTTCACGGATGCGGTGGGGCACGTGAAAGTCCGCCGTCCCGCCGCACAACTCGATGGCCGTCTTGAGAATCACGATGGCGGTGGTGCCGTCGACGTCATAGTCTCCATAGACCAACACCTTCTCTTTGCGCTCGATCGCCGCCACCAGGCGTTCGACGGCTCGCTGCATGCCGCTCATCAGATAGGGAGAGTGCAAGTGGGCCACCGAGGGGGCAAGAAACCGGATTGCCGCTTCCGGCTCGGCGATGCCGCGCATGACGAGCAACCTTGCGAGGGTTGGCGCCAGCGCCGGGTCGCGCTCCAGACGAAGTGAAGACTGCGCCGCAAGCGCCGCAGACAGCGCCGCCACCGCTTCGGCGCGCGCACTTTTGAGTTGCCATTTCACGGGAGAATTACGAGTAGCCTACACGAAACTGGATGCGTAGTTTCGGATTCTTCGGAGGCTCGCGCTGGATCGTTTCGGCGTTCAGTCTTCTTCGTCGGGCCCCGGCTCGTCGATCGCGATGCCGCCGAAGTCCTCCGCCAGATCCACCATTCTCTGGTAACGCTCGTACCAACTGGCGTTGGCTTCATACAGAAAGACACACCCCTGGTAGGCCCACCCGAGCTGCACGAACCCGATTTTCCCGATGTAGGTCTTCAGCCAGCGGGCTTCTTCGAGATCGTCGTCATTGGCGAACTCGGCATTTTCCAGCCGCTTCATCAGTTCATCCAGATCCTCGCGCTTCAGCACCCACGCGTCCATCGTGAGGAATGGAGTGCCCGCCGACTTCGCCAGCTCGACGAAATCTTTCCAGCTCTCCGGATTTTCCCCATCCTTCCACATGACACACTGCACTTCTTCGAAATCAACGTAGCCGTGGAATCGGCGCATGCCATGGCCTTCGATGAAGGCGATCATGTCGTCTTTTAACGTGGAAAGGTCGTCAGAGGCGGCAGACATATGTGTTTCTGGTGTGCCCGTATTGTATGCCTTTTACGATCCAGTGTCGCAGGGGCCCGTGAGCCTGCAGCGAAATCCGGTTCCGGTGCTGGCCACGTCGAAGCCGCCCATCTCCTCTGCAAGGCCTGTGTTACACTACTTATTTCACCGACAGCTTTCGACGCCAACCATGCTTTTTTCCAAGGAATATGTGGGCTATTTAGCCCGCGAGATCACCAAAAAGCTCATCGCCGGTGAGTTTGTCGAAACAAGAGAACCGGCCGCGGTCACCGAGAAGGTGCATGCCGCGCTGCTGGATGAGCTCACGCTCGAGGACCGCATCAACGACGAAGTCCGGGTGATCCTCGAAGCGTATTCCGAAGAAATGCGCAAAAGCGGAGCCAATTACCAGGAGATGTTCCGCAAGGTGAAGTCGGAGCTGGTGCGCAAATACAAAGCAGTCCTTTAGATTTCCCGGGAGCGAGACAGTCAGGTGCGACTCAGCCGCGACAAAGTCAACAAAGTAGCCCACGTCATCAGCGATGCGCTCGCCGACCTGCCGCAAGTCGAATTTCTCGAGGACCGCAACACCATCCGGCTCGAGACCCGCAAGGTGCTCGAGGATCTCCTCAACCAGGAAGCCCGCATCGATCAGGCCGCCCGCCAGAAGATCGAGAGCCAGCGCCGCACCATTCTCGAAGGCAGCCAGGAATGGGACATCCTCTATCGCAAGTACTACAACGAGGAAGTCAAAAAGCTCGGCCTCTAACCGCTACACCCTCAATCGCTGTTCTCTGCTGGCCTCTTCGATTTCTCGACTTCATCTGTATGTTCAAGACCCCCTGGCTGGAATGTCTCTCCTTTCAGCATAAGTCGCACCGTTGCACTTTCTGCATCATCCTTTGAGTTTGCCGGCGGCGCATACGTCGCCAGCCCGAATTGCAGCGCGGCACGGCCTGCCGTCGCCGCCACTTCCACATCCAGCGGCTGCGTCCCATTTCCATTCGGAGGAATGATCGCCGCATAGCCATCCGCGTCCGAGGTCACTACGCTCTGCGCCGTTCCTACAATCACTCTCTGCGGATTATGTCCGGCGCCACCCGGACCTTGGGGCACGAGCATCGTCGTTGCAAAGGTCACCGGCACACCATACACGGGATTCGGTGGATTCGATGAATCCAGCACGCGCACGCGCAGCGGCGTAAACGATTGCCCCATCGGGATGGCTTGCTGCGCTCCGGAGACCGGCTGCAGTTGCAGCGAGGAATCTGGGACTTGAAACACATTCAGAGGTGGACACGGAATCCCGCCGCCCGCCGCGCACACCACCGCATCGACCTCGCCGCTGAGCGACGCGATCCGCAAAGTCGAATATGCGTAGCCCTGGCTGTTGGTCGTCGCCGACAGAGGGTTCATCGTGCCGATGCCTGCCGTGATGGAGAAATTCAACGTAAAGCCGCTCACCGGGTTCCCGAAGTGGTCAGCACGCGCGCGGTCACCGGGATATTCAGACTCATTCCTCCTGTGCCCCAAATCTTCATGGGCAGCAGCGAGATGCTCTTCGACGAGACCGAACTGCTTAGCGTCGTTTGCGCCTGCTTGTTCGGGTATGCCGCAGGCGCAAGTTGCGCAGTCACCGTCGTTGTCCCGGATGCGCCCAGCGTCACCCGGGTTTCGGAATGCCCGCTTTCGTCGGTGATCGCGGGGCAGGTCGTGGCGTTGCACAGCGAAAGAGTTGCGCCATTGTTCACGCTCCACTGAACAGTCGCGCCGTCGACCGGCGTTACGCCGTCTGCCGCACGCACCGTTACGCGGATCGGATTCGGCGTCTGCCCGCCCACCGGAATCACCGGGTTGCTTTGCGTGATCTGCATGGTGTCGGTTGCCGCGGCTCCAAACGTGATCACGTCTGCCATCGAAGTGTATCCACCATCGCTCGGATCGCTGATGGTCACCGACTGCACTCCATCCGGCAACGCTGGCGCCGTCGCGACGATCTGGTTCGGATACACTGCCAGCATCGGCGCTCCCGTGTTGCCAATGCTCACCGTCATCCCCTGCTGAAAGCCGAGCCCCGCCAAAGAAACGGGCGTGCCTCCGCGCACGCTGGCCCGCGCTGGACTCACGGCATTGCCATAAAGAATGCGCGCCACGTAATCGAAATCAGGCCGCCCATCTCCTCGCAGATCGGCGATTCCAACCCGCAGCGGACCGGATGTCAACACCTGCACATTCAGCCGCGTCGTTCCGCTCTCGACCGTGTTGAACGGCAGCAGGCTCGCCGCTTCCGGCGCGCTTCCCTCCGGGTCGCTCATCGACCACATGCCGATCATCGGCCGCGTTTTGACCTGCGACGGCTGCCCCGTCTGATCGGTTGCCGTTACATCCACCATCATGGTGGTGTTCGGCTGCGCGTTCAGCCAGTAGTAATCAACGTCGCCATAAGCTCCGAGGTCCCCGCACCATCTGCCCGTCGCAGGCACAACCTGGGGCGAATTCCAGCCAAGGCCGCCTGGATCGCTCTTCATCGTCTGGGCGCTCCCTGCCATCAGCGCGTCCTGCTCGACGTTGCTTCCCGCCGAAACATTCACCAGCACCGGCGCAAAATTCCCCGACGGCGTCACCTGATTCGGCTGATAGGGTCCCAGCGTCTCGGACCACAGCGGATCGATCGCCTCCACAGAAATTTGGTATTGCCCCGAAGCCGCCCCATCCGGCAACTCCAGGCCGCCCAGATCAAAAAATCCTTCCAGCGCCGGATCGGTGGAACCAAACTGCGCGTACGGCACACCCATCGGATCGGCGGACCCAACGATCGCATTGCCGGAATTTCCCCGGAACAAGAATCCCGACACCGCTGAAGCCGCATACTCTCCCGATGGCTGGCCGGTCGCCGGATCGATCCAGCGCGCCACCACATTCACCGCCTGCATCCCATCCGCCGGATTGCCGCTCGCATCCGAGAAACTCACTTTCCCATAAATGCGCGCGGTGTTATCCGCCAGTGGAAGCTTGCCGGGAAACTGGCCCGCGTTCGCCGTCGTCACCGGATACAGCCTCGCAATAGCCGCACGGTCATCCATCTTCAAATCCGCCGGGTCGGAATAGCACAGCGTGATCGGTATGCAGACGTTCGGATCGATCGCGTGCATCAGCGGGAAGCCAGCCTGATCGTCTGCCGTCGGATGCCGCGGCACGCCCGTGAGGACATTGAGATTCAATTGCGACCAGTCAAGCCCCAGCGTCCTGCCCAGTACCCGCATCAGCCGGTACTTCGATTCCAGAAGATCGCTGGCCAGCTGGATGCAGTTTCCGTTCAGCACAATCAGCGCGTGCGCAAAGTTTCCCGTCGCGGCAAATGCGTCCGGCCCGCCGAACACCGCGTTCGTGAAGCATTGATCCGAATCCCCGGCTCCGGTTCCAAGCAGCGCATCGGTCACGGTGCCATCCGGGTCATAGACAATACCCACCGGGCGATTGGTCGCCGTCGGCTGGATATCCGCCGGCATCGTAATGCTGCCATCCGGATTCCGGATCACGTTCTGTCCGCTTACATCCTCCGCCAGTTGCCCTCCATGTACCGCGACCAGCGCCACCGATGGTGGCGCCGCCCATGCCGCGAACGCGTTCGCGACCAACGCGTCTGCTTGCGCCCCGTTCAGAATCGGGCTCAGATTCCCCTGGTCGGTGTAATACGTCACCTTCCCGTGCGCCCAGGTAACCGGCTGCCCGGGAGTTGCCCCGGTGAAGTAGCTTGTCCCGGCAACGTACTTCGGACCGCCCGCTCGCGCAAACGTCACCAGAAAGATCAGCAGAAGGCTCAGCAGCAGGCGACGAACCAAAACCGCTGGCAACGATTTCCGTGTCATGGCCGGCCTCCAATCTCCTGCCGAACCTGCTGCAGGAACTCCTCCACCGGAACCGCCTCACGGACCGGCCACCCGGGAATCTCCTGGCTTTCAAACCATGCCTCCTGCAGTTTCGACAACCGGACTTTCCCCTCCGCACTTACCGAAAAGCGTCCCGCCACTTCGCTTACCGGACTGGTCAACCCCAACCGGCTTGGTGGATACAGAAACAACACCAGACGCTCCCCCGGCCAATACCGTTCTCCGGCAGACCACAGCCCCGCCCATTCATGGATGGTCAAGACCTGTCCATCGTGAACTCCTCGGATCGCGCGCTGCACCCGAAAGCTGATCTTCACTGTCGGCAATGATCTCGAGTTTCGGAGTGGCTCCCTTCCGACATGCAGAACTGTCCCTTCAAAGGCCAGTCCCGCGTGCCGATTGACGAGGAGCCACGGCGAAACCGGCCGCGGCCGTCGCGCGGGTGGCCTTTCCAGCGGCGACCGCACCGGTTCTACCGGCTGAACCGGCGCCGCTGTCAAGCGCGCTAGATAAAGGTCAGGAGAAAACAGCGTGGCGAACAGGAAGCCAATCAGCAGACACGAAGGGCGTCGCATACCATACCGTCCTTGGTTCTGCTCGGCGGGGAAAAACTGGGAAACGACTGCATGCTAGCCCGTGGGCCCGTCGTCGACTGTATCCGCAGTCACAACGCTGGGTGACGAAGCGGTCGGCGACGTCCACAAGCCCACGGGTTCCAATAGCCATGGGAAAAGGCAACTGCAGATTCACGGGCTGAATGCCGATTGCTGCTACCGGCTTCTCTGATACACCTCGGCCGATAAGTGCGCGCCCGTCAGCAAGAGCAACCCCGACAGAAACGCCCAGAACATCAAGCTGACCGACAGCGCAAACGGCCCGTAGACTTCCGCAAAATTCAGCTTCGGTAAAGCCAGGATGTATCCATATTTCAGGGCCTCCGACAGCAATCCCATCAGGATGGCGGTCGGCAAGACGGCTCGCGCCGGGACTCGCCCGTTGGGAAGCAGCCAGTAAATTAGAAAGAAGATCGCGATGCTCGCCGCAAACGCCGCCGCCTTCATCACCAGGAATCCCGACAACCGCAGCACTCCTGGCCCGTGCCCCTGCAGTACAAATCCCAGCAGCGCCGAATTGCCCGCCGTCAATCCGATCGAAAGTAGCGCCATAACCCCGCACCAAAAGGCCAGCCCCAGCGAAATCAGCTGATTGCCGAGGTAAGACCGGTTCTCGGCAAACCCCCACACCCGGTTCAGCGCCACTTCCAGCGGCAGAAACACGCCGCTTGAAGTCACCAACAGAATCAGCAGTGAGAACACCTGCGCCCGGTTCCGCGCGTTCACCATCGCGTTCAGATTACGGATCACGAAATCCTGTCCAGCAGGCAGGTTGTCGCGCAGCAGAGCCAGCACCGCGTTGTACATCGTTGCCGAATGAAAGACGCGCCGCACCAGCGTCATCAGCAGCACGACAAAGGGAAAGAAGGAAAGCAGTGCGTTCGCCGCCACTGAGAAGGCGAAGGTGTGCACCTCGGTTCGCATCAGGTAGCGAATAGTCGAGCGGACTAATCCCAAGGATGAACGGCGAGCCACTCGGGGCCCGGCTTCGCCCGTCTCAAACATAGACTCTTTGCTTTCGATTGCGCTCACAAGCTTTCGTTTGATCCTATCAAATCGGTGAATCTAAAGGAGATGACGCAAGACGAAAGATCAATTCCGACCGGGGGTCATACTCACACTCGAGCTTCTCCGCCGCAAACTCATGACACTGCGAGAGTTGCGGGAATTTTCGCGCTTGCCAACTGGCATGATCCTGCTATTATCTTGGCCCATTGCCGGAAAAACGTTTCAATAAATTCTCGGCATGTGCAGGTTGACGTTTCTGTGTTCGGTGTTTTGACATCACGCAACTTCTCATCAAGCTTCTGGACTTGGCACGCACCTACGCGCCGCCCAAGTTAAGAAGCTTTTCGTTTTGTTGCTGGTTTTAAATACCCGCGGTGACGCAGCCTTGTCCGTTTCACGAATTTGAGGGGGGCTCTTCTGTCCGGAGAGTTCAACAAATTCGAAACGGATGAATTCTTCGCGATTGGGCGAAAGGAGTACCTGTGAGAGAGAAGGGAACAGTAAAGTGGTTCAACGGGGCGAAAGGATATGGATTTATCCAGCGCTCTACTGGCGAGGACGTGTTCGTCCATTTCTCAGCTATTCAGGAGAATGGATACCGCACGCTCAATGAGGGCGAGACGGTGGAGTTCGATCTGCTGAAAGGCCCCAAAGGCTTCCAGGCGGCGAACGTAGTTCGCGTCTGAAATTGCAGCCGCGTCTGCAAGGATTTGACCGGCGCTTCCCCACAAACCCTCTCAGTTTCCCACTGAGAGGGTTTTTTCTGATAGTGGAGACACACTTGTTGGAAGCCTGCCGCCCGCGAGCCTGCCGCCCTGGCTACTTGATCGAACTCGCTTCCCCGGCTTGCTTCTCTTGCATCATCTTTAACGCGCCCGGATGGCGTGCTGCGACGATTGACTTGTCCGCTGGCGCGCCAAAAAGCTCGGGGTGGAGATACTTTCCCCGTTCTTTCTCGGGCTTCGGTTGCTCCACCGGGATGCGGTGTGCGTTGGCCCAGACATCGTGTCGCACGCCGGTGACCTGCCAGGAAACTTTCGCTCCTGATTTTCCGCCGGCGATCTTGAACTGGTTTTTCGAGATCTCCTCGGCAACATACAAGTTCGGGCCGGGCGCCCCGATCGCCGTGAGCTGGTAACGGTATTCGCCATTCAGCGCGCTGAACCACTCCGGGAGTTGCACCGTGGCCGTGCCTGCCGCATCGAGCGTCGTCATGCCGTTATAGATGTTCATCATGTCGGGCGACTCGACAAACGAGTGGTAGAGATACTTGTTCGACGGGTCGAGCGGATGATCGATCTTGAAGGATCCGCCCGCTTTGGAGAGCGTGCCGTCCACGTCCACATCGCCGAGGAAGAATGCAGCGAAGCCGAATTTGCTCTGGGCAAACAGGCCATCGCCATCGCTCGTGTTAACGGCTCCCACGCCAGACCCTATCGAGCTGTGGGAGACACCGTCCACACCATCCGGCCCGAATCCGTCGCTGGCGACCTGGGTTCCCAAACTTTCGCCATAGACTCCCTGACCTGCGGTGCCGAGCGCTTTGGCATAGACTCCGTAGCCGCCCATGGTGTTTTCGCCTGCAAGCCCGGCGCCGTTGGAACCCTCGGAGTGACCGAGCACGCCGGCTCCATTGCTAGTCGAAGAGAAGCCCAGCACGCCCTGACTGGAACCGTTTCCCGTGGTTGGGGCATTGCCTATCACACCGACAGCGTTGTTGCCGGTCGCAGTGCCGATGATGCCATTCGGTTGGACCACGATGCGGCCCGCAGCGATCGTGTTTTTGACGGTTAACGAATCCTCGACGCTCAGCCCATTGAGATCGACGTCACCGCTGGCATCGCGCTTCACGATGGAGTTCGGCGTATCGAGAGCCGTGGGCGTGACCAGCCACTGTAAGCCGAGCGTTCCGCTCGTGGTGATGGGCGAGCCGGTTACGGTGAAGTCGGAGACGGGCGCAGCCAGGCTCACGCTCTTCACCGTGCCTCCGCCGCCCGTGCCGCCAGGAAAGGTCTGACCGGACGCGAAGGTAATCACGCCGCGATTCGAGATGGACAATCCGGTTTCGAGCGCTCCTCCGCCGCCCGCGCCAAACAACAAATTCAATTTGGCCGAAGGACTCGCAGTGTTGTTTCCCACCGGCTCAGCCTGCCAGCGGAAGTTTTCGTTGACCGACGCGGCGGTCGTGCTGTTGAACGCCGACGCGGTGATACTGAAGGGTTGCGAGTTCTTCCCTGCCGCGGCGGTCGCGGCCCCGATGGCTGGAATGTTGAACAGGCCTCGTACGATGGCTGAGCCTTTTACGTCGAGTGTTGCCGCCGGTGTGATCGTGCCGATCCCAACCTTGCCGCCGGTTTCGAAGACGGTCGAGTTGCCGAGACCTCCAGTGGCGTTAGTCCAGATCGGAAGAAAGTTCGTCGTGCCCGTCCCCGTGACGGCGGCGGGCAGAGACGCCGAATCTGCAGAAGCAGAACTTGCGTTTCCGGGCGCGCTCGGGCGCGCCAGTAGAAACGCCGACGGCGGAAGTCCACCCAGTGTTTGCGCGTCGGCCGCTTTCAGCGCGTAAGGCACGCTCAGCAACAGCACGCGCGGTTGCTCGCTCCCCCCGTTCACCCGCACACCGAGCCAGCGGGCTTCTCCGGAACTGAACAGGTCGAGCGGAAGCCCGTCGCCCTTTCCTGCTCCCAGTTGCACGCTGTAGTTGCCCTTGGCATCGGCGCTGACGTTTTGCGTTTCCATCCACAGCGGCGCGCCTTCGGACTGGTCCTTATATATGGCGAAGCTCAGGCCGATCGTTCCCGCGACTGCTTTGCCTTCTCCGTCAACGGCCTTCCCGGCGTAGTTCACCAGGCGCGGCACGATGGCTTCCGCCGCTGCGCCCGGCTTTGACTCTTGTGCGTGAAGGGCAGAGCCAAGCAACAACACCAGGAGCATGATGTCGATGAGCGTCGCGACTGCTTTCAGAGGACGTTTGCCAGCGTTGTATCCCGTCATTTTCGTCATATCGTTTTCCTTCACCTTTCTTGGCTATGAAAAGTTGTGATCCTGTGATGTGTTCTCACGCTCGTAGCCCAATCACTTCCAGGTATTCCGAGGACACCATCGTGATCTCGCTTCCGCCGCGGTTGTGCTCGGACCACAAGGCTTCGAGTTCGCCGCGCATTCTTGCCGCGTCGGACTCGTTCAACGAAGCGAAGGCGCGATTCGTAGGGCCGTAGTACAGGCGGAAGAACTCGACCACTTCGGCCGGCGGGAATGGGTAGCTGAAGCTGTATTGGCGGCGCGTCATGGTCAGGCTGGTAAGCCCGTGAGCCAGCCTCTCGCGCACCACTTCTTCATCGCCCCACAACACTGGAGACGGCATACCCGACGGCGCGATGAACCGGGCGAAGACTTTGAACATTTGCCCGATGAAGCTCTTTGGGGTCCAATTGCCCATCGCAATCGTTCCCCCTGGACTGCAGACTCGCAGCAGTTCTTGTGCGACGAGCTCTGGCCGGGGAGCAAACATCGCTCCCACCAAACTGACCACGACGTCGAAGCTGGCATCCTCAAAGGGAAGATCTTCGGCGTCACCCTCGATGAAATGAGCAGGCAGGCCCTCCGCTTGCGCGCGCGCATACGCGCGGTGGATCAGGTTCGGCGCGATATCCACGCCGGTTACATTGGCCCCATCGCGCGCCGCCCAAAGGGCGACTTGACCGGAGCCGCACGCCACATCGAGCAGCTGGCATCCGGGAGGGATATCGAGTTGTTCGTAGAACAGGCGCGCTCCGTGCTCCATATAGCGCGAGAAGCGGTCGTAGTCTCCTGACATCCAGGTTTGTTTCAGCCGGTCTTTCAAGCCCTGCATTCCCGGCGCTGCTGTGATCGTGTTCATGTTTCCTCCAAATCCATGCGAACGTTGGTTGTGATCTGCCTGCGATGGCTCCCCGCTCAGTGCTTACGTCCTGCGCCGATGCTCCACTCGCCGTTACAAATTTCCTCGAAGCTGACCCAGCCGAGATCGGTTGTGTCTTCTTCCTCGCGCGATCCCACCGCATTGCCGAGCTCGATCGCGATCTGCTCGTCGTTGCCGGCGATGGTTCGCTCGAAAGCCTCATATCGAATCGATGTCATGACTGGATCCTCCTTCCTGAGCTGACGCCACGGTCAGTAGGTTTCTGCCGCGTGACTCGATGAATATGCGGGAAGGCTGCAGAGCGTTCTTGTCCGCGCGTCCGCGGTTCTTGCTCATCGCAGAATTGCCGTATGATGGGTTGCCGCGAAGTCCGGAAAGCTTTGCCGGGAGTCCTACGGGGGGCGCATGGACGTGCTATCCGAAGTTTTGAAAGTTGTAAAACTTCAGGGAGCGCTTTTTTACAACGGAGAATTTACCGCGCCGTGGAGCGTACGCGCCGCGCCCTCGCGCGAGGTAGCGCGTTACTTCACGCCGGGCGTCGAACACGTCATCATCTACCACCTGCTGACGGAGGGCCGCGCTTCCGTGCGGATGGAAACCGGCGAGCGCGTCACGCTGAACGCCGGCGACATTGTGATGATCCCCCATGGCGACTCACACATCGTCGAGAATGGTTCAGCCACGAAGACGATGGAGAACCCGGACGAGTTGAGCGAAATCTTCGCGCAGGGTTTGAAGCTGTGGCGCCTGGGCGGCGGCGGAGAGGTGACGAAATTTATTTGCGGCTTCATGGCATGTGAGCCGCGGCTGAGCCAGGTTTTTCTCAGCGGCCTACCGCCTGCCTTCAAGGTAAATATTCGCAATGATCCCTCCGGCCAATGGCTGGAGAACTCGATCCGCTTCTCCGTGAATCAGGCTGGCGTCGCGCGCGCTGGTAGCGAAGCCGTGCTGGCCAAGCTCTCGGAAGTTTTGTTCGTGGAAACTCTGCGGACCTACATCGCGCATCTGCCGCCGGAACAAACCGGGTGGCTCGCTGGCGCTCGCGATGAAGAAGTTGGCAAGGCGCTGGCGCTCATGCACAAGAATCCAGCGCAACCTTGGACGATCGCTTCGCTGGCAAAAGAAGCAGGACTGTCGCGCTCGGTTCTGGCGGAGCGCTTTCGCCACTATCTCGGCGCACCTCCGATGGCTTACCTCACCCACTGGCGGCTGCAGTTGGGAGCGCAGATGCTAGCCTCGACCAGTTATTCCGTCTCGCAGATCGCTTCGGAAGTAGGGTACGAATCCGAAGCGGCCTTTAACCGCGCGTTCAAGCGGGAGTTCGCGGTCCCGCCCGCTCGTTTTCGCAGCCAGCGCAGGTCGGCTCATCCAGGTGTCGCAACGTCCCGGCGGCGTGCCGAGATGATTGGAAAGTAATCTTGCACGGTTCTCAAGGCGTGAAATCAATTTTGGCAGCGGCTGCCCCACCGTTGCGTTCCTCGCAAAGGTGGGAATTGTTCTCATGTGTCTGGCGATGGCGCGCCACTTGCGACCGGCGTTCGGTGCCGGGCTCACCTGGGGACTCGGTGCCCTACAAGTTAAACGTCCCGCAAACTACCGAGGCTAATTGACTGACGACTGACGACTGACGACTGACCTCTGCCCGCTCACGGCGAATCCCACTGTGTACAATCGTTCTTCACATCAACCCCGGCCCGGAGATCCCTCGTTGAACTTCCGCAAACTGCTTTTCTCTTTATTCATCCTTCTGGTTGTCGCTACCACTCACTCCCGCGCCCAAGTCGACGACGCCACGCGCAAGCTCTCCCACGACCTGCTCAAGCAACTCGTCGAGATCAACACCACCGATTCGGTCGGCAACGTGAGCACTGCATCCGACGCGATGGCCGAGCGCTTTCGCGCAGCGGGCTTCCCGGCAGGGGACATGGCCATCGTCGGCCCCAACGATCGCAAGAAAAATCTCGTTGTCCGCTTCCGCGGCACCGGCAAGCACAAGCCTGTGCTTCTCATCGGCCATCTCGACGTGGTCGAAGCCCACCGTGAGGACTGGACCATTGATCCGTTCGTCTTCGTGGAAAAAGACGGCTTCTTCTACGGCCGCGGTACCCAGGACATGAAAAGCGGCGACGCCATCATGGTCACCACGCTGCTCCGCTTCAAGAAGGAGGGATACCAGCCCGACCGCGACATCATCCTCGCGCTTACCGCCGACGAAGAGGGCGGCAAATCCAACGGAGTCGACTGGCTCCTAAAAAATCATCGCGAACTGATCGACGCGGAATTGGTTTTCAACCACGACGGCGGCGGCATCTTCACCGAGCACGGCAAGCCCGTCATGATGACCGTGGATGCGACCGAGAAGCTCTACGCCGATTTCGAACTTTCGGTCACGAATCCCGGCGGACACAGCTCACTGCCCCGCCCGGACAATCCCATCTACGCCCTCGCCAACGCGCTCACCCGGTTGCAGCATTATCAGTTCCCTTTCGAGCTCAACGAGATTACCCGCGCCTACTACGAGCGCATGGCGAAGATCGAGGCCCCCGAACGCGCCGCCGAGATGCGCGCCATCCTGCAGAATCCTCCCAACGCCGATGCCATCTCGCGCCTCTCGCGTGACCCTATCGACAATTCCACGATTCACACCACCTGCGTCGCCACCCGCCTCAGCGCCGGGCACGCCAACAATGCCCTGCCCCAGCGCGCCGAAGCCAATGTGAACTGCCGCATTCTGCCCGGCCACTCCGCCGAAGAAGTAAGCCAGCAACTGATCCAGGTCATCGCCGATCCCACGATCGCGGTCCGTTACGTCGACAACTCCGGCAACGTTCTCGACCGCGCTTCCGGCCGCACCAGTTTCGCTCCGCCCTCGCTGCGCCGCGACGTATTCGATCCGTTGGACACCGTCAGTGCTGAACTCTGGCCCGGCATGCCGGTGATTCCCGACATGGCGACCGGCGCCTCCGACGCCATCTACACCATGGCCGCCGGACTGCCAACCTATGCGATTTCCGGGATTGCCCTGGAACGCGATGATGTCCGCGCCCATGGCCGCGATGAAAGAGTCGGCGTCGCCTCTTATGACCAGGCGGTCGAGTTCTACTACCGATTCCTGAAGAAATTCACTTCGCAGTAGCGCGATGTGCAACGCGCGGTCCGGTGCGCGTTCTTGCCGCTGGCGGCACGCTCGCATCGGATGACGGAATGCTGAGGATTGGCGGCGGCTGCTTCAATTTCCCCGCAACTCCACCGATACCACGTCTCCGTCCGATCCGCCGCCCGCCTTGTAATTGACGGTCACGTCGCGATCCCGCCAGTCGCACGAGAACTCATCGGCCCCAATCACCAGCAGCGATTTCACGTCGGCGGCACGCAGCTTGAGCGTCTTCGCTCCGTTGCTCACCGTGATGGTGGCTACTGGCGGCTGCGAACAATCTACCCGCAATAACTTCCCTTTCAAATATTGCGTCGGCCGCGTGTCCGGAGCCGTCTGGGCCTCGACATGCTCGCGCTTCTCGGCTTCCTGCGCCAGTTCATCGAACGGCGACGCCTGGTAGGCCCGCTTGGGCGCGCTCGGATTGATGCCGTACTTCCTGGTGATGGCGAAATCTTTCATCTGCTGCTTCGCCGCCGCTGCAATCTGCGGGTTGGAACTCCGCTCCAGCCGCTCAAAGGTTTGTTGTGCTGCATCCCACTGCTTGGCAGCCACGTAAACCAGGCCGAGGTTGTACCGATACTGTTCGTTGCGCGGGCTCAATTTGATCGCCGCCCGAATCGAATCCAGCGCCGAACCCGAACCGCCACCCTCCAACCTTGCCATTGCCAGCATGTTGTTGGCCTCGGCAAACTCCGGGTACCAGTCCAGTGTCGCCTTCAGGTCCTGCATCATGTTTGCCAGGCCCTGAATCTCCTGCTGGCTCGCCTGCGCCTGCCGGTACTTCATGAGTGCCAGGTAATAGCGCAGCCACGCGTCGCGCGGATTCAACGTCGCTCCCAGGCCGATCTCTTCGGCGGCCTTGTCGAACTGCTTGTTCTCGATCGCCACCCAGAGCAGCGCTCGATGCGCGATCTCGTTGTCGATCACCTGTCCGTCCTTATCCTTCAGATTGAGGACGGCCTGCAACTCGTTCAACCCCTGCTGGCGGCGCTCGGGCAGGCGCACCATTACCTCCGCGAGGTCCGCGCGCGCGTCGGCCTCCGAAATCGGTTTCGCCGTAACCTCGATGTCGTCCGGCCCGATGGTCAGCGGAAACTTGTATAACTCGGCGCGATCCTGTGCCGGCTGGTCTCCGCGCGGCTGCTGGGCGTATTCGAAGTCGCTCTGCAACTGCCCCAGCGAGTGGTAGTAGTCCTTCACCGCCTGATCGAATTGCGCTACCGACATGTCGAACGCTTCGAGGATTGCCTTCTCGACCGGCACGTTCCGGTTCTCGACCAGTTCGAAATACGTCCCCATATCCGACAGCTTGTTCTTGTTCAGCAGGTAGCTCACCGTGATCCACGACTGCGCGTAGAACATGGTGCGGTGCGTGCCTTCCGGCGCATGGGTCAGGTCGTGCTTCATCGTGAACAAGTCGGGAACCGCCAACCAGACCGGCGCGTTCAACAGCTCGGTCAGCGTGCGCGGCCGGTTGCGCACCTCTTTCTCGGTGCCAACCAGATCTTGTGTGTAGGACGCGTTCATCTCCGGATCGTTGCCGATCTCGTACGTCTTCACGCCCAGGCGCAGCGCGGAGTAGTACTCGACGAAACCTTCGTCGAACCAGGCCTGGGTCGGCGGATAGTTGTAGTTCAAGAGGAAGTGGGCGAAGTCGTGATTCACCGCGCGCCACGGCTCGGCCTCGAACGCGTTCAGCACAATGAAGGAGCGGTCATCGCCGCTGACAAAAAATCCAGGCGATGATGTGGCTTCGCCGTTGTGCACCGGCGCCATCTGGTAGTACTGCTTGTCGCTCTTGAGCGCGTAAATCGTCAGCGGCTGCGAGATGCTGATGTGACTCTTCGAAAGCAGGTCGCCGAAGACCGAGCGCATCTGCTCAAAGCGCAGCGTGATCTCTTTCCCTTTCTTGTCGCCCGCATCCGTAATCACCACGAAGTGCGCCGATCGATACTCCTGCCACTTGTCTTTCTCGTCGGCAGCGGCGATTTGCGCGGCGAAGAAGAGAAAGATCAGAGCACAGCGAGACGCCGTGAACAAGCCGGCTGAGATGCGCGATGGCGCAGAAGAAGAGAACCAACCCATGCAGTGCGGCCACTACCCGCGAACACTCAAATGCTATCACGCTGCGACGGTGCCCCAGGTTCGCCCCGTTCTTTGTGGACAACCTGGGCTTCGCCACGATGGGAAATATGGTTCAGAGCCCAGCGCGCGCTCTCTGCGACGACTTCGTCCTCATCGCCGCAAAGCTTCTCCAGCAGCGGCACGAACTCTTCGTTCCCGCTGTTCCCGATCGCGATCACGGCATTGCGCCGCACACCCGAGCGCTTCGTGCGCCGGATGGGCGAACTACGAAACTTATCTCGAAATTCTTCTGGAGAAATTTCCGCGAGCCAAGCGAGCGCCGGATTCACCAGACCTTCTCTTGGCTGAAATTCGGTCACGGCCGTGGCCGGCGCCTTGCGGTTCCACGGACAAACGTCCTGGCAGATGTCGCAGCCGAAAACGTGGCGGCCGATGCCGGCGCGCATCGCATCCGGAATCTCGCCGCGCTTTTCAATTGTGAGATACGAGATGCACAGGTTGGCATCGAGCTGGTAGGGCGCGACGATGGCGTCCGTCGGGCAGGCTTCGATGCAGCGCGTGCAGGTGCCGCAGCGATCCGGCGCCGGCGCGCTGGGCGCGAATTGTTGGTTGTCGTGCTGTTGCTCGGGCGAAGCCACTTCAAGCGACGTGAGGATCACTCCAAGAAAGATCCACGAGCCAATTGTCTGATTGATGATGCAAGTATTCTTGCCAATCCATCCGACGCCCGCGTACTTCGCGTACACGCGCTCGACCAGCGGGCCGGTGTCGACGTAGCAGCGCGTGAGGATCTCGACATCGCTTCGCAGGAGCTGAAGTGCCTCCCGCAGCCGCGCCTCCACCGTCCGCAGGCGCCGCATCACCGCATCGTGATAGTCCTCGCGACTCCACGCATACCGCGAGATCCATCCTCGCTCTGCATCCCGAACCTGTGTGGAATACGGCTCTGCTGTGTTGTAGTTGATCGCGCACACGATCACGCTGCGCGCCCACGGCGCGGCGCGAGCGAGCAACGCACGCTTGAGCTGCCCCGCCTCATCGCGCGCTTCGAGATACTTCATCGCGCCGGCGCGGCCAGCCTCAATCCACTCGGGAAAAAATTTTAGCTCGGCAAAGTCGCCC
>Ga0335069_10004096_pt1 | contig 21781 bp, 15 predicted proteins | sample Lox_Sample_11_FD_206714 | JGI IMG/M metagenome (GOLD analysis project Ga0335069, IMG submission 206714) | Soil microbial communities from Loxahatchee National Wildlife Refuge, Florida, United States - Lox_Sample_1.1 | ecosystem: Environmental > Terrestrial > Soil > Wetlands | place: USA...
GCTGTGCGCAAGCAGGTTGCGGCAATAGCGAAACACTTTTGGAAACACGACGAGGGCGAGAACCAGCCTCGCCGGCGCTCTAGCGAGCATGAACAGTAGCCCTAAGAGCGCTGCGGGGATGCAGAGCAACATGCCGGTGATGAGATTCGCGCCGAGACTTAGAGACCATGACCGGCTCATAACGATTGGCATTGCCAGCGCGAGTGCTGCCGCCCATCCGAGTAATAATCCAAGGCCCACCGATTTCAGAGTTTCAGGGGTTCGTTCGCGGAGAAGTTCCCCGACCGGACGCTCGAAAGTTTGCGACACTCCGAAGTCGCCGTGAAACATTCGGCTTAAGTGGTCAACGTAAAAAAAGATGACATTGTCCTGGCGATGATTCTGCCGTAGCGCCTCGATGCTGGCGTGGTTCAAACGCGGATCGAGCTCTTCTTCATCGGTGCCGAAGCCGGGAGCAAAACGCAGCAGGGTCGCGCCCAAAAGACCGCCTAACAGAATGGTGGCCAGAATCCGCGTTGCGTGTTTCCAAATCGTCATCATTGATCGGTTTTGCGAGCTTGGGGGCCCACCGTTTATCGCGCCGTGGCTGACATGGACTCCCGCTGCTTCCTGGGCATCGCGCTTTCCAGCAGATGCACAACCTGCATCACGACTGCGCGGTTCTCATCCTTGTCCACAAACTTGATCGCAATTCCGAGGTCGGGTTCGGTACGAACCACCGTGCCATCCACTTGCAAGATCCCGTCGCCGGTCTGCACCCCGACCTTCACGTTCGAATCCACTGGCGGGCAGAAATTGGTTTCCATAAAGCAACCGCCAATGCTGATGTCGGTGAGCTGACCAGTTATCGATTGTCCGGATTGCAGGATCTTCACTTCCACGACAGGTTCGGAGCGGAGCCGCGGGTGAGACCTGCGATTCCTGCGATTGGGCCGACCCTGCTTCTCGACATACATCCGGCGGTCGGCTTCGGCGAGAAGAGCCTCTGCATCCAGACCGTCCTGGGGATAAACCGCTTGCCCGATGCTCAGAGAAAGAATGTCTTCATTGCAAACCTGGCGGCCGGCCTGTACGGCTAGATCGCGCAGGTGCGCGGCTTTGGTCTGGGCGGTTTCCGGCGTGAGTCCCGGAGCGACCATCACGAATTCGTCACCACCCATGCGGGCAACGTAGTCGTACTCGCGGCAGGTTTCTTTCAGCGAGCGAGCAAAGATTTCGAGGACTCGATTTCCTTCCAGGTGGCCGAAGCGGTCATTGATCTGCTTGAAGCCGTTCATGTCACAAACCATGACAATCAACGACGAATCGTTACGCTTGCTTCGCGCCAGTTCCCGATCCAGTTGCAGGAATAACGAGCGTGCGTTCGGAAGGCCGGTCAGATAGTCGGTCGTCGCGGAGTTTTCCGCCTGGCGATACTTGATCGCGTTCTCGATCGCCAGCGACATCTTGGAACTGATGGCCAGCAAGATTCGCAGGTGATCGGAGGTGAAGAAATCTTTTTCGGCGTGATACAGCGTGAGCACTCCGATGATGCCATCTACTCCCTCGAGTGGAATCGATAGAGCGGACAAGAGTGGATGTGACTTGCCTTCGTCCTCGGTATATCCGGGCTCAACCGAGGGATCTCCATTGATCAGCGGCTTGCAGTTTTCCGCAACCCAGCCGGAGATACCTTGTCCCGATGGAATGCGCAATGAACCGAGCATTCGGGAGTTGTCACCGGTTACATACTCGGGAACCAGATGATCATCGCGCTGCACGAAAATTGCGATCGAATCATAGGGAACGAGGCGGCGCAGCTTGATGGCAAAGACAGAGAGCGTTTCGTCCAGGCTCAGGGATGTGCCCAAATCCTGACTGAGCTCGAATAATGTCTGCCCCTCCTGGCGGGCCGCAGCGATCGACAAGAGGAAGGTCGCTCCCTGTGCTGCAGGAGCAACACTGTCTTCCAGACCCGTCGCGGGCGCGCCTCCCTGCTGAACCTTGTAGTCGGTTGACAACTTCGTCCAGGCAATCTGCCAGGATCGATCTTTCGCTAGTTTCTCAAGGTCGGGGTAACGCCGCACCAACGCGTCGACCACGCGCGGATCGAAGGACTGTCCGGCTTCGGCGCGCAACTGGTTCATCACATCTTCCAGCCTCATGGCGCGGCGGTATTGGCGATCAGAGGCCAGCGCGTCGAGAAAGTCGACAGCCGAGAGAATTCGTGCCCCGATGGGAATCTCTTCGCCTTTTAAGCCGAACGGGTATCCGGTGCCATCCCATTTTTCGTGATGAGCGCGGACGATCGGGGCGACCGGATAGGGGAAATGCACTCGTTCCAGAATTTCGGCGCCCACGAGCGGGTGAATCTTCATCTTCTCGAACTCGATCGAGGTCAAGCGGCCGGGCTTGGAGATGATGTTCTCGGGAACGGCCAGCTTTCCGATATCGTGCAGGAGCGCGGCTGCCTCGAGGGCGTCCATGTCCTCCTGCGCGACCTGCAATTCTTTGGCGACCTCAATGGCGTAGATTCGCACTCGTTGCAGGTGATCGTGCGTGGTGTGGTCCTTGGCTTCGATGGCGAGAGCGAGCGCTTCAATCGTGCGGAGATGAAGATTGGTCATCTCCTCGACGTGCCGTCTCTCATCTTCGACACGGCGTTTTTCGTCTTCTAATTTGCCCAGATAGAGACGGTAGGAACGATAGATTAGGAAAACCAAGGGCGAAATGAGCAACCCGGTTTGCCATCCGATCGCGCGGGTCAACCAGCTGACCAAGCCGGCGATTCCTGCGCCGACCAGGTAATACGGGAATGACCAGAAATAGCAATCCGACCAGATTCGACGTAACGACTTCTGCTCGGTCAGGGCGATGACTGCGGCGACCGGGGCAGTATTCGCGAAAAAGTAGACTGACGCTGCCATCAGCAGAAGGAACGACCGATTTGTGGCCCAGGTGTTCGCCGCCGCGACGTGATAGGCCCAATAGGCGCAGGCGATGGCAGTCGCCGCAGAGCCTAGGTTAAACAGGATCTGAAAAGATCGGGGACGGCTCTTCGAGAAGCATTGCACCAGGAATGCAGAACAACCCAGGACCAAGGTTTCTCCCAAGCTTAGTTCCAGCACCCCCAGCAGGATGAAAAGGAAATTTACCGACATGGTGCCGGTGATGCCCGGCAGGCTGACTTTGAGGCGCGAGGCGGCGACCGCGAGTATCGTGTAACAGAGGAACTCGACATAGTTCTGGGTTGACCAGTGGACGGCGCTGTACAAAAAAACGCCGGTACCGCAGGTCACGGTCGCGATGATAAAAAGCTGGGCGCTCAGTCGGGTTTCACGCCACGGCTTCGCCTGCTCAGACATATCGCTGTGTTGCTCCCCCCACGCGGAGCGGACGCACTATTCCCGTCTTAGTGATAGCAGCTAAGTAATGTGCCTACAATCGTTTATAGGGGCTGTGCGGAAACTTCCGTAACTCGCAACCGAACCCGTGTTATCTTGCGCAGCGCGCATGTGAACTTCTCGCGGCACAGGGCTGCCGTAGTTGAAAACCCCGGAAACAAACGTAGGTAACTTTGTTGCTCGGGTCCAGCGTGCTAAACCAAAGATTCGGTTTGATCTGGGGTCCGACCGCTGCGGCTAAATCGCCTTAAAAGAAGATCGTGTAGATGAATACGGGCACAGATATGAGACTCGCCGGCGGAACTGCGCCCGTGTTCCGCAGCGATTCTATGCGCAGGCTGATGGCGACGGTCGAGCGCCTGGCCGCCCACGATGCCGCTGTATTAATTTTTGGTGAGACCGGCGTGGGTAAAGAGCTCATCGCCCAGGCCATTCACCAACAGTCTCACCGTCGGGACAAGCCATTCGTCGACGTCAATTGCGCCGCTTTTCCCGAACATCTTGTGGAAAGTGAGCTTTTTGGATACGAAAAGGGCGCTTTCAGCGGCGCCGATTCGACCAAGCCTGGTTTATTCGAGATGGCCCACCAGGGGATTCTTTTTCTGGATGAGATTGGCGAACTCGATCTCAAGGTACAAGCCAAGTTGCTGCGGGTTCTCGACGGCGCTCCCTACTATCGCCTCGGCGGGAGCCGCAAAGTGGATGTGAACGTCAGAGTTGTCGCTGCCACCAATCGCAAGTTAGACGAAGAAGTAAAGACGGGGAAGTTTCGCGACGATCTCTATCACCGAATTGCACAGTCTTTATTGATCGTCCCCGCATTGCGAGACAGGCCCGACGATATCATTCTGCTGGCCGAACACTTTTTGCACAAGCACCATCCATCGATGGAGTTATCCCCGGAAGCGGCGGATGCGCTACAGCGCTATGCATGGCAGGGAAACGTGCGCGAGCTGCGGAACGTGGTCATGAATGTCGCGATGGCTGCAAAGCCCGGAACAAAGGTGATTCATGCCCGCGAATTGCCGGTTTCCATTTTCCATCCGCCGGAGGCATCACCTCAGTCGGTTTTCAAGGGCGATCTCCGCGACATGGAGCGCCAAATGATCCTGCAGGCGCTCGAGATGAATGGCGGCAGTCAGGAACGTACCGCGGCGCAACTCGGCATATCCACCCGCACGCTTCGGCGAAAACTGGACAAATACCGAAAGAACGCGGAAGCTGCGGTCGAGTCGGGTACGAATACAGGGAGAGCCGCGGGGCAGTTGCAACGTTACTTCCGCGTCGACATTGGGTTACAAGTGCAGGTGAAACAAGGGGAGCGAGACCTGCACGCAATCACCACCAATATCAGCCTCGGAGGTATGGCTGTGCATGGCGCGGATGGAGTGGACTCTACGACACCGATGGAGATTTCATTCCTGTTGCCAGGGCAGGAGTCTCCTATTGACACAAAAGCGACGCTGGCCTGGACCGGTCCTGGAGGTCATGCCGGCCTTAGTTTTGTTGATATGCATCCGGTCTTGCAACGCCAGTTGCACGACTGGATGATTGAGAAATCCCAGCATCAAACACCATCGAAATCCCACTAGGTCATGGGGACAACTTGTCAGCTTTTGTCCTTTTTCCGAAGCCACTGCGCTTCAATGACTTGCACCGGACCGCTGGACTTAGCGTGGACAAGTTGTCCGAACCGCGATTTGTGAGCTGGCTGCCAGCCTCTGCTTTGTCAATCACTTAGGCCAAGCGTTCCGTTGGTTGCTCCCTTGCAATAACTGCTGTGGGAGGCGAATGCATGTCTGCACAAGGTTCAAGAACGACCATGCTGCTGAGAGCGACAATGTTCGCGGCCGTCGCCGTCATGGTTCCGGAAATTTGCCGAATGGTTCCCTCGGTGGTCTTCACCAAAGCGTTTCGTCTACTGGCCTCGGCGGTCTGGGGCTCGTAATGGCGAAGGAGACAAACATCGTGCGATCAACGTTCAAGATCAGATCGTGGATACAAGCGGGCCGCGTGCTCGCCAGCGCGATTCTGCTGCTGGCCATGAGCGTACCGGGTTTCGCTGTAGCCATGCGAAACAATGACAGCGAGCCGAGTCATGGGAAGTTCTCGCGGGACCTGTACCGCGGCAACTCGAGCAAGCTGATTGACGTGATTGTTCAGTTCAAAGTCACGCCTCGTACCGAAAATTACAAGAGGATGACTGCGCGAGGAGCGCTCATCAAGTCGCGACTGCACGGAATTCGTGCTGCCTCGTTCCGGTTGCCGGCCTCGGCCATTGCACAACTGGAAAAAGATCCGGACGTTCTTTACGTGACCCCGGACCGCTCATTGAATTTGAAGAACGACAACGAGCCGTACGAGCCAGCGGTACTGGCCGATATCGCAGCCCAGCAGTTTGCTGTTAACGGCGCGGGAATCGGGATCGCTTTGATCGATAGCGGCGTGTCGGACCATCCGGACCTGCACAGCGGCTCGACGTCGCGAGTGGTTTATAACCAAAGCTTCGTGCCGGGAATTGCCGCGGCTACCGATGGCTATGGCCACGGCACGCACGTTGCCGGCATTCTGGTGGGCAACGGCGCGTCTTCCGGAACGGGATCGGGCTATTCCATGAAGTATGTCGGAATGGCGACCGGCGCGAACATCATCAACCTTCGCGTCCTCGATCAGAACGGTGTTGGCACTGACAGCCAGGTGATCGCTGCCATTCAAACGGCGATCAACCTGAAAAATCAGTACAACATTCGCGTCATCAACCTGTCGCTCGGACGTCCGGTGTTCGAGAGCTACACCCTCGATCCTCTGTGCCAGGCAGTCGAACAGGCATGGAAGGCCGGAATCGTGGTTGTCGTGGCTGCAGGCAACAGCGGCCGAGACAATTCATACGGCACCAAGGGCTTCGCGACGATTGGAGCTCCTGGAAACGATCCGATGGTCATCACCGTGGGCGCCACGCGCACGTTGAACACATCGACTCGAAACGACGACACGATTGCGAGCTACAGCTCGAAGGGTCCGACGCTACTTGATCACGTTGTGAAACCCGACCTGGTCGCGCCCGGCAATCGCATTGCCTCGCTGCTGGCGAAGGGAAGCACACTGGCCGTGCAAAACGCGAGCCTGCAAGTCGGACCGGCGAATTGCTCGTCCTGTGCGCCTAGCTATCTGCGCTTGAGCGGAACCAGCATGGCGACTCCGGTGGTCAGCGGTGCAGTAGCGCTCATGCTGCAGAGTGATTCGACGTTGTCGCCGGACACGGTCAAAGCCCGCTTGATGAAGACTGCGTGGAAGGGCATCGTTCAGTTCAATACCTCCTACGACGTCTTCAACAATCCGTACAACAACGAATATGACCTGTTCACCTATGGATCGGGTTACCTGGATGTTAACGCGGTGCTGCAGAGCACAGATGTGGCCAACGGGCTGGCTCTGTCTCCGACTGCGGTCTACAACCCCTCAACCCACTCGGTTCAACTGGTGAACACCAGTTCGAACATGACTGGAACCTCTGTGATCTGGGGCAACTCGGTTGTGTGGGGAAGCTCGGTAATTTGGGGCAACGCGGCATTGCTGGCGAACTCAGTGATCTGGGGCAACTCAGTGGTCTGGGGCAACAGTAATGACAGCAGCTTCAGCGTTGTGTGGGGCACCAGCGTGGTGTGGGGCAACTCGGCAACGACTTCGGCCTTCAGCGATGGCCAGGATGGAGAAGACTAAACATGTCAACTCTTCCGGCAAAGGCTAAAGGCTTCATCTATGGAGTTTTGGTCAGCAGCCTGGCGATCTTGATCGCGGCGATGCTGAAGTGGAACAACAGTCACGACTTCCCGCGGTTCCTGGCGTATCTGGTGGTTGCCTCGATCGCGGCGCGCTTCACGGTTTCTTTGCCGAAAATGAAAGGCACGATGTCGGTAAACATGCCTTTTATCCTGGTGGCTCTGATGGAACTTAGCCTTCCGGAAGCATTGCTGGTGGCCGGTGTATCGACCTTCGTGCAGTGCTTCTGGCCAGAGAGCAAGAACCGAAGCGCAGTCAAGATTGTTTTCAACGTTTCGGTTCTGGTGATTGCTGCGCGGTTGACGTGGGAAGCGATGCATGCCGCGTCGTATCATGCAGCCCTCGCCATCGTTCTGGGGACATGCAGTGTGCTGATCGCCAATACCTTCCCGGTGGCCGCGATCATCGGCATGACTGAGAACAAAAGCGTCATGAAGACCTGGACGCAGATCCTGCAACTCACCTTCCCGTACTATCTGCTGGCGGGTGGTATTGCAGCCATCGTGAAACTGGCGGGTTACGCGGTTGGTTGGCAGGTGCCGCTGTTCATTCTGCCGGCCATGTTCCTGGTCTATCGTTCCTATTCTGCGTACTTCCATCAACTCAGCGAAGTCGCAGTACTACCGACACCGGCAGCCATGGGAGCCAAAGCGGGCTCCTAGGGCTGTAACTTGCATAACCCCACGTCTGCGCCATTTGCGGGGCAAACGTGGGGTTTTTTATCGCACTCGGTTTCAGGTTTTGAACCCAGGGTCACTACACGCATATGGCGCGGTTTAGCACGCTAACCCATGCAAAATCAGTCGGCGCGAGGCTCGGAGGGAAGGGTTTCTGCCGCCGAATTGGGCTTCACGACCCCTCCTAGCAGCTGCCACCGTTATTGACTATTGCTGAATACGGAAGTAAGATTGCGGCCCCTGCTTCCCCCGCAGGAATCGAGGCTGCTAAAGACGGCCAAAAAGCGCTACCAGAGCCTGTTTGCGCAAGCCTGCACTATTTCCAAAATTTTTTTGGCGGAGGGTTCACCATGATCTCCCATGCTTCGCGGCTGAAGAGTTCAATTGTTTTCGTTGCAATCACGCTCTGTGTTCTGTCGATTCCATCGTTTTCCCAAATCTCGTTTAACAACTTCAGTGACGTCAGCAGCCTCGCTCTGAACGGTTCGACCACTACGGCCAATGACAACGGCAGTCAGGCACTGCGCTTGACGACCGATGGAACGTTCCACGTTGCCGGGACCGCATGGTTCAAAACGCAGCAGCAGTCTGTCGACAAAGGTTTCACCACTGCGTTCCAGTTTCGCATTCTTCATCAGAACGCGGGCGCGGACGGCCTTGCCTTCGTGATTCAAAACTCGGTCGGAGATGGCCTTGGCACCGGCGCTCTTGGCGGTTCGGGTGGCGCCATCGGATATGGCGTGCCTGATCCGGGTGACATCAATTCGCCGATTCCCAACAGCCTGGCAGTCGAATTCGATACCTATCAAAACGGTTGGGACCCCAACAACAATCACATCGCGGTCCAGAGTTGCGGTCCCGATCCAAACACGCAAGACCACACGGCGCTCTGCCCGTCCGGCAATCCGGCCAACTTAGGCATCGTCTCCGATCTCGGCGGCATTCAACTGGCAGACGGCAATCTGCACACCGCGGTCGTCGACTACGATCCCGGCACATTACGGGTATTTGTCGACGATTTCGGCACTCCGTTGCTGACCGTGCAAGTCACGCTCGACCAGTTGCTGAATCTTAATGAGGGGAATGCGTGGGTGGGCTTCACCGGATCCGTGGGAGGATCCACTGAGACCCATGACATTCTTACCTGGACGTTCACCCCGGGGAGCGACGACACGACGATTCAGCAAACTCTCACTCCAGGACAGCAGAACGCGGTCACAAATTATGTCTTTGGCAGCTACAACCACAAACTTCAATACTCCAATGCGAATGGCGGAGATAACGTCGCGGTCACGGCGATTCCGATCGACCAGCAGACGTTCCATGACACGCGTCTCTCAGGAACTCCGTTTACTAATGCGCAGTGCGTGATTTACGACGGAACTGGCGGGCTTTGCGTGGAGTTCGAAGTCAACTGCTCGCAGAACCAGGGCAGCGATTGTACCGATCTCAACTACGATGTGTTTAACAGCTTCAACACCAGCCAGCAGATCAACGGCGCCTGCGTGCTGAAAGCGCCGATCGGCACCAACAACTGGCAAAACATCATCGAGACGTTCGTGCAGACTCGTTACGACCCCGGAACCCACGGCGGCAGCAAAGGCTTCTCAGACTTTATTGTTCTGCAGAACTGCACCGCGCTGCCAAGCGTCAACATTACTTCGCCGGCAAACGGTTCTACCGTGCTGGTGAATCAGAACGTCACCATTAATTTCACTTGCGGAACCGATCCAAATGCGCCGCTGGTGACCATCACCAGTTGCACCGGTTCGCTCGACGGAAATCCCGTCACCAACGGCCAAGTTGTGGTCTTTACTCAAACCGGCTCGCATACTCTGATCGTGACCGCGCTTGACAGCGTGCAGGATACGAATACTGGTACATCTGTATTTACTGTCGGACAGGTACCAGCCTTCACCAGCCCGAACTACGCGACGTTCCAAGTTGGAGTCGCGGGGATGTTCACGGTTTCGACGACCGGCTTTCCACCGGCCACGATCACAACATCGGGACCGCTACCGGCTGGCTTGTCGCTCGTCAACAACGGCGATGGTACTGCCACATTGTCGGGGACGCCTTTGGCGAACACCGGCGGTGTTTATAACCCGACGTTCACCGCAACCAATAGTGCCGGCAATGCCATGCAGCCTTTCACCTTGACTGTGCTGCAGGCACCGGTTATCACCAGTCCGAATAATGCTGGTTTCCAGGTGGGAACATTCGGATCGTTCACGGTGACGACGACCGGCTATCCGGTGCCGAGCCTGAGCGAATCGGGCACGCTGCCGAACGGCGTGAGCTTTGTTGACAATGGAAACGGAACCGGAACGTTGAGTGGCAAACCCACGAATGCCGGGACCTTCAACATCACGTTCACCGCGATGAATACCGCTGGAACTGCGACGCAGAATTTCACGCTGACAGTTTCGGGCGGGCCTCAAATAAGCATCACGCCGAGCAGCATTAATTTCGGCACGGTGCGTCTGTTCAATATTGTCTGGCAAAACGTCACCGTGAAGAACACCGGCAGCACTTCGCTGCAGATGGGCAAGGTCTGGATCACGCTCGGTAAGGGCGCCGATTGGGATGACTACTTCGATCTTGATCTTTGCCCGAACACCTTGTCTCCGGGCCGCAGTTGCCTGATCACCGTGTTCTTCAACGCAGACGACCTGGGAGCGTCATCCGCAAGCTTAAACATTTCGGACAATGCGCCCGGCAGTCCGCAACAAGTGCCGCTGTCGGCAAACGTGGTCAAGCATTAAGGAGTGTTGAATGAATTGAAAAAGCCGGGCCTTTGGGCCCGGCTTTCTTCTTGGAGAATTGCTTGGTTAGGAGATGCCAGCCCAGCGCTTGGCTTCGGAGCTGGTGGCGGCGAAGTCGGCTCGCTGCAGAATCTGATCGCTCCCCGATTCCTTACGAATTTCGTCCAACAGGCGGAGAGAAGCATGATAGTGATCGAGGGCAAGGGAACTGCTCCCAGTTAGGCGCAGAACGTTGGCCAGCAGCGCTTCGGTGCGAGCCTCAAGCGACCGCATTCCGAGTTTCTCCGTGCGATTCAGGGCGCGTTCCAGTTCTTGTCTGGCCTGAGGTAGTGCGCGAGTCTTGGCCAGCGCCTCGCCCATGTCGATCGAGGCTCGTACTGCTTCATACTTCAAGCCCTGGCTCTCGGCATCCTGAGAGAGCTTTTTCAGCGCCGGAATCGCGGCCGCAAAATGTTCTTGCTCAACCTCGTTGTGAGTGATGGCTAAACGAGCGAGTAAGGTGTTTTCCGCATCCTTGGCCTGGGTCGCGGTCTGCAATGACTGCTCGTAGAAGTTGCGGGCGCCTTTGGAATCTCCACGATAGGCCGCCGCATCGCCTTGGAAGCGCAGAATCTGGGCGACCAGACTTTGGTTCTTGAGCTCTCGCGCGATGGCCAGAGCCTCATCAAAATCCGCCTGGGCCTCACTGCCGCGTCCTGCTTGAGCGAGAGACTCGCCGTGACCGCTCAGGATTTCGCCCATCCAGTAGCTGCGGTCTTTCAGGGCACGGTAAGCATTCAATGCTTCCTGACGGGCATTCAGCGCTGCACCAAATCGGCCTTGATAGGCAAACAAGGCGCCCATGTCATAAGAGGTCTCGGCTGCACCAGCTTTGTCTCCGGTGCTGCGACGCAGGTCTAGAGCTTTGAGATATTGAGCCAAAGCGTCGTCGTATTGACCAAGTTTCGCGTCGGTAGCCGCCAGGTTGCGAACTGTTTCTGCAATATCGTCGGGCACTTTCAGCTTTTCGCGAAGCTGCAATGCCTGCTGGTAGTACGTGCGCGCGTCTTCGTATTGGCCCTTCGCGAGGTACGACGTCCCGATGTTGTTCAAGATCATCGCCTGGCTCGACTCGTCGCCCAAATCACGGTTTGTCTGTAAGGCTTCTTTGTAGAGCTTGAGCGCGTCATCGGGCTTGGCCGAGTCCTGATAGAAATTTGCCAGGTCATTGAGCGTATCGGCGACGCCGCGCTTGTCGCCAATTTCACGACGAATTTGCAGCGCCTGGTTATAGCTGGCGAGTGCAGCGGCAGGCTGGCCGAGCATCATTTGCGCCTGGGCGCTTTCGTTGAGGCTGACCGCGATTCCGCGCTTATCGCCGATCTGGCGCTTGATCGCCATGGACTGTTCGTAGTTCTGCAGTGCCTCCTGTGGTTTGTCGGTCAGGCGATATGCGACGCCGATGGCTTGGAGAATCGCCGCTTTCTCTTCCTGATTGTCGAGTTGAATGGCGAGAGTCAACGCGCGATTAAGAAAATCTAGCCCGTTTTGCGGATTGCCGCTCTTGATCTCGACCCGCCCTCGCGCCAGCAGCGCGTCCACATACTTCGGGTCCACTTCCAATACTTTGGTCAGCCGGGCTTTGGCGTTGTCGAAGTCGTTGGCCGCTTCGTACAGAGACGCGAGCGTGAATTGCACGTCTGGATCTTCGGGAGCAGCTTTGGCGATGTTCTCGTAAGCCGCTATCGCTTTCGGCGTGTCGTTCTCGATTTTGTCGTGACTGGCTTCGATCAGATATCGTTCCGCCGCCGGCAACTGCTGGCTCAACTCAACCGCGGTGCGGGAGTAGCGTTCTGCTTCGTTGTCGTAGCCCAGACTGGAGTAGGTTTGCGCCAGGCGCGAGAAAGCCAGAGCGAATTCAGGATCAGCCTGCGTGGCCGATTCAAACTTCTTTTGCGCCTCCAGATTGTTGCCCTGACGCACCAGTTCGATGCCCTGGTTGTAATCGCGCAGCGCGTCGGTCGACTTGGACGACGGCCGGAACGCCTGCGCCTGAAGTTCTTTCACGATTTCGGGCGACAGGGCCAAATTTTCACGAATTGACTGGGCAAGCTTGTCTACAGCGGCCAGCAAGTCTTTCTCGGTTGGCGCCTCAGCCTTCAGCGACGATGTGCGCTGGTTCTTCAGGTCCTGCAATGTCGCATCAATCCGAATCTGGTCACCAACTTTTACATATTGTCCCCAAACCAGAGTTTGCGCATTGCTGAACTCACCCAACTGACGGAGGACTTGCGGATCTAACTGGGCGCTGGGATCGATATGCAGATCTTTCAAAACCTGGTGCAGGCGATCCGATGAAACCGTACGCAGGCTTGCCGACTGGCCCACGTCAGTGCTCAACATTTCCGCGAGACTTGAACCCAACCAGTCCAAGCTGGCGTCCCCGGAGGCGTTGTGGAAGGGGAGGATCGCCAGAGATGCGACTGGGCCTTTCGCTCGAGTGCTAGTCGAGCCAGAAAATAGCTGTCCGCGCCATACCCATCCCGCTCCGGCGAGAACGACCGCCACAAGCGCGACTGCGCCCCATTTCCACGGTAGCTGCTTCGGCGGGACTGTCGGGGTCACCGTCAGCTGTGGCGCTTCCTCCGGAGCCATAATCCTGGAGGCGGAAATCGGCTTGCGTCCCTGCCACGCGTCGAGATCGTTCAGAATCTCCTGGACATTTTGGTAGCGCCGGTTCAGATCACGCTCAAGGCATTTGCCTACGATGTCGCTCAGGCCCTGCGGAATGGACGGATCCATATCGACTGCAGGGATCGCCCGCTCCTGATTGCGCTTCAACAGGCTTGCGATCGCGGTATCCGCCTGATACGGAACTTTTCCAGTCAGCAGCTCAAAAAAGATCAGACCTAAGGCGAAGATGTCGGAACGGCGGTCGAGTTCCTTGCCGAGCGCCTGTTCCGGCGACATGTAATCCATCGTGCCCACCAGCGCACCCGTCTGCGTCATGCCGTCAGAGTCGACCGAGCGCGCCAACCCGAAGTCCATCACCAGGATCCGGCCCTGCTTGTCCTGCATGACGTTCTGCGGCTTTAAGTCACGATGAATGACTCCCTCGGAGTGTGCGGCGTAAAGCGCGAAACAGACTTGCCGGATCATCTCGACCGCTTCATGGGCAGCCATTTTGCCGCGCGACAGAAGAAGATGGCGCAGGTCCATCCCCTCAATGAACTCCATGGTGATGAACTTCACACCATCGGACTCCGACAGGTCGTAAATGCGGATGACGTTCCGGTGCGTGACCTGGTGGGAAAGCAGAAGCTCCTGCTTAAAACGGGCGAGGATCGACGGGTTCGATGCCAGTTCCGGACGAATCAGCTTGAGCGCAACAAAGCGGGCGAGTTCACGGTCCTTTGCCTTGTAAACCGCCCCCATGCCTCCTTCGCCGAGCAACTGCAAAATTTCGTAACGGCCCGAGAGTACGTCGCCAGGCTGAAGTAACGCGGCGGTCGCGTAGATTCCGGAGAACTGCCGCGCAGGACGCAGCGGAGATCGTGGAATGTCCACCAGCGTGGCATCGAGATCCACGATTGTGGCTTCAGGATCGAACTGACTCGGGGGATTAAGCTTGGGCTGAATTTCGCCAGACGAACTTTCACCCTTGGCCGGAGCGCGTAAACCCGGCGAGGTGGCGCCTGTCTTGTCCTCGGGCGGCTTCTGCCCATCCATAGTAATTGCGAACCTGGCAACTCCGGCGGAGCACCCCAAAACCGCGTGTATCCAGCCTTGATGCCTAAGACCCCATTTCAAAGTATAAACTCGGAACCCGCAGTCACAGGCAAGGAAATAGGCGGAATCCCCTAGGTATATAGGGATTTCCCGGCCTCTGCCTCCTTGAATTCCCCGGTACGCATAGCTCCAGCGACCGCATCTCAAAAGCGGCTGAGAGTTCTTCGCCACGTCTAAGCTGATCAAACGGGAGAGACTAACCAATGACCAAATATTTCAGAATGTTCGTAGTCGCAACTCTTTTCACAATGGGGGCGGCGTTTTCCTGGTCTCAGGCCGACCAACACGATGAAGCAAAGCCGCAGCAGGAGCAGCCCGAGGGCCGGGCCGCTCATCCGGAGAAACCCGAAGGCAAGTCTGACGAAATGAAGCCTCCGAAAGAGGAAAAACGGGACGCCGGAAAGATGCAGGAGCAGCAGGAGTCCAAGCCTGAGCACCCGGAGAAAGAGCAAAAAGAGCAGAAGAAAGAATCGATGGAACGCAACGACCACGCCCGGCCGGCGGGCAAAAGCGCTCACATTCCCGACGACAAGTTCAAGGCTCATTTCGGACGCGAACATAGCTTTACCGTGACCCGGGTTGTCCATGAGACGACGATCGTCCCCGGCCGTACCTCGTTCCCCTATGGCGGCTACAACTTCGTGTTTGTGGATCCGTGGCCCGCGGGCTGGTTGGTAAGCGATGAGTGCTACGTCGACTATATTGACGGCGAATATTTTCTGTTCGATGTTCTTCACCCCGGAGTCCGCGTCGCGCTGTTCGTGCAAATGTAGATTTTCGTGATGCAGGTTGTCACAGTCTTCGTGCCGGAGATTTCAGGATGCGCTAACCGGCCCCTGAAAATCTCCCGGCCACGAAGTTTTCCGATACTCTTCTTGTTCGAGTGAAACTCCCCATCGATACCGCCTATGCTCCCATGGAAGCGATGTCCACCGCGGAGCTACCCACCGGTTCCGAGTGGCAGTACGAGCCTAAGTGGGACGGCTTTCGCTGCCTGGCGTTTCGAGATCGTAAGGAGATTGAACTCGAATCAAAGTCTGGCAAGCCGCTGACCCGTTATTTCCCTGAACTAGTTGCCGCTCTTGCGTCGGTTGCGGCGGAGCGTTTTGTACTGGATGGAGAAATCGTCATTCCCGTCGACGGAGGCCTCTCCTTCGACGATCTTTTGCAGCGCATTCACCCCGCTGCGAGCCGGATCAAGAAACTAAGCGAATCGCATCCTTGCACATTCATCGTTTTTGATCTGTTGGTGAACGAGAAAGGGAAAGGTCTGGTAAAAAGCGCATTGCCGGGGCGTCGCGAGGAACTCGAGAGCTTTGCCCACCGATACCTGAAAAACAATCGAACTGTGCGGCTGTCTCCTTACACCACTCGACTCGAGCAAGCTCAGAAATGGTTTCGCGCCGGGGTCGGGCTTGATGGCGTGATTGCCAAGCGCCGCGACTTGCCCTATCAATCCGGAAATCGGACCGGCATGAAGAAGATCAAGAAACAGCGAACTGCCGATTGCGTGGTTGGAGGCTTTCGCTATCTCGAGAAAAAGCCGGTCGTTGGTTCGTTGCTCCTCGGCCTGTATAACGACGAAGGTAATCTGGACCACGTTGGTTTTACGTCTTCAATCCAGTCGAAAGAGCGCGCTGGGCTGACGAAGCGCCTGAAGAAACTCATCAAGCCTCCGGGCTTCACCGGGAAAGCTCCGGGCGGCCCGAGCCGCTGGAACCAAAGCGAACGCGAGTGGCAGCCGCTTGACCCAAAACTAGTCGTTGAGGTGCAATTCGATCACTTCACCGGTGGGCGGTTTCGCCACGGCACAAAGTTTCTGCGTTGGCGTCCGGATAAGGCCCCGCGGCAATGCACGTTCGAGCAGGTAAGGCGCGAGTCCCGGTCGTCTCTTTCGCTGTTGGCTTAATTCACAGCCGATGGTGGGAGCCTGAGAACGAGCGAGGCCTCAGGGTTGAGCCTGAGGCCTCGTAAATGTTAAACCGCGCTACGATACTTTCCGCTGACCCTGATCGCGGGTGCTTTCTTCATCCCGCTCGACATCGTGGCCGCCTTGCGACGGACGCTTCTGCGAGATGTCATCCGGGTTCTTGCGCTGCTGCTCCCCGGTCTGCCCGCTCTGATTTGGATCATTCTGCTTCTTGTTGGGATCGTTTGTCATGGAACACTCCTATGCATGATTTAGGGAGCGCGATTTACTCCTCCGCGTTTCCGTGAAAGTTAGTTGCCTGGTTGGGGTGTGCGGGTTGGATTCAACCGAGGTGGAGATGCGAGTCTCGGATTTATTCTTCAAGCATCCGGCATCACGCCCTGGAGCCTACAGCCATCGCAGTATTGTTGGGCCTGGCTGTGAGTTCGATAAGGACGCTTGCCTATTTTGGGGCGGTGCTGCAATCAACCTTCGCCGCCTTTCGCTCGTTCGTTCGATCCGAAAAGCTAACCGCGCCATTCCTTTTTTCGAACACTAGTGACGGGCCATTCACACCTACGTTGCCCCAATCGTCTTCCCATTGCTTGCGCTCCGGATCCCACGTGCGGTACGGAGTTCCTGGTTTTATCGCCGTTCTCATGCGCCACTCGACGCCGCCTTGGCGATCAGCCTCGCTCACGGACAGATCCCGCAGGGTGAAATCGAAGTCCTTGTAAACCGTAATTGCACCATCGCCGCTATAGGAATATTCGCCACATTGAGTCAGGGAAGCCTTCCAATATCTGTCCGCGGCAAGCCTTGCATCACGCGTTGCATTTTGGTTCTCAAGATAAGAAGGGGAGTGGCAGGATGTGCAGGCTGCCAAAAGAAGGGAGACGATCGCACAGAGCAGCAGTTGCGTCTTCACAGTACCTCCAGTCCTCAGACTAGAAGTGAACGCAAAATCGTAGCACGGTCCGCCTTGCGATTCTACGCCGTGCCCTCTGACTTGCTTTCATGAACGACTTCGTACAGCGCTGGAGTAGATTGAAACGCCGCCCACTCCGGACGCTGTTGTCGGTGCACAAATGGCCGTCGATCTGGCGGCGCAAGTTCCTACGCCGAGGCCGGAAGACGTGAAGACCATGGACGGGATCCTTCATGCGGTGTACGACTCCATCTCCGGGCCAGCCGGTGACCGCGATTGGAACCGCTTCCGGTCACTCTTCATCCCGCAAGTGCGCTTCACGCAAACCGGCAAGAAGCCCGACGGAACCGTGTTTGTGAACCCGATGAGCGAGGATGACTTCATTCGTCTGGCAACCGAGGTATTTAAGAGTGCGCCATTTTACGAAAACGCGCTGGTTAACCGGGCGCAGAGCTACGGAAATATCACGCAGGTTTTCAGCAGCTACGAATCGCGGCGCGCGCAGGGAGAAAAACCATTCGACCGTGGCATCAACAGCATGCAGTTGTTCCACGACGGCAAGCGATGGTGGGTGATCAGCATCTTCTGGGACGATGAGCGCCCGGACAATCCGCTGCCCGCGGAGTTCGCGATGGCAGAGAAAAACTAATCGTGCCGGAGGCTTAAGCCGCCTCCGGCATTGGTATTGGCGCCGGATTGCGCGAGAACTGCCGCTGGTGCCAGTACGGATAAACCGGCGTCACGTTGCTGGCAGCGTCGAGCTTGGCGACCTGTTCTTTCGTCAGGTTCCAACCCACTGCTCCCAGGTTCTGACGTAACTGTTCTTCGTTGCGCGCGCCCATAATGACGTTCGCCACGGTGGGTCGTTGTAATAGCCAGTTCAAGGCAACTTGCGGAATTGATTTTCCCGTCTCTCGTGCGACCTCATCTAGCGTATCGACGACGTTATAAAGGTATTCGTTGTCGACCGGAGGTCCCTGCTCGGAAGTTTTATGCAGGCGGCTGACTTCGGGAAGCGGCTTGCCGCGACGAATTTTTCCCGTCAGGCGGCCCCAGCCCAGCGGACTCCAAACGATGGCCGCAACTTTCTGATCCAGCCCGAGCGGCATCAGTTCCCACTCGTACTCGCGGCCAACCAGCGAGTAATAAACCTGGTGAGCCACGTAGCGCGACCAACCATAACGCTCGGAAACCGAAAGTGACTTCATCAGATGCCATCCAGAAAAGTTCGAGCAGGCGATGTAGCGAACTTTACCGCTCTGCACCAGCGTGTCGAGAGTCTTCAGCGTCTCCTCGACCGGCGTCTGTGCGTCGAAACCGTGCATGTGATAAATGTCGATGTAGTCGGTCCCCAAGCGGCGCAGGCTGGCCTCGCAGGATTGAATCAGATGATGCCGCGAGGAACCGATGTCATTCGGCGCATCGGTCATTGCGAACGTGGCTTTAGTGGAAATCAGAACGGAATTCCGACGCCCGGCGATGGCCTTGCCCAGCACTTCTTCCGAGGCGCCCTTCGAATAGACATCGGCGGTGTCAAACAAGTTGACGCCAGCATCCAGGCAGATGTCGATCAGGCGGGTCGCTTCTTTGACGTCAGTGTTGCCCCAGGCATTGAAGAACTCACCGCGTCCAGCGAAGGTGCCGGTACCGAAGCTGAGAACAGGAACTTTTAATCCGGAGTAGCCAAGTTGTCGGAATTCCATACGGCATAGATGCGTGTGGAGAGGGATGCGATGCAGGATACAAAGCAGGGCGGACGCGAATGTCCGCCCCACACTAGCTTATTTGCCGCTCAACACCAGCTTAGCAATCGTGCCCAACTGCATGTTGGACGTGCCCTCGTAAATCTTGCCGATCTTCGAGTCACGCCAGTATTTTTCAACCGGGTAGTCCTTGGTGAAGCCGTAGCCGCCATAAATTTCGATGGCCAACGACGATACGCGCTCCGCTACCTGCGAGCAGAACAGCTTGGTCATGGCTGCTTCTTTCACGAACGGCACGCCGGCGTCTTTCATGCGGGCGGCGTTGTAGACCATAAGGCGAGCGGCCTCGATCTCTGTGGCCATCTGCGCAATTTGGAACTGGATTCCCTGGAAATCAGCGATCGGCTTGCCGAACTGCTTGCGCTCCTGCGCGTACTTAGCGGCGTACTCCCAGGCTCCGCGCGCGACGCCCAACATCTGCGCGCCGATGCCAATGCGGCCTTCGTTTAGCGTTTCGATTGCGATCTTGTATCCCTTGCCCACTTCGCCGATGACATTTGATTTGGGCACGCGGCAATCTTCGAGGATCAATTCGCAGGTCGAAGAAGCCCGAATGCCGAGTTTGTCTTCTTTCTTGCCAACCGTGAAGCCAGGGAAGTCTTTCTCAATAATGAAGGCGGTGATGCCTTTGTATCCGGCAGCGGGATCGATGGTCGCGAAAAGAATAAAGACGCCGGCTTCCTTGCCGTTGGTGATCCAGAGCTTGCGGCCGTTCAGAACATAGTCACTGCCTTTGAGCTCGGCCTTGGTCTGCAGGCCGAAGGCGTCGGAGCCAGATCCGGCTTCGCTGAGTGCGTAGGCGCCGCAGGTATCGGCCGCCATGCGCGGCAGGTAGCGCTTCTTCTGATCTTCCGTAGTCCAGCGGAGCAGGGCGTTGTTGACCAGCGTATTTTGCACATCGACGACTACGCCGGCGGAGGCGTCGACCCGCGACAACTCTTCGACCGCCAGAATCGCCTCGAAAAACTTCGCCCCTCCACCACCGTACTGCTCGGGAATCTCGATGCCCATGAGGCCCAGCTGGAAGAACTGGTGGATCAGATCTTTGTCGAAGACAGCTTTCTCGTCCATCTCCTTGACCAGGGGACGGACCTTTTCCTCGGCAAACTGGCGAATATTATCGCGAAAAAGAACTTCGTCTTCGGTGAGGGTGGTCAGGGGGGTAGGGACGGCAGCTTCAAGAGTATCGGGCATAAAGGCACCTTAAGAACAGAATGACGAACCTGAAATTCTAGCATCTTGAGGAGGGGGTAAGGCTTCCCTAAAACCTTAAACCACAGAGGACGCAGAGATTGGCAGAGGTCGCTGGTTATCCGCGCCGGTAAACCAACTTAAGCCCGTCCGCCTGCAAAATGCGCTTGATCTGATTGCGCGCGTGGACGGCCCACGGCCCGCTGGTGTCGAGCCTTACATAGGCTCGCCAGTGTTTGAGGGCCTTGCGCGGTTCTTTGATCTTTTCATAGGCAAGCGCAACGTTGTAATGCGCATCGCCATAGGTCGGCGCCAGTTGCAGGGCTGCACAGTACGACTGGATAGCTTCGTTTACACGCCCGGTTTCATCCAGAACATTGCCGAGGTCGAAGTGGGCGAGCGCATATCGAGGATCGATCTCAATCGCGCGCCGGTAGTGGCGCTCGGCCAGCACATAGTCCTGGCGGTTGTAATAGAGCGTTCCTAGATTGATGTTGGCAGCGGCATGATTGGGGTCGATCTCCAGAACCCGCTGGTAGATTGCGATTGCGTGCGTCTGTGTGCCTGGGTCTTCTTCGAGGGCAATGCCTTGCGCGAATAGATCCGATACGTCCGCCGGTTCAGGCGGTGCGGAGGGTCTCGTTGTTACCAGCCGTGCGGGGACCGTCTCTGACGGTACAAAGTCAAAGATGAATTGCCCGGCGATCGGCTCCAAAACCTTGCCCTGATGGCGGAAAGCTACACGGCGACCGGTGCTGAACGCTCCGGCTTCGAGCAGCGGATTCTCCATGCCGGCGGCCTGCTTTTGCATGGCGGCCAAGGATTCACGGATCTTGGCTGGACGCACACGCTGGGCGCAAAGGTCGCGCACTTTCTTCACTTGAAGGAGGTCGAAGAAGGAGTAGGTGTCGCTTGCGGTTACCAGTTCGGCCTTTTCCCACGCCACCAACTGCCGCAAGCTGATCTTCAGGATCCGCAGTAAATCTGATCGACTATATCTCACAGTCTTGGGAGATCGCTCTGCCCTCATTATCCAAAGCACAAATTGTGTATGCAAGTGGAAATGCAGTGCAAAAGGAACCCCAAATAGCAACTTGCTGCACAAATGGTGCACAAAACAGTTACCCCGGTAAATTGACTGGTTTGTGGCGTCTGACGCAAAACCTGTCCTGCGGTCAAGCCGTTCGTTCGCAGGCCGCAGATTTACTAACTTTTAATATGGATCGCCGCTCCAGCCGGCACGGTGGAGCTATCATGTTTAGCGATGATGGCTGCCCGCCGCAAAGTCGCCGTGGAAAGTCGGTCGACCGCCGAAATGACCGGTTTGGTCGAACAGTCTTGCCTCGTCGCCAAGGACGCTGCTTTCAACCTGCGCGACTTCCTTGAGAAGTCGTCCAATATGGCGTTTATCGCCGTCAAGGACTGCGAAAAAGAACTGGACCGCATGGAGCGCACGATCGACGAAAAGATCACCACCGCCATCACGCAGGTAAGCGAACCGGAAGCCCGCCAGTTGCTCGCCTGCCTGAAGTTCATCATTGATCTCGAACGCATCGGTGACCTTACCTGGTCAGTGACGCAGCGTCTGCAACATCTGCCCTCGAAGTTGGAAAAGCA
>Ga0335069_10004097_pt1 | contig 21776 bp, 23 predicted proteins | sample Lox_Sample_11_FD_206714 | JGI IMG/M metagenome (GOLD analysis project Ga0335069, IMG submission 206714) | Soil microbial communities from Loxahatchee National Wildlife Refuge, Florida, United States - Lox_Sample_1.1 | ecosystem: Environmental > Terrestrial > Soil > Wetlands | place: USA...
AACGTTTGAATAGCTGGCGAAGATTGTCCTTCGCACGGCCATACTTCTTGTTCGTCTGCAATCACGGCGACCCTGACCCCGACGCACCGCTGGACCGGGTGGGGCTGTTGCCGTGGTTCCCCGGCCGGCCCGGTTGGGCACCGGCAGAAGGCGTGGATGAACGCGCCTTTTGTGCTCTGGCCGATGGAAGGTGACCAACGTGGTCACGACCCCAAGTGGCTGCCGGTGCCGGGCTGGACGATCGGCCCCGATGAGCCCGACCTGAGACGCGATGCTATCGAGATCTGCTGTCTGACAGAACATTGCACAACTTGGGCGTATCGGTGCGATGAGGACAGCCTGCAAACCTTACTCACCAAAATCGCTACCGACGACAAGTTCCGCAACGCGGTCACGGTGTCGGCCGAGAAGCTGATCGTGATGAAGCTACAGGCGCTGCACCTGGCGCGTCGACAAGCCAGAAAGTATTACGGGTTGCGAGTGTAGGTCGCTGTTACTATGCGGGTGCCCGGAACTTCGATCACCGGGCATTTCGACATGCCAAAGGATCGAAGTTGTCCACCCAAGCCCACGAGCGTGGCCGTGTTGGAGCGTTAAGCCGTTACCGCGCACCCGGCCACCCCGAACTCGTTGAAGCCCAACAGAACCTGGCCGTAGCACGGATTAGCGACTGCATCAAGGAGACGCTAGCCAAGGCCCCACCCCTCACGTTAGAGCAGCGCGCCAAGTTGGCCGAGCTACTGAAGCCCGTGCGACGTGGAGGCAGCGCGACAGGCGATGCCTGATGGGCAGCCTGATCGACTACGACCGCAGCGCGTGCCTGTGTGATGTTGGGTTGCCCGAATACGCGGCGGCGGTGTGTATTACACCGGACGGGGAGGACGTACTGTGGCTGATTTCGAAAACGGAACTGGCCGCCGAAGACACGCGCTGCGGCACCGCCAAGCAACACCACGAAGGCCTAGGCCGTTTGCCCCAGGCGGTCCGGGATCGCATCTGGGGTGACCAGTTGCGCTGCGGGCGGCCGACCGCGTCCGGCCGTCCCTGCCGCCACCGGGTAGCCCAACCCGGTCGCACCTGCGCTCACCATCGAGGTGCCTGATGGGGTTCGACAAGTTCGTATGGATCAAAACGCTTGCGGCCGATCCTGACCCGAGGCTGACGAGCAGCGACAAGTTCAGAACATCCGCCAGGTGATCGAATCCGATACCTCCCGACACAGCGACTCGTAGCCCAGCCGGTAACGGAACTTCAACAACATCAACCGCAGGTAGGTCTCCATCGGCGTGGACGGACGCCCGATCCGCAGGTCGAAGAACGGCACGAACGGCCTAACGAACGCAGGATCGTCCAGCAACGCGTCCACCCGGGCCAACTCCTCAGGCAGCCGCCGCACCTCCTCGGGCAGCAGCGATTCCCACAACGAGCACTGATCGCCTACAGTACGAAACACGATGGCCTCAATCCCTTCCTGCATAAGGGGTTTGAGGCCATCTTTCCTGCTCAGCACCGTCCAACCGCGGATCAACGCGCCGACTTTTTCAGGTCGAGGTAGCTAGCCGGTGGTGGTGACATCAGCGCCCTGTGGGAACAACTGTCCATGGCACACAAGCGCGCCTTCCTACAAGTGTTGGCCGACATCCACGTGCTGCCCATCCCACCGACCACGCGCGGGTTGAACCCGGCCGGGATACGCATCCAGTGGAACCGAGGCACCTGACACCACGGTCACGCACTTCATTCCAGAACGGGGAGTTGGGTCAGGGGACGGCCAACGGATGGCGGTGCGTCCCCATTCGCAGCGGACGATGGAGTCGATGCTGTGACTGGTGTAGGTGGGACCTTCGGCCCTATTTCCCGAGCGTTCGTGGCCATTAGTGTCGGGCAGGTTCGGCGTCAGCGGGGTTTCTGGTAGTCCCTCAACAGAACAACGTAGTTAGGGAGTCGATTATGAAGTTCTTGGTGTCATGGACATTGCCGCACGGTGAGGCCTACCGGGCAGCGGTCGCGCGATTTCTCGAGACCGGCGGTTCCGCTCCTGCTGGCGCTAAATTGATCGGTCGCTGGCATGGCTCCAATGGCAAGGGCTTCGCTATCGCGGAAAGCGACGATCCGAAGGCCATCTTCCATTGGATGGCGGAGTGGTACGAGTTCATGGCGATCGAGGCCACCCCCCTAGTTGAAGACGCGGACGGAGCGGCAGTGCTCCAGTCGCTGTACGGCTAGAACGCGGATGCGGCCCTTGCTGGTGTCGTAGCGGGCGGCCGCAGCGAGTGCGGCCACTGCGCGATTCGCCTCGCGTGTCACCCACGGTCCGCATACCCACGGTCAACACCAGCGGTCAACCACCACCCAGCGCACGACCAAGGGTAGGGGGAGGGTGTCCCGCGCGACCAGCGGAGCGCCGGCCACTCCCAGCCCGCACAGTATGTACCCCCTGGGGTGGACAGCGAGCCACCCTGTGCCGCAGGCGTGGCCGACGCGCTGCGACGTGGGCGAATGCCGATGTGGGTGGGGTGTCGGTGTGGTGGGGAAACTGGACCACGTGATAGCTGTTGAGCGGGCTCGGCGGGATGCTCGGGTGGTCAAGCTGTTTTTGGCCGGGGCCAGCTACCGCGATATCTGCGCGGTGGTGGGTCTTCGGTCACCGCAGAGCGTCGGGAACATCGTGGCGCGCGAACTATCGGGTTCAGCGCAGCGGCGCGACCTGTTGACGGATGAGGCGTTCGCTGTTTGGCAGGAGCGCAGTGAGCGGCTGTTCCGCGCGCACTGGGGGCGCGCGCTGGACGGGAATTATCGCTCAGCGGAGTTGTGTCGCAAGCTATTAGGCCAGCAGGCCCAGGTTTATGGGTTGGCCCGGGAGGTGTCGTTGATTGGCGGCACCCCGGCTGGGGTGGTGGAGGTGGAGCCGGACATGGATGAGCTTGCCCGCCTGCGCGCCAAGCGTGCTGGGGCCTAGCGCGCCGATCTGCACACCGATCCCGCCGATGTCATCGCCGAGGACCTCGCACTCCCCGGTGTGCAACCCGGCGCGCACTTCGATGCCTTGCGCCGTCTGGCGTTTCACGCACCCGTCAGTCCGGGTCCCCCCGGCCCGTCGGACCAACGGCGTCCCTCGCCGCATTGACGAACTCGGCCCAGCGATCTGGGGTGTGCAGATGCCCCACGCCTGGAAGTACCTCCAAGTCGGCTTTCGGAAGCAACCGGGCCACATATTCGGCGTGGTGGACCGGGACGGTGGCATCAGCGTCGCCATGCCACAGGCGGATCGGACACTGTACGGCGGTGTAGTCCAGTCCTGACGGGGTACCCATAAGTCCGTAGTCCTCGACCAAGCCGTGCGGCCCGTTTCTGGTGGCTTCGGCAAAGAAATCGATGGCGGCTTGACGAACCTCGGGATCGCGGTGAAACACGCGATCTACGGGAGAAAGAGCTTTGTCGAATTGACGCGAAAAACGTTCTGGTGACATGTGTTTCAACACCCGCCGGGCGACGGCGGGAGCCCTGCGGGAAAGTCCGATCGCGGTCACGATTGTCCTGGGCAAGCCCTCGGCACGACGAGGAGTCTCTGCCGGTCCGATGCCGCTGACGATGCCTACGAAGGTCAGCCTCTCTGGAAACGCCAGGGCACAGGCAACTGCGTATGGACCGCCGGTGGAGTAGGCAAGGATGCCGAACCGGTCGATTCCCAGCTCGTCGGCAACCGCGAGGATATCGGTAGGCCAATCGCGGTATCGCCGACCGGCCTGGTGCGTAGAGCGGCCATAGCCGGGGCGATCGATCCCAATAAGTCGCACACCAGATTCATCGAGTGCGGCGCGGTTAAGCGGCTGATCGAAATCCAACCTTGATCCGGGGAGGCCGTGGAAGTAGAACAGCGGTGTTCCGTCGAGGTGCCCCATTTGCGCATATGCCACCCGCCGACCCGATTCCATGCCGACAGATCTATCGATGACGGATATCTCTGGCTCCTCAAATCGCGTAGCGGACTCTCGCGTTTCGGACTCTAACGCCTCAATTTGCGGCATGTCAGACCGTCTCGCTGCTCATTTAGAAGCGACCGCGAAGACGCGCCATTCGCCGGGCACGCCCTTGAGCTCGTGCGCGCCGCGGTCTTCGAACTTAAGCCCTGATCCGATCACGAGGTCGCGCAGTGTGCTGGACACGAGCACGTCTTTCGGCCCGGCCAGGGCACTCACGCGCGCCCCGATGTGCACGGCGATACCGCCGATGTCATCGCCGCGGATCTCGCACTCGCCGGTGTGCAACCCGGCACGCACCTGGATGCCGAGTGCTTGCACCGCGTCGCGGATCGCCATCGCGCAGCGGATCGCCCGCTGCGGGCCGTCGAACATCGCCAGGAAGCCATCACCCGAGGTGTTCGCCTCACGCCCCCGAAACCGAGACAGTTGCGACCTGACGATGACGTCGTGCGCATCAAGCAACGCATGCCAGTCCCGGTAGCCCATCTCGGCGGCCCGCCGCGTCGAGTCCACAATGTCGGTGAACAGCACGGTGGCCAGAACACTGTCGTCCGCGACGTCGGCCTGGTGACCGGTGAGGAACTCGGAGATCGCGTGGAACGACGCCCGCCAGGGTTCCACCGCGTGGTACAAATTGCGGCCCGGCACCTCGACGTACTTAGCGTCGGGTATGTGCTCGGCGATGTACTTGCCCTTCGCGGGCGGGATGACCGAGTGGGATTGGTGGACAATGAGAGTCGGTACGCGGACGGTCGGAAGGACCGCTCGCACGTCCAATTCGGCCACCAGCCGCATCATGCGAGCTAGCGTCCGTGGGCTCGCCGCCAGACGTTCCATTCGGGCCCATGATGCCCGGATCTCCTCGTTCCACGGCATGTCTGGATTCAAGACATGCTGGGTCTCCCCCGTGCCCCACATGCGGCCGCTCGCAGTTCGGGTTTTGTCTCGAATGAGTTCGGTGCCGCTCCCATCTGCGTAACCGTCGAGCACGACCAGGGCGGTGGTGCGGGACGGATGTGTCGCTGCGAACAGCGCAGCGGGCGCGAACGCGAAGTTCGCTGCGACTAGAACCGCTTCGCTGCCGCCGAGGTCGTCGAGCACCGCGGTGATGCTGTCGGCCCACTGCTCCAAAGTCGGCAGCGCGTCCGGTGTGACGGGATCGGATGCTCCCGTGCCCGGCTGGTCGAAGTAGACGAATCGACCGAGCGGGGTCATCGCCTCGATATAACCCTGATTTGATGGCAGCTCCGGAATAACTTCGCAGCACGAAAACCAGTTCGCGACGACCACGATGTCGCGCAGACCTTCGCGAGAGGCACGATAGGCAACGTTCAAGTCCCCATTCAGCGCGTAGCGCGTCTCCGAGAACATTGCGGAAGTGTAAGCCGAGCAGCGGGTCAGGTTCCGGTGTCAGGAAAAGCCCGTCAGTACGGGCGGTCGGCGCGTCCGCAGACGTTTATGCCGCTAAGAGCCCCCCGAAATGTATTTCGGCGGTTCACGGCCAACCCCGCACCAGCACATTCAATTTCCCCGAAAAGCTGCTTGCCGCTTGGGACGACGACGAGTGGTAGCCGTGTCAGCGCCGCATTGGTTAGCGTGACTCCCGTGAACAGCCAGCGCACCCTGCTATTGATGCGTCACGCGAAATCCGATTACCCGCCCGGTGTCGCAGATCATGACCGGCCGTTGGCGCCGCGCGGGATCAGAGAGGCCGGACTCGCCGGTGACTGGCTGCGTGCCAACGCCCCGGCCATCGACGGCGTGCTCTGCTCGACCGCAACGCGTACCCGGGAGACGTTGGCGAATACGCGCATCGAGGCCCCGGTGCGCTACACCGAGCGACTGTACGACTGTGCTGCCGGAACCATGATCGCCGAGATCAATACGGTTGGTGATGACGTTAAGACGCTGCTGGTCGTCGGTCACGAGCCAACGATGTCCGCGGTGGCGCTCGGTCTTGCCGGCGACAGTAGCGATGACGATGAACTCCAACGGATTTCGACCAAATTCCCGACCTCGGCGATCGCGGTGCTGACGGTGCCGGGTGCGTGGAAGACCCTCGAACTCGGCGGTGCCGTGCTGGTTGGCTTCGAAGTGCCGCGCTGAACCCGATTGCGCGGCTCCTTCTCGCCCCGCTACGCGGGCCGCATCGTCGCCGCTGAACCCTAGGAGTTGGTCGCCAGCGTCAGCTCCATCAGCTTGATGGCCTGGCCGCACGCATCGATGCCGGGCGCCTGAGGATTGATCCACCACCCCACCACGCCAGCGGCGTCACTGGCCACACCGCATGCGCCGTTCGCGTCGTCGGGATGCATCACAATGGAGTCGATCCCCGCGATCGAGCGGCTCTCGATTTTGTACTTCAAGAACTCGGCCACCTTGCGCTCGTTGCCGAGACTGCCTTGTTCGAACCAGAACCGAGTGATGTCGATCAGCCCGGCGGGATTGGCCGCCTGCCACCGGCAGATCGCGCCGACGAACGTGCTTTGAATGTCGAGCGGGTCGGCACCCACGGTCTTGGCCAGGATGTCACTGGTCAGCACGTCGCACTCCTTGAGCAGGTTCGGATATTGCTGCTGGGAGTTGTTGTTGCGCGACGGGCCACCTGCCTTGACGGCGTTCCCCGCAACAGATCTCGAACAACCGGTCATGACCAAAAGCGCCATGACCAAGACGGCAACTCCGGCACGGACGCTTCGTCGGGTCATTTCGCGTTCCCAATCGACTGACGAGCCAGTTCTTTGGCGATGTCGCATGGTGGTGGGAACGGCTTCTGACTGAAACTGATTGACCATTCGATGAAGTCGTCCTGAAACTGGATGCCCACTTCGCACAGCGAGTCACCCAGGTTGGGCTCGTTACCGATGGCGACGAACCCGCTGTGGCCGTTGATGTTGATGTCATCGACGCTGGCACGCGACAACTCCTCGGTCTTGCGTTCGCGTCCGATCGGGCTGCCGCGATACCAGGAGAAAGAGAAGTGCGGGCCGAGGATCCCCCCACCGGCCAGCCATTGGCACCCCACCGAGTTCCGCGCGGTGTTGACCAACCCACTCACCTTGGTCAGCTCCGCCACCGTCTGATCGTTGATGCCGCCACATTGCGGGAACATCGGCCCGTGTTGGCCCTCCGCATTCCCCGGCGCCGAGGACGACGTCGCTCCCGGTTTGTTACCGCCGGAATCGGAGCATCCCGCAACCACGGGGACCAGGATCACCAAGGCTGACGCCGCGAGAGCCAGCGCCCTCGCACTACGCCGCACCGCTACCCTGCTTTTCCTCAGGCTGCTGCTCATCCACACGATGCACTGTAGCCGCAGCCCAGCGGGTCAACCACCGACGCGCCTGAGCAGGCATTTCGGCGGCAGCGACGGGTACGGTGCGTACAGTTACCAGATGCTCCTGGCACTGCTGCGCCAGTACATCCAGCCCTACCGGCGGCCGGTTGCGGTGCTGATGGTGCTGCAGTTGATCAGCACCCTCGCGTCGCTGTACCTGCCGACGGTCAACGCCGCCATCATCGATGAGGGTGTCGCGAAAGGCGACACGACCACCATCGTCAGGCTCGGGTTGGTGATGCTTTCCGTCACCGGATTACAGGTGTTGTGCGCGGTCGGGGCAATCTACTTCGGCTCGCGGACCGGGATGGGCTTCGGTCGGGACCTGCGCGCGGCGATATTCGACCACGTCACCACCTTTTCCGAACGCGAGACCGCTCGATTCGGCGCGCCGACGCTGTTGACCCGCAGCACCAACGACGTCCGGCAGATTCAGTACCTGGTTCAGATCACCGGCACCGTGCTGGTGACCGCACCCATCATGTGCGTCGGCGGAATCGTCATGGCCATCCACCAGGAGGCCGCACTGACATGGCTGCTGCTGGTCAGCGTCCCGATCATGGGCGTGACCAATTACTGGATCATGTCGCACATGCTGCCGCTATTCCGCAGCATGCAGGGCCTGATCGACGGCATCAATCGAGTGCTGCGCGACCAACTCTCCGGCGTCCGGGTGGTCCGGGCGTTCGCACGCGAGCGCTTCGAGCGCGAACGCTTCGCTCGCGCCAACACGGCGCTGTCGAATACCGCGCTGACCGCCGGTAACTGGCAAGCGCTGATGCTCCCGGTGACCACGCTGACCGTCAACGTGTCGAGCGTCGCGTTGATCTGGTTCGGTGGCTTGCGGATCGACCGCGGCCAAATGCAAGTCGGCTCGCTGACCGCGTTCTTGGCCTACTTCACCCAGATTCTGATGGCGGTGTTGATGGCGACCATGACGCTGGTAGTGCTGCCCCGGGCATCGGTATGCGCCGACCGGATCACCGAGGTGCTCTCCACCCATGCTGAGGTCAACAACCCGCAAAGCCCGAAGTTCCCGCCCGGGGGGATCACCGGGGTGGTGCGGCTGGACGGCGCAACGTTTACCTATCCGGGTGCGGACCGCCCCGTGCTGCAAGAGATCTCATTGACCGCATTGCCCGGCACCACCACTGCGATCGTCGGCAGCACCGGTTCGGGAAAGTCGACGCTGGTGTCGCTGATCTGCCGACTCTACGACGTGACCGGCGGTGCGGTGCTCGTCGACGGCATCGACGTTCGCGAGTACCACACCGAGCGGCTGTGGTCGGCGATCGGGCTGGTCCCCCAGCGCGGCTACCTCTTCTCCGGCACCATCGCGGACAATCTGCGGTACGGCGCGGCACCAGGACAAGTAGTCACCGACGAGGAAATGTGGGACGCGTTGCGCGTGGCCGACGCCGATGGATTCGTGCGGGCACACGACGACGGACTGCGCATGCGCGTCGCTCAGGGCGGGATCAACTTCTCCGGCGGGCAACGGCTGCGACTGGCGATTGCCCGTGCCGTCATCCGGCGCCCGACCATCTATCTGTTCGACGACGCGTTCGCCGCACTCGATGTGCACACCGATGCGCGGGTACGCGCGTCGCTGCGCGAAATATCCTGTGGCGCAACAGTTATCATTGTCACCCAACGGATTTCGATTGCCGCTCAGGCCGATCAAGTGATCGTCATCGACGACGGGAGATTGGTGGGCTCGGGCACACACGAATCGCTGCTGACCGACTGCACGACCTATGCCGAATTCGCCGATTCGCAGTCGATGAGCACCGGCGTCGGAGGAACGCCATGACCACGGCGGTCACTCGCGGCGTGCCGCCAACAACCGGGCGGTCCCACGACTTCTGGGGTTCGGCCACTCGGCTGGTGAAACGTCTTGCGCCGCAACGCCGGCTGAGCATCGCGGTGATCATGCTGGGCATCATCGGCACCGCGATCGGGGTCATCGTTCCGCGGATCCTCGGCCATGCCACCGATCTGCTGTTCAACGGGGTCATCGGACGCCAGCTCCCGGCCGGGATGACCAAGGCGCAGGCCGTCGCCGCAGCCCGGGCGCGCGGTGACAACAGCTTCGCCGACTTGCTCTCAGGGATGAATGTCGTTCCGGGCAAAGGTGTGGACTTCGGCGCGGTGGCCAGAACGCTGGCGGTGGCTTTGGCCCTCTACCTCGTTGCGGGGCTGCTTATTTGGGCCCAGGCCCGGCTGCTGAACGTCACCGTGCAGCGCACCATGGTAACGTTGCGCTCCGAGGTGGAGGACAAGATCCACCGGCTGCCGTTGTCCTACTTCGATGGGCGGCAACGCGGTGAGCTGCTGAGCCGGGTCACCAACGATATCGACAACGTCCAGTCGTCGCTGTCTATGACGATCAGCCAGCTGCTGACGTCGATCCTGACAGTGGTAACGGTGCTGGCGATGATGGTGTCCATCTCGCCGCTGTTGGCGCTGATCACCTTGCTCACGGTGCCGCTGTCCGTGCTGGCGACGCGGGCGATCGCGCGGCGTTCGCAGCGCCTGTTCGTGGCCCAGTGGACCAGCACCGGTCGTCTCAACGCCCATATCGAGGAGACCTATAGCGGTTTCACGGTGGTCAAGACGTTCGGTCATCAGGCCGCGGCGCGCGAGCAGTTCCGCCGCTTCAACGACGACGTCTACCAGGCCAGTTTCGGCGCCCAATTCTTCTCCGGCCTGGTGGGACCGGCGACGGCGTTCATCGGGAACCTCGGTTACGTCGCCGTAGCGGTGCTGGGCGGCTTGCAGGTAACAACCGGTCAGATCACGCTGGGCAGCATTCAGGCTTTCATCCAATATGTCCGGCAGTTCAATGCACCGCTGAGCCAGGTGGCCGGCATGTACAACACCTTGCAATCCGGGGTGGCCAGCGCCGAGCGGGTGTTCGACTTGCTAGATGAGCCGGAGGAGTCGCCCGACCCCGAGCAGCCACCTTCCGAACACACTCTGCCCGGGCGCAATGGTCAGGGCCACGCGATCGCCGGGCGGGTGGAGTTCCAGCACGTCAACTTTGCCTACCGAGCCGGCACTCCGGTAATTCGGGATCTGTCGCTGGTCGCCGAACCGGGCAGCACCATGGCGATCGTCGGACCAACCGGAGCGGGCAAGACCACGATGGTGAACCTGCTCATGCGGTTCTACGATGTCGATTCCGGCCGAATACTGATCGACGGGGTCGATATCACTACGGTGAGCAGACGGTCGCTGCGGTCAAGGATCGGCATGGTGCTGCAAGACGCCTGGCTCTTCGACGGGACGATCGCAGAGAACATCGCCTATGGACGGCCGGAGGCGGCCGAGGACGAGGTGGTCGAGGCGGCCAAGGCAGCCTTTGTCGACCAATTCGTGCACGCCCTGCCGGCCGGCTACCAGACCCGGGTGAGTGGCGATGGCGCCAACATCAGCGCCGGAGAGAAGCAACTCATCACGATCGCTCGTGCCTTCCTTGCCGGCCCGCAGCTGTTGATCCTGGACGAGGCGACCAGCTCGGTCGACACCCGTACCGAGGCCCTTATCCAGCGCGCTATGCGTGAGCTCCGTCGAGATCGAACGAGTTTCATTATCGCACACCGTCTTTCGACGATCAGGGACGCGGACCGCATTCTGGTGGTCGAGGCCGGCCAGATTGTTGAACAAGGCACTCACGCCGAGCTGTTGGCCCGGCGAGGCGCCTACCACGCGATGACTCAGGCATAGCCCGAGCCCAGCCGAAGGCGTGAGCCGAAAAAGCCGCCAAGTCGTTATCAAGAAGTTATTAAGAATCCTTCAAGGAGCGGACCGGATGCTGAGGTCATCCCGCCGAACCGCCACCTGAAAGGGACCACAGCTATGTTCTCTCACCGGATCACCACAGTCGCCAGCACCGCGATCGGCGCCGCCGCCATCGGGCTCGCCGCGGTTGCCACCGCCGGCACTGCCGGGGCCACCACCGCCGAAGACGCTTTCATCGCTCAAATGCACAGCCTCGGCATTTCCTTCACTTCCCCACAAGAGGCGGTCAAGGAGGGCCACCAGGTGTGCTCGGAGCTAGCCGCCGGCAAGACCGGGACCGACATCGCCGCTGAAGTCCTCAGCCAGACGGACCTGACGACCAAGCAAGCGGCCTCCTTCGTCGTCGGCGCGACGAAGACCTACTGCCCGCAGTTGGCCACTCAGCTGACCTAGTCCACCCACCCACACAATTGGGGGATCCCGGCAACCGGGATCCCCCCATTTGCCGCTGGAGCGCATCTGGTTCTGACACCGCGCGCAACCTTCCGAGCGGTTTTGAGCGCCAGTCCGGTTCGCCTAGCTCGCGACGATCGTCCTGGCGGGGAACGCATTTCAAATCCGGCTTGAGGATTGCCGATGCGGGCGCCGCCACGGATATTTGCCGGTTGTCGCCGAATCGGCCAAGGTTGACAGCACTATCAAACATAATGACAGTTCCTTGGTACGCGTCGCTGCGGAGGACCGGAAGGACTGGAACGCGAAGGTGGACAGGCATCTCGAACTCGGTCTGCTCGGCCCGTTGGAGATGAGCGTTGACGGCGCCTTGACGCCATTGGGCACCCCAAAACAGCGCGCGGTGCTGGCCGTGCTGTTGATGAACCGCAACAGCCCCGTCGGTGTCGAGCGGCTCATCACTGCGCTGTGGGAGGGAGAGCCCCCGTCGGGGGCGCGGGCGAGCATTCATTCTTACGTGTCGAATCTCCGTAAGCTCCTCAATGGTGTTGGCATCGACGCACGAGTGGTGCTGGCCGCAGCCCCGCCGGGTTACCGACTCAACGTTGCCGAAAACAGTTGTGACCTTGGGCGCTTCATTACGGAAAAGACTGCTGGCGTGCACGCGGCCGCCGCCGGCGATTTCGAGCGGGCCAGCCGCCACCTGCTGGCCGCGTTGGCGGAATGGCGCGGACCGGTGCTCGAGGACCTGCGTGAGTTCCGGTTCATCGACACCTTCGCCACCTCACTCGTTGAGGAAAAAATTCTGGTCCATACGGCGAAGGCAGAAGCCGAAATTGCTTGCGGACGTGCGTCTGCCGTGATCACCGAACTGGAAGCCCTGACCGTAGAACACCCGTACCGCGAACCGCTGTGGGCTCAGTTGATCACCGCCTACTACCTCACCGACCGCCAATCCGATGCCTTGGGCGCCTACCGCCGGGTGAAGACAACACTCGCCGACGACCTTGGCATCGACCCAGGCCCCACCCTGCGATCCCTCAATGAGCGGGTCCTGCGGCAGGAGCCGCTTGACGTCAAGCGCAGCGCCAAGACGACCGCCGCCAACACCATCACGGTGCTCGAGCAGCGCACCTTGGTGTCTGGGCAGAAAGCCGTCGCCTATCTGCATGACGCCTCAGGACGCAGCTACCCGCTGCACGCGGCGGCGACGCGCATCGGACGCCTGAGCGATAACGACATCATCCTCGACAGCCCTAATGTCAGCCGCCACCATGCCGTCATCGTCGACACCGGCACCAGCTACATCATCAATGACCTCCGGTCGGCAAACGGGGTGCATGTGCGGCACCAGCGGATCCATTCAGCCGCCACGCTGCACGACGGCGACCACGTCCGCATCTGCGACCACGAATTCACCTTCCAGATCCCCGCGGGCGACGAGGCCGAGGGCTGAGGCTCGGCGCGTAAGTCGCCGTCGGGAGGCGCAAACCCGTCGTTTCCGTCGCGTCGATCGGCTCCGTTTCGCTACGAAGCGAAATCGCGGATTGTCGTGCGGTCGAGGGGGTGGGGGCTTACGGTCATGGTTGCTAGGTCAGGGGGTTGCGGGCGACTGGTGTGGCTGGCAATGCTCAGAGGGTCGGCGGCTTGGTGCGCTGGTTGTGGAGGATCAGGGATGAGTGATGAGCAGCCCTCGCGGGTGGGGTCGGATTTTGGGCCCTACCACCTAAAACGGCTGCTGGGCCGTGGCGGGATGGGTGAGGTGTATGAGGCCGAGCACACCGTCAAGGAGTGGACGGTGGCGGTCAAGCTGCTCTCGGAGACCTTCAGCAAGGACCCGGTGTTTCGGGAGCGGATGAAGCGTGAGGCCCGCACCGCGGGCCGTTTGCAGGAACCCCATGTGGTGCCCATTCATGATTACGGCGAGATCGACGGGCAGATGTTTTTGGAGATGCGCCTGATCGAGGGGACCGACTTAGACAGTGTGCTTAAACGCTTTGGTCCGCTGGCTCCACCGCGCGCGGTGGCCATCATCACCCAGATCGCTTCGGCCCTTGACGCCGCCCATGCCGCCGGGGTGATGCACCGTGACGTCAAACCGCAAAACATTTTGGTCACTCGCGACGACTTCGCCTATTTGGTGGATTTCGGTATTGCCAGTGCCACGACCGATGAGAAGCTGACCCAGCTCGGCACGGCGGTCGGGACCTGGAAATACATGGCGCCGGAACGGTTTTCCGATGCCGAAGTCACCTACCGCGCCGACATCTACGCACTGGCCTGCGTGCTCTATGAGTGCCTGACCGGATCCCCGCCGTATCGGGCCGACAGTGCCAGCGTGCTGGTCACTGCCCACTTGATGGATCCAATCCCGCAGCCGAGCGCGCGACGCCCGGGTATTCCTAAAGGTTTTGACGCGGTGATAGCGCGTGGCATGGCCAAAAAGCCCGAGGACCGTTACGCCAGCGCCGGTGACCTGGCCCTGGCCGCCCATGACGCCCTGTCCGAACCCGACCAAGACCACGCCGCCACCATCTTGCGCCGCAGCCAAGAAGCCACCCTGCCCCGTATTGAGACGCCACAACCTGCGGCCACGATCGCCGAGACCGCCGCGGCGACTCCCCCGCCGCCCGTTAACACGCCACCAACTACGCCGTACGCAACAGCTTCGAGCCAAAGTTCTGGTCCTATACCGGCGCAGCCGCCTCGGCCTTGGGCGCCCGACAGCGGACCCATACCGGCGGCCAGTCAAGCCAACCCGGCCCCGCCCTACCAGGCCGGCAGCGGCAACTGGGGCGGCCCACCAAGTCCGCCACCACAATTCGCCGCCCCACCACCCTGGAATCAGGGATACCAGCCACCGGTGAAACAGAAACGCAACCCCTGGCCCATCGTCGCCGCCGTGGCCGCTTTGCTTGTTGTGGTCGTCCTCGCCGCCATCGGTATCTCGATAGCCATGGGAGGCGGCGACGAGAACAACCCCCAGGCGCACCGCACGTCGAGCAGTACGGCCACGACCACCAGCAGGGTAACGACCACCACGACAACCACCGCGCCCGGAAACCTGCAACGCAAGCTGCTCAGCATGCTGCCCGCGGGCTACCCGAGCGGCACGTGCAAAGCGACGACTCCCAAGTCCGACAGCATCTGGGTGAATGCGGTGGCCATGGTCGACTGCGACCAAAACGTCAACCAAGGAGGCCCCTCCCGCGCGGTCTACGGGCTGTTCGCCGATGCCGACACGCTGAAAAAAGCGTTCGACGACGACGTCGCCGCCGTACAGCTGGTGAACTGCCCCGGATCGGGGCCGTCACCGGATGGCTGGCACCACAACAGCAGCCCGACGGTGACCGCGGGCATGATCGCGTGCGGCACGTACAAGAACCACCCGAACGTGATATGGAGCAACCAGGACAAGCTCATGCTCAGTGATGTCTACGGGGATCCCCCGGCCATGGAGGAGCTGCACGCCTGGTGGACCAATTACGGCGGCTGAGCCGCTAACAACGGGCAATGCAGTTCTATCGCAAGGATTTTGGGCCGTTGGATGCGGCTGGGACGGGCAGCGGTGATCGTGTTTCGGCCGCAGCCAAAAGACCTGGAACCCAATGCAAGCCGGCTGACTTCAGCCTCCCAGGCGCCGGCGCAGTTGGTGAGCAGGAGGGCCTGCTCGCGCCGCTCGCCGCATCTTGACGATCTATTGAACGGCACCGGCTGGTCCGCGACATGCTCGGTGATTGTTGCGATTGTCGTGCGGTCGAGGGGGTGGGGGCTTACGGTCATGGTTGCTAGGTCAGGGGGTTGCGGGCGACTGGTGTGGCTGGCAATGCTCAGAGGGTCGGCGGCTTGGTGCGCTGGTTGTGGAGGATCAGGGATGAGTGATGAGCAGCCCTCGCGGGTGGGGTCGGATTTTGGGCCCTACCACCTAAAACGGCTGCTGGGCCGTGGCGGGATGGGTGAGGTGTATGAGGCCGAGCACACCGTCAAGGAGTGGACGGTGGCGGTCAAGCTGCTCTCGGAGACCTTCAGCAAGGACCCGGTGTTTCGGGAGCGGATGAAGCGTGAGGCCCGCACCGCGGGCCGTTTGCAGGAACCCCATGTGGTGCCCATTCATGATTACGGCGAGATCGACGGGCAGATGTTTTTGGAGATGCGCCTGATCGAGGGGACCGACTTAGACAGTGTGCTTAAACGCTTTGGTCCGCTGGCTCCACCGCGCGCGGTGGCCATCATCACCCAGATCGCTTCGGCCCTTGACGCCGCCCATGCCGCCGGGGTGATGCACCGTGACGTCAAACCGCAAAACATTTTGGTCACTCGCGACGACTTCGCCTATTTGGTGGATTTCGGTATTGCCAGTGCCACGACCGATGAGAAGCTGACCCAGCTCGGCACGGCGGTCGGGACCTGGAAATACATGGCGCCGGAACGGTTTTCCGATGCCGAAGTCACCTACCGCGCCGACATCTACGCACTGGCCTGCGTGCTCTATGAGTGCCTGACCGGATCCCCGCCGTATCGGGCCGACAGTGCCAGCGTGCTGGTCACTGCCCACTTGATGGATCCAATCCCGCAGCCGAGCGCGCGACGCCCGGGTATTCCTAAAGGTTTTGACGCGGTGATAGCGCGTGGCATGGCCAAAAAGCCCGAGGACCGTTACGCCAGCGCCGGTGACCTGGCCCTGGCCGCCCATGACGCCCTGTCCGAACCCGACCAAGACCACGCCGCCACCATCTTGCGCCGCAGCCAAGAAGCCACCCTGCCCCGTATTGAGACGCCACAACCTGCGGCCACGATCGCCGAGACCGCCGCGGCGACTCCCCCGCCGCCCGTTAACACGCCACCAACTACGCCGTACGCAACAGCTTCGAGCCAAAGTTCTGGTCCTATACCGGCGCAGCCGCCTCGGCCTTGGGCGCCCGACAGCGGACCCATACCGGCGGCCAGTCAAGCCAACCCGGCCCCGCCCTACCAGGCCGGCAGCGGCAACTGGGGCGGCCCACCAAGTCCGCCACCACAATTCGCCGCGCCACCAGCCTGGAACCAGCCACCGGCGAAACCACGGCGCAATCCCTGGCCCATCATCGCCGCCGTCTCGATTCTCCTGGTTGTGGCCGTCGGCGCCGTCGGCGTCTGGTATTTCACTCGGTCCAAGCCGACGCCGCCTCCCGAGCCCATACCGGCGGACCGTCTGAGTGCGCTGCTGCTCAGCCCGTCCGATGTCAATTCGGTGATGGGCGCGTCGAATATCCAGCCCGGCAAGCCCATCCGCAATATGGACACCTCCGCCAGGACGCTGTCGTCGCCGGAATGCCAAGGGGCCCTTTATACAACGCAAGAATCGGTATACGCAGGAACCGGCTACACAGGCATGAGCGAATTGCTGTCCGCTGAGCCGGGCGACAACAACGACCATTGGGTCGACCAAGCTGTGGTGGCATTTCCGTCCGCCGACAAGGCAAAGGACTTTTTGCAGACTTCAGCCGACAAATGGAAACCGTGCGCCGGGCAGACCGTGACGGTTACCAATCAAGGCAAGACGTACAGATGGACGCTTGCACAACTGGTGGGCAGCCCACCGAAGATCACCATGATGCAAACTCAGGAAGGCGCCGGCGGCTGGGAGTGCCAGCACGCCATGAGCGTCGCCAACAACGTGATCGTAGACGTCAACGCGTGCGGATACCACATCAGCGATCAGGGAGCCCAGATCGCGGACAAGATCGTCGGCAAAGTGGACAACCAGTAACCCGCTGAGTCCACCGATTGTGGCTTACCCCTGAAGATCCGGGCCCTCTGCGCGCAAGTCATCCACCGCCGACATGGCGCTGCGCAACTTTACCAGCCACTCCTCGGCGTGTTCACCGACTAGCTTGACCGACCACGCGAGGGCGTCGGCACGAGACCGGGCGACACCGGCATCGACCAACGTGTCGAGCACCTGGCGTTCCGGTTGCTTCAAACGCGTCATCACAGGTACTGCGATGTGAGTGAACAGAATTCGCTCAGTGCCTGTTTTCGAGGCCACCTCGACGCCCCAAGAAACCTTGCGTCCATAGCGATCCTGCGCTTCGTCGGCGATATGCATGCGCTCCGAACGGGTTTCTTCCCGGAATCGCGAAGCCCGCCCTGCTGCGCGTGCCTCGCTCTCTTCATTCTCGGAGCCCTGCGGTTCGGCCAACTTTCCGATGACAGTGATTTCTTCGCGATCAACGATGACGGTGGGGTCGCCATCGAACCAGGTGTCGGGCAGGCGTCCGGCGAACCATTCCGCGGCGTCGCTCGCATCGGGTTGCTGGGCTTGCTGCCAGCCTCCGGGCCGGCCGTATCGCCGCCCGTGGGTGTGGTGTGCTTTCATGATTACATGATTACAGCATTGCAACTGTAATGGTATAGCTTTCACCCCCAGCGAACGTCCCCGGGTTGCCGAAGTCGGATTAGTGGTCCTGCGCCACAGGGCAGAACTCCGAGCCGTCAGCATGGTGCCGCCCCGGCGATGGGCCCACTTGCCGCGGCGGGGACGCCAGGTGCCCAGGAGTGCCCGAGCGCGGAAACCCGTTGATATGGGCTGCTCAAAGGAGTATTTTTGGTTACGAAGCAGGCCCGGAAACGACCAATTCGAAGCGCCGGAACAAGGGTTGGAAACCGGCCGCGTAGGATCCGCGCAAGACGGAGTCTAACGCCCCCTAGCGTCGTCCGGGCCTGCCCATGCTTGGCTAACTTGCCGCTGAAGTATTAGCCGCTGCAACGTCGGCGCGACTGTCAGTCGCCTGGGTCGGGGCCGTCCCCTCGGCGGATGCGGAACAGTTTGACCTCGTTCTTGATGCCTTTGAGGCGACGGGCGCCGGCGAACGACCCATGAAATTCACCGGTATGGGCGATGGCCTCCCAGACCGAATCCGCGGCGAGCACGGTGCCCGGGCGTGCCGCACCGGTGACCCGGCTTGCTACGTTGACTGGGCTGCCGAACCAGTCGCCCGCCCGGCTTACCGCCATGCCCGAAGCCACTCCGGCTCGCAGCCGCGGGAAGTCGTCGTCAGCGTCGACGGCCTCTACCAGCTTCAGCACCACATCCAGCATGGGCAACGGCTCGGGACAGACGAACATCACCGCATCGCCGATGGTCTTGATGAAGCGCACCGGCGGGGCGGTCGTGTCACGGGCGAGGTGGGCCAACCGGTTTGCCAGATGGCCCAGCTCCTCGGCCGATACCACTTCCCCTATCCGGGTGAAGCCGACCAGGTCGGCGAAGGCCACGGTGATTTGACGCGCCCCGGGAAGCGGCTTGCCTGCCGCCCGCTCCGCAGCATTCACCGCTTCGGTCTCCATCATGTGCCGCAGCTGCATGAACAGCATGTGCTGGATCATCGGGCCGAGCATGGGGGCGATTTGGCTGACCAAAGCCTTCGACCCCTTGGCGATTTCCAACTCGGTAGCCCCCGGACGCATGATGGCCGAAAGCGCGGTGTAACGCATGACTTCAGCGGCGCGGGACAGGCCTTCGGCGAGCACCTGGACCACCAGCACCAATTGGTCCGGGTTTAGGCCCAGCTCGATGAACCGCTGGGTGAAGGCGGCGGCTTCACCGTCGGCGCGCATGTGCACGACCGCATCGGGATCGTCCACTCGGACCAGACCGATGGCGCGCTGCACCCGCTGCAACAGCGACAGGTCAATGCCATAGGTTTCACTGATCTCCCGGGTGGACACGTAGCTGCCGTCGTCACCGATCAGGTGGCGGGTGGCCAGCAACAGTGGCGGGTTGGTGGCCCGTATCTCGTCGGCGGTGACGCCCTGTTCCAGCAGCCACTCGACGAGTTCTGCCCGCTCGGTCCGCGCGCTGCCCTCGAGTCCCTCGAGCAGATCGTCGATGTTCTGGCCCGCGCCCATGTCGTCACCGTACGGCGTGTTTCCGGCGGCCCGGCGGCCGGGCGGCAGTGGGACCCGGCCCTCGACGTCAAAGGCTTGGGGGCCAACGACTTTGATGTCAGGTACGCCTAGAACGCCGGGCGATGTCCGTTGCTGTCGTCCTGACCGTTCGAGCCGTTCTGGCGTTGGCCCAGCGCGGTCAGCGCGCGCAGTTCGCCAGAGTTAGCCGCCCGGCGCAGTGCAGCGTCGTCGGACGGCGGATCGGCGAACAGGAAGCTGCCCGACCCCGGCCGTCCACCTGCGCCCAGCTTGTTCAACCGTTTGGGGACCGAGGCGCCTTGGTACGGCAGCGGAATGGGATGCCCGTGGTCATCGACTGGACCCAGCGGCTGGTGCACTTCGATGTAAGCGCCGTTCGGCAAGCGTTTGATGATGCCGGTTTCGATGCCGTGCGCGAGCACGGCGCGGTCGCTGCGCTGCAACGCCACGCACCAGCGGTAGGTGACGAAGTAGACGAGGGGGGGCAGCACCACCATCCCGATGCGCCCGATCCACGTCATCGCGTTCAACGAGATGTCGAACTTCAAGGCGATGAGGTCGTTGAACGATGAGAACGTGAGCACGATGTAGAACGCGATCGCCATGGCACCGATCGACGTGCGCACCGGGACGTCGCGGGGACGCTGCAGCAGGTTGTGGTGGACGTCGTCGCCGGTGAACCGCTTCTCCAGGAACGGATAGCCGATGAGGGCCGCGAAAATGACACCCATCAACACCGCGACGGCCACGGCCGCCGGAATTGTGTGGTGCCAGAAGTAGAACTCCCACGCCGGCCACAGCCGTACCAGCCCGTCGGTCCACATCAGGTAAAAGTCTGGCTGCGAGCCTGCGGAGACCTGAGATGCCTTGTAAGGACCCAGGTTCCAGATCGGGTTGATCTGCAGCAGACCACCCATCAGGCTGAGCACGCCGACGACCGCCGCGAAGAACGCTCCGGACTTCACGGCGAAGACCGGCATCACCCGTACCCCGACGACGTTGCGTTCACTGCGTCCCGGTCCCGGGAACTGCGTGTGCTTCTGGAACCACACCAGCGCCAGGTGCAGCCCGATCAGCGCCAGCATGATGACCGGGAAAATCAGGATGTGGATAGCGTAAAGGCGCGGGATGATTACGTCGCCCGGAAAGTCGCCGCCGAACAGCGCCCAGTGCAGCCAGGTGCCGATCAGTGGGATTCCCAGGGTGATTGACGAGAACGCCGCCCGCAGGCCGGTACCCGACAGCAGGTCGTCCGGTAGCGAATAGCCGAAGAAGCCCTCGAACATGGCCAGGATCAACAACACCGACCCGATCACCCAGTTGGCCTCGCGCGGCCGGCGGAACGCGCCGGTGAAGAAGACGCGCGCCAGGTGCACCATGATGGCGGCGGCGAAGATCAGCGCGGCCCAATGGTGGACCTGGCGCACGAACAGGCCGCCGCGCACCTCAAAGGAGATGTCGAGCGCCGACGCGTACGCCTTCGACATCTCGATGCCCCGCAACGGCTGGTAGACGCCGCGGTAGGTGACCTCGGTCATCGACGGATCGAAGAACAGCGTCAGGTACACGCCGGTGAGCAACAGCACGATGAAGCTGTACAGCGCGACCTCGCCCAGCAGGAACGACCAGTGCGTCGGGAAGACCTTGTTCATCTGGCGCCGCACGGCCGCCGCCGGGTGATAGCGCGTGTCGATCCCGTCGGCTTGGCGCGCGAGGATCGTGCTCATGTCGATTCTGGAACTCATGTGGCGTGCCCCTCAATGTGTTGGTCAAGCAAACTCGACGGATGTCGACGTGGGAACCAGGTCGCGCGGAACTGGCCTTTATGCCCGGTGATGTCTTTGCGATCGGTATTCCGGTCGGCCCAGAGAACGACCAGCACGTGCGGCACCGTCAGGGCGAGCAGCAGGCGCAAGCCCTCGGCCACAACCGCGGTCGGGTTTGGCGCCGTCGCCGTGAACCAACCGATGGCGGCGAATCCTGTCCACGCCGCAAGCGATGGCATAGCGGCGAGTCGGATCAGCCGCAGGGCCGCCTCGCGGCGTCGGCCGGCGGTCAGCAGCGCGGCGCAGCCCGGCTCTATGGTCAGCATCCGCGCCCAGTGGCGCAGCGAGTGCCAGCCGCCGAACCACACGGCAAACGCGAGCAGCGGCGGCGCGAGCATCCCGACGGCGCCGAGGATCACGGTGTCGAGGACGACTCCAAGACGGGCAGACCGCAGTGCAGCGATCACTGCGACCAGCGCCGCCAGGAGCCAAATCACCACCAGACCGGTCTGCACCGGTACCCATGCGAGCGCTTGTGCGAGACCCGGTGAGACCGTTGTTGCCACCGCCCTCAGCTGGTCACCA
>Ga0335069_10004098_pt1 | contig 21775 bp, 17 predicted proteins | sample Lox_Sample_11_FD_206714 | JGI IMG/M metagenome (GOLD analysis project Ga0335069, IMG submission 206714) | Soil microbial communities from Loxahatchee National Wildlife Refuge, Florida, United States - Lox_Sample_1.1 | ecosystem: Environmental > Terrestrial > Soil > Wetlands | place: USA...
CCGTGGTGGACGCCGGCGAGGGGGGTCGGCGCATCCTCCGGGCCATCCGCGAGCTCGCGCGCCAGGGGCGTGCGGGCGCGGCCCTGGCCGTCTACGGCCCGCAGGAGAGGGCGGCCGCCTACCTCCGGGAGGCCGACGAGGTCTACGAGGCGGAGCGGCGGGCCGAGGCCGTGGTCCGGGCCAGGGCCGACACCGTCTGGATCGGCCGGGCCTCCCGGGCAGATCGGCTCGCCCTCACCGCTGCCTGCGCCAGCCGGGGCATCCGCGTGGTGGGGCCGTCCGAGGCGGCCCTGCGGCGCACCGCCCTCCCCGACGGCCTGCGGGACTTGGCCAGGGAACTGGGGATCGCCCTTGCGGGCCCGGCGCCCGCGGCCGGCGCCCACCCGATGGAGGTTGTGGTCGCCCGAGACGCGGGGGGGGGCACGCGGGTGGTGGGGGTGGGGCACCCCTCGCTCCTTTCGGGGGATCTGGTGGTGGTGGCCGAGAGCGCCGCCAGCGAGGCTTGGTCGGAGGCGGAGCGCCGGGCGGCGGAGCTGGCCATCCGCGCCTGCCAGGCGTCGGGTTGGGAAGGCCTGGCGGCGGTACGGCTCTCCATCGACGCGGGCGGGGCGCTGGCGCTCGCCGGTGTGGAACCCTCCGCCTCCACCGCGGCCGCCGTCGAGGCGGCCTCGGGCATCGACCTGGTCCGGCTGGCCCTCTGCATCGCCGACGGCGGCGCGGTGGGGGCCGCCTCCTCCTCCGGCACACCCTGGGCCGTGGCCGTCCGCATCGTCCCGCTCGAGCCGGAGGGTGGAGTGCGCGCCGCCGCCGGCCACCGGGTTGAGCGCCTCCGTCTGCCCGGCGACCCGGCCTTGCGCGCCGAGGCGGAGCTCGACGAGGGCGACCTGTGCCCGCCAAGCCAGGCTGTGGCCACGGTGGTGGCCACCGGGGACTCGCGCGGCCAGGCGCTCGATCGCATGGCCCAGGCGCTCGAGGACTGCGACGTGCTCCTGGCCGGTTGCAGCACCCGCAAGGCTTGGATCGCCGCACTGTGCTCCCACCCGGAGGTCCGGGCCGGACAGGCCGGCGACGGCCGCATGGCGGAGCTGGCGGCCCGGGGCGGGAACCTGGTGCCCGCCCGGCCGGAGCTGGCGCTGGTGGCCGCAGCGCTGGAGGTCTACGAGCTGGAGCTCGGCCTGGAACGGCGGCGCTTCTTGGCCGAGGCCCGGCGCGGCCGGCCCCGGGTCGGACCCTCGGCCGGGCGCGTGGCGGAGCTGCGGCTCGACGGACACCGCTACCGCATCGAGGTCCGCCAGATCGGCCCGGCCACCTATCGCGTGGTCCCGGCCGGGGTCGCCCCGGCCGACGTGCGGGTGGAGCGGCTGGGGGAGCGCGAGCGGCGGCTCCTCATCGGCGAGCGGCGAACCCGGGTGCTCTCCAGCGTGGAGGGGCTCAGGCACCTGGTCGAGGTCGACGGCGTACCCCACGCCATCGAGCGCGAGCCGGCCGGCCTGGTGGTGTCGCCCATGCCCGCGGTGGTGGTGGCCATCGCGGTCCACGTCGGCCAGCGCGTGGCCGTGGGCGAGCCGGTGGCCCGGGTCGAGTCGATGAAGGTCGAGGTGGTGGTCACCGCCCCCTCGGCCGGCGTGGTGCGCGAGGTGGTGGCGGTCCCCAACGCCCAGGTGGATGCCGGGGCGCCGCTCCTGCGGCTCGAGCCGGAGGACCAGCAGCCCGCCGCCGAGCCCAGCGCGCCGCTCGACCTGCGGGCCCCGGCGGCGCGCCCTCCCGCCACCCCGCGCGACCGGTACCTGGCCGGCCTGGACGAGCTGCACCGGGTGCTGCTCGGGTTCGACGTGGCGCCGGCCGAGGCGCGCCGCCTGGCGGCCGGCTGGTCGGAGCTGTCCGCCGGGGTGGTGAGCGACGATCCGCAGGTCCTGGCCGCCGAGGAGGCGGCCCTCTCCGCCTTCGCCGACCTGCAGTCCCTCTTCAGCCGCACCCCGCAGCGCGACGGCGTCGAGGGGAAGCCGCCGCTCGAGGAGCTGTGGCGCTACCTGCACGAGCCGGAGCTGGGCGGCGCCGGCCTCTCGCCCGAGTTCCTGGAAGGGCTGCGCAGCGCGCTGGCGCCCTACGGCGTGGCGCTGGACTCGCCGGCGATGGAGCTGGAGAACGCCCTGCTGCGGATCCAGAAGGCGCACGAGCGGGCCGCCGAGCCCCTGGGCCCGATCCTGGGGATCCTCGAGCGCCGGCTTTCCTCGGACACCCCCGCCCTGCACGAGCGCGGACCGGCCACGCGGCGGCTCCTCGACCGGCTCACCGAGCTGGGCCACGAGCTGCACGCCCCGCTGGCCGACCTGGCCAGCGAGCTGCGCTTCCGCCGCTTCGACCAGCCGGCCTTCGAGGAGGCCCGCGCCACCGCCTACGTCCAGGTGGAGAAGGACCTGGCCGCGCTGGCCACCGCCCGGAACGCCGAGCGCGAGGCGGTCATCGCCCGGCTGGTGGCCTGCGCCCAGCCCCTGGCCACCTTGCTGGTGGAGCGGATGGCCAGCGCCGCGCCCAGCCTTCGACCGCGGCTGGTCGAGACCCTCCTGCGCCGCTACTACCGGATCGCGCCGGTGGGTCCGGTCACGGCCCGGGTGGTCGGCGGGGTGAGCTGCGCGGTGGCCGAGTATGCCAGCGAGGGGCGACGGGTCCGGCTCCAGGCCTGCTTCTCCCAGGCCGCCGACGTGGACGAGGCGGCCCGGGCCCTGGCCTCCCTGTCCGCCGAGGCGCCCCACGAGGTCGAGCTGGCGCTGGAGCTCTACCTCTGGAGCCCGGTCCCCTCCCCCACCCAGGAGGAGCGGATCGAGCGGGTGCGGGCGGCGCTGGCCCGGGCCGGGTTCGCCCGCCCGGTGCGCCGGGCGGCGGTGGCGGTGGCGGTGCCGGGCCACGGCCTGGGGCGGCAGTCCAGCCAGGAGCACTTCACCTTCCGCGGAGGACCGCAGGACTTCGTCGAGGACCGCCGCTACCGGGGCGTCCACCCCATGCTCTTCCGGCGCATGCAGCTGGGGCGGCTCTCCAAGTTCGAGCTGGAGCGCCTGCCCTCGGTCGAGGACGTGTTCCTCTACCTGGGCGTGGCCCGGGACAACCCCCGGGACGAGCGCCTCTTCGCGGTGGCCGAGGTCCGCGACCTCACCCCGGTGCGGGATTCCTCGGGGCGGGTCGTGCAGCTTCCCCACCTGGAGCGGATGCTGCAGGAGGCCCTGGCCGGCATGCGCCGCTTCCAGGCGCGCCGCTCGCCCGACCGGCGACTGGAGTGGAACCGGGTGCTGCTCACGGTGGAGCCGCCGCTCCTCCTCTCCCGCGAGGAGATCCGCAGCCTGGCCGAGCGGCTGGCCCCGGAGACCGAGGGGCTGGGGCTGGAGGTGGTCCTCATCGACGCGCGCGTGCCCGACCCCTTCACCGGCGCGCTGCGCAACACGCTCCTGCGGGTCCACACCAGCGGACGCCGCGTCTCCATCCGCTACGACGTCCCCACCGACCGCCCCCTAGAGCCGCTGGCCGAGTACCAGCAGAGGGTCATCCAGCTGCGGCGGCGGGGGCTCACCCACCCCTTCGAGCTGGTGCGGATGTTGGCCCCTCCGGCCGACTCGGAGACCGGCGTCCCTCCCGGCGAGTTCACCGAGCACGACCTCGACGGCACCGGGGCGCTCACCCCGGTCCAGCGGCCCCCGGGGAAGAACGCGGCCAACATCGTGGTGGGCCTGGTGCGCAGCTTCACCGCCCGCTACCCGGAGGGCATGCTGCGGGTGGCGGTCCTGGGCGATCCCAGCCGGGCCATGGGCTCCCTGGCCCAGCCGGAGTGCGAGCGCATCCTGGCGGCGCTGGATCTGGCCAAGCGGCTGCGCGTCCCGCTGGAGTGGTTCGCGGTCTCCGCCGGCGCCAAGATCTCCATGCAGAGCGGCACCGAGAACATGGACTGGATCTCGCGGGTGCTGCGCCAGATCATCGAGTTCACCCAGGCCGGCGGCGAGATCAACGTGGTGGTCACCGGCATCAACGTGGGCGCCCAGCCCTACTGGAACGCCGAGGCCACCATGCTCATGCACACCCGGGGCATCCTGGTGATGTGCCCGGGCTCGGCCATGGTCCTCACCGGCAAGGAGGCGCTCGACTACTCGGGGAGCGTCTCGGCCGAGGACAACGAGGGCATCGGCGGCTACGACCGCATCATGGGGCCCAACGGGCAGGCCCAGTACCGGGCCGGGAGCCTGGGCGAGGGGCTGCAGATCCTCCTGCGCCACTACGAGCACACCTACGTGGCCCCGGGCGAGCGCTTCCCGCGCCGCGCCGAGACCCGCGACCCGGTCGACCGGGACGTGCAGGCCTACCCGCACGGCCCCACCGGTGGGGCGGGGTTCGAGACGGTGGGAGAGGTCTTCAGCCCGGAGAAGAACCCCGACCGCAAGAAGCCCTTCGACATCCGGCGGGTGATGGCCGCGGTGGTCGACCAGGACCACCCCACCCTGGAGCGCTGGCGCGACCTGCGGGGCGGCGAGACCGCGGTGGTGTGGGACGCGCACCTGGGCGGCTGGCCGGTCTGCCTCATCGGCATCGAGTCCCGTCCCCTACCGCGCCTGGAGTTCGTGCCCGCCGACGGGCCGGAGCTGTGGAGCGCCGGCACCCTCTTCCCCCAGTCGTCGAAGAAGATCGCCCGGGCCATCAACGGCGCCTCGGGCGTCAGGCCGGTGGTGGTGGTGGCCAACCTCTCCGGCTTCGACGGATCGCCCGAGTCCATGCGCCGGCTCCAGCTGGAGTACGGTGCCGAGATCGGCCGGGCGGTGGTGAACTTCCAGGGGCCGTTCGTCTTCTGCGTGGTCTCCCGCTACCACGGGGGCGCCTTCGTGGTCTTCTCCAAGGCGCTGCGCGAGGACATCGAGGTGGTGGCGGTGGAGGGGGCCCGCGCCTCGGTGATCGGCGGGGCACCGGCGGCGGCGGTGGTCTTCGCCCGCGAGGTGGAGAGCCGGACCCGCAAGGACCCGCGGGTGGCGGCCGCCGAGGCGACCTCCGCGGGCGGCGCCGTCCGGCTGCGGCTTGCCGACCTGCTGGCCGCGGTCCGCTCGGAGAAGGTGGGCGAGGTGGCCGAGGAGTTCGACGGCGTGCACACCGTGGAGCGGGCCCTCAAGGTGGGGTCGCTCGACAGGATCATCGCGCCGGGCGACATCCGGCCTTATCTGGTGGGGGCGGTGGAGCGAGGGATCGCCCGTTACCAGCGGTGAGCAGGAGAACCGAGGACATGATCCGCCACGTCGTGCTGGGGGCCGGAGGTGGGCTGGCGCTGGGCCTCCTGGTGGGGTACCAGGTGGGCCGCGCCGGCGGCCACCTGCTGCGCGAGCAGGAACCGGTGGTGGCCGCGGCGGCGCCGGCCGCGCCTGCGCAGGAACCCCCGCAGGCGCCCCCGCCCGCCGAAGCGAGCCCGCTGGACGCCGCCGAGCGCATCGCCGCCGCCCAGGCCGTGCTCGACAAGGACCCGAAGAACGTCCGGGCCTGGATCGACCTGGGCAACCTCTACTTCGACACCAAGCAGCCGCAGAAGTCGGTCGACGCCTACGCCCGGGCGTTGGAGCTCGACCCCGGCAACCCCAACGTGCTCACCGACCAGGGGGTCATGTACCGGGCCCTGGGCGCCTACGACCGGGCGGTGGCCAACTTCCAGAAGGCCAGCGAGATCGACCCCCAGCACCTGCAGAGCCTCTACAACCTGGGCGTGGTCTACGCCTTCGACCTCAAGGACCCGGCCAAGGCGGAGGCAGCCTGGAACCGGATCATCCAGCTCGCGCCCTCGAGCGAGAACGCCGCCCAGGCCCGCCAGGCGCTGGCCCAGATCCGCGGCGGCAAGTAGGAGACGCGGCCCTCAGTCGCCCAGCCCGATGAGCGAGGCCAGCTCCCGGTGGAGGAGGCTCTCGTCCCCCAGGTTCAGCTCCACCACTCGCCGCAGGTGCCGGATGCTCTCCAGGTCGATCGAGGTGCAGCGTACCCCCAGCCGCCCGCCCTGGCGGTGGGCCACCTGTCCCAGGATCTGGATCACGGCCTCGCCGGCGTCCAGCCGGATGCGCAGGGTGCAGCGCGCCTCCCGCGCCGCGGTGAACCCCGGTGGCACCTGCACCAGGGCCCCGCGGAGCGAGAGGTCCAGCACATCGACGTCGCTGGTTTCGGCGCCGACCATGAGTCGCGCCGGCCGGTGGAAGGCGATCCGGGAGAAGGAGCGCCGCTCGGGGTGCGTCGGCACCGTGGCCATGGGGGGTGTCCTCCGCCGGCCATCCTGGGCCCCCGGGACGAAGGGCGCAATGCCGCGCGCCGGGGACTCCGGGCCTGGCACCGCTGCACTTGACTGCGGCCCGGCCTCCGCCGACGGTGGGCGTCGATGAGCTCTCCTCCGACCACGCTGGTGTGCGGAAACGTCACCCTGGACCGGGTCTCCCGGGGATTCGCCCCGGGCGGCCCCGCCTACTACGCCGGGCAGGCCTGGCGCGCCCTGGGCGCCGCCACCCGCGTGCTCACCTCCGCCGCCGCCGACTTCCCCCGGACCGCGCTCCATGGCGTCTCGGCCGAGGTGGTCCCCGCCGCCGCCACCACCGTCTTCGACAACCGCTACGGGCCCGACGGCTCCCGCACCCAGCGCGTGGAGGCGCAGGCGGTCCGGCTCGACCCGGGCCACCTGCCCGACGGCTGGCGGGCGCCGGACGTGCTCCACCTCGTGCCGGTGCTGTCGGAGGTGGAGGTGGCCGCCTTCCGCGACGCCACCCGCCCCCGGCTCACCGGGCTGTGCGCCCAGGGGCTCTTGCGGGTGGTGGGTCCGGATGGTGCCGTGACCCAGCCACCCTGGCGTCCGCACCCGGCGCTGCTCGCCGCCGTCGACGTGCTGGTCCTCTCCGAGGACGACCTGCGCGGCCAGGGCGACCTCCTGCCCCGGCTGGCGGCGGCGGTGCCGGTGGTGGCCTTCACCCGCGGAAGCGGGGGCTGCGATCTGATCGTGCGCGGCCGCCCCACCCACGTCGGCGTCTTCCCGGTCCGCGAGGTCGACCCCACCGGCGCCGGCGACGTCTTCGCCGCCGGCCTCCTCTTCGCCATGGCCCAGGGGGCCGACCCGGTGGAGGCGGCCCGCCTCGGAGCCGGCGCGGCCTCGTTCGTGGTGGAGGCCCCGGGGGGCGAGGCACTGCCCCGCGTCGAGGGCGCCTTCGGGCGGGGAGCCCAGGTGCCGGTGGAGCGCCCGGGAAGCTAGCCTAGCCATAGCTAGGTCCGCGCAGGGCGCCTCAGTTCAGGAACTGGCGCGGGCCGCGGGTGGGGGAAGGGTCGTGGATGCCGGCCAGCTCCAGCCCCTGGCGCGTGAGCAGGTAGCGAACCGTGCCGCTGCCCCTCGCGGTCTCGAGCTGGGCCTCGAAGGCCGGCCCGGTGATGGCCCCGAGCTGCACCGTCTTGCGCAGGTTGACGACCCGGCCGGAGACGATGTCGCCGGCCACAGGCCCCGCCGCCTGGTCGCGCCGGTAGAGGTCGAGCGCCGCCTCGTGCAGCGTCGCCGCCAGCGCCGCGGAGAGCGGCACCGAAGAGAACAGCACCGAGATGAGCGTCCAGCGCGATGCTTCGGCCTCTGCCATCGAGCGGATTGTACCCCGTCGGTGGCCGCCGGGCACGGGCTAGCGCCCGCGGCCCGGCGCGTCAACCGCGTCCCATCCACTCCAGGACCTTGCCCGCCGCGAAGGAAACGGCGGTGTCGACCCGCAGGACCCGGGGGCCGAGCGAGAAGGCCCGGTAGCCGTGCGCGCCGAGGAGATCGACCTCGTAGGCGGTGAACCCTCCCTCCGGGCCGATGGCCAGGGCCACCTCCCCGCCGGCGGGCGGCCCGGGGAGCGGGCCCGCCTGGCGCGGGTGGGCCAGGAGCCGGACCGGCGCCGGCAGCAGGCCCTCGAGCTCGTCCTCGACCAGCGGCTTGAGGAGCCGCCGGACCTCCACCCTGGGCAGCACGGTGTCCCCGCCCTGCTCCAGGCCCAGGAGGAGCTCGCCCCGCAGCCGCTCGGGCGCCAGCAGAGGGGTTCCGAAGTAGCTCCGCTCCACCCGGTAGCTGCCGCACAGGACCACTCGTTTCACCCCCAGCGAAGCGACGGCCTGGAGCACCCGGCGCAGGACCTTGGGGCGTGGCAGGGCCAGGAGGAGCTGGAGCGGAGCCGCGGGGGGAGGGGGGAAGCCGAGCCGCGCCGCCAGCACCAGCTCCTCGCGACTGGAGGAGAGGACCTCCGCCTCGCCCAGGAGCCCGCCCACCAGGCCCACCCGGAGGCGGTCGCCGGCGGCGGTCCCCAGCACCTCGCGGGCGTGCAGGGCCCGGCGACCGGACAGCCGCGCGGTGCCGTCTCCCCGGAGCTCGCCGGGCTCCAGGAGCAAGAGGTTCACTGCGCGGGCCGCTGGTGATCCTCGGCGCGTCGCGCGGTGCCCAGGGCCAGTCGCACCTTCTCCAGGAGCAGGCCGTAGACCACCGGCTTGCGGATCGCGGCCAGCGCCCCGGCGGCCAGCAGCTCGTGGCGCCCGGACTCGTAGGCGGAGAGGCCGATGGCCGGGATGGCGCGGATGCGCTCGTCCTCCGAGGCCCGGATGATCCGGACCAGCTCCGCGCCCGACATGCCCGGCATGACGTGGTCCACCAGGCACAGGTCGGGCGGCGAGAAGCGGATGACCTCGAGCGCGGCCTCGCCCGACTCGGCGGCGATGGCGACGTACCCTTCCGACTCCAGCGCCTGCGCCACCAGCGTGCGCAGCGTCTCGTTGTCGTCGACCACAAGGATGCGCACACCCGTAGGCACACTTCTACCTACTGCGTCCCGACTGTAGTCGGTATCCCCTACCTCCCCGACCCCCCAGCCGGGAGCGGGCGCGGGTGACCCCTCCCGTTCCCGCGGCAGCGCTCGATATCGATGACGTGCCAGGAGGGGTACCGTCAACGGTGGACAGGAAGCCGCCCGGCGCAGGACCTGTGAACGTGCGAGTGTCGCGGATCTCTACACGGTCAGGTAACAGGCCGAGCTCAAGCCGGAGAGGCCCGGGCCCCCTCGGCTGCGGCAGCTTGCCCGCGCCTGGCCTCGACGGCCGCCAGCAGCTTGCGGAACGGCTCCTGGAAGAGGCGGATGCCGTCGGCCAGGAGCCGCGCCGTCACCCGGTCGAGCGAGATCCCCAGGGCCTGGAGCTCGGCCAGCGCTGCCCGGGCCGCGCCCAGGTCGGACTCCAGCGTGAGCGAGACCCGGCCGTGGTCCCGGAAGGCGTCGAAGGTGGCCGGCGGCATGGTGTTCACCGTCTGGGGCCCGATGAGCTCCTCGACGTAGAGCACGTCCCGGTAGCGGGGGCTCTTGGTGCTGGTGGAGGCCCACAGGAGCCGCTGGGGCATGGCCCCGAGCGCCGCCACCCGCGCCCAGCGGGCAGAGGCCGACAGGGCGCGCCAGTCCTGGTACGCCAGCTTGGCGTTGGCGATCCCGGCCTTGCCCAGGAGCGCCTCGGCGCGGGCTCGCTCTCGGGGAGAGGCCGCCCGGTCGACCCGCTGCTCGAGCAGCGCGTCGACCGCGCCGTCGACCCGGGAGACGAAGAAGCTCGCCACGCTGGCCACCCGGGACAGGTCGAGCCCCCGGGCGGCGCGCTCCTCCAGGGCCGCGAGGTGCGCCTCCGCCACCCGCGCGTAGGCCTTCCGCGAGAAGATCAGGGTCACGTTGACGTTGACGCCCTCGGTGAGGAGGGAGCGGATGGCCGGCACGGCCTCGGGCGTGCCGGGCACCTTGACGAGGACGTTCTCGCGATCGAGCGCGCGCCACAGCCGCCTCGCCTCCGCCACCGTCCCGTCGGCGTCGCCGGCAAGATCCGGCGAGACCTCCAGGCTCACGTAGCCGTCCTGCCCGGCGCTGCGGTCGTACACCGGCCGGAGCAGGTCGGCTGCCGCGCGGATGTCCTGGATGGCCAGCAACTCGTAGAGGCCCTTGGCGTCGAGGTCGCGTCGCGACCCCAGAGAGGCCAGGTCGGCGTCGTAGTCGTGGCCGCCGGCGATGGCCTTCTCGTAGATGGCGGGGTTGGTGGTGAGCCCGGTCAGGCCGTCGTCCTCGATGAGGCGCGCCAGCTCGCCGGTCAGGAGCATGCTGCGACGCAGGGAGTCGTACCAGGGGCTCTGGCCGAGGCGCCCCAGCTCGCGCAGTGGGTTGGGCATGTTCGATTCCTCCGGCGGGGATCTAAGGGGCCAGTTCCCGGGTTTCCCCTCCCGGGCAGGCGCCGGCCCCCGGTCCGGCCCCCATCGGTGACGCCGGGCAGCTCCGCGTTAGTGACGCGTTGCCGCACCGCTCGGAGCGCGGGTCATCCCACCTCGAAACCGGTTACCTTGGCACCGTGCTCCTTCCCTCTCCCACCGCCGAGGCCGCGGGCCCGCGCGTCGTGGTCGGCGTGCTGGCCGACGACGATCCGCTCGCCGCCAGCCGGGCGGTCCTGACCCTTCAGTCCAGCCTCTCCCAGGCGTTCCCGGGAGAGGGCGCCCTGGCCGTGCTCCTCGAGGGCGGCCCACGCGACGCGGCCGAAGGCGAGCCGCTTCGCCGCGCCGCCGAGGGAGACCCCCCCCGGCTCCAGGCCGGTGCGGCGTCGCCGGCCGCCGCCTTGCCCCCGCTGATCGAGCTCGCCCAGGAGACGAAGGCCACCGCCTGCGCGCTGCTCGAGCCGCTTCCGCGGGCAGCGGACACCTCCTGGCTGCGCGCCCTGCTCGACCCGGTGCTCACCGGCGGCTTCGACCTGGTGGCCCCCGCCTACGCGCGCGGGCGCGTGGACGGGGTGCTGGGGACCGGGATCGTCTACCCGCTCACCCGGGCGCTGTTCGGCTCCCGGCTGAGGCAGCCGCTGGGCGCGGAGGTGGTGGTCTCGGCGCGGCTGGGCGAGCAGCTCCTGCGCGACGACTCCTGGCGCGTCGGCGGGGACCTGTGGGCCATCGCGCCCGCCGTAGCCCGGGACTTCCGGGTGGCCCAGGTCTTCCTGGGGCCGCGACCCCGGGCGGCGCGCCCGGTCGACGTGCCGGCTGCGCTCTCCCGGGTCCTGTCGGTGGTCTTCCGCGAGATGGAGCAGCAGGCCCACGTCTGGATGCGGGTGCGGGCGCCCCAGCCGGTGACCAGCTTCGGCGAGGAGGTGCCGGCGGAGGAGCTGGCTCCGCCGCCGGACCCGGCGCCCCTGGTGGCCGCCTTCGCCCTGGGCTGGCAGGACCTGCGCCGCCTGTGGAGCGTGGTGCTCCCGCCCCGGAGCCTCCTGGCCCTCCAGCAGATCCCACGCGATCCTCCGGCCGCCTTCCGCATGCCCGACGCGCTCTGGGCGCGGGTGATCTACGACTTCGCCGTGGGCTGGCGGATCAAGGCCATGGATCGCGACCAGCTGCTCCGCTCCCTCACCCCGCTGTACCTCGGGTGGGTGGCGGGGTTCGTCAACGAGGTGTCCACTCTCTCCGCCCCCGAGGTGGAGGCCCGGGTGGAGCGGCTGTGCGTGGCGTTCGAGCAGGAAAAGCCCTACGTCATCTCGCGGTGGAGGTGGCCGGACCGCTTCACGCCGTAAGTGGAGAGCCGTCTTTTCGCGGTGCGCAGGCCACGGCAGATGCACCGTCGTCCCGGGAGGGCTTGACCATGTGGACCCAGGTGGGAATCGTCCTGACGGAGGCCTTCGATCGGATCGCCTCGGCGCTGGTGGCGGATCTGCCGGCGCTGGTGGCCATGTTCCTGGTGCTGGCCGGCGCGCTGCTGCTGGCCGCGGTCGTGCGGGCGCTCCTCTACCGCGGCCTGTCCCGCGTGGGCTTCGACCGCCTGGCGCGGGAGTGGGGCATGACCACCGGCCGGAGCCTCGCCCCCCGCCGCGAGCCGTCGCTCCTGGTGGCGCGGGGCGCCTTCTGGTTCGTGGTGGCCACCGGCGTGGCGGTGGCCCTCGACGTGCTCGGGGCCACCACCACCACCGCCATGGGCCAGACCATCCTCGCCTTCCTGCCCCGCCTGCTGGTCTCCGCCCTCATCCTCCTGGTGGGGGTCGGCGCCGCCCGCTTCCTGGAGCGGAGCGTGCTCATCGGCGCGGTGAACCGGCAGATCCAGGCGGCTCATTACCTCGCGCTGGCGGTGAAGTGGCTGGTGCTGGTCCTGGCCGCTGCCATGGCCCTGGAGCACGTGGGGGTGGCCGGCGGGCTGGCCAGCCTGACCGTCGGGATCGTGCTGGGCGGGGTGATGCTGGCTGCGGCGCTGGCGGTGGGCCTGGGCGCGCGGGACGCGGTGGCGCGCGCCCTGGACCGGCGCCTGCCCCCGGGCGAGGCCCCGCCCGCGGCCAACAGCAGTCACGATCAGCAGCGGATCCAACACCTCTGACCCAGGCGGAGCGCCCCCGATGAACGATCGCCGCAGCGGCATCCTCCTGCACCCCACCTCCCTGCCCGGGCCACACGGCGCCGGCGACCTGGGCGCGGCGGCGCACCGCTTCGTCGACTGGCTGGGCCGGGCCGGCCAGCGGATCTGGCAGGTCCTCCCGCTCGGGCCCACCGGCTACGGGGACTCGCCCTACCAGGCGCTCTCCTCGCGCGCCGGCAACCCGCTCCTGGTCTCCCTGGAGGCGCTGCGGGACGAGGGCTGGCTCGGCGACGCCGACCTGGGCGGCGCCCCCCGAGGGCCGCCCGACCGGGCGGCGCTGCACGAGGTCCTGAGCTGGAAGCGGACCCGGCTCGCCCGGGCCGCCCAGGCCTTCGCCGCCCGCGCCGGCGCCGAGCGCCGCGCCGAGCTCTCCGCCTTCCGCGACGGGGAGGCGGCCTGGCTCGAAGACTGGGCGCTGTTCGCGGTCCTGAAGGAGGCCCAGGGCGGCGCGCCCTGGACCGCCTGGCCGGGACCGCTGGCCCGGCGCGAGGCCGGGGCGCTGGCCGAGGCCCGCGCCCGACACGCCGCGGCGCTTCAGGCCGAGGTGTTCGCCCAGTGGTGCTTCGCCCGCCAGTGGCAGTTGCTGCGGGACCGCTGCCGCGCCCAGGACGTCATCCTCATCGGCGACGTCCCCATCTACGTGGCCCACGACTCGGTGGAGGTCTGGACCCGCCCGGACCTGTTCGAGCTCGAGCCCTCGGGCGAGCCCCGGGCGGTGTCGGGCGTCCCGCCCGACTACTTCAGCGCGACCGGCCAGCGCTGGGGCAACCCCATCTACGCCTGGGATCGCATCGCCGGCGAGGGCTACGCCTTCTGGATCGCGCGGGTGCGGTCCACCCTGGCCACGGTCGACCGGATCCGGCTCGACCATTTCCGCGGGTTCGAGGCCTACTGGCGCATCCCGGCGTCCTGCCCGACCGCGGTCGAGGGCGCCTGGGTGCCGGGGCCGGGCGCGGCGCTCTTCGAGGCCCTGGAGCGCGATCTGGGCCCTCTCCCCTTCATCGCCGAGAACCTGGGGGTCATCACCCCCGAGGTCGAGGCCCTCCGGCGCCGCTTCGGGCTCCCGGGCATGGCGGTGCTGCAGTTCGCCTTCGGCGGCGATCCGCAGGGGAACTCCTTCAGGCCGCACACCTACGCCCGCGACCTGGTCGCCTACACCGGGACCCACGACAACGACACCACCATGGGCTGGTGGGAGGGCGGGGCCGAGGGCAGCGTCCGGACGGCGTCGGAGGTGGCCGCCGAGAAGGCCTTCGCCTGCGAGTACCTGGGCACGGACGGGCGGGAGATGAACTGGGTGATGATGCGCGCCCTCTCGGCCTCGGTGGCCGACGCGGTGGTGTTTCCCATGCAGGACGTGTTGGGCCTGGGCAACGCCGCCCGGATGAACCGGCCTGCCACGCTGGGGGGCAACTGGTCCTGGCGGGTGCGCGAGGAGGCGTTCACGCCGGAGCTGGCCAGGCGCCTGAAGCGGCTGGCCGAGCTCTACGGACGGTGAGGGAGACCGCCCGGCAGGGCTGCCGGGCCGGGCCCGCGCCGGCGGAGCCGAGGGCCGCGGTCGGCGAGGGCCGGTGCGCTCGCCCTCCGGCGCGGTGGACGGAGGCCGTCAGCCCTGGCTGGCGCCGGCCCGCAGGTAGAGGTCCATGACGTCGCCTACTCGCTCCACCGCCAGGTCGCGGGGGCCGGGGCCGATCTCCCCCGCCCGCAGGCGCGGGTACTGCGACGGCAGGTACTGGCTGACCAGGGCCTCGGGGACGCCGGCGGCCAGGTTCCCGAAGAGCCGCTCGACGGCCCCGGTCACCTCCGGCCGGCCCAAGTAGTAGCGAGCGCGGTCGGAGAGGCTGAAGGCGAGCTTGAACTCGACCTCGGCCGGGGTGCCGGCGTAGTAGCGGCGCCAGTGCCGGGGGTCGTCCTTCATGACCCGAGCGAGCGTCTCCCGGAAGCGGGAGGGCGCGGCCGGCGCGAGCTCCCGCTCGCACAGCTCCAGCGCGAACAGCGCCTCGCGCAGGGCGAAGGTGAGCCAGGGGCCGACCTTCTGCACGAAGAAGTGGTCGGCCGCGAGGCGACGGAGGTTGGGGCCGGACTGGTAGTCGGTGGAGTGCGCCTCGTAGACCATGCCGCGGTGGCCGAGGATGGCCCGGGCCAGATCCGGCGCCCCCTGGTAGTCGTGGACCAGGCCGTCGCCGAACTCGACGCCGGGCTGGACCACCAGGGCCACCACCCGCTCCCAGGCCCGCCCGAGGCCGTGGCGCCGGAAGGTGTCCTCGAACACCCGGAGCGTCCGCTCCACGTCCCTGGCCGAGGTGACCCGCAGCTCCTCCGGGCCGTGCGTGCCGCCGGGCGTGGGCACCTCCGTCCCGACCACGTAGACGGGCGGCGCCTCCCCGCACGACGCCTCGCAGGCCGCCGCCAGCTCCGCGCACCGCTCGGCCACCACCTCGTCGCCCGGCGGCCCGGGATCGTCGGCGCAGATGAAGCTGGCGTCGAGGTGGATCTTCCGGAAGCCGGCCCGGACGTAGGCCTCCACCAGCGCGCAGGCTTCGCGCATGGCCTGGGCGGCCGGCCGCTCCCGCCAGGTGTTGGTACCGAGGTGATCGCCGCCGAGCAGCACCCTCCCGGCGGGGAAGCCCTCCTCCGCTGCCACCTCCCCGACCAGCCGGGCGAAGTCGGGCGGCCGCATCCCGGTGTACCCGCCGTACTGGTCCACCTGGTTGGAGGTCGACTCGACCAGCGCGAAGGTGTCGTGGCGGCGGGCGCTCCGGAACAGCGCCCGCAGGACCAGGGGGTGCGCCGAGCAGCACGACATGGCCACCCCACCCCGCCCGGCGCGGTTCCTCTCCAGCTCTTCCCGGAACTCGACCAGCGCCGTCGCTGCACCGGCAGGACCCGCCGCGGTCATCGGACGCCCTCCCGGGCACAGTCGAGCAGGAGCTTGCCCTTGAGCTCGCCCCGCTTGCGGAGGAGGGCCGGGACCTGCCCCGCCTCGGCGAGCGGCAGCACCCGGTCCACCAGCCCGGCCGTCCGCACCCGGCCCTCGGCCAGGAGCCTGGCCCCGAACTCCCACTCCCAGCCGGGGAAGGGCGCCGAGTAGTTCATCCACGAGCCCTGGACCATGAGCTCCTTGCGGTTCATGAGCTCAAACTCCGCCGGCTGCAGCGTGAGCGGCTGGTGGGGTGTGCCCACGAACATGACCCGGCCGCGCGGGCCGGCCAGCTTGAGGGCCAGGATCTCCGCGGCCGGCACGCCGGCCGTCTCGAACACGAAGTCGAAGCCGGGCTCGCCCAGCGCCTCCACCGCCGCCCGGTCTGCGTCCGGGACCCGCGAGTCGAAGGCCTGGTCGGCGCCCAGCTCGCGCGCCTGGGCCAGCCGCGCCGGATCGACGTCGAGGACGGTGATGGAGCCGGCGCCGAGCGCCCTCAGCCCCTGCACCAGCAGGATCCCGATGGTCCCCACGCCGGTCACCGCCACCGGCCGCCCGGGGGTGAAGTCCATGATGTTCACGGCGTGCAGCCCGACGGTGATCGGCTCGAGCAGCGCCGCGGCCCCGAGATCCAGACCCTCGGGGAGGAGCACCGCGTTCCGCAGGGGCATGGCCACGTACTCGGCGAAGCCCCCCGGCTGGCGCGAGCCGATGAAGCCGTAGCCCTTCCCCAGGGAGTAGTTGCCCCGGGCGCACTGCGGGTCGGCGAAGTTGGGCAGGAGGGGGGCGCAGGCGGCACGGCGGCCCAAGATCTCGGGCCCCACTCCCTCCCCCACCGCCGCCACCGTACCGGCGAACTCGTGGCCCAGGACGATGGGGTAGCGATGCGCGGCGCCCTCCAGGATCCGGGGCACGTCCGAGCCGCACACACCGCTCCGGGCCACGCGCAAGAGCACCTCGCCGGCGGCCGGCTGCGGTGCCGGGACCTCCTCCACGCGCAGGTCACCGGGGGCGTGCAGCACCGCGGCCCTCATCCGCTCCACCTTCGGCATCCGTCTCCCCTTCCCCTCGCGAGCTCCGGCAGATCCTATGGCCTCCGCAGCCGATCGAGCGCGGCCAGGCTGCCGCGGACAGCCCGATAGGTGGAGGCGAACACCTGGTACAGCGCCTCGTAATAGCGCCGATCGGCCTCCGCTGGCACCCGCTCCGTGCCGGGAGGGATGCGTGCGAATGCCGCATCCGCGTCGGGGAAGACCCCGACGCCCAGGCCGGCCAGGATGGCCGCCCCCAGGGTCGATACCTCGGCATGGGCGCACAGCGACAGGCGCATGCCGGTGACGTCGGCGAAGAGCTGTGCCCAGGCCGGGTTGTTGGTGATCCCGCCGGTCAGGGCCGCGCGCGCCGGGGCCCTTCCGCGCAGCTCCTCGAAGACGTGGCGGGCCCCCAGGGCCACGCTCTCCATGAACATGCGCGCCAGGTGGCGCCGATCGGTACCGGGGGAGATCCCCAGCACCACCCCGCTGGCGCTCTCCTCCCAGAGGGGTGCCCGCTGACCGACCATGTAGGGCAGGAAGAGCAGCGGGTGCTCACCGCAGCCGACGGCCGCCCCCATGTCGCCCAGGGCGGCGAGGTCCGGGCCGTCCAGCACGTTGCGGAACCAGAGGAGCCCGGCGCCGCCGAAGTCGGCGCCACCGTTCTGGAGCCAGCGGCCGGGGAGCCCGGCGTGGTAGAGGAGGCCGCGCCCGTCCAGGACCGGCCCCTCCAGCATCACGCCCACGTTGGTGGCGGTCCCGGCGGCGATGTAGGCGTCCCCGTCCCGGCGAAGGCCCAGGCCGACGGTGGCCGCCACGTTGTCCATGGCCCCGGCCACCACCGGCGTGCCGGCCTGCAGCCCGGTCTCGGCCGCCGCCCGGGCGGTGACACGGCCGGCCACCTGGCTGCAGCCCATGACCTCGGGCAGCTTTCGCCGGTCGAGCCCGCAGGCGCCCACCAGCTCGTCCGCCCAGGCGCCGCTGCGGGCGTCGCAGAGCAGGGAGAGCCCGGCCTCGGAGACGTCCATGCAGAAGGTGCCGGTGAGCCTGTGCACCAGGTAGGCGTTGCAGTGGAGGAAGCAGGCGGCGGCCCGGTACACGTCCGGCTCGTGGTCCCGGATCCACATCATCTTGGGGGCGAAGCAGGACGGGTCGGCGCGGTTGCCGTTCACCTCCAGCTGCCGTGCCTGGTGCTGCCGGCGGATCTGGTCCGCCTCGGCCTGGGCGCGCCGGTCGAGCCAGATCATGGCCGGGCGCAGCGGCCGGCCCTCGCCGTCCACCGGCAGGGCCAGGCTCGACATGCCGTCGACGCCCACCGCGGCCACCTCGCCGGGCCGGACCCCGGGCCCGGCCAGCACCTCCCGCAGCGCCTGGCAGAGGGCGCGGTACCAGTCGTCCGGGTCCTGCTCGGCCTGGGCGTGGGCCGGGTAGCGGGTGGAATACTCGCGCCGCGCCTGGGCCACGCTCCGGAGATCCTGGTCGAGGAGGACCACCTTGAGGCTGGACGTCCCGACGTCCGCGCCGATGAGAAGGGCCATCTCGCGCTCCCTTAGCCGGGCCGCCGCAGCTCGAACCAGTAGAAGCCGTACGGCGCCAGGGTGACGAAGTAGGGCTGTTTGCCGATGGGGGGGAACTCGGTGTAGCCGAGCACCTCCACCGGCACGTACCCCTCGAAGGCGGAGAGGTCGAGCTCGGCGGGCTGCGCGAAGCGGGAGACGTTGGCCACGCAGAGGAGGACGTCGTCCTCGTCGCGCCGCACGTAGGCCAGCGCCTTGCGGTTCCTCACCGGCAAGAACTCCATGCTTCCCCGGCCGAAGGCGCGGAAGATCTTGCGCAGGGCGATGGTGTTCCGCATCCAGTGGAGGAGCGAGGAGGGGTCGCGGAGCTGGGCCTCCACGTTCACCGCCTGGTATCCGTAGACGGGGTCGGAGATGGGGGCGGAGTAGAGCCGCGCGGCATCGGCCTTGGAGAAGCCGCCGTTGCGGTCCGAGCTCCACTGCATGGGGGTGCGCACGCCGTTGCGGTCGTGCAGGTAGATGTTGTCCCCCATGCCGATCTCGTCGCCGTAGTAGACGATGGGCGTGCCCGGCAGCGAGAAGAGGAGCGAGTTGAGGAGCTCGATGCGCCGCCGGTTGTTGTCGAGGAGAGGCGCCAGCCGGCGCCGGATCCCCACGTTGATCTTCATGCGCGGATCCTGGCTGTAGGCCAGGTACATGTAGTCGCGCTCGTCGGCGGTGACCATCTCCAGGGTCAGCTCGTCGTGGTTGCGCAGGAAGAGCCCCCACTGGCAGGTGTCGGGGATGGGCGGGGTCTTCTTCAAGATCTCCACGATGGGCTGGGCGTCCTCCAGCCGGAGGGCCATGAAGATCCGCGGCATCAGCGGAAAGTGAAAGGCCATGTGGCACTCGTCGCCGTCGCCGAAGTAGGGCCGCACGTCGGCGGGCCACTGGTTGGCCTCGGCGAGGAGCATCCGCCCGGGCAGGTGCTGGTCCAGGTAGGCCCGCACCTGCTTGATGATGGCGTGGGTCTCGGGCAGGTTCTCGCAGCTGGTGCCGTCCCGCTCCGCCAGGTAGGGCACGGCGTCGAGCCGGAACCCGTCCACTCCCATCTCCCCCCAGAACTGCAGCGCCTCGAGCACCTCGCGCAGCACCGCCGGGTTCTCGAAGTTGAGGTCGGGCTGGTGCGAGAAGAAGCGGTGCCAGTAGTACTGCTTGGCCTCGGGGTCCCAGGTCCAGTTGGACTTCTCGGTGTCGGTGAAGATGATGCGGGCGTCCTTGTACTTCTGGTCGGTGTCGCTCCACACGTAGTAGGCGCGCTCCGGCGAGCCCGGCGGCGCCCGGCGGGCGGCCTGGAACCAGGGGTGCTGGTCGGAGGTGTGGTTCACCACCAGCTCCATCACCACCTGGATGCCGCGCTCGTGGGCCGCGGCCACCAGCTGCCGGAAGTCCTCCACCGTCCCGTAGTCGGGGTGGATGCTGCGGTAGTCGGAGATGTCGTAGCCGTCGTCCTTGAGCGGCGAGGGGAAGAACGGCAGGAGCCAGAGGCAGGTGATCCCCAGGTCTTGCAGGTAGTCGAGCTTCTCGGAGATGCCGCGCAGGTCGCCCACGCCGTCGCCGTTCGAGTCGTGGAACGCCTTGACGTGCGTCTCGTAGATGATCGCGTCCTTGAACCAGAGCGGATCGACCGCCCTCCTGCCCGGTGCCGCCACGCGGACCTTCCTTTCGCTCGTCCCTGGTGCCTCGCGCCGCAGTGTCGCCCGGAGAGGCCCGGCCGGCAAAGCACCTTCGACCCGATCGGGACCTGCCCTCGTCACGACCCGCCCGCGGCGTTGCCCTCTCGGGTGACGCCCCGAACCGGGCGCGCGCGGGCGCCCATGCGGCGATGAGGCACGCTCCACCGGAGGTGGACATGACGGCGATCCGCAGGCAGGTCACTTGCGAGCTTGTCACGCTGGATGCAACCGAGCCGCTTCGCCAGGCGGCGCGCCTCATGGAGGAGCGCCGCATCGGCTCGGTGGCGGTGCGGGAAGCCGGACGGGTGGTCGGCCTGGTCACCGAGCGAGACCTGATGCGCACCGTATGCCTCCACGGTACCAGCCCCGAGCGCCCCATCCGCGAGGCGGTGCGCGCCGACCTCCCGAGGGTCGAGCCCGACACCAGCGATACCGAGGCGGCCTCGCTGATGCGCGACCACACCACCCGGCACCTCCTGGTCGAGGAGGACGGCGAGGTGATCGGGGTCATCTCCATGCGCGACATCATCCAGCTCATGATCGACGAGCGGGAGCACGTCATCGGCCAGCTTCACACGTACATCGAGGGACGGTAGCTGCCGCCTGCCCTGGCAGAACACCCGGCGGCGGCCACACCTCGCAGGGCGGCCTCCCTCCGCCCGCCCGCTCGCCTGCCCCCCCAGGGTCCTTCCGCACCGGATCGAGCCCGGGTACTCGCACTCGAGCGGAGGCGAGCCCCATGCGGATCGGCGTCCTTCGAGAGGCCTCACCCGGAGAGCAGCGGGTCGCGCTCGTTCCCGAGAACGTGACGCGCCTCGTCAAGGCCGGGCACGAGATACGAATCGAGGCCGGGGCGGGCTCTGCCGCGGGCTTCCCGGACGAGTCCTACGCCGCGGCCGGCGCGGCGGTGGTGGACGCCAGAGGCGCCGCGGAGGGGGCCGCGGTGGTGGTCGGCGTGCAGCGCCCCTCCCTGGCCCAGGTGGAGCTCCTCCCCCCGGGCAGCCACCTCGTGGCCCTCCTCGCACCGCACGCCGCCCGCCCGCTCCTCGAGCTCCTGGCCGCACGCGGCGTGAATGCCCTGGCCATGGAGCGCGTGCCCCGCATCACCCGCGCCCAATCCATGGATGCGCTCTCCTCCCAGGCCACGCTCTCCGGCTACAAGGCGGTGCTCCTGGGCGCGGCCGCGCTCCCGCGGATCCTCCCCATGATCACCACCGCCGCCGGAACGCTGGCCCCGGCCAAGGCCTTCGTCATCGGCGCCGGGGTGGCCGGGCTCACCGCCATCGCCACCGCTCGCCGCCTGGGGGCGGTGGTGTCGGCCTTCGACGTGCGACCGGTGGTGAAGGAGCAGGTGCAGTCGCTGGGCGCCACCTTCCTGGAGGTGCCGGCGGTGGCGGCCGAGGGCGCCTCTGGCTACGCCCAGGAGCTGGGGCAGGCCGAGCAGGAGCGGGTGCTCTCGGCGGTGGGCGGGCACGTCAAGGACATGGACCTGGTGGTCACCACCGCGGCCATCCCCGGCAAGCCGGCGCCGCGGCTCCTCACCGCCGCGATGGTCCGCTCCATGCGGCCGGGCTCGGTGATCGTGGACCTGGCCGCCGAGACCGGGGGGAACTGCGAGCTGACCCGGGCCGGCGAGACGGTGCGCGAGGCGGGGGTGACGGTGATGGGGGTCACCAACCTGGCCAGCACCCTGCCCTTCCACGCCAGCCAGATGTACGGGCGCAACGTGCTGGCGCTCCTCTCCGCCCTCTGGAAGGAGGGAAGGCTGGATCCGGGGGACGACATCGCCTCGGCCATGCTGGTGGTGAACCAGGGAAAGGTGCTCCTCTAGCCATGCACGGCCAGAGCCTCCTCGAGCTGTACGTCTTCATCCTGGCCGGGTTCGTGGGCTTCTTCACCATCACCCGCGTGCCGGCCCTGCTCCACACGCCCCTCATGTCGGCCACCAACGCCATCAGCGCCATCTCGCTGGTGGGCTCGCTGGTCCTGGCCGGGGCCGACCGGGGCCTCCTCCCCACGCTCCTCGGGTTCGTGGCCGTGACCTCGGCCACCATCAACGTGGTGGGCGGGTTTCTCATCACCGACCGGATGCTGAAGATGTTCAAGCGCGGCGGCAAGCCGGGCGGCCCCGGAGCCAAGCCGTGACGCCCCGCACGCTCTTCATCGAGGCCGCGTACGTGGCGGCCTCGATCCTCTTCAT